>Ga0031656_10000622_pt1 | contig 12494 bp, 14 predicted proteins | sample FrelakmetDIP11DI_FD_55080 | JGI IMG/M metagenome (GOLD analysis project Ga0031656, IMG submission 55080) | Freshwater lake sediment microbial communities from the University of Notre Dame, USA, for methane emissions studies - DIP11 DI | ecosystem: Environmental > Aquatic > Freshwater > Lake >... | reverse complement strand
GCTCATCCCGGATGGAGAGAGTTTAAAGAGCCAGGCGACGGACTCGTGCGCGTTCAAGGGCGACATTGCCAGTAGGAACGAACTGGACACGGCGCTGGAAAGCCTCGGGCTCTCGCCGGCCCAGTCGAGCAAACTCGAGGCTGGGGTCCTCGAGTACCTGTCGAGAGCTGGCAGCCCGGGCGTCGAGGCGATGTTCTCCGGGGCGATGAAGTAGGCACGAGGATCCGTGCCCGAGCCGTTGCGGGCCTGCTCAGGCGTCGTGCACTGCCGCCATCGACTGCTCTCGACCCTGGTTTCGCAGGTCAGGCGCGTGAACTGCCCGCCGACGGCGCGGGAGTGCGACGCCACCGCCTGCTTCCTGCGGGCCCTGCGCGCGCCGGTCGTCGCGCCCTGAGCCCGGGTCCGCGAGGCTGGTAGCACCGCCGGGAGTCGAACCCGGAACCTGCCGATTATCTGTCGGAACCCTTGCGGGACGGCTTATAAGGCCGCTGCTCTACCGATTGAGCTACGGTGCTGTCGGGCACCGTCGGACGTGAGCGTGACGATGCCGCTGCCTAGCGCGTGGCGACGGCCGGTATTCGACGGAAGTGCATGGAGGGGCTCACGCGGGAGAATCTATGCGTCGGGCCATCGATCGTCAACCGCTGCCGGTGGCCGGGCGTGCGCCGGCGGAGTCGCGCCACGCGGCAAGCAACGCCGCTTCGCGCTCCGCGGACAGCCCGGCCTTGAGCGCGTTGCGCTCGGCCTCCGGCCGCTGCAGGTGCCAGCGCAGCGTGTCGGTCGTCGTCTCGACGAGCGGTCGGATGGTGAGCCCGGCCTGCAGCGCGCGCGCCGCGCTCGTCAGCGCGAATCCCGCCTCGTCGCCGACCGAGGGCACCCAGACGGGCATGTCCGACCACGGTGCAACTTTCTCGGCGGCGAGGAAATCGGCCGGGATCCACACCGGAGCTGGCGTCGGCTTCGGATCAGCGAGCCGCACGGCCGCCGCGACCGACTCGTTCACCACGTCGCCGATCGTGAAGCGCCCCGGCGGCGAGAGCACGTTGAAGACGCCTGCCCTGGAGCGCTCGACAGCGTCGATGGCGAAGGCGGCCACGTCGCGCACGTCGATCAGCTGCACGGGATCCGTCGGCTTGCCGGGAGCGGCGAATTCTCCGCCTCGGGCAGCTTGCGCCGGCCAGTACGTAAAGCGGTCGGTGCTGTCGCCCGGGCCCACGATCAGACCCGGCCGGAGGATGGTCGTGCGCCCGGGGCCGTACACCGCATGGGCGGCCGACTCGCTCAGGGCCTTGAGCGGACCGTAAGTCTCCCCGTCGATGGTCTCGACGGACTCGTCGGCGAGACGACCGACGGGCGAGTCCTCGTCGTTGGCGCCGGCGAAGCTCGCATAGACCGACACGGACGACACGAACAGGTAGTGCGGCACGTTTGCGTGGAGCAGCTGCGCGCTGGCGCGCACCTGCCGGGGGACGTAGCCCGAGTTGTCGATGACCGCATCCCACCTGCGGCCGGCGAGGCCGTCGAGGGGCCCGTTGCGGTCGCCCTGGATGCGTTCCACGTTCGGCAGCACGTCGGCATTGGTCTTGCCGCGGTTGAAGAAGGTGAGCGTGTGTCCGCGGGCGAGCGCGATCTCGGCCATGTGGGGGCCGAGGAAGCGGGTGCCGCCGAGGATCAGGATGCGCAGCCCGCGCCCGGCGCCCGCGGCGTTGCCAGGCAGGGCGCCCGCGGCCGCGAGAGCGGCCGTGGCGAGGAGAAAGTCGCGTCGTTGCATGTTCAGTCCTCACACTGGTGCGAGCATCTGCCGGGATGCTCCGGCACGGGTAATGAGTGCTTCAGGTGCGGTATCCCGGGTCCATCCGCTCGAGTTTGCGCAGCAGCGCCGGCCAGGCGATGGCGCCGCCGAGGCCCGTGGTAGCCGTCCGCACGACCTGCGCAATGCCCTGCAGGATCGCCGGGTCGACGTGCACCAGCTCGCCGCCCGCCTGGGCGTCGATCTGGATGCGGCACGTGTTCTCGAACACGTACATGTTCAGGAAGGCGTCGGCGATCGTGCGGCCCACCGTGAGCAGCCCGTGGTTGCGCAGCATCAGGAACGTGGCGTGGCCGAGATCCGCCTGCAGTCGCGGCTTCTCGTCGTCGCGCAGCGCCACGCCCTCGTAGTCGTGGTAGGCGAGCGAACTCAGCACGAACGTGGACTGCTGGCTGATCGGCAGCACGCCCTGCCGCTGTGCGCTCACGGCCACGCCCGCCCGCGAGTGGGTGTGCAGCACGCAGGCCGCGTCCTCACGCACACTGTGGATGGCGCTGTGGATGACGAAGCCTGCCGGGTTCACCGGGAACGGCGAGTCGCTCAGCTTCCGGCAGTCCTGGTCCACCTTCACGAGCGAGGAGGCCGTGATCTCGTCGAACATCAGGCCATAGGGGTTGATCAGGAAATGGTGGTCGGGACCCGGGATGCGGGCGCTGATGTGCGTGAAGACGAGGTCGCTCCAGCCGTACGCCGCGACCAGTCGGTAGCAGGCGGCGAGGTCGCAGCGCAGCTGCCACTCCTCCGGGCTGACGGCGTGCTGGAGCGACTGGATGAGCATTCGGGATTCCTCGGCGAGCGCCGCTGCGGGCAAGGACGCGAAGTGTAGCCCCGGATGCGACCGCGTTGCCGCCCGGTGCGGGATCGAGGGGTGTTCCAAACCGGTCCCAGTGCTGGGAGACTTGGCCAGGCGACAACTGGAGAGCACCCATGACGACCACCCAGTACACGGCCGGCTGCCCCTGCGGCGCGGTCCAGCTCGAGATCGCCGGCGACCCGGCGGTGCAGGCTTACTGCCACTGCAACTCCTGCCGCAGCTGGCTCAGTGCACCCATTCACGCGGCTACGCTGTGGCCGATACCGAGCGTCAAGGTCGTCAAGGGCGCCGACAACCTCGGCCTGTACAAGCGCACCGAGGCGAGCCATCGGCAGTTCTGCAAGAGTTGTGGCGCGGCGGTGCTGATCGGTCACCCGGCGCTGGGAATGATCGACGTTCCGGCTGGCTCGATCGAAGGCTTCAAGTACGCACCTTCAGTGCACGTCAACTACGGCGAGAAGGTCATGTCGGTACGCGATGGCCTGCCGAAGTTCAAGGACTTCCCGAAAGAGTTCGGTGGCTCGGGCGAAATGCTGCCCGACTGACGCGGATATCGGCAAACGGGGCCGCCACTCACGCGGTGGCAGCTGCCGGTGGCCGGAGGCCTGTTGGCCCGGCGGTTAGGCGCGCGATCGGCCGACGCCGAGCAGTCGCGCGGGCAGCATGACGATCGCCCGCAGCAGCTCGAACACGCCGTTCACGACCAGGCCGATCAAACGCAGCGGCAGCGACAGCAACCAGGCAATCGGCCACAGGACGAGGGCGAGCAGCGCCAGCGGCCAGCTCAATGCGAGCAGCAGCAGCCAAAGCAGGAACTTGATCATCGATTTCCCCCGGGGACGCCAGTTGCCGTCTGCACGACCCGTTTCTGGCTGCAGACATTACCATGTGCCCTGACCATGCAGCGTGCCGGGCACTTCGATTCCCGCAGTCGCTGGCGTGTCGCCAGGCCCGCGGCACTCGGGCGCTCCCCGTTTGTTTTCGAGCACTGATGGCTGGGACGTGACCAATCCCTTCTTCGAACCCGTAGCATCGGTCTGGCGTCGCATCGCCGGCTTCGCCCTGCTGGTCGCCGGCGCAGCGCTCACGGTAGTGCTGGGCCACTCCATATTCGACTTCCTCGACGACGCCGGGCGACGGCACGCATTCACGAGTTCGTCGATGATCTTTGGGCTCGTGCTGTTCGCGTTGTGCGGGATCTGCTGGCAGGCCGGATATCGACTCGCGTTCCAGCGACCCGACCGGTCGGGTACGCTGTTCTCGCGACCCGCGTGGTTTGCGATCGGGACTGCTCTCGTCGTTTTCACGTCGCTGATGGCCGCCGTGATCGTGCGGGCTCGAACTCCGACCGTGCTGGACCTTCAGGTGCTGCTGTTCCTTGGCGGGATCGGCGCGTGGTGCCTGGTGCTGGCCCTGCGGCGTGGACACGGGACGAGGCAGAGATGGACGCTGCGGTTTCGACGGAGAAGGCACGATGACTGACGATCGAGAGGCGGATGCCAGTGGCAGCGCGATTGCGACCTACCTCCTTGAGAAGGGCCTCGACGGCCTCGGCCCGCTGTCGAGCGCCGCAAGCCTCGCAACCGAGTACCTGATCGATGAGAGCTACGCGAACGACGACGCCCGCGTGGCAGCGCTCATGAAATGGGAAACGGCCAAGAACTTCACGGCCGGCTTTGTAACGGGACTGGGCGGTTTCGTCACGCTGCCGCTGGCAGTGCCGTCCGCGCTTGCGGCGTCGTGGGTGCTGCAGGCACGCATGGTAGGAGCGATCGCGCGCATTTACGGCCACGATCTCGACGATGCACGTGTTCGCACCAAGATCCTGCTCGCGCTGGCGGGCGATGTCGCGAAGGATGCCATGAAGGACCTCGGGCTGAAGCCCGGCGATCGCCTGACGCAGCGCGCGGTCGACCAGATTCCCGGGCGGGCGCTGGTCGAGGTCAACAAGCGCATCGGCGCGAAGCTGGTCACGAAGGCCGGACAGCGCGTGGCACTGCGCTTTCCTCGGGCGGTGCCGGTGTTCGGCGGTGTGGTCGGTGGCGCCCTGGATGCCGTCGTCTGCCGCAAGGTCGGCCAGGCGGCGAAATCGCTGTTCAGACCACCGGCCGGCGGCGTGATCGAAGGCGGCGTACGACTCGCGCCCGCCAGGAAGTCCCGCGCACGCCGATAGGCATGGTCTCCGTGTGCCGCGGGGCGAGCGGCATTGGCGGCCGTTCCTGCCCCTGTCGGAAACAGGATTAACCCCGGAAGAGCGGATGGATCGTTTACAGGGTTGAACACCCTGCAATGGAGATCCGTCATGCCTCGCTCCTGGACCTCTTGCCGGCGCCCCTGCCTCGCGGGGGCATTGCTCGCCGCGTCTCTGCTGCCACTGCCTCTCCAGGCCTGCGCGTCGTCCCTCGCGCGGGTCGACGTCTACGACCGCAGCGACGAGCTGGCGCTCGAGACCTACCGCCACCGTGGCGGAGAGTACGTCGTGGGCCAGCCGGGCAACGAGTACGCGATCCGGATCCGCAATTGCAGTGGGCGACGCGTGCTCGCGGTGGTGAGCGTGGACGGCGTGAACGTGGTCACCGGCGAGACCGCGGCGCCCGACCAGTCCGGCTACGTCATCGAGCCCTACGGTTACGTCAATATCGAGGGCTGGCGCAAGGACCTGGACCGGACGGCCGCCTTCTACTTCTCCGACCCGCAGGACGCCTACGCGACGCGAACCGGCCGTCCCGACGACCTGGGGGTCATCGGCGTCGCAGTTTTTCGCGAGCGCGAGCCGCGGGTCCTGCTGGAAAGCGCCGAAGTCGATCGCGCCCCGCCGGCGGCGGCGCGTGAGGAGTCATCGGCCGACAGGCGGGCGAAGGGTGGGGCCGACTCGAGAGTCGCCGAATCGAATGCTGCCGCCTTGCCTGCGCTGGGGACGGGACACGGACGGCGTGAGTGGTCACCTGCGCGACAGGTCGAGTTCGAGCGTGCGAGTTCGCGCCCGGACCAGCGCGTGGTGATTCGCTACGACCGCCGCGAGAACCTGGTGGCCATGGGTGTGCTGCCGCGACCGCTGCGTCCCTGGCGTGAGCCGAACCCGTTCCCCGGTGCGCTCGGCTTCGTCCCCGACCCGTGAGGGCGAGCGGCAGGTGAGCCGCGTTGCCGCGGACGTCGAGCCCACCGATACTGCGCACCGCATGCGCATGGTGGACATCGGCAACGCGACGACGGACGAGGACGAAGCGCTGATGCTCGCCTACGCCCGCGGCGATGCTGCCTCGTTCGAGCGACTCTACGCCCGCCACAAGGGGCCGACGTACCGATACCTGCTGAGACACACTTCGAACCGCGCCACTGCCGACGAACTGCACCAGGACGTCTGGATGCGGGTCGTCCGTGCCCGCGAACGGTATCGCCCCGAGGCGCGATTCACGACCTGGCTGTACACGCTCGCGCGCCATCGCCTGGTCGACCATTTCAGGTCGAAAGGCGGTGTGGTCGCGGCGTCTCTCGACCAGGACTCGGCAGACGGCCTGCCGGACACGCCTGCCGAGGAGCCTGCCAGTGCTGCGGATCCGCTGGCTCGCGTGCTCGACGAGGAGTCCGGCAGTCGACTGCTGGCCGCGCTGGCCGATGTTCCCGGGCTTCAGCGAGATGCATTTCTGCTGCACGTCGAGGCCGGCCTGTCCCTCGTGGAAATCGCGACGCTCACCGGCGTGCCGGCGGAGACCGTGAAAAGTCGCCTCCGTTATGCCTACAGGCGCCTGCGCGCTGCACTGGAGGATCTCGCATGAGCAACGAACGCGGCGGCAATCAACGCACTTCTGAAGCGGACGTGGACGCCGCCTGGCGTGCCGCCTCCGCGGACGAACCGTCGCCGCAGACGGACGCGGCGATCCTCGCCGCAGCACGTGCCGAGACTCGATCGGTCGCAAGCGTGTCGCCTGCCAGAACAGGGGCGCCCTGGTGGACTCGCTGGCGCCCGCTTGCAGCTGCGGCCGGGGTCGCGGGCCTCGCANTTGTNCTGGTCCAGCGGCTCCCGACCGAACCGGGCAGCGTGGAGTCACTGCAGGCACCGGCTCNTNCTGCGCAGTCTGTGACCGCCAGTCCAGAGGCAGTGGCCGTGGAAGACGCGCCTGTCTCAGAGGAGGCACCAGNCCAGCCGNACGCCGGGAAGCGCCTGCGCGCTGAAGGGACCGCAGATCGCCCGCCAANGCAGAGCAGCGCGAGAGACGCGGCCGNACTGCCCGCGGTTCCTGCGCNAACCGGTCCTGTAGAGCCGCCCATGGCGAGCCAGGGACTGCTGCGCGAGGCAGCGCGGCCATTCCCTGCTGAACTCGCNGACCGGGCAGAGGACGTTGATCCCAATGGCACGCCGCAAACCTCGGCGCCGCTCGCGCGCAAGCAGGGGGCCGGGATCGCGGTGGCGAAATCGGAAGCCGACGTCCCCGCGCTGGAAGACTGGGTGCAGCGCATCGTCGACCTGCACGACGCCGGCGACTTGCCGGCGGCAGCGCAGGAACTGCAGGCGTTGCGCAGGGCGTATCCGGATGCGGATGCGCGACTGCCGACAGGACTCCGTGCATGGGCAAACACCGTCGGTCCGGACGGTGAGCCGTGACTCGCAGGGTCGTGCGACCCCAATCTGAGCAACGGTTCCCAAACGTGACTGGTCCGGACGTGACGACGCCTACCTCAGCAGGTACCCTGCGCGCCGGCTGGAGTTGGCGCGACCTTCGTCGCGGAGTACCTGGAGCAGACGTTGAAGTACCGGCGATTCGCTTTTCCCCTGTCGGTTGCGCTGTGCCTGATGGCCTCACTGCTCGCTTGCCGGGCGTGGCAGCTGCGAGTGTCGGATCCGGGCCGCCGGCAGGCCCGGACCTCAAGTCGAACTCCTTCTACATTCTCGACGAGTCCGACGCGAGAGTGCTTGCCGCCCGCAACGAACGGGTGGCCGCGCCGATCGCGTCCATCACGAAGCTCATGACGGCGCTGGTTGTGCTCGAGGCCGGCCAGCCCATGGACGAGGCAATCCTGATCACGAAGGACGACGCAATCGGCACGCCAGGCAGTCACTCGCGACTCCCGACAGGCGCGAAACTGAGTCGCGGGGATCTGCTGCACATCGCGCTCATGTCGTCGGAGAATCGTGCTGCGCACGCGCTCTGCAGGCGCTATCCCGGTGGCAAGCAAGCATGTGTGAGCGCCATGAACAGCAAGGCAAAGGCGCTTGGCATGACTGCGACCCGCTTCGTCGAGCCGACCGGGCTGTCGAGTTCCAACGTTGCGAGTCCCCGGGATCTCGCCACGCTGGTGCGAGCCGCAGCCGCCAATCCGACGATCAGGGAGCACTCGACCGACCCCGACCACACGGTCCCGGGTGAAGGGCTACAGCGTCGAGTTCCGCAACACCAACCTGCTGGTGGACAAGTCCAACTGGAACGTCACCGTGCAGAAGACCGGATACATCGCCCGGGCCGGCCACTGCCTGGTGATGGAGGCGGTGATCGACGGACGCAACGTCGTCATCGTGCTGCTCAATTCCTGGGGACGGCTTACGCGCATCGGCGACGCGAATCGCGTGCGTGCCTGGATGGAATCGAACCGACCGCCCGCGGCAGGATAGTCCCTGGCACTCCCCGGCACGACGCAGCCGGTTTCTCGCCGGGCCTCTGGTAGGCTAGGCGCGAATCCGTGCCGGCCGACCGGCGATGTGTCGAGGCGATGTCGACAAACAAGTTAACGCTCCTGCTGGCCGAGCTCGAGATCGAGGTAGTCGAGGAGGCGCTCGACCTCTACTTGCGCGCCCGACCTGCTCCCGCCGATCACCGTTTCGAGTACCGCTACCGCGCAGCGCAGTCGGTGCGCGACAGCCTTCGCTACGGAACGAATGCGCCTGATGCTTTGGCGCCAGCCGATGCTGACGACAGCGCGCACCGGGCTGCCGGCCGTCCGGAGATAAAAAAGCGACGGGAGCAGGTGGAGGACTGAGCGCATCCGATGGCCCAGAGCACGACCCGTTCCGCGCATGCCGGTGCGACCGACAGGGAATTCCCGTCGCTGAGCGAGTACTGGGACACGCTTCATCTCGACCTGGGCATCGTGCTGGCGGATCCCGCCCTGGCTGGCGCCCGGGTCTGCTCGCGGGCGCCCGGCCGACCGGTCGTGTACGGCGGCACGTTCGCATACACCTTCAAGCTCGTGACGGTTGCCCGCGCATACGCGCTCCGTTGCTTCCATCGCGAGTTCGAGGCACTGCAACTGCGATATGAGGCCATCCAGGCGCATCTCCTCCAGATCAGGAGCCCTCACTTCGCCGGTCTGCAGTTTCATCCGTCGGGCATCACGACNGAGACGGGTGACTACCCGGTCGTTCGTCTGGACTGGGTCGAGGGTCTGGGCCTGGCGTCGTACGTCGCGCACCACCTCGGGGATGCCGCAGCGCTGCAGCAGTTGCGCCTGTCACTCCGCCGACTTGCCCAGCATCTGCATGCCAATGGTGTAGCGCATGGCGACATTCAGCCATCGAACGTCATCGTGCAGGCTGATGGAAACCTGTGCCTGATCGACTACGACGGCATGTTCGTGCCCGCACTCGCGCCGCTCACGAGCGTCGATCTCGGCCAGCGAAATTTCCAGCACCCCGGGCGACGTCCGCGCAACTTCGACGCGAGCCTCGACGCGTTTCCGTTCGCGGTCATCGACGTGGCCTTGCATGCCCTCTGCCTGCACCCGGAACTGTGGGACCTTACGGCCAGTGGTGAAGACGCGTTTCTGTTCCGCGCGACCGACATCAGTGATCCCTCGCAGTCCGCGATCTTCCGGCGACTCGGCCAGGAGGCGGCGATTGCAGGGCGGGCACAGGACCTGGCGGCCGTCTGCACGGCGCCGTTCGAGCTTGTTCCGTCTTTCGAGGACTTCCTGGCGGGACGTAACCTTCCGGAAAACACCGGTGGTCCACGGGGACCGAGCGTGCGCGCGGGGTACGTGCCGGTGTGCCCGGTGGTCGACGCCTCCGACTTCTCGCAATGCTGCAAGCACGTCGGCGAGCGCGTCGAGTTGGTCGGNCGAGTCGTGCACGCCGTGCGCTCGACGACCGACGAGCACCGGCCTGCATTCCTNAATCTGGAGTTCGATCTGCGTCCGCGTGACATGGCATGCGCGACGGTCTGGGCCGAGGCCTTGTCGGACGCGGGCATCACGGCGGCCAATGACTGGGTCGGCCAGTGGGTCAGCGCGATCGGGCTCGTCGAGCCGGTCGCGCGGATCGGCTCGGACATGCAGCACCGCAAGCATGTCTCGGTGTCCGTGACGGAGACCTGCCAACTGCGTCGCCTGCCGGAGGCTGAGGCGCACTACAGGCTCGCCGTTGCGAACGACCCGGGAGAACATCCGGTGGGGCAGGCCGGCGCAGTCTGGACAGAACCGGTCGAACGTCCGGGTCCTGCGGTCGCGCCGGAAGCAGTGGCCACCACGTCGCTGCCACCGCCGGTGATCGCCGATGTTGCCCGCCCGAAGCCACCGTCTCACGGCGAACACAGGAGGCGATGGTGGCCGGTGGCTGCGGCGGTGGTCCTGGCGGCAATCGCGGGCTTCGTGCTGATGCCGAACGGGAGCGATCGCCCGACATCGAAAGCGGTTGACCAAGCGCCGGTCGAGGTCAGCACGCCGGGACGGGCCACCCAAGGCCCGGTTGCGGAGGCGCCGGCCGTGACCGTTCGACCGATGCTCAAGTCGCAGCGTGCACTGACCCCGGCCGACGTTCAGATCGACACTGTGTCCGGCACACTGCAGGTCTCGCCGGGCGAGGCAGGCGCGTGTCGACGCGTCGTCCGGCACAACGACGAGGTGATTCCGGGTCTGTGCGACGAGGAGCTCGTCTTCCTTCACCAGGCGGTCTTCGACGACCGCGACGTGGTCGTCGGATTCAGGAGGTGCGGTGGGACTTCGCCGCCATGCGGGTGGCGGCGCCCGTTCTGGCTCGAGTTGCGAAAAGGTGTCCCAGCGACGCTGCGTGAGCAGGCCGGCGTGTGGGCCGGATCGGCAGNCATTGCGGTTCAAGCTAACGACGATGGCGTGCTCGTCGACCTTGGAACCTGGAACGGCGAACGTCGTGCGACGGCGCTGACGGCGGCGGGCAACCTGGTAGTCACGCGGGCGCAGTTGCCTCCGAAGCCCCTGGGTCGAGCGGACTGTGCGATGGTCGCCAGGTCCCTGGAAGATTGCGTCGCGAGCCGCCAGTGCGGATCGTTCGCCGACGCCGCACGGCGGATCCCGGCCGCACAGTGGACCAGCCTGCAACGCCTGTACCACGAAACGACAGGCCTCGATGTCGAGGCGTACCGGAAGCTGTGCGTGCGGAGTTGCGAGCTGGGGCTCCTGCCGAGTCGCGGGCTGGTGCGTCAATACGCCTGCGATGGCGCGCCAACGGGCCAATGGCCGGCGGACAATCCCGCGGGTGGCCTCGAGCGCTGAGGGCGGACCACTCCGCTGCCTCCTGGGCTTGCGGTTCGTCGTGCGGGCCCATTCGATCCCGCGCAAGCCGGGAGTTCCCCGATCTGTGATCGCTTGCACGGACCCACGGGACGAGTTTTCGCCCCGGGACTTGCGCTGCTGGCCCAGAATGCGGAAGCTTTCGGGGCAACCTGTCGTGCAGGGTGCGGGAAGCGGCCGAAGTCTGGATCGTCGATTGCGCGGGACCCGGGGTGTCGGACTCGATGACACCGCGGATTGTCCCGTCTTCGACGCTGAGGAATACCGATGCTAAAGGCGAACCCGGCCAGCCTTGAAAAGGCGCTGGAGCAACTTGAACAGGCCACGCTCGACCACGCGATCTGGCGCGATCACCTGTTGCGCGTGATCTCGGGGCGACGGCCGAGCGATCCGAACGACCTGGCACCGGACGCGCACCGCCGTTGCGTGTTCGGCCAATGGTATTTCCGGCATGCACTTCCCGAGCTCCGGGAGCTGCCGTCGTTCGCCATGATCGGCGACGAACACGAGAACCAGCATCGCATCGCAGTCAAGCTGCTGCGGGACCTGGCCGCTGGCAGGCCGGTCAACCGCGTCGACGTCGAGGACTTTGAGGAAGCGAGTTCGCGGCTGAGTTTCGGACTGTACTTCATCAGACGAGAAATCGAGTGCGCAGCGCGCAGCCGCGATACTCTGACCGACGCGCACAGCTCCGGGGAGTTGATGCGAGACCTGCGTGAATGGCATGCGCTGTCGAAGCAGCCCGGCAGGCATTGCTGCATCGCTCTCATGGAGCTTGATGACGTCAAGGAGATCAACGCGGCACATGGCTACCAGGTCGGTGCCCAGGCGCTCGTCACGGCAGTGAAGGTCATTGCCGCGAACCTCCGACTCTCCGACAAGATATTCCGCTACGAGGGCAGCAAGTTTCTCATCCGCCTGTCAGGGACGGACCTTCCATCCAGCAAGACGGTGATCACGCGGCTCCGCGAATCCATCGCCCACAAGCTCGCAGCCGTCGGCGCGAGTGGAACTGCCGTGCCCGCGTCGGCGTCATTCGGGGTCGCGGCGCTGGACCCGGAGGTGGACTTGCTGGAGTCCATCGACCGGGCGGACCAGGCGCTGACTCTGGCGAAGACGGCCGGGCGCAACCAGATGATCTGCTGGGACCCGTCGGTCACGACGGGTGTGCGGCTGCGGCGGCTCGAGATCAAGGACACCCAGGGCTGATATGGCCCGCTCCTGTCAACTGGCACAAGTGCATTTCTCGCGGTTTCGCGCCGTTCGAGTTCTTCGGTCGGGTTCGCACCGGATAGGGAACGCGACGCGCGGAGCTTTTCGCGACGATGGATCACGCTGATATCCGCGGGTTGGTTACCGCATTGCATCGGTCCGTCGCAGGGCTGCCTCGCTCTA
>Ga0031656_10000621_pt1 | contig 12497 bp, 8 predicted proteins | sample FrelakmetDIP11DI_FD_55080 | JGI IMG/M metagenome (GOLD analysis project Ga0031656, IMG submission 55080) | Freshwater lake sediment microbial communities from the University of Notre Dame, USA, for methane emissions studies - DIP11 DI | ecosystem: Environmental > Aquatic > Freshwater > Lake >... | reverse complement strand
ACCTGCGCCTTGCGTTGCTTGTCCATGACGGTCACGGCCAGACAGTGAACTTGTCGAATTCGGCTTCGAGCGAACTGCGGATCGTGTCCGTCGTGCGCAGCTTGCCGGCGCCCCGCAGGTCCTCGTAGCAGGGCACCTGCGGGTTGTGGTACAGGATGCCGACCGGGATCGGGTCCTCGCTCGAGGCGATCTCGCGGGCGCGGTTGATGTCCGCGGGATCGTGCACGATCTGGTTGCGGTAGATCTTCTGCAGCGCCGGGCTCACCTTGATCCCGTTCTCGTGCGTGAGCATCAGCATGCGCTGCGGGTCGTGCACCCACGGCTCGAACATGCTGCCCACGAACTCCGGACAGCGCTGCAGGATCCGCACGAACGACAGCCCGCGGTGGCGGAACGCCGCCGTGACGATCTGGAACAGGCTCTCCGGTATCCAGTCCACCGCCTGTGCAACGAACGAGGCGTTCTGAATGCCGAGCGTCACCGTGAGCGGGCTCATCGCATCGAGGTACGAGCCGCGCGGTGTGGTGTTGCTCTTGGTGCCGAGCGGCGAAGTCGGCGACGCCTGCTTCTTCGTGAGGCCGTAGATGTGGTTGTCGTGCAGCAGCACGGTGAGATTCATGTTGTAGCGGATCGCGTGGATCCAGTGCGCGGCGCCGATGCTGCAACAGTCGCCATCGCCGGTATTCACGAACACGTGCAGGTCGGGACGAGCGAGCTTGATGCCCTCCGCGATCGGCAGCGCACGGCCGTGGATGCCGTGGAAGCCGTAGGTGCGCATGTAGTGCGGCAGCCGGCTCGAGCAGCCGATGCCCGACACGAACACGGTCTTCTCCGGCTTGAGCCCCTCGTCGCGGCACAGGCGCTGCAGCGCCGCGAGGATGGCGTTGTCGCCGCANCCCTTGCACCAGCGCGGCACTCCGCCCTGGTAGTCCTCGAGCGAGCGGTTCTCCTCGAGCAGGTGGGTGAGGCAGATGGAGGCAGTGCTCATCGCCGGAACTCCTCACGCGCAAGGCGCTTTCTGAGCTCGGCACAGATCGAGCCGGGCTTGATCGAGCGGCCGCGGACCTCGGTCCAGCAGTCGACGTCGACCAGGTAGCGCGACCTGAGCAGCATGGCGAGTGCCGCGTAACGGCGGTTGCTGTCGTCGATGAGCGGGTCCTCGGGGTGATCCGACCAGTTGCCCTCCACCGTCAGCACCTGCTTGAAGCGCTGCAGGATCTCCTTGATGCCGCCCGGCATGGGCTGCAGGAAANTGAGGTGCAGCGACGACACCTTGTGGCCCTCGGCGCGCAGGCGCTGCACCGACTCCTCGATCGCGCCCTGGGTGCTGCCCCAGCCCACCACCAGCAGGTCGCCCTCGGCGTCGCCGAACACCTGCGGTGGCGCCAGCATGCGCTGCAGCGCCGCGAGCTTCAGGCTGCGCGCGTGCATGCCCTGCTCGTTGATCTCGGGGTCNTAGGCGACGCGGCTCGAACGGTCGTGCGCNAGGCCGGTCAGCGTGTGCATGCCGTTCGGCTGGCCGGGCACGAAGCGCCGCGACAGGCCGGTGATCGGGTCCCAGTCGTAGGGCTTGGCGCCATCGGGCACCGGGTTCTGGTCGACGGGCGGCGCCAGCCAGTCCTCACTGAACTGCGGCCGCGGGAACGGCTGCTGCGCGGTCGCGAGGCTCGCGTCCGACAGCACCACCACCACCATGTTGAAGGTCTCGGCGATGCGTCGCGCCGTGATCATCGAGTAGAAGCAGTCCTCGATGCTGCTCGCCGCCATCACCACCTTGGGTGCGTCGCCGTGGCTGCCGAACATCACCGTCAGCAGGTCGCTCTGCTCGGCCTTGGTCGGCTGGCCGGTGCTGGGACCGCCGCGCTGCACGTCGACGACCACCAGCGGGATCTCGGCCATGACCGCCAAGCCGATGCCTTCCTGCTTGAGCGAATAGCCCGGGCCCGAGGTGATGGTCACCGCGACCTTGCCCGTGTACGAGGCGCCGATCGCGAAGGCGCAGGCTGCGATCTCGTCCTCCGCCTGGTGGACGATGCCGCCGGCGCGCTCGAACACGTCGCTCAGGTAGTGCGAGGCCGACGTGGCCGGCGTGATCGGGTACATGGCGCATATGTCCATGCCCGAGGCGAGCACGCCGAGCGCGATTGCCGTGTTGCCGTTGATCACCAGCTGCGGCTCGGTGGCACGCACGGCCGGCACGCGGAAGCCGAACTCGAGGTTGTGCTCGGCCCAGGCGTAGCCGGCCTCGAGCAGCGCCACGTTGGACTTGATGACCTTGTCGGCCTTCTTGCCGAAGATGAACGCGATCTGCTCGCGGGCGAGGTCCATGTCAAGGTCGTAGAGGTTGCAGAGCATGCCCAGCACGAACATGTTCTTGCCCTTGCGCGGGTCGGAAACGAGCTTGCGGCACTCGCCCTCCATCGGCACCTCGTGCAGGCGGTAGCCGTCGGCCAGCAGCCGCTCGCGCGTCTCGCTGTACTGCAGCGCGATCTTCGGGTCGGGATTCTCGGCCCAGACGCTCTCCAGCAGGATGATGCAGTCGGGCTTCAGCTCGCCCGCGTTGACGCGGCCGAGCAGCACCTGCTCGTTGAAGGCGATGGCGAGGTCCGCCTCGTCGCCACCGTTGGTGATCCGCTGCGAGCCGATACGGATGCGGTTGCCGCTCGCGCCCGCCATGCTGCGCGCCGGCGGCTGGATCTCCGCCGGGATGATCTCCATTGTCCACACGCCGTTGCCCATGCGGGCCGCGATCGAGCCGAACGACTGCCCGCATTTCTGCGCGCCCTCCCCCGAGTCGCTCATGATCTCGACGACGTGCTCGTCGAGCGTCACGCGTTGTGCAGCGTTCATGCCGTCACTTCGGCAGGCGCACGCGCGCGTACCCGTGCTCGGCGCGATCGATGCCGAACAGCGTGGCCGCGGCGCCGTCCGGCCGCTCCTGGTAGATGGAATCCGTGTCGCGCAGGCCGAGGAAGGCCTTCATGCCGCGCGCCGCGCGCCGGCCCGCGCCCATCGCCTCGATCACCGTCGCGGCGCCGGTCACGATGTCGCCGCCCGCGTAGACGCCGGGGATCGAGGTCGCGAGGTGCTCGTCGGTGGCGATGTAGCCGCGCTTGTCCAGCTTGAGCCGCGAGGTCTGGCCGATGATCGGGTTGGCGTTGGTACCGATGGCGTACACCACCATGTCGGCCTCGATCTCGAACTCGCTGCCGGGCTCCGGCACCGGGCGGCGGCGCCCGGAGTCGTCGGGTTCGCCCAGCGTCATGCGCACGCAACGCACGCCGCGCACGTTGCGCCCCTCGTCGCCGAGGATCTCGACCGGGCTCGCCAGCCAGTTGAAGCGGATGCCCTCCTGCTCGGCGTGGTGGATCTCCTCGGCCCGGGCCGGCGCCTCGGCGCGGCTGCGCCGGTACAGGCAGGTCACCGGATCCGCGCCGAGGCGCAGGCAGACGCGCAGCGCGTCCATCGCCGTGTTGCCGGCGCCGATCACCACCACGTGCCTACCGGGCTGCAGCGGCGTGTCGTAGTTGGGAAACTCGCGCGCGTGCATCAGGTTGCAGCGGGTAAGCAGCTCGTTGGCGGACAGCACGCCGTTCAGCGACTCGCCGGGAATCCCCGAGAAGCTCGGATACCCGGCGCCGGTGCCGATGAACACCGCGTGGAAGCCCATCTCCTCGACCATCTGCTCGATGGAGAACAGGCGCCCGACCAGCGTGTTGCACTCGAAGCGCACGCCGAGCTGCTCGAGCTTGCGGATCTCCGCGTCGACGATCGAGTTCGGCAGGCGGAAGTCCGGGATGCCGTACTTGAGCACGCCGCCGGGCTCGTGGAACGCCTCGTACACCGTCACCTCGCAGCCNGCCTTGGCCATGTCGGCCGCGCAGGCCATGCCGGCGGGACCCGAGCCCACGATGCCGACGCGGAAGCCGCTCGGCTCGATGTACGGGATGTTCGACCAGCCTTCCTTGATGGCCAGGTCGCCGACCCAGCGCTCCAGCCGGCCGATCGCCACCGGCTCGAGCGACTCACCGACGGTGCACACGCCCTCGCACTGGCTCTCCTGCGGGCAGACACGGCCGCAGACCGAGGGCAGCAGGTTGGAGTCGGTGATGACGTCGTAGGCGCCGCGGTAGTCGCGCTCGACGATCCGGTGGATGAAGTCGGGAATGGCGATGTTCACCGGGCAGCCACTCACGCAGGGCTGCTCCGGGCACATCAGGCAGCGCTCGGCCTCGAGCTGCGCGTCCTCGACGAGGTAACCACAGTTGACCTCCTCGAAGTTGCGGGCGCGAACCTGCGGATCCTGTTCGTGCGCAGGCGTGCGCGCCTGCGGGATCATGCGAATGGTCTTTTTCTTCTTCTGCGGCCCGGTGGCGGTCGGCATGGTCAGGCAACGCCCCCGGCCTCGGTCGGAATGGTGCGCATGCGGCAGTTGTCGTCGAAACGCTGGCTGGCCTGCTGCTCCGTCTCCTTGTAGCGCTGCAGGCGGAACATCAGGTCGTCGAAGTCCACGAGGTGGCCGTCGAAGTCCGGGCCGTCGACGCAGGCGAACTTCACCACCTCGCCGATCTTGACGCGGCAGCCGCCGCACATGCCGGTGCCGTCGACCATGACCGGGTTGAGGCTGACCATGGTCTTGATCTTGTGCGGCCGGGTCGCCTCGGCGCAGCCCTTCATCATGACCGGCGGGCCGATCGCCACGCACTCCTCGATGTCCGGGTGCCGCGCGACCGCCTGCCGGATGCCTTCGGTGACCAGGCCCTTGATGCCGGCCGAACCGTCGTCCGTGCACACGATCAGCTCGTCGCAGCAGGCGGCGAACTTGTCGTCCCAGAACACGAGGTCCTTGTTGCGGAAGCCGAGCACGCCGATCACGTAGGCGCCGCTTTCCTTCCACGCCCGCGCCTGCGGGAACACCGGCGCGACCCCGAGGCCGCCGCCGACGCAGAGGACCTTCTTGGCCTTGCCGATGTGGCTCGGGATGCCCATCGGCCCCACCAGCGCGACCAGCCGGTCGCCGACCTTGAGGTCACGCTGCATCTCGCGCGTGGTCTTGCCGACCGCCTGGATGACCAGCGTGATGGTGCCCTTGTCCCGGTCGTAGTCGGCGATGGTGAGCGGAATGCGCTCGCCGTGCTCGTTCGCCATGACGATGACGAACTGGCCCGCCCGCGCGGCCTTCGCCAGCATCGGGTGGCGCACCTCGAGCAGGAACGTGACGTCCGAAAAGTCCTGGCGGGCCACGATCTCGTGGCCGGTCGTCTGTGTATTAGTAGTCATTGATATGCCTTAGGCTGGGTAGGCATTTATCCCGAGGGGCCGGCAGAGGCAATCAGTGCATGTGCGGACGCCGGTCGCCCCCGCCGGACGCGCACGGACGTTGCACGCGATGCTGCAGTGCGGTATCAGGTTGACTCGTCGCGTCGTTTCGCCCCGAGACCCTAATGTCCAGCCAATCCCGCAGACCCCCGGCCGGCGGCCTCTCCGCCCGCGCCCTTGCCACCCCTGAGCCGTTCGTGCGCCAGTTCGCGCGCCGCGTGCAGCAGGANGGNGCNCTCGACCTCACGCAGGGCGACTACAAGAACGCCGACTTCGCGCCGCACCCGGAAGTGGTGCGTGCCGCGCAGCGCATCACCCGCAATACCGTCCACAGCTACGGCCCGGCGGTCGGCCGCATGGACGTGCGCAGCGAGGTCGCCGAGTTCTTCAACCGCGACGGCCTGCTCGACTACCCCGACTCCGAGGTGCGCTTCCAGCCCGACGAGGTGCTGTTCACGCCCGGCACCCGGGCCGGCCTCGCCATCGTGCTCGAGGTGCTCGGTGCCGACGGCTCGGGTGTCGTGGTGCCGCGGCCGAGCTGGGAATACGACTGGTTCATCGAGCGCGCTGGTAAGAAGGTGGTGGAGCTGCCAACGACGGCGCCGGAGTTCCTGCCGGACCCGAAGGAGCTCGACCGGCTGCTGGCCCGCGGCGGCATCTCGTCGGTAATCGTCAACAACCCGCACAACCCGACCGGGCGCGTCTACCCGCGCGAGCTGGTCGAGGAGCTGGTGCGCGTCGCGGTGAAGCACCGCTGCTACGTGCTCTACGACTCGGTGTACCAGCGGCTCGACTACGTCGGCTGGTTCGTCAACCCGGCGTTCGCCTGTCCCGAGTGGCGCGACTGGGTGGTATCGCTGTCGGGCCTGTCGAAGATGGACATGTTCGGCGCATCCACCGGCGCGCGGGCGTGCTGGATGGTGATCTCGGACCAGATCCGGTCGAACGGCGTGCGCGCTCGCGAGATCCTCGCCAACCTGTCGGCGTGGCTGGTCGCGACGCCGTCCACGCTGGCACAGGACTGGGCGCTGGCCGCCCTGCAGAGTCCACTGGCCGCGCTGCGCCGGCCGTCGCCGTATATGCGCGAGCGGCGCGACTTCATGCTGCTTGCGGCGGACGAGCTGGCACACCTCGGCATCGAGCGCACCGACTTCGGCGGCACTTTCTACGCACCGCTCGCCTTCCCCGGCCTGATCGGTGAACCGTTCGACCGGCTACGCAACGGCGTGCACGAGAAGGCCGTGGTGCGCGATTCGGTGGATGCGTTCGAACTGCTGCTGTCGGGCGGCGTCGGTGGCATCCCGTTCGTGGCGTTCGCGGGCAGCANCGCGGGCGGGGAGCGCTACGGCACCTGGCAACGCCTCTCCTACGGCTCGAAGGACGTCAAGGAACTCGCGGTGTTCATGGACCGCGTCAAGGCGCGCATCGAGCAGCAGGGACGGCTCGGCGCCGCGGCAGCTACGCCGGTGCCGCGCGCGGACGCCGCGCTCGATGAAGTGTGGCAGAGCGTTTGCACTGCCGGGCGCTATGACGCCCTCGACGCCCTCGATCCGGCCGCGTTCAATGCTGCCCGCCAGCGCTTCCTCGAGCAGCCACGCCACGAGTCGCTGCGCCTCACCGGCACCAAGCACCCGGACTCGACCGCGCATCGCGCCGAGCAGGTCGCCCGCGCCCTGCGCGCGGCACCGGCCGGTGCGCCGGACCGCGCACACATCGCGTTGACGCACCTCGAGTGGAACCCGCTGATGGAGGCGCGCCTGGAATACGAGGAGTCGATCGCCGACCTGCTCGGGCCCTGCAGCGAGACGCTGCTCGACCTGGAAGGTCGGCAGATCAGCCCGGACTGGCTCGACGTGCCGGAGAAGGTGGTGCTCGGCCTGCTGCGCCACGGCGTGGTGCCGGGCGAGGACCGCCACATCCTGTTCCGCGTCCCCAATCCATTCATCGAGCAGGACGAGGAAAAGGTCGCCAAGATCCTCGCCGCGGTGGCACGCAGCAACGTGCTGTTCCACCTCGCCTGCGAGCGGCTCGGCTTCGAGCCACGGCAGAACGCGATCTACGAGATCAGCATCCCGCAGGTGAACTCGAGCGCCGAGATCGGCGCGGTGGTCAAGATCGGCACGCTGTACCGGCAGGCCGTGGTCGAACTGTTCGACGGACCCGCCGAGCGCATCGACGCGTTCCTTGCGGCGCGCGTGCCGCAGGCGCAGCGCGCGGCGATGATCGAGCGCGTCTGCCGCGTGCGCCTCGTGCCTCTGTGCGAGAACGTCGGCGCACTGACACACCTGCCCGACCTGGCCGAAAAGTTCTACGTGGCACTCGAGCGCGGCATCGGTGTCGACGGGGTGCCGACCCCGGACACGTTCCGCACCTCGTTCACGCGCCGCGAGGCCACGATGCGCGTGTTCGTGGCGATGTCGGACACCGCGCTGCAGAGCGGCAAGATCGCCACCGACGCCGCGTGCACGCTGGCGGTAGCCGGCCGCGAGGAAGCGGAGCGGCGGCTCGCAGCACATGCCGCGCGCATCGGCGAGCCGGCACCGTCGGTCACCTTCCTGATCGGTTCGGGCCGGGCCGGGTTCCGCGGCGGCTTCGATCCTGCGCACCCAGGGGTGGTCACGCAGTTCGCGCGCGCGGATGGTGTGACGATGCAGGGCATCCGCGCCGACGCGCCGGCGGAAGCAGCGCGGCTGGCCGCGGCGTTCCGTGCCGAAGTCGCCGAGCGCAGTTCGGCGGGACGCAGCCACGTCGTGCCGGCGAGCGACGCGGAAGCCATCGAGCGGTTGCTCGAGGGCGGCATTCGCGCCCACACCGAGACCTTGCTGCGGGTCGCACCGCTGCTCGCTCCGTTCGGCAGCCTCGTGCCGCAGACCCGCGTGCGCATCCGTGCCACCGGCTCGGCGAGCTACGGCCGCTCCATCCCCACCTATCCCCCCGAGTGGGGCGGCGGCTCCACGCTGCCCGACGACCGCGACCTGCGCGACGCCTGGCCCGAGGGCGTGACCCTGCCGCGCGCCATCGTCTACAACCTCGCCTGCACCACGCTCGGCCTGCCGGCGGTCACCAGCGACATCGCCGTGCTCGACCGTCGCGCCGCGGTGATCCTCGAGCGCCACGTCCCCGGCTACCGCGAGATCATCGCGAGCGAGCTGCCGCACTTCGTCCGCGAAGCGGCGGGCCTGGTGTTTGGCAAGAAGCTGGCGGATACGACCGCGCGACGCTGCCTGCGCGCCGCGGCGGCGCTGTGGGTGGATGCGCGTACGCGCGCCGATCTGGTGGCGCCGACCTGCCTGTTCGCGATGCAGTACCTGCGCTACATGGCCGAGGACTCNGAGAGCTGGGACGAGACCAAGGAGCACGAGAGCCAGACCACGCGCGAGGAGGAACTGATCCGCGAGACCTCGAGCGTGGCGTTCGCAGCGCTGTGCACCGAGCGGCCCGGCGACCGCTGGCCGGTACTGCAGTCGATGGTCGACGCCGAGGATGCGACGCGCTTGTTACTCGCGCGCGAGCTCACCATCGAGGAAAAGCGCGAGTTCGTCGACCTGCGCATCGAAGGCTGGCTGCGCACTCTGCCGGAGGCACTGTCGCACGAGCTGCGGCCGCAGTGGTCCGCGCTGCGCGAGCTCGGCAAGGACGAGTTCGAGCTCGACGCCATCCAGCGCCTGATCGCGCTGGAGCAGCTGCGGGGAAGCCGCGGAGCGTGAGGAAGGGGACAGGGGACAGTGAAGAAGAGCGCGGCACGGGCTGAACGGCGGCCGGCACGCAGCAAGAAACGCTCCGCGAGTGCTGCAGCTTGTCCCCGCGACGTGCACAGGAGGCGCGCTGTCCGACCGTCGCAGCATCCCCTCGAGGACACGCCGTAAATGCGTCCCTGCAGGCTCGCTCTCGGCGTCCTGCCTCGAGACGGTCCGCGGGAACAACTCCAGTAACTGGATAGCGGACGAGCTCACCTGAGTGCCTGCCGGCAGCACTCGAGCAGTGAGTCGGGTCCGTCGTGTGTGGACGCGCAGTGGCGTCCGGCGCGATCGTCGACGAGGTCCGTCCACGACGCGTCGCCATCGTCGAAGGCATCGCGGACCTCCTTACCCCAACCGGCGAGCCAGGCCTCGAGGCGGCTGCAGCGTTGAACTATGCCGGCCGAGGCGAGGCAGTGCTTCTCAGGATTGGTGAGTCCGACGGGCAGCGTGGCCACGACGGCCTTGGCGCAGCCGACGGTGGATTCGGCGGGTCGCTGCGGTGTGCTGGTGCAGCCCGCGAGGCCGAGCAGCAGGCAACCCGTTGATACTGCGAGCCGTGCGAACACGTCCCATCATAGCTAGTGACCGGAGTCGTGCGTTCGGGCAGGAATCGCTGGGCAATAAGGGCGGAGTGCTCCCCATTGGGCAAAGGGAGAGATGGTCTGCATGGGGCGGGGGACGCTGCGGCGCGGGGGCTAGCGCAGTGCTGCAGAGTTCGCGGCGATCCAGTCGGCGAGCTGGTCTTCGGTGAGGTCGCCGGCGGCGGGCGACTGAATGGTATCCACGGCGTCCATTTCATCGGCCGTCAGTTCGAGACCGTTCATGCGCAGAAACACGTCGATGATGGCGAGCGCGACGCGCTTGTTGCCGTCCGGGAAGCAGTGACCGCGCGCGAGGGCAAAGCCGTACGCCGCTGCGAGTCGCGGCAATGTCGGCGGCGTCTCCGAATACGCATGGAGGTTGACCGGACGACCGAGCGCGGCCTCCAGATCTCCCTGGCGCGGTGGCCCGGCGAGCCCGCCGTGCTCCGCGATCAGCTCGGCCTGGATGGCGACCACAGCCCGCGGCGGGACCCAGATCGGTTCAACCATGACGAGCTCGTCCGACTACTTCGCCAGCGCCCGCAGAGCGTTGCGGTACTTGCGACGAGTCTGCTCAAACGCCTTCATCGCCGCGTCGAACGCCGGATCGTATGGCGTGAGATGCGCGCCGTTGGCGTCGGTGACGACGTGCAGCGTGTCGCCCTCGGCGAGGTGCAGCTGGTCGGCGACTTCCTTGGGCAGGAGCACACCCAGCGAGTTGCCGATCTTTCGAACCTTGATGGTGGCGGCCATGGGCGGGGGCTCCGGGGTCGGGGTACCGGATAGTTTAACCGATGTTGCAACGTCCTGCCAGCGCCATAGGAGCTCAATTTTACATAAGAATGGTTATTCGTACTCAAGCATGATCGCGGCATGATCGAAGGAGAAGGCTGCTTGTTCGTTCTTTTTAGCCCCCTGCTGTCGGTGGTTACTCTGCACCTGGACGTGCCGGCTGGCAACGGGGATCGGTGCGGTGATGGGGAACGGTGCGGCGACGGGCGAGGTTCTTGCGTGCTCCGAACCTCTTTTGTCGCGATAGATCAGTGCGTTGTCGCGCGGCCTTTGGTTGTTGCCGCTGTACCTCCAACACTGTCCCCTGTCCCCTGTCCCCTTTCCCTATCCCCTCGCCTCAATCATGACGGCCCTGAAGTCATTCACGTTGGTCCGCGTTGGTCCGGTCACCACCTGGTCGCCGAGTGCCGCGAAGAACGTGTGCGCGTCGTTGGCATCGAGGTGAGCCTGAGGGTTCAGGCCGAGTGCGGCAGCGCGTGCCAGGGTATCCGGACGCCACAGGGCGCCGGCGACCGCAGCCATACCGTCCACGCCGTCGGTGTCGGCCGCGAGCGCGTGCACTTGCGCGCAGGGACCGAGCGCAGTGCCGAACCCGAGCAGGAACTCGACGTTGCGACCGCCGCAGCCGTCGCCGCGCACCGTGACCGTAGCTTCGCCACCGGACAACAACAGGCACGGTGGTGCATACGGCTCGCCCGACGTAACGATCCGGCGCACGAGCTCCGCCTGCTGCCACCCGACCTCCCTCGCCTCGCCTTCCACGCGGTCCGAGAGGATCGCCGCGCGCACGCCCAGATTCTCTGCCACACACGCCGCCGCTCCGAGCGACACTCCCGCCGCAGCGACGATGTGAAATTCGGCGCCNAGCAGCCGCGGATCACCGGGCNTCACGGATTCCCACTCGCCGCGCTCGAGTGCCGCGCGCGCCGCTGCGGGCAGCGCGATGCCGTGGCGTGCGAGTACCGCAAGCGCATCAGCACAGGTTGTCGGATCGGCCACGGTGGGGCCCGACGCGATATCCACCGAAACGTCGCCCGGCACATCGGAGATGGCGAGCGTGACGAGGCGCGCAGGATGACACGCGACGCCTAGCCGGCCGCCCTTGATGCGCGACAGGTGCCGTCGCACGGTATTGATCTCGCCGATGGTCGCGCCCGAGCGCAGCAGCGCCCGCGTGACCGACTGCTTGTCAGCCAGCGACAGTCCGGCCGCCGGCAGGGGCAGCAGCGCGGAACCGCCGCCCGAGAGCANGCACAACACGAGGTCTGCGGAACCCAGGCCACGCACCTGCTCGAGCATTCGCTCCGCCGCGCGCTGCCCTGCCTCGGCTGGGACCGGGTGCGCCGCCTCGATCACCTCGATGCGCTCGCAGGCCACCGCGTGGCCCTGCGCGGTCACCACCATGCCGCCCAGCTCGCCGTCCCAATGCGTCTCGACCGCCCGCGCCATCGCCCCCGCAGCCTTGCCCGCGCCGATGACCACCGTGCGTCCGCCCGGCTGCCGCGGCAATGCGGGCGGCACGCAATGTTCGGGTCGCGCCGCGTCGACGGCAGCCGCGAAGGCTGCGCGCAGCAGTCGTTCCGGCGCANGGATGGCCATGAACGGATCCTACGGCGTCGTAGCGATTCGCGCGACGCGCGTCGGGCTAGCCGTCGAGCGTCAGCACCACCTTGCCGAACTGGGCGCCCTGCTCCAGCAGCGCGTGCGCCTCGCCGGCGCGTGCCAGCGGGAACGTCCGGTCGACGGGAATGCGCACCGCGCCGGATGCGAGCCACGGCCAGACGTGTTCCTCGATGGCCCGCGCCAGGCGTGCCTTTTCGTCGGCATCGCGGGCGCGCAGGGTCGAGCCTGTCACGGTGAGCCGCTTCATCATCAGCGCCATCAGGTTGAGCTCGGCGACGGCGCCCGTCAGGAACGCGATCACCACCAGGCGCCCGCCCGGCGCCAGCACGTCGATGTTGCGCGCGAAGTACTCGGCGCCGACCATGTCGAGAACCACGTCGACGGGTCCTGCCGCCTTCACTGCCGCCGACCAGTCGCCGGTCGCCGCATCCACCGCGAGGTC
>Ga0031656_10000617_pt1 | contig 12511 bp, 10 predicted proteins | sample FrelakmetDIP11DI_FD_55080 | JGI IMG/M metagenome (GOLD analysis project Ga0031656, IMG submission 55080) | Freshwater lake sediment microbial communities from the University of Notre Dame, USA, for methane emissions studies - DIP11 DI | ecosystem: Environmental > Aquatic > Freshwater > Lake >... | reverse complement strand
TCGCTTCGATTCGATGGTAGCGGGGGTAGGATTTGAACCTACGACCTTCGGGTTATGAGCCCGACGAGCTGCCAGACTGCTCCACCCCGCAATCGAGCCGCTCATTATACGGGCACGGCCGCCGCTAATCAAACCCAGCCGGCTATGGCAGCACCCGGGCGCACAGCGCCAGCAGCAGGCCCGGATACAGGCCTAGCAGCAGCACGGCGAGGCCGTTGGCGCTGAGCACGAGGCGGAACGAAGCGCTGCCCGCGAGCGCCTCGCGGCTCGCGGGCTCGTCGAAGTACATGAGCTTCACCACCCGCAGGTAGTAATAGGCGCCGATCACCGAGAAGATCACCGCGGCGATGGCAAGCCACAGCAGGCCCACGTTCAACGCTGCCTGGATCACGGCCAGCTTGGCCCAGAAACCGACGAACGGCGGCACGCCAGCCATGCTGAACATCAGCATCAGCATCACGGCCGCGAACCACGGGCTGCGGGCGTTGAGGCCCTTGAAGTCGTCGAGGCGGTCGGCCTCGAAGCCGGCTCGCGACAGCAAAATGATCATGCCGAAGCCGCCGATCGCCATGATCACGTAGGTGATCGTGTAGTACAGCGCCGCCTGGTAGCCCTCGCTGGTACCGGCGAGGATGCCCATCAGGATGAAGCCGACGTGCGAGATCGTCGAATACGCCAGCATGCGCTTGAGGTTGACCTGCGCGATCGCCACCACGTTGCCGATCGCCATCGACAGCAGTGCCACNACCACCAGCATGTCTTGCCAGCCGTCGTGCAAGCCGCCGAGCCCCTCGGCCAGCAGCCGGTACGCGAGCGCGAACGATGCCAGCTTGGGCGCCGAGCTCAGGAACAGCGTCACCGCCGTGGGCGCGCCGTGGTAAACGTCCGGCACCCACATGTGGAACGGTACGGCACCGAACTTGAACGCGATGCCGACGATGATGAATGCGAGCCCGAACAGCAGGCCGATCTGGTTCGGCCCGAACGCGGCCACCGCCTCGCTGACCTGCCCGAGCTGCAGCGACCCGGTGATGCCGTAGATCATCGACATGCCGTACAGCAACGCGCCCGAGGCGATCGAGCCCAGCACGAAATACTTGATGGCGGCCTCGGCGGCCACGCCCGACTCGCGGTCGAACGCGACCATCGCGTACAGCGACAGCGCCAGCAGCTCCACGCCGAGATACAGCGTGATCAGGCTGTTCGCGGAGATCAGCACCATGATGCCGAGCAGTGCGAACAGGCCGAGCACGAAGAACTCGCCCTTCAGCAGCCGTCGCACCTGCAGGTAGCCGAACGAATACAGGAACACCACCGCGACGGCGCCGTACGCCACGACCTTCAGCAGGCCGCCCACCGGGTCCGCCACGTAGGTGCCGTGCCACGCCACCGTGCGCACCTCCACCCCCGTGCGGGCCGTGATCCAGGTTGTCCCGGCCAGCGCCAGCAGCGACAGCACGAAGGTGATGACCCGCCGCGCGTCGTCGACGAACAGGTCCACCAGCAGGATCACGCAGGTCGCCGTGAGCAGGAAGATCTCAGGCGCGGCGAGCAGCAGGTCGAGCCGGGTGATGGATGCGGGGTTCATGGCATCAGGCCTTAGTCACCATCATCTGCTGCACCAGGNTCTCGATCGTGGGGCGCATCACGTCGAGCAGCGGCGCCGGCCACAAACCGAGCGCGAGCACGGCCACCGCCAGGACGCCGAGCACCAGGTACTCCCGGCCGTTCAGGTCCGTGAGCTGCGCCACGTGGTCGTTGCCCACGGGTCCGAACACCACCCGCTTCACCAGCCACAGCGTGTAGGCCGCGCCCAGGACCAGGGTCACGGCGGCGAGGAACGCGTACCAGAAGTCGGCACGGAACACCGCCAGGATCACCAGGAACTCGCCGACGAAGCCCGAGGTGCCCGGCAGGCCGGCGTTGGCCATGGCGAACAGCACCATGAACGCGCCGAACACCGGCATGGTGTTGATCACGCCGCCGTAGTCAGCGATCTGGCGGCTGTGCATGCGGTCGTAGAGCACGCCGATGCAGAAGAACAGCGCACCCGAGATCAGGCCGTGCGACACCATCTGCACCATCGCACCATCGAGGCCCATGGCTACGCCCTGCAGGCTGCCNGTGTGCGCGTAGATCTGGAACCCGGCGAACGCGCCGAGCGTCACGAAGCCCATGTGCGCGATCGACGAGTAGGCGACCAGCTTCTTCATGTCCTGCTGCNCCAGCGCCACGAGGCCGATGTACACCACCGCGGTGAGTGACAGCGCGATCACCAGCCAGTCGAGCTCGCGGCTCGCATCGGGCGCGATGGGCAGGCTGAAACGCAGGAAGCCGTAGCCACCCATCTTCAGCATGATCGCCGCCAGGATCACCGAGCCGCCGGTCGGGGCCTCGACGTGTGCGTCGGGCAACCAGGTGTGCACCGGCCACATCGGCACCTTGACCGCGAACGCCAGCAGGAACGCCGTGAACACCAGCACCTGCTCGCGCAGCGTGAGCGGCATCGCCTGCAGGTCGGCGATGGCGTAGCTGCCACCCTGCAGGTACAGGTAGACCAGCGCCACCAGCATCAGCACGGAGCCGAGGAAGGTGTAGAGGAAGAACTTGACCGTCGCGTACACGCGCCGCGGGCCGCCCCACACGCCGATGATCACGAACATCGGGATCAGCATCGCTTCCCACATCACGTAGAACAGCATCGCGTCGAGGGCGGCGAACACGCCGATCATCAGGCCCTCGAGGATCAGGAACGACGCCAGGTACTGCGCCGGCCGCTTCTCGATCACCGTCCAGCCGGCGATCACCACCAGCGGCGTGATGAACGCGGTGAGCACGACCAGCGGCATCGAGATGCCGTCGACGCCGAGGTGGTACCAGGCGTTGAACACGCCGATCCACGGCTCGCGCTCGACGAACTGCATCGCGGCCGTGGCCGGATCGAAGTCACGCCAGAGTATGACGCTGAACACGAAGGTGCCGACCGAGGCCACCAGCGCCAGCCAGCGCGCCGTCGCATGGTTGCGCTCGCCGTGCAGCAGCAACAGCAGCCCCGCCGCGATCGGCAGCCAGACGAGCGTGCTCAGGATGGGCCAGTCAGCTTGCATGGGTCACTTCACCCAGAGGAGCCACGCGAGCAGCGCCGAGAGGCCGATGATCGTCGCGAAGGCGTAGTGGTACAGGTAGCCGGACTGGACGCCNCGCATCGTCGAGGCGAGCCAGCCCACGACGCGCGCCGAGCCGTTGACCGCTGCACCGTCGATGATCGCCACGTCGCCGCCGCGCCACAGCAGGTTGCCGAGCGCACGGCTGCCACCGGCGATGAAGCGCTCGTTGAACGCGTCGATGTAGTACTTGTTCTCGAGCAGCGTGTAGAGCCCCCCTGCCCGCTCGCGCAGCTGCTCGGCGAGCTCCGGCCGCTTGAGGTACAAATACCAGGCCAACATGACGCCAGCGGTCGCGAGCCCGAGAATCGGCGAGGCCAGGCCGTGGAGCACGAAGGCCCACGGACCATGGAATTCCTCACCGAGCCGCTGCAGCACGTCGTGCGCCGGCGCAACGTACACGGAGTTGCCGAAGTAGTCGCCGAACAGCAGCGAGCCGATGACCGGCCAGCCGATCGCGACCGAGGGGATCGCGAGCAGCACCAGCGGCAGCGTCACGACCCATGGGCTTTCGTGCAGGTGCTCCCGCGTGTGCTCGTCCATGCGCTCCCGGCCGTGAAAGGTCATGAACATGAGCCGGAACGTGTAGAACGCGGTGACGAATACGCCGATCAGCACGCACCAGTAGCCATAGCGGGCCGCCGGCAGCGTCGAAAGCTCCACGGCCTCGATCAGCGCGTCCTTGGAGAAGAACCCGGCAAAGCCCGGGAAGCCGATCAGCGCCAGCGCACCGATCAGGCAGGTCCAGTACGTGATGGGCAGGTACTTGCGCAGGCCGCCCATCTTGCGCATGTCCTGCTCGTGGTGCATCGCGATGATCACGGAGCCCGCCGCCAGGAACAGCAGCGCCTTGAAGAAGGCGTGGGTCATCAAGTGGAAGATCGCGCCGGCGTACGCCGACACGCCCAGCGCCACCGTCATGTAGCCGAGCTGCGACAGCGTCGAATACGCGACGACCCGCTTGATGTCGTTGCTGACGATGCCGAGCAAGCCCATGAACAGCGCCGTCGTGCCGCCGATCACGATCACGAAGCTGAGCGCCGTCTCCGAGAGCTCGAACAGCGGCGACATGCGCGCCACCATGAAGATGCCCGCCGTGACCATGGTGGCCGCGTGGATCAGCGCCGAGATCGGCGTCGGGCCTTCCATCGAGTCCGGCAGCCAGACGTGCAGCGGCACCTGCGCCGACTTGCCCATCGCGCCGATGAACAGGCAGATGCAGATCACGGTGACCGCCTGCCAGGCGTGGCCCGGCAGCAGCTCGAAGGTGCTCCCGGCGATCTTGTCCGCCTGGGCGAAGATCTCGCCGTAATGCAGCGACCCGGTCAGGTACACGAGGCCAGAGATGCCGAGCAGAAAGCCGAAATCGCCCACCCGGTTGACGATGAACGCCTTCATGTTGGCCAGGATCGCCGAGGGGCGCGTGTACCAGAAGCCGATCAGCAGGTAGGAGACGAGGCCCACCGCCTCCCAGCCGAAGAACAGCTGCAGCAGGTTGTTCGACATCACCAGCATCAGCATCGCGAACGTGAACAGCGAGATGTAGCTGAANAANCGCGTGTAGCCNGGNTCGTCGTGCATGTAGCCGATGGTGTAGACGTGCACCATCAGCGACACGAAGGTAACCACCACCATCATCAGCGCGCTCAGGCGGTCGATGAGGAAGCCGACCTCCATGCGGATGCCGTCGCTCACCAGCCAGGTGTAGACCGGGCCGTCGAATACTGGCCCGCCATGCATGAGCCCCCACAGCACGCGGGCCGACAGCGCGAACGCGATCGCCACGCCGAGGATCGTCACGGTGTGTGCGCCGGCGCGACCGATCTGCCGCCCGAACAGGCCGGCGAGGATGGACGCCAGCAGCGGCGCGAGGACGATGGCGAGCAGGGTCTGTTCCACGGCTCAGCCCCTCATCGTGTCGAGGTCTTCGACGTTGATGCTGCGCCGCTGGCGGAACAGCACGACCAGGATCGCCAGGCCGATGGCCGACTCGGCCGCGGCCACGGTCAGGATGAAGAACACGAACACCTGCCCGGCGAGGTCGTCGAGGTGGTGCGCGAAGGCGATGAAATTGAAGTTCACCGCGAGCAGCATCAGCTCGATGCACATCAGCAGCAGCAGCACGTTCTTGCGGTTGATGAAGATGCCGGCGACGGCGAGGGCGAACAGCACGCCCGACAGCAGCAACACGTGGGACAGCGGGATCATTGCCGGCTCTCCGCGTCCATTTTCACCACCCGGACGCGGTCGCGGGCGTTGACCGCGACCTGCTTCGACACGTCCTGCAGCTTCTGCCCCGGGCGGCGCCGCATGGTGAGCGTGATGGCGGCCACGATCGCCACCAACAGGATCACCGCGGCCACCTCGAACGGGAACAGGTACTGCGTGTAGAGCAGCTCACCCAGTGCCGCGGTGTTGGAATACCCAGCGGGCTTCGGCTGCACCAGCACCGTATCCTCGAGGCCGAGGCGGCGCACGTACACCACCGTGGCGATCTGCGCGATCACGACCAGCGCCACCAGCGCGCCGAGCGGCGCGTAGCGGGTGAAGCCCTGGCGCAGCTTCTCGACGTNCACGTCCATCATCATCACGACGAACAGCCACAGCACCATCACCGCGCCCACGTAGACCACCACCAGCGTGATGGCGAGGAACTCCGCCTCGAGCAGCAGCCAGATCACGGCGCTGTTGAGGAACGCCACCACCAGGAACAGCGCGCAGTGCACCGGGTTGCGTGCGGTGATCACCCCGATCGCAGAGGCCACCAGCGCGGCGGCGAATACGTAGAACAGCAGGTTGACGATCATGTGGGGTGGCTCGCTCAGCGATAGCGGGCGTCGGCCGTCTTGTCCGCGGCGATCATGGCCTCGTAGCGCTCGCCCACCGCGAGCAGCTTGTCCTTGGTCATGAGGTTCTCCCCACGGTGCTCCATGTGGTACTCGTGGAGGCGCGTCTCGACGATCGCGTCCACCGGGCAGGCCTCCTCGCAGAAGCCGCAGTAGATGCACTTGAACAGGTCGATGTCGTAGCGCGTGGTGCGGCGGGTGCCGTCCGCGCCCACGTCCGACTCGATGGTGATGGCGAGCGCCGGGCACACCGCCTCGCACAGCTTGCAGGCGATGCAGCGCTCCTGGCCGTTCGGGTAGCGCCTGAGCGCGTGCAGCCCGCGGAAGCGCGGCGACTGCGGCGTTTTCTCTTCCGGGTACTGGATCGTGACCTTGGGCGCGAACAGGTTCCTGAACGTGACCGACAGGCCGAGCAGCAGCTCGTACAGGAAGAATGTCTTGAGGACGCTGCGCATGCCTACCTCACGCGGCCCACGGCCCGACCTTGTAGAGCCACATCCCGGCCTCGACGCACAGCCACACCAGCGTCACCGGGATGAACACCTTCCACCCGAGGCGCATGATCTGGTCGTAGCGGTAGCGCGGGAACGTGGCGCGGAACCACAGGAAACAGAACAGGAACAAAGCGATCTTGACCACCAGCCAGTGCAGCCCGGGCGCGGCGAGGATCGTGTTCCCCACCCACGGGTAGCCCTCGAACGGCGACAGCCAGCCACCGAAGAAGAAGGTGGCGGTCAGCGTCGCCACCAGGATCATGTTCGCGTACTCGGTGAGGAAGAACAACGCGAACGCTATCCCCGAGTACTCGACGTGGAACCCGGCGACGATTTCCGATTCGCCCTCGGCCACGTCGAACGGCGCGCGGTTGGTCTCCGCCACGCCGGCGATGAAATACACGACGAACAGCGGGAACAGCCACAGCCAGTACCACGACAGCGGTCCGCCCGACTGCGCCTCGACGATCCGGCTCATGTTGAGCGTGCCGGCCGCCATCACCACGCCGACCAGCGCGAAGCCCATGGCGATCTCGTAGGCCACGATCTGCGCCGCGGAGCGCATCGCGCCGAGGAACGCGTACTTGGAGTTGGAGGCCCAGCCGGCGAGGATGATGCCGTAGGCGCCGAACCCGGCCAGCGCGAGCACGTACAGCACGCCGGCGTCGACGTCGGCGATGGCGAAGCCCGGCCACAGCGAGATCACCGCCCAGGCGGCGAACGCCGGCGTGAGCGCAAGCAGCGGCGCCACCACGAACAGGAAGCGGTTCGACCGCGCGGGCACGACCACTTCCTTGATCAGCAGCTTGATGACGTCGGCGAACGGCTGCAGCAGGCCCTTGGGGCCGACGCGGTTCGGTCCGATGCGCACCTGCATGTAGCCGATCACCTTGCGCTCGGCGAGCGTCAGGTAGGCCACGCACAGGATGACGACGATCGTGACGGCGAGGATCTGGCCGAGCGAGACCAGCATGCCCTGCAGCCACGCCGGCAGTGAAGTCCAGGCACCGGTGAGGAAGTCGATCATCCCGCACCGCCTTGCGCACCGGAGCGGGCTTCACGCGTCTCCTGCAGCGGGCGCGAACGGCGCACCACCGCATCGACCGCATACATGCCCACCTCGCGCACCGCGTCCAGTGCCGCGAGCCGGCCGGCGGCAAACGCGCCCGACGGTTGTCCCGGCTGGAACTCGCCGACCTCGCGGTGCAGCTGGTCGCGGATCTCCTCCGAACTGAGGTACTCGAATCCGCCCAATCCGAGCAGGTTGCCGAGCACGCGCAGCACCTTCCACGCCGGCCGCGCTTCACCCGGCGGCCGAGCAGCCCCGGGCACGCTCTGCCAGCGGCCCTCGACGTTGACCCACGTGCCCGACGTTTCGGCAAACGCTGCGACCGGCAGGATCACCGTGGCGCAGGCCTTCTGCTCGTCACTCGCGTACGGTGTCAGGGCCACGACGCACTGGGCGCCCTGCAGCGCCGCCTCGGCCGCCGCTGCCGACGCAAGGTCGGGCGACTCGATGCCGCCGACCAGCAAGTAGCCGCGCAGACCGGCATTCAGCATTTCAGCGGCGGCCAGTCCGGGCCGGGCCACCGCACGAGCGCCGACGCCACGGTGCGGCGTCGCGCCCGCCAGCGCGGCACCCACCGCATTCGCGCCCTCTGGCAGGTAACCGAGCCGCGCCCCGGTCACCTCGGCCAGCGCGGCGGCGAGGGCCCGGATCTCGGCGAATGCGGCGTGACGCTCAGCGAGCGCACCCAGCAGGACCAAGCGCAGCTCGCCCTGCCCCAGTGCCGCCGCAATCCGTTCGTGGTCGGTACCCGGCGTGACGCCTTCGAGCGCCGTCGCGATCGTGGCCGGCGCCGGCCGGCCCGCGGCCCGCAGCGCCGCTGCCAGCACGGCTGCGAGGTGCTGCGCCATGCCGTAACCGTTGCTCGCGAGGTTCGCCACGACCGGGAATGTCACGTCGACCGGCTGCGGGTTGATGAACGCTACCCTGCTGCCGCGGCCGAGCGCTCCCTTGCGGAGTCGGTGCGCGATGATCGGCACCTCCTTGCGCACATTCGAGCCGACCAGCAGCACGGCGGAGGCCTGTTCGAGCTCGGCGATGCTGCAGCCGAGCGTCGGCGCAGCGGCATCACCCGACTGGTCGCGGAAGTCCTGGCGCCGCAGCCGATGATCGACGTTCTCGGAGCCGAGGCCGCGCGCGACGCGCGCCGCGAGATACGCTTCTTCGGTCGTGGCCGCCGGCGATACCAGGGTACCGAGCTGCGCCGCGCCGTGCTCACGCACGACTTGCTGCAGGCCCTTAGCCGCCGCCTCGAGCGCAGTCTCCCAGTCCACCTCGCGCCACACGCCAGCCTCGCGGACCATGGGCTTCTGCGCGCGGTCCGGGGCGTACAGGCCTTCACAGCTGTAACGGTCGCGGTCGGCGATCCAGGTCTCGTTGATCTCTTCATTGGCCCGCGGCACGACGCGCATCAGCCGGCCGCGCAGCACGTGGCCAAACAGGTTGCTGCCCGCGCAGTCGTGCGGCGACACCAGCGGGTGCTGCGACATCTCCCAGGCGCGCGCCCGGTAGCGGTAGGCTTTGTTGTTGAGTGCGCCAACCGGGCACAGGTCGATGATGTTGCCCGACAGCTCGTGCTCGACGGTCTTGGCGACCCAGGTCGAGATCTGCACGCGGTCGCCGCGCCCCATGGTGCCGAGCTCGGGCACGCCGGCGATCTCCTCGCCGAAGCGCACGCAGCGCGTGCAGTGGATGCAGCGCGTCATGTCGGTGGAGACGAGGGACCCAAGGTTCTGGTCCTTCACCACGCGCTTGCGTTCGCTGTAGCGCGCCACGTCGCGGCCGTAGCCCATCGCGAGATCCTGCAGCTCGCACTCGCCGCCCTGGTCGCAGATCGGGCAGTCGAGCGGGTGGTTGATGAGCAGGAACTCCATGGTCGCCTTCTGGGCTGCGATGGCCCTGGGCGACTTCGTGAACACCTTCATGCCCTCGGACACCGGCGTGGCGCACGCCGGCAGCGGCTTCGGCGCCTTTTCCACCTCGACCAGGCACATGCGGCAGTTGGCGGCGATCGACAGCTTCTCGTGGTAGCAGAAGCGCGGCACGTACGCGCCATGCGCGTCCGTCGCCTGGATGATCATGGCGCCTTTGCGCGCCTTCACCGGCACGCCGTCGACTTCGATGTTGACCAGCTCTTCGCTCATGCCGTCACGCCGCGCGACCGCGCGCCTCGACGATGCNGNGGCCNTGCTCGACGTAATGCTCGAACTCGTGCCGGAAATGCCGGATGAAGCTCTGCACCGGCCANGCCGCCGCATCGCCGAGCGCACAGATGGTGTGGCCCTCGATGTTGTTGGCGACGCTGACCAGCATGTCGATGTCTTCCCGCCGGCCCTGGCCCGCGAGGATCCGCTGCAACGTGCGGTTGAGCCAGCCGGTGCCCTCGCGGCACGGCGTGCACTGCCCGCACGATTCCATGTAGTAGAAGCGCGACAGGCGCTCGAGCACGCGCACCATGTCGGTGGTCTCGTCCATGACGATGACCGCCGCCGAGCCGATCGCCGAGCCGGCCTTCTTCAGCGAGTCGTAGTCCATGTTGGCGGCGAGCATGGTNTCGNCCGGCACCACGGGCACNGACGAGCCGCCGGGGATCACGGCCTTGAGCTTGCGGCCGCCGCGCACGCCGCCCGCGATCGCNAGCAACTCCTTGAACGGGACGCCGAGCGGCAGCTCGAAATTGCCGGGCTTCTCGACGTGGCCCGACACCGAGAAGATCACCGTGCCGCCCGAGTTCTGCGGCCCCAGGCCCGCGAACCACTCCGGCCCCTTGCGCAGGATGGTCGGCACCGAGGCGAAGCTCTGCGCGTTGTTGATCGTGGTGGGTTTGCCGTAGAGGCCGAAATTCGCCGGGAACGGCGGCTTGAAGCGAGGCTTCCCCTGCTTGCCCTCGAGCGACTCCAGCAGCGCTGTTTCCTCGCCGCAGATGTAGGCACCGGCGCCCATGAACGTGTGGAGATCGAAGTCGACGCCCGATCCGAGCACGTTCTTGCCGAGCAGCCCGGCCGCGTAGGCCTCGCGGATCGCCGCTTCGAAGCGTGGGATCGGCTCGGCCATGAACTCGCCGCGTATGTAGTTGTAGCCGACGGTGGCGCCCATCGCGTAGCCGCCGATGGCCATGCCCTCGATCAGCGCGTGCGGGTTGTAGCGCAGGATGTCCCGGTCGTGGCAGGTGCCGGGCTCGCTCTCGTCCGAATTGCACACCACGTACTTCTGCACCGGCGCGTTGCGCGGCATGAACGACCACTTCAGGCCGGTCGGGAAGCCCGCGCCGCCGCGGCCGCGCAGGCCCGAGGCCTTGACCACCTCGATCACCTGCTCGCGTGGCGTGTGCTCAGCGAGGATTTNCTTCCACGCCTGGTAGCCGCCGATCTGCAGGTAGGTCGCGAGTTCCCACGGGCGCTCGAGCTTGAGCGGCTCGAAGCACACGACGTTCATGCGGTCGGTCCAGTCGATCACGGCGGCGTCCTACTTGTGCTCGTCCAGGATCCTGTCGACCTTCTCGGGCGTCAGGTTCTCGTGGTAAACGTGGTCGACCATCATCATCGGCGCGCCGTTGCAGGCGGCGAGGCATTCCTCCTCGGCCTTGAGGAAGAAACGCCCGTCCGGCGTGCTCTCGCCGACCTTGACACCGAGGCGCATCTCGACGTGCTGGAGGATCTCCTCGCCACCGCACAGCATGCAGGAGATGTTGGTGCACACCGAAATGTGGTGGCGGCCGCAGGGCCGGGTCTCGAACATCGAATAGAAGCTGGCGACCTCGTAGACCTGCACCGGCGGCAGGCCGAGGTAGGTCGCCACCGCGTCCATCGACTCCTGCGTCAGGTGACCCTGCTCGTGCTGCACGGCGTGCAGCGCCGAGATGACCGCCGAGCGCCTGCGCTCGGGTGGGAATTTCGCCACCCAGTGGTCGATTTCGTCGCGCACATGCTGCGACAGGCCGCCCAGCACCGGGCCGTGGTCCGCTTCGCTCACCGGTCGATCTCCCCGAACACGATGTCCGCGGTGCCGATCACGGCTACCACGTCCGCCAGCATGTGGCCCTGCACCATCTCCTCGAGCGCCGCGAGGTGCGGGAAGCCCGGGGCACGGCACTTGAGCCGGTACGGCTTGTTGGCGCCGTCGGACACGAGGTAGATGCCGAACTCGCCCTTGGGCGCCTCCACCGCGGCGTAGGCCTCGCCCGGCGGCACGCAATAACCCTCGGTAAACAGCTTGAAGTGATGGATGAGCGATTCCATGTCGCCCTTCATCTGTTCGCGGCTCGGCGGCACCACCTTGTGGTCGTCCACCATCACGGAGCCCGGGTTCTTCCTGAGCCAGTCGACGCACTGCTTGACGATGCGGTTCGACTGGCGCAGCTCCTCGACGCGCACCAGGTAGCGGTCGTAGCAGTCGCCGTTCACGCCCACCGGGATGTCGAAGTCGACCTTGTCGTACACCTCGTACGGCTGCTTCTTGCGCAGGTCCCAGGCGATGCCGGAACCGCGGATCATGGGGCCGGTGAAGCCGAGGTTGAGCGCGCGCTCCGGGGTCACCACGCCGATGTTCACCGTGCGCTGCTTCCAGATGCGGTTGTCGGTGAGCAGCGTCTCGTACTCGTCGACACAGGCCGGGAAGCGCGCAGTGAAGTCGTCGATGAAATCGAGCACGGTGCCCGAGCGCTTCTCGTTGAGGCGGTCGACGTCCTGCTGGCTCTTGAAGCGCGACGGCTGGTACTTCGGCATCGAGTCCGGCAGGTCGCGGTACACGCCGCCCGGGCGGTAGTAGGTCGCGTGCATGCGCGTGCCCGAGACCGCCTCGTAGACGTCCATCAGGTCCTCGCGCTCGCGGAAGCAGTACAGGAACATGGTCATCGCGCCGATGTCGAGGCCGTGTGCGCCGAGCCACATCAGGTGGTTCAGGATGCGCGTGATCTCGTCGAACATGACGCGGATGTACTGC
>Ga0031656_10000616_pt1 | contig 12515 bp, 18 predicted proteins | sample FrelakmetDIP11DI_FD_55080 | JGI IMG/M metagenome (GOLD analysis project Ga0031656, IMG submission 55080) | Freshwater lake sediment microbial communities from the University of Notre Dame, USA, for methane emissions studies - DIP11 DI | ecosystem: Environmental > Aquatic > Freshwater > Lake >... | reverse complement strand
CAGGCGACCGCAGTTCGACCTCAGGCTGCCGCCGCCCCGGCCGCGGCGCATTCATGGTCCTCCTGCGCGCTGCCGCCGCCGCAACCCACCGCACCGATCAGCCGCCCGTCCCTGAACACNGGCACCGCGCCGCCGGATGGCAGGGCCTCGCCGCGCGTGGCGGCGGGTACGCCTGCCCAGAACACGTTGGCCGCGTGCAGCGCCGCGATCTCGATCGTGGCGCGCTTGAAGTTGGCCGCTGCGACCGCCTTGGCGCGCGAGGTCTCCGTGGTGAGAAAGCCCGTGCCGTCGCCGCGCAGGGTCAGCACCAGCCGCCCGGCCTCGTCGACCACCGACACGGTGATGCTCACGCCCATCGAACCCGCCTTTGCGATGGTCGCGCGTGCGATCCGCTCGGCGGTCTCCAGTGTCATCTCGATCATGGTCTCGCTCCAGATTGACCAACGCCGCCGCGTGCGGCGCCGTCGCGATTCATCGCGCGGCCGGGCCGGGATCGAAGTCCTCGTCCAGCCCCAGCTCGCCGCGCCGGTACGCCTCCAGCACCTGCCGCGCCGCCGCCACGCGCGCCTCGGGCACGCGAATGCAGGCGCCACCCACGGCAATGGACAGCAGCGGATCGGTCTGCACGATGTGCACGTCGCCGACCTGCGCCGGAATGCCGCCGGCGCGCAGGCACGAGCACAGGATGTGCGCCTCGGTGAACGTGAGGCCGCGTTCGATCATCACCATGTCGCCGAGAAAGCGATCGTCCATGGGGTCAGACGCGCTGCATCAGCGCGTCGCGAGCGGCCCTGGAGATGACCTGCGGCTCCGCGCGCGGTGCGCCGGTGTGCGCATCGAAGAACGGGTTGTCCCGGTACGCGCCGCCGATCCTGTGCCACGCCAGCGACGCCGCCTGGCGCGCGCCCGCGAGCGCCATCGGCAGGAGCGGCGTCCCGCCAGGGTGGCCGTGCGCGCTCTGCCGGTTCACCTTCATCCGCACCGGACCGAACGACGCATCGAGCGACGGGCCGGTGTTCTCGAGGCAGCTATGGACGAGCCCGAGGTAGGGAATGCGCCTGTCCCGCGGCGTGTTGCCGAGGGGCGTTCGGCAGCAGCTCGCGTACCACCGGTAGATGCCGCGCGGTGACAGCGACATGCACGCGAGCCGGTCGAGCCCCGCGACGAACGAGACCGATCGCGGCCGCACGATGACCACCTCGGTGCCGCCGCGCTCGTCGAGCAGGCCCTCGGGCGGCCCGAGGAAGTGCGCGTACGCGCGGCAGTCGCGGCAATAGCAGATCGCGCGCATGCCGCGCTCCGGATGCGCGAGCTGCGCGTGGAACTGCCCGCACCTGCAGCGGATGGGATGGTCGGCCACCATGGAGCGTCGAACCTACTACAGCCCGCGCCGGCGTGTTTTGCAGCTCGGTCCAACGCACATTGCGCCGCCCGGTCCGGCGGGCCACAATCCCGCCGGTTCATTCACGCAACAAGAGAGGGGAGACGACGTGAAGCTGCTTTCCATGCTCGCCGCGCTGGGCGCGGGCTTACTGATCGCTGCGGCGCCGATCGCGGCCACCGCGCAACAGGCGGGGCCGCAACAGCGCTTCGCCAACGGCAACGACTGGACCACCTCCTCCGTGGCGGAGAAACGCGCGTTCGTGTTCGGCATCGCCAATGCGATCTCGGCGGGCATCGGCTGGGACGAGCGTCATATTCCGGCGAGCCAGATGACGTTCGCCCGCCGCCTCGGCCCGGGCCTTTCGGACACCTCGCTCGGCGAGGCGGTGCGGCGTATCGACGCCTGGTACGCCGCCAATCCCGGCAAGCAGGACACGACGGTGATGGCGGTGATGTGGCTCGAAATCATCAAGCCCAAGGTCGGGCCCAGCAAGTGACCCCCGCGGAGACCAAAATGAAGAAAGCACTCGCAGGACTGATCATCGCGGCGGCGGCCGTACTCGCCGGCTGCTCCAGCGGCTCCTTCTACGGCGGCCTGGCAGGCGCCGGGATCGGCGGCTTGAGCGGCAACGCCACGTCCGGCATGCTGATCGGCGCCGGCGTCGGCGGCCTGGTCGACGCGATGAGGGACTAGCTTCGCACACCTCCCCGCAGACTGCGGCCTGGGCCGAGTAGCAAGGCATCGTTGCTTCCTCGATCCGGCTCATGACATCGCTTCCAGCACTCGCGGTGCGCGCGCGGCACGGAAACCACGCTTGGCGTGCGTGATTCGCCCGACGCGGCGGATCAACGCGGGCGAGCCGCGACAACCGCGTACGCGGCGACGCAGCGCGAACGCAGAACGAGGACGGCGAAGGGCAGTCGGTTCATCTCGGGCGCCCGGATGCCTCACCTCGACACGAGCCGACCGCCCGGGTCGCTACTGCTTGGCGCCTTCAGCAAGCCGCCGTCCGAGTCCGACCGCATAAGGCGCCGCGCGCGCCGCCAGCAGCGGATCGCTCGAGGGCTCGATGCCCTTGGGCAGGATCATCGGGTTGTAGGTGATGGTCAGGCACTCTCCGGACATGTCGGGCGAGACGGACTTTATCACCAGGCGCCCCAGGTTCACCTTCCTCCGGTCGTCCGGCAGTGGCACCACGGCGCTGTCGATCCTGTCACCCGGCTGGGCGAGCTGCAGCATGAAGTCGAACGCCGCCGTGCCGGACGCGACGCGCTGGCGCAGATCGGCGAAAAGAAAGTCCGCGCCCTTCGCCTTGGCTTCCTCGTCGCTCAGGCCCTGCGTGCCGCCGACCGGCTCGAACACCCATTTGCCCCATTGCTTCTCGCCCTTGGCATTGACGAAGCCGAAGCCGTGCACACCCCAGTAGTTGACCGCCGCGAAGCTCGCCGGCACGGGCTGGCTCGACAGGTAGCGGCCCTGCAGCAGCACCTCGGGATTCGCGTCGGCGTAGGTCTTCACCTTGGCGGGATCGGCAGCCTTGGTGGCCGCGTCGGGCTGCTGCGACTTCAGCCGGCCGAGGAACTGCTCCGCCGTGGCCGCGCCGAACACCGGTGCGGAGATGTTCCCCATCTGCCACGACTCGCCGTTGGGAAGATTGAACTGCAGCGCCATGTTGCGCAGGGTGCGCGCGTTGTCGGGTGCCTTGGGGTTCGCGCCACCCACGGAGAAGCGCGCAACGACGGGGACGGGCTTGCCGCTGAAGGCAGAGGCGGTCGAGAGCGCGCGCGCCGCGGCGCTGCCGGTGAACTCTCCGACCGCGCACACGCCCTTGGCGCCCGAGCGGCGATAGCCCTCGAACTTGCCGAAAGTCGCTTCGAACTGGTCGAGCATTGCGTTCGGATCGACCTGCGCAGCGGCCGGCAGCGCGGTGAGCGCCCCAACGGCGGCGGCGAGAAGCATGGGCGGAACGTGTTTGACACTATTCATGGCGGTCTCATCCGGTATCGAGGGAGGGAGCACCGGCCTCCGCGGCCCGTGCCTATGCAATTACGAAGGCGCGACCGATTCGGCTACACGTCGACGCAATTTGTCTGCGCCCCGGGGTGGTGGGAAGACCCGTGATCCGCGATCGGGTTTCCTGGCTGAGTTCCGGGACTGCAGCCCAAAGCTCCCCATCATGGCGCGCAGCCGATCAAGGAGCGGCTGGTGAAGAAGGCGGGGTATGGGTTGGCGCTGGAAGGGACGTGGGCGGTAGCGTAGGGAAAGTCGATGCAGGCGCATGGCGACGCCATGGCTGAGTCGTCGTGCGATCCGGGTCGGCGTGCTCGGACCGAAGGCAGCGTTAGTCTTCCCGCAGACTGCGTCGCAGTCCCGTTCAGCCTAAACTCCACGTTTCCGCCGACCTGGGAGAGGCCCCATGGCCGCCGCGAGCTTCGACGCCATCGTCATCGGCACCGGCCAGGCGGGCCCTGCCATGGCCGACCGCCTCGCGCGCGCCGGCATGCGCGTCGCCGTCATCGAGCGCGCCCGCTTCGGCGGGACCTGCGTCAACACCGGCTGCATTCCCACCAAGACCCTCGTCGCCAGCGCCGCCGTGGCGCGCGCCGCCCAGCGCGCCGCCGAGTACGGCGTGGTGCTCGACGCGCCGGCGCGCATCGACATGCAGCGCGTCAAGGCGCGCAAGGACGAGGTCTCCGGCCGCTCGCGCGAGGGCGTCGAGCGCTGGATGACGGGCCACTCTCGCATCACCGTCCATCGCGGGCACGCGCGCTTCACCGGGCCGCACGCCGTCGAGGTGAACGGCGAGGCACTCGAGGCCGAGCGCATTTTCATCAACGTCGGCGGGCGGCCAAGCACGCGCGGCGTCGCCGGCGCGGATGTCACGCCGCACTTCACCAGCTCGTCCATCATGGACGTCGACTTCGTGCCGGAGCACCTCGTCATCGTCGGCGGGAGCTACATCGGCCTGGAGTTCGGCCACCTGTACCGGCGGTTCGGCAGCCGCGTGAGCATCGTCGAGATGGGGCCGCGGCTCATCGGCCGCGAGGACGAGGACGTCTCCGCCGAGGTGCAGGCCATCCTCGAACGCGAGGGCGTCGAGGTGCACGTCAACGCCAAGTGCCTCGCGCTCGAGCCGCACGGCGCGGGCGTCGCGATCGGCGTCGATTGCGCCGAGGGCGCCCCGCGCATCGAGGCAAGCCACGCGCTGCTCGCGGTCGGGCGCGTGCCCAATACCGGCGACCTCGGCCTGGACCGCGCCGGCATCGAGACCGACGCGCGCGGCTACATCCAGGTGAACGACGCGCTCGAGACGTCCGTGCCCGGCGTCTGGGCGCTGGGCGACTGCAACGGCCGCGGCGCGTTCACCCACACCGCGTACAACGACTACGAGATCGTCGCCGACAATCTGCTCGACGGCGCCTCGCGGCGCGTGTCCGACCGCATCACCGCCTATGGCCTGTTCATCGACCCTCCGCTCGGACGCGCGGGCATGACGCTCGCCGAGGCGCAGAAGGCCGGCCGCCGCGTGCTGGTCGGCAAGCGGCCGATGTCGCGCGTCGGCCGCGCCGTGGAGAAAGGCGAGACGCAGGGGTTCATCAAGATCATGGTGGACGCCGACTCGCGGGAGATCCTCGGCGCCGCAATCCTGGGCGTCGGTGGCGACGAGGTGGTGCACACGGTGCTGCAGACCATGTACGCGCGCCAGCCGTACACCACGCTGAAACACGCCATGCACATCCACCCGACCGTGGCGGAGCTGGTGCCGACGGTGCTGGGGGATCTCAAGCCGGTTTAAGGCAAGGCCCTTGCGGCGCGACAGGCGCGCCACAACGACGCTGCGCGGGCCCCCGCCGGGGGACCCGCGCTTGCGGACCGCTTCACCGGCGCGGACTACTCGCCGTGCGCTTGGGGCGAGACGCCGCCTGTGGCGCGCGTGTAGAACTCGTCGCTGATCGCGCCAGGCGTGACGCCGCCGGTACCGCGCGAGAAGAACTCGTCGGCGATCGCCGGCGACACGCCGCCGGTGCCGCGGAAGTAGAACTCGTCGCCGATCGCGTTGGGGGTCACGCCGCCGGTGCCGCGTGCGTAGAAATCTTCGGCGATCGCCTGGGGCGGCACGCCGCCGGTGGAGCGGTGCCAGTCGTCCGCGGCGACGGCGTTGAAGGAGGCGAAGGAAGCGGCCAGCGCGAGGCCGGAAACCAGGGTCTTGAGGTTCAGCATGATCGTTCTCCAGTTCAAGGTGGGTGGGGATCGCCCTGCTCGCCGCGCTCATTCGCGTCATCGCTGCGATCTGACTGGTAGTACGACCCGTGGCCGCTGGCGGTTACCCGCAAGCGTCGCCGCGGCGTGCCTTTCTTTTTCGGGCGGGGTGTAACCGCCGGCGCCCGTGCCGCGAAGCGCGGTTCGGGTGCAGCGCGGCGCGACCGGCGATGCGGAACGAGCGACGCAGTCCAGCCCTGCGCTACAGCGCCTTCGCCGTCTCCCGCAACACGTACTTCTGGATCTTGCCGGTCGCGGTGGTCGGGATGTCGCAGAAGACGACGGTCTTCGGCACCTTGAAGCGGGCGAGGTGTTCGCGGCACCAGGCGATGTAGTCCGCTTCGGTCGCCGTCGCGCCGGGCTTCCGCTGCACGAAGGCGCACGGCGTCTCGCCCCACTTGTCGTCCGGGCGTGCGACCACCGCGGCAAGCTGCGTCGCGGGATGCCTGTAGAGCGCAATCTCCACCTCGATGCTGGAGATGTTCTCGCCGCCCGAGATGATGATGTCCTTCTTGCGGTCCTTGATCTCGATGTAGCCGCCGGGATGCCACACCGCGAGGTCGCCGGTGTGCATCCAGCCGCCGTGGAACGCCTCCTGCGTGGCCTTCTCGTCCTTGAGATAGCCGAGCATCACGGTGTTGCCCTGGATCAGCACCTCGCCGATCGTCTCGCCATCCTGGGGCACCGGCTTGCAGGTGCGGGGATCTCCGACGATGTGGCCCTCGACCACCTGGTAGCGCACGCCCTGCCGTGCCATCAGGTTGGCGCGCTCCTCAAGGGGCAGCGCGGCCCAGTGGTCCTGCGGCATGCACAGCGTCGAGGGGCCCTGCAGTTCGGTCATGCCGTAGATGTGCAGGACATTGAAGCCGAGCGACTCCATCGCCTGGATCACTTTCGCGGGCGGCGGCGAGCCGCCGGTCTGTATGTGCACCGGATGCGGGAACGTGCGGCGCTGCTCCGGCGGCGCCGACGTGAGCATGGTCAGCACCGTCGGCGCGCCGCACATGTGCGTGACGCCGTGCTCGACGATCAGCGGAAAGATCAGCGCGGGGTCCACGGCGCGGAGGCAGACCTGCGTGCCGCACATCGCCACGGTGGTCCACGCGAAGGCCCAGCCGTTGCAGTGGAAGAGCGGCAGCGTCCACAGGTACACCGGGTGCATCGGTATCGCCATTGCGGCGACCTGGCCTATCGACTCCAGGAACGTGCCGCGATGGTGATAGACGACGCCCTTCGGCCGCCCGGTCGTGCCGGACGTGTAGTTGAGCGCAATGGGCGCGTACTCGTCCTCCGGCAGCCGCCACCTGAACGCCGGGTCACCGGCGGCGATGAAATCCTCGTACTCGACGCTGCCGACGCGCTCGCCCGGCCCGGTGTAGAGCGGATCGTCGACGTCGACGACATGGATCTTCCGTTTCAGCTTCTTCAGCGCGGGACCGACCACGCCGGCGAACTGCCGGTCGGTGATCAGCACCTTCGCCTCGCCGTGCTCCAGGATGTAGGCGACGGTCTCCGCGTCCAGACGCGTATTGATGGTGTTCAGCACCGCGCCCAGCATCGGCACGCCGTAGTGCGCGTCGATCATCGCGGGCACGTTGGGCAGCATCGCCGAGACGACGTCGCCGCGCTTCACGCCGCGCTTCGCGAGCGCGGAGGCGAGGCGACGGGCGCGTTCGTACAGCTGCGCGTACGTTATGCGCCGCGCGCCGTGCACTACCGCGAGCCGCCCGGGAAAAATTTCTGCCGCGCGCGGCAGGAACACCAGGGGCGAGAGCGGCGTGACGTTCTGCGGGCCGGGGCGCAGGCTCGCCCACATCGACTTCGCGGGCTTCGCCCTCGCCGGAGCCTTGGCCCTCACCGGGGCCCTTGCCTTTGCGGCGGTGCGGCGCGGCGCGGGCCGTGCGCGTGCGACGGACTTCTTCTTCGCCGGGGACTTGCGGGTGCGCGCCTGGGCCATCATGGACTCCTCCTGCTCCGCTCTCACGGGTGGCGGAGTGAGAAGGAAATCTACCAGAGCGACGGCATCAGGGCGCTCCGCCCGCTTCAGGTCGTAGTCCGTCTGAAGGACGGCAAGGTTGTGGCGCTGACGTCCGATGAACTATTCCGCGGATGCGGTCCGACGTCTGGGGGCGCGACGCTCCGCCCGCGAAGACACGGGCACGGAGCTTTCGGTCAGCCTGCCCGTCACGTACTTGTGCAGGACGCTGGCGATGAGGGTCTGATAGGGCACGCCCTCCTCCATGGCCTTGATCCGAATATCGTTCAGATCACCCGCGGAGAGACGAATGTTGACCCGCCGGTCCTTGACTCCGGTTGCGCGGGCAGCCGCCCTGATCCGCGCAAGCTCCGCCTTCGTTGCCACGGACGTGAGCTTCCCTTTCTCGAATGCTCCGAGAATCTCGCGCTCGTAGGCGTCAATCTTCGTCATCCTGCCGCTCCGGCTTCAGGTAGTCCCTCGTCGCCTTGCGACTCGGGATGATGGTCTTCAAGAAAAAATGGTCGCTCTCTTCCACGGAAGGAACCAAGTACACGTATCCGTCCGCGGCAATCACCAGAACTCTCTGCCGCGGGTACCTCTCCTGGTTCGGATGGGCCAGAACATCGAGAAGCCCTCCGGAGTCGATCGCGACGACAATCCTCTCGAACGAGACGCCCCGTTCCGCAGCGAGCACTTCGTTCTTCTCGGAGCTCCACCGAAACGGCTTCATCGCGCGATGCTACGCCGCTGTGTGCCTTTTGTCACCAGCCTGGATACGCGCTGGGGTCAGAGGTGACGCGCTCGTGGATTGCGCTCCACGACGCGGAGTAGCGCGCGCGCTGCGCTGAGGCGCGCGGAGCGCCCTTCAGGCGCGTGCGGCGATGCGCGTCGGCGCGAACATGCTCCGGCCGAGCCACCGCCACAGCGTCTGGCCGCGGCGGCCGGCGCCGAGCACGCTCAGCCGCCCCGCGTGGATCTCCTTGTCCGGATCGCTGTCGCCGGTCCAGACCTCGGTCAAGGCACGCACGGTGGATTCGACGACGACCGAAACCTCGTGACCGGGATCGTCGCGGCAGAGATCCGCGGTCAGGTTCTCCACCACCAGCCACCACAACCGCTCGCCGCGCGGCGCATCCGTGAACTGGAAGTGGATCACCACGCGCTCGCCCGCCGGGAACTTGTCGAGCTGCGCGAAGCGCCGGATGTCCCACATCAGGAAGCCGGCGTCGAGCTGCTTCGGCTCGAGCCGGCTGCCGATCCAGCGCGCGCCCCAGTGCCCGAGGCCGACCACGATGGGCCGCAGCTCCTCGCCCGCCTGCGTGAGGTGATACTCCCAGCCGCCCTTGAGGCGGCGTCGCTCGACCACGCCCAGGGACTCCAGCTTGCGCAGCCGCTGCGTCAGCAAGGTTGCCGACATGCGCGGCACGCCGCGATGGATCTCGTTGAAGCGGCGGCTGCCGCACAGCAGCTCGCGCACGACCAGCGGCGTCCAGAGCTCGCCCAGCACTTCCGCGCCACGCGCCACCGTGCAGAACTGGCCGTAATCGATCATGCAGCCAGTGTAGGCGCTTTCCATGCGAGGGCTGCTCCAGATTCTGGACTTGAGTCGCACACTCACGCTGATACGTTGAAGGCCACGACGCACCCGCGTCGCAACGTGAAGGAGTTGTGGCCATGACGCAGACCCTCGAAACCCCCGTCGCATTCGACCCCGAGAAGTTCAAGCAGACGACGCGCGCCCAATGGGAGAGCGCCGCGGAAGCATGGGATCGCTGGTCGCCGCTCCTGGCGGAGTGGCTGGGCCCGGCGACCGACGCGATGCTGGACATGGCTGCTGCCGCGCCCGGCGCGCGGGTTCTCGATGTGGCGGCTGGCGCCGGAGAACAGACCCTCGCTGCGGCGCGCCGCGTCGGCACGAACGGCTACGTGCTGGCGACCGATATCTCGCCCGCGATCCTGCGCTTCGCGCTCGATGCGGCGCGCCAGGCTGGCCTGGCCAACGTCGAGACGAAGGAGCTCGACGGCGAGCGGCTCGACACCCTGCCCGAAGCCTCCTTCGACGCAGCCATCTCGCGCGTCGGCCTGATCTACTTTCCCGACCAGCAGCGCGCACTCGCCGGCATCCGCCGCGCGCTCAAGCCCGGCGGGCGCTTTGCCGCGGTGGTCTACTCGACCCCCGAGAAGAACGCGTTCTTCTCCATCCCGGTCGGCATCATCCGCCGGCGTGCGCAACTTCCCCCACCGTTGCCGGGGCAGCCGGGGCCGTTCTCGCTCGGAGGCGAAGGCGTCCTCGCGAAGGCGCTGGCGCAGGCGGGCTTCAAGGACGTCGAAGTACGCAGCATCGACTCGCCGGTGAAGCTGCCGTCGGCGGCGGAGTGCGTGCGCTTCGAGCGCGAGTCCTTCGGCGCGCTGCACCAGATGATGGCCGCCATGAGCGAGCGCGAACGCGCCGAGACATGGAAGGAGATCGAGGCCGGGCTCGGAAAGTTCGAAAACGACCAGGGCTTCGTCGGGCCCTGTGAAATGCTGGTGGGTTCCGGGACGAACTGATCCGTCAGGGCCTCGTCGATGGCGGACCGGCGGCGGCGCGAGGAAATGTCGTCGTCTGCCCGGCCACGTACTCCGCACGCGCCTCGGCCGCGAGCTCCGACAGAAGGTCCTGCGAACTCTCGAACGCTGGCATCAGCGCGGCTTGGCGCGACCCGTCGTTCGCTTGGCAGGCGGCGCTGCCGCCCTCGCCAGATCGATCAAGCGCATCAGGGCGTCGTTGACCGCCTCCGACGTCGGGAATGCGCGTGCGACCTCCGGGCGAAGGATCACCACCTTCGGGTCGATCTTGACCCGACCAGCGTACTTCCCCCTCGTCAACGGCCCCAGGTCCTCCCGCCGGTATTCCGCGCGAAGATCCTCGGCCGCCACTGCCTTAGGCTTCTTCATAGATTCGACGCTCACCCTTCGTTGCGACTCGCGCACTGATGATTCTCAAGACCTGTCCTCGCTCGGTATGGGCGACCACCAACAGGCGCCGCGCGCTGGATAGCCCGAACGTCACGAATCGACTCTCGCCGACGGAATGGTCGGGGTCGGCAGCCGTGACTGCAAACTCGTCTGCCAGGGCCGTCGCAGCTTCCTCGAAGGACACGCCATGCTTGCGGAGATTCGATGCCGCCTTGGCCCGATCCCATTCGCATTTCATTGCGGCATTCTATTCCTGTCGCTTCGCAACCGGACAGTGGTCACGGCGGTCACGACGGCTCGAGCGCCGTCACGGCCTTCAGGCGCTTTCTCATCACCCGCTCAGCCTGCTTCAGGTCGTACTCCGCCTGGAGATTGAGCCAGTACTGCGCCGACTGTCCGAGGGCTTTTCCGAACAGGAGCGCGAGCTCCGCGGATACCGGACGAGTGCCCTTGACGACATGGGAGACGCGCATGGGTGAAACGCCGATGGCACGGGCGAACTGTGCCTTGGAGAGGCCGCGCTCCTCGAGAATCTCCCGCAGGAATTCGCCAGGATGGATGGCAGACAAACCGCTCTTGATCATTCAGCACTCCGTTCCGGGATCCTCGAAGACAGCGAGCGGCAATCGCAGACGCGTAGCCGCTCAGGCCACGTCGAAAAGGGCGCGCGGACTGCGCTCCGCGATGCGGAGCAGCGTGCGCGCTGCCCCTGACGGTGCTCGCCGCCCTTGTTCCCACTACTGCAACGTGCGCGCCGACACCCCGAGCAGTTCCGCGAAGCGCGCCTGCGAAAGACCGGTCCGCTCCCTGATGCTCTGCACCGACGGCGCGGTCCGGACCCGCGCGTGCTTGCCGCGCTTGATCTCGCGAATGCCGTCCAGGATCTCCTGTCCGATGTTTCGCTTAGCCTTGGTCATCATGCAGCAGCCTCGAGCGCGACATCCCAGCCCGGGAACACGAGCACCGCGGGGTGGCACTTGAGCGCCCGTGCGAGCGCCTTCGCTCGCTCGACCCCGAGATTGACGCGACCGTTCTCGATGGCGGAAATCGTGGTCTGCGGGATGCCCGTAAGCTCGGAAAGCCGGCTCTGACTCAGCTCCTGCAACTCGCGGAGGATACGGACCGACTCGCCGACCGAAACTTCGATGCGCTTCCTCGCCGGTCGGAAATTCTTCATGTCAACGTCTCCGGCAACTGTGTGCTGGCGAGGACGAAATCACTTCAGCGCATCACGGGCGCGCGCAATCGCTTCGGCTGCCGGTACCACCCGGGAACGCCCGGCCTCGATCTCGGCGATGCGTCGATCAACCTCAGCCGCCCAGGCCTCCTCGACCTCGGTGTCGTCACAAAGGCTCGCGAGCAGACGATCCGCGAGGCGCGCCCGCTCCTCGGGGGTGAGCTTGAGCGCTTCGGCTTCCAGCACTTCAACCTGCTTCTGCATTTGAGGCCTCCGACCTCGTCAACGCTACGATGATACCGCTGCGCGCGTTGCCGCTTCATTCACCGGGAGGTTCTAAGCCGCCTCCCGCACCGACGGCAGCCCCGACAGCGCCATCGCCAGCTCCGCCGGATCGTAGTCCCGGTCCTCCAGCTTGCCGGCGAAGTAGTCCATGTACGCCTGCATGTCGAAGTGGCCGTGGCCGCAGAGGTTGAAGAGGATGGTGCGCGGCGTNCCCTCCTCNCGGCANCGGATCGCCTCGTCGATCGCGCCGCGCACGGCGTGGTTCGCCTCCGGGGCCGGCAGGATCCCCTCGACGCGCGCGAACTGCACGCCCGCCTCGAAGCACTTGGTCTGGTGATACGCCACGGCCTCGATGAGGCCGAGCTCTTTCACGTGGCTCACCAGCGGGGCCATGCCGTGGTAGCGCAGGCCGCCAGCGTGGAAGCCGGGCGGGGTGAACGCCGAGCCCAGCGTGTGCATCTTCACCAGCGGCG
>Ga0031656_10000615_pt1 | contig 12519 bp, 12 predicted proteins | sample FrelakmetDIP11DI_FD_55080 | JGI IMG/M metagenome (GOLD analysis project Ga0031656, IMG submission 55080) | Freshwater lake sediment microbial communities from the University of Notre Dame, USA, for methane emissions studies - DIP11 DI | ecosystem: Environmental > Aquatic > Freshwater > Lake >... | reverse complement strand
CCAGGGACGGGTTCACGGCGTCCCGGCCTCTGGAACCCTGCATGCCGGGCTCTTTCATCACCCACCTGCAGCGGCCATCCAGGTCGGGAAGCCCCGCATGGTCAATTCATCGACCAGCGCAGCGTCACGCCGAACTGCCGCGGATCGCCCTGCTGCACATAGAGCTTGTCCGCGAAGTCCGGCGGCTCGAGTCCGAAGTAGAAGCCCCGCACCGCGTATCTCTCGTCCGTCACGTTGCGGCCCCAGGCATGGATCGACCAGTTCTCGAACTCGTAGCCCAGTCTCAGGTTCAGCAGCGTGTAGGGCTCGGACTTCTGGTCGTGGCTCGCATCGAAATAGAAATCGTCGCTGCCGAGGAGATCGGCGCGTGCCATCCATCCGCGGCCGCGATTCCACTCCGCCGACAGCGAGTACTGCCAGCCCGGTGCGTGCGCCTGCTCACGACCGTCGAGGTCGCGGTCGCCGTAGGCGTAATCAAGGTATTCCGAGTGCAGCAGGCCGAGCGTCCCGGAGAACGCGAGTGCCTGCAGCGCCTGCCATGCGACCGAGGCCTCCAGCCCTGAATTGCGACCACGCGCGGCGTTGTCCGTGTAGAAGACATAGGAGAGCGGGTCGCCGGGATCGAGCTGGAACGACGTCGCAACCTGCTGCGACTCGCGCCACATGTAGAAGACCGCGAGTTCCGCCGCGAGCGTCCCGTCGGCGCTCGCGTGGCGAAAGCCGCTCTCGAGGTTCCACAGGTACTCGGGCTCGAACTCGCGACGGTCGTCCGGGACGAGCGCGCCGATGTTGAAGCCGCCAGCCTTGTAGCCGCGGCTGGCCGTGAGGTACCAGTTGCTCTGGGAGCCGAGATCACCGGTGAGCGAGAGGTTGCCGCCGAGCATGGTGTCAGTGGGCGAGAATTCCACACCGTCGCTGTCGTGGTAGTCGGCATTGCGATTCTCGACGCGCAGTCCCGCGGCCAGCACCAGCCCCTCGCGGAACAGCCACTCGCCCTCGCTGTAGACGGCCGCGTTGACCGCCTCGTAGCGGGTGGTGAGCAGTGGCCGCAGGAGCTCGCCCGCGAACTCATCGCGCTGGCGGTTGTCCTCGTCGAGCTGCATGGCATACACACCCACCAGCCATCCGAAGCCGTCGTCGCGCGCTGTGGTTTCGCTCACCAGTCGCAGGTCCTGGGTGAGGCTGCGGCGCGCGCGGTCGTAGCGTGAGAAGTAGTCGTAGGGCGCGTACTCACCCCAGTACCCGTCATTCCCCCAGTCGCCGTCGAAGCTGTAGACAATGTCGGAATCGGCCCAGGACGTGGCGCTGCGCAGCCTCGCCGCGCCGATCGCTCCATCGACCGTGAGCGCCACGCCCTCGGAGCGCTGGGCATCCTGCCCCGGGCGATCCGAGATGGTCCGGAACGAGTTGTCGGGCGCGAAGGCGTCGAAGCCGTTGTCGAGGTCCGCATAGAGTCCCGTGAGCCCGACTTCCCAGCCCGCGACGGGTTCGAATTCGAGGCGGCCGCGCAGGGTGAGCTCGTCGCGCCGGTTGGTATCGTCACGGTCAAGGTAGGCGTTGTGGCGGAAGCCATCGCTCGCTGACTGCTGCGCTACGAAGCGCCAGGCGCCCGACCCTGCTCCGCCCGGAAACCCGCCGCCGGCTACCACGCCGGCCGCGAGCGTGCCGTTCTCGCCGCCCGTCAACTCGGTGTGCAGCTCGGTTTCGGGTCGCGGCGCGCGGGTGCGGATGTTGATCAGTCCCGCGAGCGCATTGGCACCGTAGCGCGTGCCCTGCGGACCGCGCAGCACCTCGATCTGCTCGACGTCGAAGGACGTGGCNGGCATGCCTACGCCGCTGAAGTCGATGCCGTCGATCAGGAAACCGATCGACGGGTTGGGGGCACCCTGGTACTGCTCGAGCTCACCCACTCCGCGCAGCAGGAAGTAGCGCGGCCGCGAAGTGCCCCCCGACCAGTTCAGGTTCGGCACCAGGCCGACGAGGTCCTGCAGGTGCTGGAGACCCGCCGTTTCGAGCACCTGCGGTCCGAGCACCGTGGTGCTGGAAGGAAACTCGGCCACCGGTGACGGCCGCAGCGAGGCCGTGACGATGATCTCCTCCAGCGGCCGGTCGGTCGCAGGGGGCTCGTTACCGCCGCCGGGTTCGGCGGAGTGTGCCCAGGCCGAGGCAAACAGCGTCAGAGCCGGCAGACAAAACTGTAACTTCGTACAGCAAGTCTCTGAAAATAAAACTGAAATAGTTTTGAGAGACGACACGTTACCTGCTCCCTACGCCGGTACTAACCGGATCAGGTTCAACGGGTTCGCCGGTATGCGGCATGGACCGCGGCCGGCATCTCAGGCCCAAGAGGCCACCCCAAGGTGCGAGGCAGTATAGCGTCCCTGACAGCGCCCCACGACGTCGCCGGTTGACGGCGGCGGTCGGCTCAGGACTAATGCGCGTCCCCTGATTGGTGTGGACCCACTGTTAGATGGCCAAGCGCACGTGCCCGTTGTTCCTCGTCGACGCCTTCACCCGCGAGCGCTTCTGCGGCAATCCCGCCGCCGTGGTGCTCGACGCCGAGCAGCTGAGCGAAGACGAGATGAGTCGCATCGCCCGCGAGGTGCACGAGGAAGTCGTTTTCGTGCTGGCGGCGGACTCCCCCGACCACGACGTCGAGTTGCGGTTCTTCTCGCCGCGCCGCGAGGTCAGCTTCGTCGGCCATGCGACGGTCGCCGCTCACTACGCCCGCGCGCTCGTCCATGGCGTGCCGAAGGGCCGTGTTCGCCAGAAGTCCGGCAACTGGACGGTCGAAGTGCAGGTCACCGGCAAGGCACCGGACCTCCGAGTNGCCATCCATCAGAGCCCCGCCACCTTCGGGCCCGTAGTCCCGGAGGAGCGTCGTGGACCTGTGCTCGACGCGCTCGGAATCAGTTCCTCGAGCCTGCACCCGGCCTGCCCGATGCAGGTGCTCTCGAAGGCCAACTCGCGGCTGCTGATCGGCCTGCGCTCACCCGCGACGCTCGAATCCCTGCAGCCCAACATGGACGCGCTGATCCACCTGACGCCTCATGTCGGGGCCGACGGCTTCTTCGTGTTNGCCATCAATCCNGATGGCGAGGTGCTCACCACGGAGGCGCGCATGTTCTGCCCGGTGATCGGCATTCCCGAGGACCCGGTCAGCGGCAATGCGCACGGAATGCTCGGCGTCTACCTGCTGGCCAATGGACTGCTGAGCGCCGACAACGGGACGGCGCGGTTCGTCGGTCACCAGGGTCGTTTCGTGGAACGTCCCGGTATCGTGGAAGTCGAGGTCACGGCGTCCGGCAAGCGGGCCACCAGCGTGAGCGTCGCCGGCCAGGCCGTCATCGTCTACCAGGCGAAACTCGAGCTCTGAGTGAATGCTCGTCGTGCCCGACCGCCGGCTGATGCCCCGCCGCGGGGTCAGCGCAGCGGCTGCAATCGGCTCGCTGGCGGTCACCCTGCTTGCGCACCCCGCCACCGCGGCGCCCGCGGCGATCTGCGGTAACGGCCCGCTCGAGATCCTCCTCACGAACGACGACGGCCACCAGTCGACCGGCATCCGTTCCCTCAGAACGCAACTGATGGCCGCGGGACACCGCGTCACGCTCGCCGCACCGGATCACAACGCCAGCGGCAGCGCCATGAGCTTTACCTGGGGTCCCGTGCGAGTCACGCCCGACCCCACGGAACCGGATGTGTTCGCGGTCGCAGCCACGCCTGCCACGTCGGTCGTGCTTGCCACGACCGTGCTGTATACGGACGGACGACGACCGGACCTCGTGATTTCGGGCATCAACCACGGTTCCAACGCCGGGTCGCTGCTCGTGCTGTCGGGCACCATCGGTGCGGCGCTCGCCGGCACACTGCTGCTCGATCCGCCTGTGCCGGGCCTCGCAGTGAACGCGATGCGCGGGCGCCCCGACGAGGCGGTGGACTCGCCGGCCAATCGCGCGCAATTCGACGCCGTGGCGGGACACTTCACGCGGCTCCTCGCCTCAGTGCGCGGCTGGTACTGCGACGGCGATACCGTGACGCGTTCGCGCACGGTGCTGAACGTCAACTATCCGGCGCGAGCGGTCACGGAACTCCGCGGGACGGTGGTCGCCGGGCAAGGCTCGTCCACGGACCTGCGCGTGACGTTCAAGCCGACCGCAGAAGGCCAGTTCCAGGCGCACACGCTGGAGCGTGCGACCAGTGATGCGCGGGAGTCCGACAACCAGCGGCTCGAGCAGGGATACGTGACCGTAACGCCGCTGAACGGACGGCTTGGGGACGACAGCGCGTCCAGCCGCAGGCTCGAGCGGCGGCTGCGCGGGCTCTAGCGGGACGCCGACGGGCCCGGCCCCCGCTGCACGGTCCGGCGCAACTTGCGCCTCGTTCCGCCGAGGTCCAGGNGCCGCGTCACGAAGGACGGCACGTCTTCGGCGTGGTGCGTCGCGATCACGAGTTGAGTGCCGCGCCTCGCAACCTTCTCGAGTTGCGCGCCGACGATCACCCGCGCCNGCGCATCGAGCCCGTCGAACGGCTCGTCGAGCAGCAGCAGCTCCCGCTCGGCGACCAGCGCACGCGCGATCAGCGCACGGCGCAGCTGGCCGTAGGACAGCTCCCTCGCCCGGCGCCCACCGAGATTCGCCAGGCCGACGTGCTGCAACCAGCGCCGCGCTCGACGCCGCTCGGTCGGTGTAGCCGGGGCGGCGAGCCCGATGCTCGAGTGCAGGCCGGAAACCACGATCTCGAGTGCAGTGCAGGACGTGGCCGAGTACGTGGACTGAAGCTCAGGCGAGACGAGGCCGACGCGGCGCTTCCACGTGTCAATGGGACTGCCCGGCGGGAAATCACGACGCAGCAGGCGACCGCCGACGGCCGATGACAAATCGCCATAGAGCAACGAGATGAGAGTGGACTTGCCGGCGCCATTCGGCCCGGACACGTGCCAGTGTTCGCCCTCCCCGATCGTCCAGTCGAGCGGGCCGAGCGCGAGATGCCCGTCGCGATAGACGCGCACGCTGTCGAGCGAAAGCAATGTTCCGCCTGTCACGGCTCGACCGGCTGCGCTGGCTGCGCGCCGGCGTTGCGCAGGTCCGAGGTCGCCTCGCAGGCGCTGCGCACCGTGTGTCGCGAGGCGCTGAACCACGAGCCGCCCGCTCTCGATGCGGGCCGAGTGCGTCAGCCCGCGCGGCCGATCCGACGGGCGGTGGGTCGCGAGCACCCAGGCAAGCCGGCGGGTGCCTGACCGGTTCAGGGCACGCAGGAACGCGCGCCGCGAGGCCGCATCCAGTCCGTTCAGCACCTCGTCGAGCAGCAGCACGTCAGGACGCCCGACCATCACCCGCGCCAGCAGCACGCGCCGCCGCTGGCCGTGCGACAGCGTGAGGAAGCGTCGCCTGGCGAGACCGGCGAGTCCCACGTCCACGAGCGCCCGGTGTACCGATCGCCACTGCCGCCGCGTCGGAGTCTCGAGCAGCAGGTCGTCGCCGGTGAAGCCTGTCGCGACCACATCGGCGACGCGCGAATCGAGCCCGTAGCGCTCGTAGCGGTCCTGCCGCTCGGGCCCCAGGTAGGCAATCCGATCGCGTGCCTCGAGCGGTGTGTCCTGCCATTGCCCGTCGAGCAGGTAGTGTCGGCGCTCGCCTCCATCGGGCGTCGGCCAGAGGTCGCCCCTCAGCAGCTTCATCAGTACCGTCTTGCCCGCGCCGTTGGGCCCCACGAGCAGCCAGCGCTGACCGGGGCGCAGCTCGAACGAGACCCTGCGCAGCGCCTGGTGACGACCGAGCCGCAGGTCCACCTGCTCGAGCCGGATCGCTTCGAGCCGCGGTGCCCGTGAGCCCCTCAGTCGCCCAGCCAACGATAGACCTCGCCGGTGACCTGCACGCGCGAATCCTCGGTGAGCTTCAGCGCATGCGCGAGCAGGGAATNGCGTGCATAGACGTGCATGAACTTCGGNACNNCGTCATAGACCTCGGGCAGCAGCTCGTCGAGCGACGCGGTGCCTCGCGCCGCGAGTGCACGCACGAGCTTCGCCTCGCGCGCCAGGCGGTGCGCGANCACGCGATCGATCTCGCCGACCGCGCCGCGCATCAGCGCCCCGTGGCCGGGCGCCAGCGATGCAAGCGGCAATTCCCGCAGCCTGCGCAATGACTCGAGGTAGAGCCGCATCGAGCCGTCGGGCGGAATGATGATCACCGTCGAGCCGCTCATGAGGTGATCACCGGTGAAGAGCAGCCCCTCTGCATCGTGGAGGAAGCACACGTGATTCGAGGCGTGGCCCGGCGTGTGGATGGCAATCAGCGAGCCGTCGTCGATCGCAACGCGCTCCCCGTCGCGCGGCGCGTCGTCTGGATCGTAGTGCGGATCCTGGTGCCCGTCGTCGGGCGGCGCCAGCCCGGTCACGCGCGCGCCGGTGACCTCGCGCAGCCAGGTCGCGCCCGGCGAGTGATCGGGGTGCGAGTGCGTGCAGAGAACGCGCTCGATCCGACCGCCGGCGACCTCGAGCACGCGCGCGAGGTGCGCTGGCTCGTCGCAGCCCGGGTCGATCACGACCGGGTGTTCGCGGCCAATGACGTAGGTGTTGGTACCCGGGCCCGTCAGCGGCCCCGGGTTGGGTGCGACGATCCGCCAGACAGCACCCGCCACCTGCTGCACCGCGCCGGTGATGGGCAAAGCGTCCGGATCGAACGGCGTCATTGCGATCTGCCTCTCCCGGCCCGGCTCACGGCTCCTGCACCACGTATCCACGTGCCTTGAGCTGCGCGAGGTAGCCGTCCGGCGCGAGGATGCGCTCGAGCGACAGCACGGCAAGTGTCGATGCGTTGCGTGCGAGCGCCGCATCCGCGGCCTCGAGCCACGCCGCGGTCGCACGCTCGGGCAGGTCGGCCAGCCCGCGCGCCTGCGCCAGCGACGAGTTCACGACCACCGCGATGCAGGCACTCGCCTGGTCCACGGGTGCGAGCCGCCTGAGCGCCGCGACGTCACCGGTCGCCCAGGCGTTTGCCCGCACGCGCATGAGGTCAAGGTCGGACTCGAGCCGCTCGATGGTCCTGGCAAAACACTCGACGTCGGACAGCTGCGCCTGCTTGAACTCGCGGATCGCCTCGCGCGGTTTCTCTACCTTCACCTCGACCTCCGGTTCGGTGATCGGGAGCCGCGCCTTGCGCGCCCGCTTCTCGACTGCGGGCCAGACGACGCCATACGGTTCAAGCCCCGCCTGGCGCAGGGCAGCGAAGTACAGTTTCTGCGCGGCGAAGATCGGCCGCCACTGCTCGACATCGTTGTTGCGGCCGAGATAGCGGGCCTTGAGAGGGAGCCATCGTGCATAGAGATCCGGCGGCAACACATCCGCCAGCCGTCGGTCGTCTGGATTGTTGCGGACTCCGATCAGCGATGGCAGCAGGGTGAGGCCGCCAAGCGCTCCGACCCTGGCATCCACCGAGGGCGGCGCAATCAGTTCCTGCGAGGCGGCAATGACCGCTTCGAGTTCCCTGGAACGCCACTTGATGTCCTTGGGCAACGGTCCGTAGCTGCCGAGAATCCACAGGACGTTCCCGCCTGGGTCGTCGGCGCGACGCACCTGCCAGAAACCCGGGCCTGGCTGCTCGCCCGTGACCAGCACTTCCTCGATGGGTGCCCCAGGGCCGGTCTCGTCGCTGACCACTGGCTGCGCCCCTGCGACCAGCGCCGGGCCACCGACGAGGGCCACCAGGCACGCGACGCGAGCAATCACGTTCACGGGAAACGTTACGCCGATCGCCCGCGGCGATCAGGACCTCATCACCACCGGTCCGCCCTTCGCTTCCGCCCGCTGGTAGGCCGGTCGAGCACGCACGCGAGCGAGCCAGGCATCGAGCCGAGGACGCCCGCCCGTAGCGGTGGCGCGCGACAGCAGTGCCTCGACGGCGAAGCTCATCTGGAAGTCCGCCATCGTGAGGTGCTCGCCGGCGAACCAGGGGTATCTCGCGAGGTGGTCCTCGATGAAGGCCGTCGCGGCCTGCANGTTCGGATCNATGAGCTGTGCCTGGACCTTGCCGCACATGGCGCGAGCGACCGGCTTCGCGAAGAACGGCATCGGCCGGGTCGGCAACGTGACGAACACGAGCTTCATCACCAGCCAGTTCATCAACGAGCCNTCGGCGTAGTGCATCCAGTAGCGGCACCACCGGTACTCTGCCGTGCCGCGCGCGGGCTCNAGGTGAGCGAGTTCGCCCTGCCCCAGGTGGCCGTACTTCTCGACGAGGTACTCGATGATCGCGCCGGACTCGGCGATGGTCTCGCCGTCGTCCGTGACCACCGGCGACTTGCCAAGCGGATGCACGGCCTTCAGCTCAGGTGGCGCGAGCCGAGTCGCCGGGTTGCGGCGGTAGATCTTCAGCTCGTAGGGCACGCCGAGTTCCTCGAGCAGCCACAGGACGCGCTGCGANCGCGAAGTCTCGAGATGATGAACCGTGAGCATGGCGCGGCCTCGTACGATGTCGGCGGCGCAGGTTAGCAGCTATCGGCCCGCGGATCCGCCCGCCCGCCGTGATGAAGGTGTGATCGATGCCAGCACGAACCTGTCGACCGCCCCGCCGACGCGCCGCGTGAGCGCTGCGATCGACGCGCCACCGAGCGGCGGATCGAGCCCGGCCATGCCGAGCTGCATCACGGCTTCCTTGGCGGCCGCGAGCGACGGCGAGGCGATCACGTGCCGACCGGTCACGAGAAACGTGTCGAGATCGCCGAANGCAACCAGCATGGGTTTCCGCGCCGGCCTGAAGTCGCGCAGCCGGCGGCCCCCGAGGTATCTCTGGATGTTCGTGGCTGCATGCTCGCCCATCTGCAGTGCGTAGAAGGCCTGCTTGGCAAGCGGTCGCGGCAGACCCGCCGCGTTGCCGACCACGAATACGTTCTTGTGGCGCCGGCTCTGCAGCGCCTTGCTCACGGGCGCCCATTGTCGCGGCCGCTCCGCGAGGTCCGACACCCGCAGCAACGGCGACGCGGCAACGCCGCCCGTCCAGATCGTAAGGTCCGAGCGGAGCAGCTCGCCGTTATCGAGGCGCACCCCTTTCGCCGTGACGGCGACGGCGCGGGTGTTGGTGTGGAGATCCACCGCCAGGCCGGCGCAATGCGCGCGAACAGCCGCATCGAGTGCGGCCGGCGCTTCCGGCAGCAGCCGCGGGCCGCCCTCGATCACGTGCACCCGCAGGGAATTCTCCCGCCGGTAGCGACGCAGGATCTCACCCAGTGCCTCGACGCCCTCGAGACCGCCACCCACGATCACGACCCGACGCGGCTTCGAGTCCCGCGCCAGCGTCGCGAGGCGCCGTCCGATGGCCGCGCAGTCGTCAACACTCTTGAACGGCAGCGCGTGACGCCCGACGCCGCGCACGCCGTAGGTCTCCTCGACGCCGCCGACGGCGACGATGCACGCATCGAACGGAATGCGGCGACCACGCGCCGTCTCAACCCGGCCGGCGGCCGCATCGATGCGGGTCACCTCGGCGCGCACCAGTCGATGACCCGCGCGCTTCATCAGGCGCGTGAGCGGCAGCCGCAGGTCACCGGGTCGCTTGGCGCCCGACAGCAGCTCGTGGATGTTGGGCAGCCACTCGAACCACGACGAGCGGTCGATGACCGTGACGTCGAACTCGCGGCCGAGGTGCTGCGCAGCCGCGAGGCCNCCGAAGCTCGCGCCGACGATNGCGATGCGCGGACGCGCGCGGCGCACNAGGACCGGGCGCCGCCTGCCTCGTGTTCCAGTCGCGGCGCTCACNNGTCCGGAACCCTCAGTGNTGCGACGACGGCTTCATGCCCTGCGACATGATGCGGTCCGTCCATGCGATTCCCAGTGCCGAGAGAATGAACACGCTGTGGATGATGGTCTGCCACATGACGCCGGTGGCGGTCACGGTCGTGCAGCCTCGGCTGGTGGACCCGACGCCGGCCATGGCCTGGGCAGCCTCAATACCTGCGGTGGTGCCGCACAGCGGCACGCCGCCGATCGTGCCCGCCTCGATGAAGGTCTTGAGCAGGTGGATCGAGCTGATGCCGATGATGGCCATCGCGAGCTTCACCTTGAGCACGCTCGCGTTCACGTGGCTCAGCCACTCGGGCTGGTCGGGATGCCCCTCGAGTTTCAGGCGCGAGACGAAGGTCTCGTAGCCGCCCACGATGACCATCACCAGCAGGTTCGAGATCATCACCACGTCGATGAGACCGAGCACGATGAGCATGATGCCTTGCTCGTTCAGCGTGGGCGCCTGGTGGATCAGGTGCCACAGTTCCTTCAGGAACAGGAAGACGTATACGCCCTGGGCGACGATCAATCCCAGATACAGTGGAAGCTGAAGCCAGCGCGAGCTGAAGATGAGTGCTGGCAGCGTGCCCAGGGAGGGGTCTCTCGACGCGTTCGACATGACAGGTTCCAGCAGTGGTGTGACAAAGGGCGCGCAAGGTTAAGTGCGACGCGCGCGAATGCCAAGTGCCGGTTGACGCCGGCATCTGTCAGGTCGCCCCGCTTCACGTATTCTTGCCGGAACGGCCCGGTACGAAAGGCAAGCGATGCAACGACTCCTCATAGCGGCTGGCTTGCTGATCGCAGTGGTCGGCCTGCTGTGGCCGTGGCTCTCGAAACTGCCGCTCGGCCGGTTGCCGGGCGACATCGTCGTCGACCGTCCGGGATTCAGGTTCTTCGCGCCGTTCACGACGATGATCGTGCTGAGCATCGTGATCAGCGTGATCCTCTGGCTGCTGAGGCGCTGAGCGCCTCAGAACAGCGAGCCCTGCGGCGGCAGATCCCGCAGCGACGCGAACACGTCCATGGCCGCCCTGGCATCGTCGGGCGTGAGGATCCGCCCACGACGCGTCGCGGGGCGCACGCACTGCTCCGCCAGCACCTCGGAGTCGAGCCCCGCCAGTCCACGGTAACGAAGCGCGGTGTACGGGCCCTGCTCCGTCGCGCGCAGTTCTGCGCCCAGCGCCCGGAACTGCAGGTCGGTGTAGGCGTACCGCGGTTCACCGTGTGCCGATCGCAGCTCACCCATCGGCGCATGCACGCGCTCGACGTGCCCGCGCTCCACCAGCAACGGCAGCCAGCGGTAGAGGAACAGCAGCAGCAATGCACCGGCGTGGATGCCGTCCGCGTCCGGATCCATCAGCAGCACGATGCGCTCGTAGCGCAACGCTCCGGGATCGAAGGCCGCGCCGCGGCCGGCGCCGATCGCCTCCCCGAGAGCACGAAGGAACGGGTTGGCCGCGACCTTTCCATCCGAAGCACGCAGCGCATTGAGCGGCTTGCCCTGCATGGGCAGCACTGCCTGCAGCCGCGGGTCGCGGACCTGGAGCACGGCAAGTGCGGCGGAGTCGCCCTCTACCACGAGCAGTTCGGCGCCGGACGCCGGACCATGCACGTCGCAGTCGGTGAGGCGGGTACGTCGCGAATGCCGGGAACTGCTCAGACGGCCTCGGCCACTTCGAGCGTCGTCCGGCACAGCTCGTAGAGCTTGATTTCGTCGCGGAGCAGCCGCGTGTTGAGCGAGCCCGCCCGCAGCCTGCCGCAGATGCCGGGGATCTGCGTCATGGGTCAGACCAGCCGCAGATCCATGAGGCTCTGCGCCATCGCGGCCGCGGCCTCGGGCGCGGGGATGAACTCCATTCCCAGCGTGCGGCGCGTGAACGAGTTGTCCACGCGCAGTTCCTTGCCGAGTTCGGGCACAGCGAGTCGCGCGGCCGGATCAAAATGCCGGCGAGCTTGACCGCCCAGTCCGGCAGCACCCAGGTCGGCGCCTTGCGCGCCGCCGCACCGAGGCGCTCGCGGATCGCCGCGGCGATCTCGATCATCCACAGGCAATCCGCAACCCCGAGGTAGCGCCCCCCACTTGGCGCGTCCACCTCGACGGCGAGGCGATGCATGCGTGCCACGTCGCGCACGTCGACGACCGGGATCGCCATGCGCGGGGCGCCCGGGTACTTGCCCTTGAGGAACATCTGGATGATCTCGGCGGAGGTGCCGATGTCGCGATCGAGCGCCGGGCCGAGCACCAGCCCGGGATTCACCGACGAGTAATGCAGCGCAGGCTTGCGCTGCTGCATGAACTCGCGCGCGGCGCGCTCGGCCAGCGTCTTCGATTTCCCATAGGCCGTGACGCCCGGATCCTCGACGCGCGTCCAGTCGGACTCGGTGAAGGGCGCGGTCCGCTCGCGTGGGTGCCCGTACATCACCGCTACCATGGACGAGGTCTGCACGAAGCGCTCCGCGCCTCCGGCGACCGCTGCCTCGAGCACGCGCAGCGTGCCCTGCACGGCCGGGCGGATCAGGTCCTGTTCGTCCCTGGGCTGCTTCGCCGGGAACGGCGAGGCGACGTGCAGCACGTGGGCGCAGCCCGTCACCGCTTCGCGCCAGCCGGCATCGGACTCGAGATCGGCCGCCGCGAACTCGAGCCGCGAGACGTCGGCGTGCTTCGCGAGCGAGGCTCTGACTTCCTCGCCGCGCGACAGCGAGCGCACCGTTCCGCGCACGCCGTAGCCGGCGTTCAGCATCTCGAC
>Ga0031656_10000614_pt1 | contig 12540 bp, 13 predicted proteins | sample FrelakmetDIP11DI_FD_55080 | JGI IMG/M metagenome (GOLD analysis project Ga0031656, IMG submission 55080) | Freshwater lake sediment microbial communities from the University of Notre Dame, USA, for methane emissions studies - DIP11 DI | ecosystem: Environmental > Aquatic > Freshwater > Lake >... | reverse complement strand
CCTGGGGTCAAGGCATGCGTCGAGGACCTGGACGACGCCATCGACCCCACCCAGCGCGAACAACTGGTGGCCTACGGACTCTCCCCCAATCGACCGCTCGTCGTACTGCAGCAGCGTCCAATGACCATCGTGATGATCGACGAAGTCGAACTCGCCCTGGAGTGCAGCGTGGCACGCCACGTCTGGGTCAAGCGTCGCTGAATAACCTCACCCCCTCTTGCCGTGCCCTCATCGCACTGGCCCACAAGGTGTCACTATTGAAAGCGCTTTACGAAACAAAGAAGCAGCCAGCCCAGCTCACCGGCGCTAACGTTTTACCGCTCAGAAGACGGACCGAAGTGAAAAATCATGGCTAACATGGAACTGACGATGTGTCTCGTTGAGACGCTGCCAAGAGGCATAGAAGGCCTGTTTAATCCGTGGGTAGAGCACTGCCCTGAAGACTTGGAGAGTAATGGCCCGGCAGTCAAATTGCAGCGTCTGGCCACGCATCTTGACTGTCAGCCAGCATTCATCGTTTGCGGCGAAGCCGCTGGCTATCAAGGCTGCAGACATAGCGGCATAGCCTTTACGAGCGAACGTCTCCTGCTTGATGGCGTCATCCCTCGCATTAGCCCTCCTGCCGATCGACTAACATCGCGCAACCTGCCGTTTTCAGAGCCATCAGCCACAATCGTCTGGAAGTCGCTATACCGCCTTGGTATCGCGAAGCACACCATCTTGTGGAATGCGCTACAGATGCATCCCTACCAGGATGGCAACATTCGGTCGAACAGGACGCCTACACCCACCGAAATCGCATTGGGAGCCCCGGCCATGCGAATCCTGACCGAAGCCTTTCCCGAGGCCAAGATTATTGCTGTCGGTAGGAAGGCTGAAGGGCTATTGCAGGAAATGGGTATTCGCGTTGCTGGCGCGGTGCGCCATCCGGCAAACGGTGGCGCCACTAAATTCGCTAATGGCATGCAGCAGATGGTTGTTGATGGAGCTTGTCAGGCTTATTGATGGCGACGTGAGAGGGCTAATCCAGCGAGGCCCGAACCAACAAGTGTCATCGATGCAGGCTCGGGTACGTTGATGCTTGGATTTATATTGTTAATGGTGAGTCCGGCCAAGCTGCTATACATAACATCCCTTGGATTCCATGCTTGCCAACCTATCTCGGGTTCCGCAGGTGTCGAAAAAGGGTAATATGCCGGCTCCGATTGAAGGATCAGGCCAGTGCCCTTTCATGCTTCTCGAAACCTACCTTGAGACTTTGTTTGCGGAGCCGCAGATGCTGCGCATGGGGCATGGGCAAAGCAAAAGCGACCTGAATCTCGGCTTGGGCTGGATTTACTACGCGCTGGGCCGGGTATTGCGCGCCAAGACTGCCGTGGTGATTGGTTCCTACCGGGGCTTCGTGCCCAGCGTGATTGCCCGTGCGTTGGGCGATAACGAGCAGCCGGGTTCGGTCACTTTCATCGACCCCTCCCTGGCAGATGACTTCTGGGCTGAACCGGCACACGTCACGCAGCACTTCGAAAAGCTGGGCACGCCCAATATCGTTCACCAGCGCTTTACCACGCAGACATTCGTCGACACCCCGGCCTATGCCGCCCTTGATGACATCGACCTGCTGATGATCGATGGTTACCACACAGCTGAACAGGCGCGGTTCGATTATCTGGCGTTCCTGCCCAAGCTGTCCGAGCAGGCGGTGACGCTGTTTCACGACAGCGTTTCGATCCGGGAGAGTAAGTTCTACGGCGAAGACAGAAGCTATTGGCATACGGTACGGCAATTCATCGAACGACTGGAAACCACACCGGGGATCGAAGTCTTGACCTTGCCGATTGGCAGTGGGCTGTCTCTGGTGCGGGGGAAACCGCACTCACTCGATCTTTTGGAACGGCCCTTCCAGGACGTTCAAAATTAACTTTCTTGCCCTCCATGCCAACCCAATCTGCCCCAAAACAGCCGCCCTGTCTTGCCGAACGCTTCTTCCCGCAAATTTCGGCAGCACGTCCGCAGCGCCCTTTTCCAATCGGCATTCTGCCCGGCGAAGGGATCGGCCCTTCGATCATCGAGGCCAGTCTTGATCTCCTGAAGGTCATCGAAAGGCATTTCCCGGTCTCTTTTGAACTGCACTGGGGCGGCAAGATCGGCAAAGATGCCATCGCCGAAACGGGCCGAGCGCTGAGCGATGAGGTGATCGCGTTCTGCAAGGCTGTTTTCAGTCAGGGTGGCCCCGTGATCTGTGGACCGGGCGGGGAACGCTTCGTCTATGACCTTCGCCGAAAATTCGATCTGTTCTGCAAGCTGGCGCCGATTCAGCCATTGGCTGCGATGGTCGACACCGGCCCGCTCAATCCCTCGGCGGTTGCCGGTGTGGATATTTTGATTGTGCGGGAAAACACCGGCGGTCTCTATCAAGGCGATTTCGGGTTCGAACAAAAAGCCGGGATACGGCATGCCTACCATCGTTTCGAGTATTCTCAGTTCCAGGTGGCGCGCATCATTGATCTCGCTGCGCGTCTTGCCAGCAGGCGCCTAGGACAATTGTGCGTGGTGACGAAACCAGGTGGCGCACCGACGATCAGCCACCTGTGGGAAGAACAGGCGCAGATTGCGGGTCACGCGCATGACGTCGAACTGAAAATTCTCGAGGTCGATAATGCCTGTTACCAAATCATTGCCAATGCGTCGGCCTTCGATGTCGTCGTTGCGCCCAACATGTTCGGAGATGTGATCGCGGATAACGCGGCCCTGCTGCTGGGGTCACGGGGAATCTCCCATTCAGCGAACTATTCCGAGGCGGGGCACGCCGTCTACCAGACCGGACATGGCGCGGCGCACGATCTGGCCGGGCTTGATCGCGCCAATCCGGTCGGGCAAATGCTTTCGCTAGCGATGCTGCTGCGCGAGAGTTTTGGACTGATCGAGATCGCCCATGAAATCCGCCTCGCCATCGATGACACGCTGGCAGCCGGCTGGCGCACTGGCGATATCGTCATGGCAGGTGGTCAGGTTGTCGGCACGCGGGAACTTGCGGGCCAGATTGCCGAACGTCTGGATGAAAGACTGAGCAAGGTGAGCACGCCTCAATACGCCAGGGCAATATGAAGGCAGTCCTGCTTCTGGTCGATCTACAAAACGATTTTCTGGCCAGACCGGGGCTGACACCTTCCGCGCAGGAGATCACCCGGCAGGCAACTGCCTTGCTGGAGACACTGCGCAACCACAACCTGCCGGTCGTGCATGTCCACACCCGGACCAAGCCGGATGGCAGCGATGCCATGCCGCACTGGCAGCGCAACGGTTACCTGGCCTGTGTCGCCGGAAGTCCGGGTGCAAGCAGCCCGACCGAGTTGGCGCCCCGGCCAGACGAGGTCACTGTCTACAAGCGTTTTTTCAGCGGCTTCGAGAATCCGGCGCTGGATCAATGGCTGAAGCAACTTGGCATCGACACCGTAATCCTTGCCGGGATCTACCTGCACGGCTGTATTCGGGCCACAGCGTTGGATGCCTACGCAAAGGGTTACCAAGTGCTAATCGCCGAGGATGCAACAGGGTCGTCCGAGCCCCTGCATGCGGAAATGACCCGCACCTATCTGGATGGCCGGGCTGCTACCTGTCTGAGAACGGATGCCTTGTTGGCTTGTCTGGTGCCTCCCCTCAGGTCACCGGTCGCGAGCGAGGATCTGCCGATCGCATGGATCGACAATGTCTGGCTTAACGCCGAGACCGGCGAGACCCGACACATCCACCACAATCCCGCCGACACCCGGCAGGCGGTATCGTCCTTCGCGCTGGCCGGCGGCAAGACAGTTCATGGGGCAGCCGAGGCCAGTATCGTCGCTCGCAAGGACTGGTCACGCACCGATCCGAAGCAGCGCATCGAACTGCTGTTGCGCTGGCGCGATGCGCTCGCCGCACAAATGGACGCCCTGGTCTCTTGCATGGTGGCGGAAGTCGGCAAGCCGGTGGTCGACGCACGTGAGGAACTCCTGCGCGGCCTCGAAACGATAGAAGCCTGTGCGACATCCGCGACTTTTGAGCGCGCATCTGCGTCCGGCTTTTCGGTCAGATATCGCCCGATCGGCACGGTGGGCGTTGTGACGCCATGGAACAACCCCGTTGCCATTCCGCTCGGGAAAATCGCACCTGCACTGGTTTACGGCAATACGGTCGTCTGGAAGCCTTCGCCGCAGGCGTCGCAGATCGCGAAATTGCTCGTTGCATCTCTGGTTGAAGCAGGTGCACCCGCAGGCATAGTCAATCTGGTTTTCGGCGATGGCACGACCGCACGCCACATGATGCGTGAAGCGGGCATCGACGCAATCACAGTGACCGGCTCGATCGCTACCGGCGCATCAGCGTCCGCACTTTGCACGCTTTATGGCAAAGTCTTGCAAGCGGAATTGGGCGGCAACAATGCCGTCATCGTTCTGGCGGATGCCGATCTGGACGCCGTGATCATGCCGCTGGCCCAATCCGCATTCAGTTACGCCGGCCAGCGCTGCACGGCAATCCGGCGCTTCATTGTCAAAAATTCGCTGCGGCCGGCGTTTGAAGATCGCCTCCGCGCTGCGGTGATGGCGCTGAAAATCGGTCATCCGCAAGATCCGGACACGACGATAGGCCCACTCATTTCACGCCATCATCTGGAACAGGTGAAAGCGGCCATTGCCGAGGCCAGGGCGGAAGGTGCGCGTCTGCTCTGTGGCGGCAGCGAACCCGATGGCTGGCAGCAAGGATGCTGGCTGGAGCCGGCCCTGTTATCAAGCGTGAACTCGCATGCCAAGATCGTGCAACAAGAAACCTTTGGTCCCGTCGCCGTAATTCAGGAAGCCCATGACCTTGCCCAGGCGATTGAGCTGGCCAATGCTGTGCCTCATGGTCTCGTGGCCGGACTGGTAAGCCATGATCGGGAGGCGCATCGCCAGTTTCTCGATGCAATCGAGGTCGGGATTATCAAGTTTGGGCCGGGGCCACTACCAGTGCATCCTGATGCACCATTCGGTGGCTGGAAGGCATCGCGCATCGGCCCGCCTGAACATGGCGTATGGAACCGGGATTTTTATGCCAGGCCGCAAGCGATCTATGGTTAGCCAGCCATATTGAATCGGCGTGATGCAGCAAATTCTTTAGGCGTCATCATTGAGTTTCAACTTTGCACTCCCCACCCTTGTTGAGTCGAGACCATGAACAAACAGGATCAGGAAACTCTCACGCGTATCGGCCCGGGCACGCCGATGGGCGAACTGCTGCGCCGCTACTGGTACCCCGTTGCCGCTAGCAGCGAGCTATCCACCGGCAGTACGCGCAAGGTGCGCCTGCTGTGCGAGGACTTGGTACTGTTCAGAAAGCCGGCGGGCGAACTTGGCCTGATTGCGGAACGCTGCCCGCATCGAGGTGCCTCCATGCACTGCGGGCACATCGACGATGAGGGTATTGCCTGCCCATACCACGGCTGGAAATTCGACGCTCAGGGCCATTGCCTGAGCATGCCGGCAGAAATCACCCAGAAACCACGCCTGCTGGAGCGCGCGGGCATCCAAGCCTATCCGGTCGAGGAACTCGGCGGTTTAATTTTTGCCTATCTCGGGCCGCAACCCGCACCNTTGCTGCCGCGGTACGACCTGTTCATCATGGATAACGTACTGCGCGACGTCGGTCGGGCGCTGATCCCCTGCAATTGGTTGCAGATCATGGAGAACAGCGTTGATCCCACGCACGTCGAGTGGTTGCACGGCCATCATCTCGCCGTTGTTCGCGCCAAGCAGGGAAAGAGCGTGCCCACCCACTACGGCAAACACCAGATCAAGATTGGTTTTGACCTGTTCCGCTATGGCATCGTCAAACGTCGGGTGGTGGAAGGCAACAGCGAAGCGGATGAAGACTGGCAGATCGGCCACCCGTTGATTTTTCCCTGCATGCTCCGGGTCGGCACCCAGGGGCAGCACCGTTTTCAGATCCGGGTACCGGTCGATGACACCCACACCCTGCACTATTGGTATGCCTGCTATCAGCCGGCAGCGGGCAAGACCGTACCAGTGCAAACGGAAATCCCACTCTACGAGGTGCCTTGGCAAGACGCCGAAGGCAAATTCATCGTCGATTTTGTTGATGGCGGTGACATCATGGTTTGGGTAACACAGGGAGAAATCGCGGATCGCACGGACGAGATCCTTGTCAGCGCGGACCAGGGCGTGGTGATGTACCGCAAACTGCTACTCGATCAGGCTCTTATCGCCAGTGAGGGCGGCGAGCCCATGGGGGTGGTGCGCGATCCGGAGGAAAACCGGTGCATCGAATTCGCCCAGGAACGAAACAAATTCCAGGCCGGGCAGGAATTTCTGCACGAGGCCATCGAGATGAGCCACGTTCGTTACAGCCCGATCAAACAGCAGATCGTCGAACTGCTTGGCACGGATTGAATACCTCTGCTCGGCCTCTCCGCGCTCTGTTCTATGTCCAGCACCTGAGCGGTGTCGGGCATTACGTCCGCACGCTGGAGATTGCCAAAGCCATGAGTCGCCACCATCAGGTCTGGATGCTGGATGGCGGCCAAGCGGTGCCAAGTCCGGATTTCGGGCAGACACAGAAGCTGGCGCTGCCGCGCATCCAGCGACGCGATGGCAAGCTTGTGCCTGTGGAAAATGGTGATTGCTCAATCACGGCAACCATGGTGGCCCGCAAAGAGGCACTGGCCGAGGCCATTGCCCGTATCAGGCCCCATGTGGTGGTGATCGAGCACTATCCGTTCAGCAAGTGGGAATTGGCGGATGAGATTGGCTGGATGCTGAAATGCGCCCGCGACGCCCAGCCGACAGTCAAGGTGATCTGTTCGGTACGCGATATTCCACTGCAAACCCGGCATGAAGCCTGTCCCCCGATCCAGTATGCCGATGCTGTTGTACAACGACTGAACGATCAGTTTGATGCCTTGATGGTGCATAGCGATCCGAAATTGGCGCGCTTGGACACTTTCTTCACAGCTGCTGACCGCATCCGGATTCCGGTCGAGCACACAGGCATCGTCGCCGAAAGACTTGCGCTGCCAGGCAGAGCCAAAAAGACGATCATCGTCAGTGCCGGTGGCGGTAAGGATGCCGTCGGCTTGCTCGATTGCGCCAGTGCGGCGTGGCATGGCTTGCGGGGCGCAAGCATGCTGGATGGGTATCGCATGCAGCTGTTCGGTGGACTGGGTACGCGCGAAGCGCAGGCAGCATCAACATACGGCATCGAGTGGCGGCCTTTCAGTGCCAGCTACTTGCAGTCAATGCGATCCTCCAGCCTATCGATCAGCTGTGCTGGCTATAACACATGCGCCAATATTCTGAGTACAGGTTGCCGGGCGATTCTGGTTCCTAACGTGGCAATGTCAGATCAGATTGCCAGGGCAAAGATCATGCAAGGTCTGGGTATCCCGGTGATTGAGCAGTCGCCACCTTCCCCGAAAGTGATGGCCGAATCCATTCTGGATTGCCTTGAACATTCAACACCGCACCATGAAGCCGACTTGAATGGAGCAAACCGCAGTGCTGCGCTGATCGCTTCGCTGGCAGGATGGTTAAACCAGGCGGGGCCATTCCCAGCACCTGATATGTCTTGAATTGGTCGAGCAACCACTGTTTGACCTGGATCGGATGAAAAGCCAGGGCCACCAGATCAAATGCCAGTTTGCCGGTCTCCGTCATCGCCAGATATTGCCCACCCGTTTCGAGCAATCCGCCCTGCAACAGGCGCTGCATGGTTTCGCTGTAATCACGCTCGAGCGTGTTTCCGTAGATGTGCGCATAGTCGGCCAGCCGCATGCCTGTTGAAGGGATACCCGATGGCATTCGGGGCACGCTTGGTTGAAAGTGCAGTTTCCTCTTCGCTGAGTCCCCTTGCACTCACTATTGATCCGGCCAGCAAACAGTTTCAAGCCGCATATTTCACCCCGGGGTCTTGGAAATAGCTTTTGAGGCGTTCGGGTGAATTCGACAGTTTCTGCATACGTTCTGTTGCTGCTGTCTTGAGTTTTTCCTTCGTGCGCACCGGCACCTTTGATCCGATCGATTGCTTCAAATCCGCATTCAGACGTTCCTCCGGGTTCAACTCCGGGCAGTAGCCTGGCAGGTAGAACAACTCGATCTTCTCGATCTTCTCGCTGTTCTCCTGCGCCCATTTCTTGACCGGCTTGCTGTGATGCACACGCAGGTTGTCCAGGATCAGTAACACCTTCTTCTTGCCCGAGTCCTTGACCAGGGTCTCCATGAATTCGATCAGCCGGTCCGCGTTGAACGCTTCATCGATGATCATCCAGTGCGCACGACCACGGTTGGTGACGGTGGCAATCATGGACAGCTTGTGCCGCGTCCCGCCCACGGTGTACGCCTCTGGCGTCTTGCCCGCTGGGGCATAGCTGCGTCCGCGCACGTCGGTGTTCACCAGGGCGGTTTCATCGCCCCAGTGAATCTCGGCTTTCTCGGCGCGGGCGCGTTTCTCGATAGCGGGATATTCTTCGTCCAGCCACCGCTTCACGGCTTCGGGGCGCTGCTCGTACGCTTTCTTGAGGGACTTTTACGGGGTGAATCCCCAGCGCTTGAGGTAGTTGCCCACACCGCGCACCGAGAGCTTGATGCCGCATTCACGCTCGATCAGCAGCATGACGGCAGCACGGTTCCACAGCGCGAAGTCCATCTTCATCTGCTCGGGGCGCTTCTCGCAGATCAGGCGCTGGATCGTCGTTTCCTGTTCGGGGTTGAGTGCCCGGTCTTCCCCCCTGCGCCACCCTCGCCGCAGGGGGCAAGCACGCTCACGCTCTACCCTTCACTTTCGCGGTAACATTTGATGATGGTGCAGACCGCAGGGTAGCTCAGGCAAATTTCCTCGCTGATCTGTACCCGGTTGCAACCCCGCTTCCACGCCCGTATGACCTGCTTGCGAAGTTCGTATTGCGCCGCAGGATCGAGCTTTCTTGCATCTTGTTTATCCATGCAAATTCAGACTCCAATAACGCCAGAAATTTCATGCTATTTGTGTGCCGGATTAATAGTCGTAATTCGATGGTATCTTCCCTGATCAATATTGAACCGGTACATCTGCTCACCGTTAGGCAGGCATAGACAGACGAGGCGCCTGCAGGCGCTTCTCGCCCATGGTGTGTTCTGAATGGGTCGAAATCCTGAAAAATGGGAAAAACAGTTTCTATTGATCATTCCAAGCGCGTCGCGGGCCCGGCGTAGGTGAAAAAACAATGCGCTACGATTTTTTCTCAGGGGGCGCAATGCGTTGGGAAACGGGTACTCCGGGAACAAGTCATGCTCAATCTAGCATGGTGTCATTCAGTTTCCGCCAGGAGGTATTTGTTCGGCGGTTCCTGGGTAGCCCTTAATGCATGAATAGTTCAAGTGAAGATAAGCATTTTTGAAACCATTATTTACCGTGGTCCCAATCGCCACTGTGAACGGACCGTATTCGAGCAGACGCTGCACTGCGACGCCGACGACCTCGCTATTTCGAATGATAACAATGCAGTGGTTCTGGACCAGCTGGTCTCGGTACTGGACCAGCATGGCTTTCTTTCAGAGGTTGAATGCCGCCAGTCACTTTTTCATGACATAGACATCGAAGCGGTCACACCGTTTCAACTCCTGATCCACTGCTATCCGAGGATAGCCCTGCTGTTCCAGCAGGCAGGCAACCATCATGTCGACTGGCAGAAGGCCGTATTCACTGCAGACGGGCTACAGGCCACGGCTTGTTATGAATACGATGATGACATGGTCGGGTGGGAGGCTGGCCTGCTCGCGCTGTGCACGCTTCGATCGCTTCCCTGTCTGGCGGACAAACTACAAATCACCCTGGACCGAGACGACCCGTCGTGCGCCGGTTCAAGTTTGGGAGGACAGATAAAGGCGTTTCTGGATCTTGCCCAATCCAGGGTGCTTCCCGACGATACTGAAATGCTGATACGACTCGCCCGGGAACGGGGAATTCCCTGTGCCAAAGGTGACCGCTATCCATTTCAGGCGATCAATAGCTTTCGCGTGCGCTTGAATGGCGGTTTGCGATTGGGTTTTGGCAACAAGCAGCATGTTCTTGATGGAACGCTGTGCCTCGACCAAGCCAGCAAGGCGATAAGGCTGTTGGATAGCAATATCGAGAGCCGTCATTTCCTGGAAAAGCTGAATGCCCCGCTTCCCATGCGGGATCCTGATTCCGAAAACTGCAACTCCCTGCTCCGGGCGTCACGCAGCGCAAGAAAACTGGGCTACCCGGTATCGATCAAGCCCGGCAAACGCATGAATGGCCTGGCGCGCAGGATGGTCTGTTCGGATCGGGAACTTGAGACTGCCGTTCGTGAATTGCAGCAACATAGTCGGCAATTGTTGGTGGAACGGCATTCGGAAGGCCAAAAACACCACTTGATCTTTGCCAACAACAAACTGGTAAAAGTTATCGTCGACACTAGCGAAGTCGACTGCGGGCAGGCCAAGACTGCCGATCGTAGGCAAACCCTGGCGCCACACCAGGATTACCTGCGCCTCGGCGGGCGCATTGCACAGGAACTCGGCACAGGCTTGTTCGCCATGACCGTTGCCGCACCGGACTTATCGAAGCCCCTTCTGGAAGGCCGGGGCGTTGTCGTCGATCTATGCGTCGCACCGGAGATTGACCGCCTAACGGATGACAAGGAGGTCCGCGCCAGCATACTCGGCGAATACATGGATTGGTTGTATCCGCCGGGCCGGGCCACCCGGGTTCCCATCGTGGCCATTACTGGAACCAATGGAAAAACCACCACCTCACGCATGATCAACAACATCCTGATCGAGGACGGAGGCATCACGGGTTTGGCTTGCACCGATGGCGTCTACATCGCAGGCCAGCGAATCGGGCAGGGAGACAGTTCTGGCTATTTGTTTCACCACCAGGTGCTGCAAGACACCCAAATATCCCATGCTGTGCTGGAAACCGCACGTGGCGCGGTTCTCCACACGGGCTTCGCCTATGACCAATGTGACATCGCGGTTTGCACGAACGTAACCGATGACCATCTGGGCGAATTTGGCGTGAACACGCTGGATGAGATGGCAGCCTTGAAGCTGTCGATCCTCAAAAGGGCGACGGCCGGGGCCGTCCTGAATGCCGATGACCCGTATGCACGTAGCATGTTTGATGAACTCGCTGTTCCCCGGATTTGCCTAACCTCCTGTACCAAACCTGGTTCAGCATTGGATAAATGGGGGAAACCTCATACCGAAATCATCTTCGGCGTCGTCGAGCGTCGTGAAGGTACGGAATGGATCACGCTTTACGAAGGGTCATCCGTGATTCCTGTGGTCGCGACAGACGAGATCCCCGCCACGTATTCAGGAACAGCCCGTCATAACGTCTCCAATGCCTTGCAAGCAGCTGCGGCATGTTATTTGATGGGAACCCCGGTAAGGACGATACAGCGAGCCTTGACCCGGTTCAATGCCAGCTACGACAACGCGCCTGGCCGCCTGAACGTGGTTCAGGAGACACCGTTCCGCGTCATCGTGGACTATGCGCACAACGCGGATGGCTACCGGGTATTGGCCGATTTCATCGACAGGCAGTCATGCACGGGAAGAAAAATCCTCTTGATCGGACTCCCGGGGCGATCTAGCGCTGAATCTGTTCGAAGAATTGCGGAGAATATTGCAGGGCATTTCGACAGATATATCTGCCGTGATTCTAAGAAGCCACAAGGATTTCAACCTGGTGAATTGCCTGAATTACTAAAAATTGAACTGTGTATTTTAGGCGTTGCGCCGCAAGCCATTAATATCATTTCGGACCAGGAAGAAGCCCTAAAATACACGCTTGATGAAGCATGTCCTGGAGATCTGGTTGTTCTTCGTCTTACCAGTTCCTTCAGGGAGCAGGCTTACAGAATTATTGAAAATTTTGAGTAGGCAAGCCAAGCTTATGAAAATCAATATTTTGTACGCGGTGCTATGTTTTGAATTGCCGCAAATTGGATGGCGGCTTGTGGTAATTCCAATTCCAGATTGAAAATCTCATTGTCTGCTTCACCTTGCCATGCTGCAGCACTGGCTGCGGCTCGCCTTCGTGATCTTTTCAATCTGGAATTGGAATAAGGCAGCCGCCCGCAGTGTTTGCATCAAAATTGCGTCAGACGCAGGCTAGGCCGAAGAGAAGTTGGTGACACTTTACGGCTATGACTCTAAATCAGATCGCTACTGGAAAGGGGGGCACGTCGTCGCCGCCAAACCGGCCGAACTCCCCCAGCACGCCAGTCTTCTGACGCTCGGCCAGATCGCTCACCAAGTGGTACTGCGCGCGCTGGACCTGAAACTCAATGAATATCCATTCGCTCACGGCAGCGGCTACCCCCTGCCCGACCGCCAACGGCAGCGGCTACCCCCTGCCCGACCGCCAACGGCTGATCAGCAGCAACTATTACTCCCGCTACAATACCCAGACTCGCCGCCTCACCCCCGAGATGTTTGCGGCCGTGTTCGAAAAAATTCAAGCGAAGGACTGACCCATGCCCGTCGTCACCATCAAGCTCGC
>Ga0031656_10000612_pt1 | contig 12582 bp, 9 predicted proteins | sample FrelakmetDIP11DI_FD_55080 | JGI IMG/M metagenome (GOLD analysis project Ga0031656, IMG submission 55080) | Freshwater lake sediment microbial communities from the University of Notre Dame, USA, for methane emissions studies - DIP11 DI | ecosystem: Environmental > Aquatic > Freshwater > Lake >... | reverse complement strand
CATTAGATGGGATTACTTTATCGAAAATGATTATCTGAAAAAAGGATTTGTAGACCAGCCCAATATTGAAAAAAATTATGCACTGTCTGTTTCACAAACAAATATTCCTATTCTAAACATCAGTGGAAATATCCTCTTTTATCTCGAAAAGAAATCATCTTCGGGTACGGGTGGCAGTGACTGGGTAACAATCCTGCTGAGGATATTTGCAACACTGCTGATTCTTTTCTATATCCATATGATGGGTATAGGCATGGCCCGGCGCTTTGGTGCCGGAAAGGCTATCCTGTTGCTGGTGTTCCTGGTTATTTTCCTGCGGGTAGTGAGTTATTACTTTTCCATACCGGTCAATTTCAGGGAGTTTGAACTTTTCAGCCCTACGATCTATGGTTCCAATACAATCCTGAAAACACTTGGTGACCTCCTGATCAATGCCCTGCTCTTTGTGTGGATAACCCTGTTTTCCCGGTCAATGATCAACCGGTACAAGCTGAGGCTTAATATTACATCCCGGTTTTTTCGTATAGTAATTGCCGTTATTATATCGGCCCTTCTAGTAGCCATAACATGGATCGGCGGCTTTATAATCCGCAGCCTTGTTTCTGATTCTGCGATTTCGTATGAAGTCACCAACTTTTTCAAATTGAACGCCTACAGCGTTGTAGGGTTTATAGTTTTGAGTTGTGTGTCGATGGGTTATTTTATACTCTGCCACATACTGTTTCAATATCTGGATGAAGTGCTGCCTTCGGGCTTCCTGGTAAAAGCCCTTTTAATGTCTTTCCTGGGTTTGCTTTTTCTTACATTGAATATGGAAAGCCCGCTCATCGGGTTTAATCTCAGCCTGTTGTCATGGCTGGTGATATTTTTGTCGCTTGTAAGCTGGTCCGGTAACAAAGGCGAAAGGCGTATATCCGGAAGCGCAACCGTTTTCTGGCTGGTATTCTTTTCCGCTTCTATAACGGTCATCATCTTTACGGAAAACCGTAAACGGGAACTGGAGATCCGTAAATCCGCAGCTGTCAAGCTTGCCATGCAGGCGGATCCGGCAAGTGATTACCTGATCAATATCACCACGCAAAGCCTGAACAACGATTTCCTCCGCGATAACCTGCCCCGTTTCAGCAACGCGTACCAAAGTATACAGTTAAAAGACAGCATCATAAATGCTAACTTCAAGGGCTATGCGAATAAATTCGATACGAGGCTGTTTATTTTTGATGCCGGCGGCATCCCTTTATCCGCTTCCGATAAATTAACCTATGATACCCTGAATACCATTTTCACCATGCAGGGTAAAAAAACAGGATTGCCCGATCTGCGATATTATGAAACTGACTTTACCAATTTCAGCTATATATTCAGGCGATATGTTCGCGATACGGCAGGGCAGGTGATCGCTCAGTTCTATATGCTCTCCAATCCGCGCAGGTACAAAAGTGAAGCGCTCTATCCGGAACTTATCAAACAGTCAAATGACCTGGCTTTTGAGCGCTGGCCATCTTATGCTTATGCGGTATACGACAGCCTGGAACTTAAGTATAATAAAAATGATTATCCATTTCCCATCAGCCTTGTTGCAGCAGATGTTCCAATNGCGGAATTTTCCAATGAGATCACCGACGGGTATGAAGTACTGTGGTATAAGGCCGGGGCAGAAAAAGTGGTGATCATTACCCGAAAGAGTAATTTCATGCTGGAGGCCATTACGCTATTCGCATATCTTTTCTGCGCCTCTCTTTTCCTGGTGGCTCTATTCCAGCTGGCCAGTCTCATCATACGATCCGGTTTTCAATGGACACTCCTGCGGGATCTGTGGCAGATGAGTATCCGTAACCAGATATACAGCACGATTATCTTCATCAGTATATTTTCGTTTTTTGTGATCGGTGCGGCAACCATCATATTCTTCATACAGCGGTATAATAAAAACAATAAAGACAGGTTAAGCCGTACGATCCAGGTTATGTCTGACGAGTTGAGGGATAAACTCACTGATGAAAAACATAATTATGTTTACCTGGACCTTTACGATTCCACTGGCGCTGAAAAAATACAACAGGCCATCAGTGAAATTTCTGAGATACATAATGCGGATATCAACCTGTATAATGAAAACGGCATCCTGCAGGTATCCTCGCAACCATTTGTTTACAATAAAGGCATCCTGAGCAGGCTGATGGATCCAATGGCCTATTATCACATGAAACGGCTTCGCAAGAGCCAGTATGTGCAGAATGAAAAATACGGGCAGTTAAAATACCTGAGCATTTACACGCCTTTCAAGAGCAGGGAACCAGAGATCAGGGCTTATATTAATATTCCTTATTTCGCATCCACCATGGAACTTAAACAAGAAATTTCCAATTTCCTGGTTGCCATCATCAACCTCAATGCATTTATATTCCTTATGGCTGGTGTGATAGCAGTATTCATAACCAACCGGATAACACAATCGTTTACATGGATAGGGGCTAAAATGCAGGAAGTAAACCTGGGCAAACATAACCAGGTGATCACCTGGGGTAGAAGAGACGAAATAGGCGGACTGGTCAACGAGTACAATAAAATGGTACAGAAACTGGAAGAGAGTGCGGTAGCATTGGCAAAAACGGAGCGGGAAGGGGCATGGCGCGAAATGGCCAGGCAGGTGGCGCATGAGATCAAGAATCCTTTAACCCCTATGAAGCTTAGCATTCAATACCTGCAAAAAGCCATTGATAATAATGCTCCTAATGTAAAGGAACTTTCTTCCAGTGTTGCCCATACATTGATTGAGCAGATCGATCATTTGTCTAAGATAGCGGCGGAATTTTCACAGTTTGCCAATATCGGNAATACCCGGAATGAAAACCTCGACCTNCATGAATTAATGCAATCGCTTGTTTCGCTGCACAGTATGCATGAAAACATTCAGATCAGGTGGACGCCAATTGAGGGGTCGGTTCATATTTATGCAGATAAGACACAGATAAACCGTTTGTTCACCAACCTGCTCCAGAATGCCATTGAAGCCATTCCGGAGGAACGCCAGGGTTTTATTTGGATCACTGAATCTGTTGAAGACAATAAGATAAAGATCAGTATAAAGGACAATGGCGATGGCATTCCGGTTGAGATGCAATCCAAGATATTCACCCCCAATTTTACAACCAAGACCTCTGGCACAGGGCTGGGGCTGGCGATGTCAAAAGGCATAGTGGAGCAGGCGCAGGGTGATCTGTGGTTTGAAACTTCGGAAGGTAAAGGCACCACTTTTTATATTACGTTCCCGATTGCCGGCCAGGAGAATGTTTAGATCTTGCGCGAGTGCTTTCTTTGTTCGAGGTAGTTCTCCAATTGTGTGCGGGAGAAGCTACTCAGGTTTTTTTCTTTTATTAAGCCGCCTTTTTGTGCGGCCAGTACGCCAAAATGGGTGTCATTATATCCTTCAGTGGAGTGTGCATCCGGGTTGATCGAGAGCATAACCCCTTTTTCCAATGCTTCAGGAATCCATTGCCAGTCGATGTCAAGCCGGCGTGGGTGAGCATTTATTTCAATCGCAACCTGGTTTGCAGCACAGGCATCGATGATGGCACTGTGGTCAACAGGATAACCGGGCCGGCTGAGCAAGAGGCGGCCGGTCATGTGCCCAAGTATGGTAGCGTACGGATTTTGGATGGCTTTCATCAGCCTGGCCATGGCCTTTTCTTCGCTCATTTTAAGGTTAGAATGTACCGACGCAATAACCAGGTCGAAAGTGGAGAGTATGTCATCCGAATAATCCAGTGTCCCGTCGTTCAGGATATCGCACTCAATGCTTTTAAAGATCCGGAAGGGCTGGTTTTGAAGGTTCAGTCTGTCAATCAGTTTATGTTGTTCNTTGATCCGCTCTTCAGACAAGCCGCTGGCATAAAATGCGGATTTGCTATGGTCGCTGATCACCAGGTATTCAAGGCCTTTTTCCATACATACCCGGGACATTTCCTCAAGGGTATGGCTGCCGTCGCTCCAGTTGCTATGGCTGTGGATGATCCCTTTAATATCTGCATCTGACAGGGTTTGCGCCAGGGGGCCTTTTCGGGCAAGATCAATGATAGCGGGATTTTCTCTCCGGTATGCCGGTATAAAATGGATGCCGGCCGCATCAAATAAACCATCTTCGGTATCTGCTTCCATGTTTTTGCCCAGAGTATCCAAATTCCATTTTACCAGAAAAGAGGCTTCGGCTGTTGTATCAAAAAGCTTTTTTGCAAAATTTTGTTTATCGGTCAGATAGAATTCGAGGAGTATATTTTCAGGCCCTTTACACTGTATTGTTTCATTTTCCGCAGTGATTATTTGATATGAATGTTCTGTAAAGAATTGTACTAAAATTTTCTTTTCGATAGTTGTTACCCACGAGATTTTTTCCAATACGGGTAGCTGTCTCCTGTAAGCTGAAGTGAAGGAAATTTTTTCTTCAGGCCATGATTTTTTCAGGAGTTGGTCCATCACTTCTGCGTAGGCGCAAATTTCTGCATACAGGAAATGATCCTGATGCCGAAGGTAAAACTCTATGGAGTCCATTACATTTTGTTGTGTCTTGGCGCCGAAGCCTTTAAATAAAAGCAAGCGGTTTTCCTGGCAGGCATAAAGCAATTCACCAATACTTTCAATCTCCATTTCTTTCCAGATGGTTGCAATTTTTTTGGGCCCCAGTCCTTTAATATTCATCATTTCCAATACACCCGGCGGTGTTTTGCTGATCAGTTCTTCCAGTGCAATTAATTTCCCTGTATCCAGAATTTCGATGATTTTCTTAGCAGTAGAGTCGCCGATCCCTTTTAATGCAGCCATTTTTTCCCGGGGTGTTTCTGCTAATTGAACAGGTAATTGTTCAATCGAATAAGCTGCAATGGAATATGATTTTGACCGGAAAGAATTTTCTCCATGAATGTCCATCAGTTTTGAAAGCAGCGAAAACTGATCTGCTATGGCGTAATTATCTGTCATGAAAAAAGAATTAAAGATTAAAATTATAGGCAAATAAAAAAACAAGGTAAGATTTATGCGGAACATTAAAATAGAAGCCTGTGATTTTATCAGCCTGCATTGACGGGCTGTGGGCTTGGAGCTGAAAGTAGCCATGGGATTGGCTTACAGGATAATTTATGGTATAAAAAAAGCCCCGCAATGCGGGGCCTGTATTTTNGTTGTGCGAAAAGTCGTTAGACTACTTCTTTGCAACAGCTTTCTTNACTGCTTTTTTAACAGCAGCTTTCTTAACAGCTTTTTTTACTACAGCTTTTTTAACAGCTTTCTTAACAGCTTTTTTTACTACAGCTTTTTTAACAGCTTTCTTAGCTGCTTTTTTAACTACAGCTTTCTTTACAGCTTTCTTTGCAGCGGCTTTTTTAACAGCCTTTTTTGCAGTTGCCATGTGTTTCGAATTTAATGGTTTAGTAATAATAACAGGGTAAAAGTATAAACACTTTTCCTTTTTTGCAAAAAAAATTTTTTTTCTGCAATTTTTTTACTAACCAGCGGCTTCTACAGAAGAAACTGAAACGAAAGTTTTATCACCTTTTGTTTTCCTGAATTCTACTACACCATCAGTCAAAGCAAACAATGTAAAATCTTTTCCAACACCAACATTTTTACCAGGATGGTAAACAGTACCACGTTGCCTGATAATAATGTTACCTGCAATTGCCGGTTGTCCGCCGTAGATTTTCACGCCCAGTCTTTTGCTGTGTGAGTCGCGACCGTTCTTAACACTACCTTCACCTTTTTTGTGAGCCATATCAATGAAATTTAAAATGCTGCAATAATGATTGTCTTCATTAAGCGATCTTACCGATCTTGATTTGCGTATAAACGGTCCGGTGTCCGATTTTTTTACGGAAGCCTTTCCTTCTTTTCATTTTGAAAGCGATCACTTTATCACCCTGGATATCTCCGATGATTTCAGCATTCACTTTTACTTTGATATCTGATCCGATGGTCAGGTTACCGGCGTTATCCACCAGCAACACATCTGCAAACTCCACTTTATCTCCGGCATTGCCTTCGAGATGGGGAACATAGAGGTTCTGGCCTTCCTGAACCTTGAATTGCTGACCGGCTATTTTTACAACTGCAAACATAATGAGCCAAAATTTAGGAGTGCAAAGGTAAGGGGAAAATAGCTTACGCCAAAGTTCCCGGGCAAAAAAAGTTATAAGAATGGTAACTTTTATATGCCCCGTCAAAATTATCTTTGCAATTAATCGTTGCCATATTTCCATGAAGATCAAATCATTCCTGGCCCGTCCTTTTGCAAGTTATATCTATAGTCAGACCAAAAAAGGGATGGTTACAGCCCTTGAGGACCAGAAAAAAGTGCTTAAGGACCTCCTGAAAACCGGGAAAATCACAGAATTTGGCCAGGAGCATCACTTTAAAGATATTGAGAACTATGAAGGCTTCAGAGAAGCTGTTCCAGTAAGGGATTANGAAAAAATCAAGCCCTGGATCGATAAGATCAAAGAAGGCAAGCACAATGTACTCTGGAAGGGGCAACCCATTTATTTTGCCAAAACCTCAGGTACAACCAGCGGGGTTAAGTATATACCTATTACAAAAGAATCAATCCCTAATCATATCAATTCTGCCCGGAATGCACTCCTTTGTTATATTGCGGAAACCGGTAACCACTTGTTTACNAACGGGAAAATGATCTTTTTATCAGGTTCNCCCGAATTGGAACGCATAGGTGGGATTCCAACCGGGCGTTTAAGCGGCATAGTTAACCACCATATACCAAGCTATTTGCGCACAAACCAGCTTCCTTCCTATGAAACAAATTGTATTGAGGATTGGGAAACCAAACTCGACAAGATCATAGAAGAAACTTTTGATAAGGATATGACCCTGATAAGCGGCATTCCACCCTGGGTGCAAATGTATTTTGACCGGCTGGTAGCCAAAAGCGGGAAGCCGGTCAAGGATATTTTCCCTAATTTTTCAGTACTGGTTCATGGGGGTGTCAATTTCAATCCTTACCAAGCCAAACTTATGGCCAGTATTGGAAAGGAGGTTGATACTATTGAAACATTTCCGGCTTCTGAAGGATTTTTCGCATTCCAGGATTCACGAAAGTCGGAGGGGCTACTATTGAATACCGATTCAGGAATTTTCTTTGAATTTATTCCTGCCCAGGATATTTTTTCGGAAAACCCCGAAAGGCTTAGTTTAAAAGATGTGAAAGTTGGCGTGAACTATGCCATGATTATAAATAATAACGCCGGACTTTGGGGATATAACCTCGGCGATACGGTACGTTTTGTTTCTACAAACCCATACAGGATTTTGGTAACAGGACGGATTAAGCATTTTATTTCAGCCTTTGGTGAGCATGTAATTGGCGAAGAAGTTGAATACAGCCTGATGAAAGCAGCGAAAGAGGAGCAATTGGGCATTGTTGAGTTTACTGTTGCTCCAATGATTGAACAGGGCAAAGGAAAATCTTTTCATGAATGGTTTGTGGAATTTGAAAAAGATCCGGATGACCTTGAGGAATTTGCCCGCAAAGTGGACAATAACTTACGTGATAAAAACATTTATTATGATGANNTGATACGGGGAAACATTCTTGATACACTGGTGATTCGGCCACTCAGGAAAAATGCTTTTATCGGATATATGAAATCAGTAGGTAAACTGGGTGGCCAAAATAAGGTCCCCAGGCTTAGTAACGACAGAAATTTGGCTGAGGCATTGAAGCCTTATGCTGTTCTGGACTAAAGAACGTATTTTTAAACAATGAATCCAGCCATTCAACAAAAACCCTTCGGAAACCAGGTGGCGGCCGGTGATCATAGGAAAAGGATTGCCATTTTCGGTTCAACCGGGTCTATCGGAACGCAGGCCCTGGATGTAATTGAAGCAAACCCCGACAAATTTGTCGTAACCATACTTACTGCGCATTCTAATCACCAACTTCTTATCGAACAGGCGCTGAAATTCAGGCCTTTTGCAGTTGTGATTGTAGATGAAACCAAATACAATACAACCCGGCAGGCGCTGAGCGGTGCAGGGGTTCAGGTTATGGCTGGGGAGCAATCACTCGAGGACGCGGCTGCATTGGATAAATATGACATGATGTTGGCGGCTATTGTGGGTTTTGCGGGACTGAAGCCTACCTTAAAGGCCATTGATAATGGTAGGTCCATTGCACTTGCCAATAAAGAAACACTTGTTGTAGCAGGAGATATTGTCATGCAGCGTGCAGTGGAAAAACGAACTCCTGTAATCCCTGTTGATTCGGAACATTCTGCCATTTTTCAATGTCTTGTGGGTGAAACCCGAAACCGGATTGAAAAAATTGTACTTACCGCATCAGGCGGTCCTTTTCTAGGTAAAAAACCCAATTACCTGGTCAATGTAAAAAGAGAGCATGCCCTTCAGCATCCCAACTGGAGTATGGGTGCAAAAATCAGTGTTGATTCGGCTACACTTATGAATAAAGGCCTGGAAATGATAGAGGCCAAGTGGTTATTTAATCTAAAACCTGAACAGATTCAGGTGGTAGTTCATCCTCAAAGTATCATTCACAGCATGGTGCAGTTTGAAGACGGAAGCCTGAAAGCTCAAATGGGATTGCCAGATATGAAGTTGCCTATTCAATATGCCATGGCATTTCCACAGAGAATACCCAATGCTTTTCCGCGTTTCGATTTTTCTAAGTCTGCCCAACTTTCTTTTGAACCTCCCGATATTAAAACCTTTCGCAATCTGGGAATTGCAATGGAAGCCTTATATAAAGGGGGAAACCTGCCGGCTGTTTTAAATGCTGCCAATGAAATTTCTGTGTATGGATTTCTCCGCAACCGGATTGGTTTCCTGGACATGACCGAAGTAATTGAACGTACCATGCAAAAAATACCTTTTATTGCCAGGCCAACGCTGGAAGAATATTTTGAAAGCGATGCGGAGGCCCGTAATTTTGCAGCTTCCCTCTTAAATTTATAAGCAGCCTTTTTTCTTAAAANTTATTTCCCTTTAAATACATTTTGACGCGAATGATTATGATGAATGTTTTCTTAGCTATAAACTGGCAGGCCGTCGGCCTCCAGGCGGGACAATTGATTCTTTCTCTTTCAATCCTTGTTGTTTTACACGAACTGGGTCATTTTATTCCCGCGAAGATTTTCAAGTGCCGGGTGGAAAAATTTTATCTTTTTTTCGATCCCTGGTTTTCCCTCTTCAAGAAAAAAGTTGGTGAAACAGAATATGGTGTGGGTTGGTTGCCACTTGGCGGTTATGTTAAGATTTCCGGCATGGTGGATGAAAGCATGGATAAGGAGCAACTTAAAAAGCCACCAGAGAGTTGGGAGTTCAGGAGCAAGCCGGCCTGGCAGCGGCTTATCATTATGATTGGCGGAGTTACCGTTAACGTTTTGCTTGCGTTCTTTATTTATGCCATGATCCTTTTCACCTGGGGTGAAACAAAACTACCTATCGCACAAATGAAAGATGGCATTTGGTGCGTAGATAGCATTGCCAATGACCTTGGTTTACAAAATGGCGATATTATCCGGGCAGTTAATGATAAACCGGTAGCTTATTTTGAAGATCTGAATGCAGAACTTTTATTAGGCGAAAAGATTACGATTGAACGTAATGGACAGCAGCAGAATATTGCCATTCCAGTAAATTTTATTGAAAAAATAGTTGAAAAGGGAAAGCGTACAGCCCTTGTCCTTCCTCGTGTTCCTGCATTAGTTGGCGAGGTTGGTGACAGCACTGGCGCAAAAAAAGCAGGATTGAAAGAAAAAGACCAAATCATAGGCATTGATGATAAAACAGTCAGGTATTTTGATGAAATCAGACCTATGGTAGCNAACCGTGAAGGCNATACGGTGCTNATCAAAGTCTTAAGAGATCAAAAAGAAATTTCTCTTACAACAACACTTGGGAAAAACGGCGCTATTGGCTTTTTTCCGATGATACCCGGAATGGATGACCTGAAGCGAATGAAAATCTATGAATTTGAAAAGAAAGAATATGGATTCTTCGCATCTTTTCCTGCGGGGGTTAAGAAGTCATTTGAAAAACTGAATTTTTATATTGCCCAGTTCAAAAAAATTCTGAATCCCTCCACAGGAGCATATAAAGGAATCGGTGGATTTAAATCAATGGGTTCAATCTTTCCAAAATATGAATGGAACTGGGAAGTGTTCTGGAATATTACAGCATTTTTCTCCATTGTCCTTGCTTTTATGAACCTCTTGCCGATACCCGCACTTGACGGTGGGCATGTAATTTTCACTTTGTACGAAATGATTACCGGCAGGAAACCAAGCGAAAAATTCCTCGAATATGCGCAGATAGTGGGTATGATAATATTATTCGGATTACTAATCTATGCCAATGGTAATGACTGGTTTGGTTGGGGGAAAAGTAAATAGGGGGAGTAAGAATTTTCAAATGGGAAAAGANGGAAGAGAAAAATTCAAAGTTAACAACAGAATGGCTTTAAGAATGANTTGGGAGCAATTAGACAAGAACAGATAGACATGTGTTAACAGTCCGGAGTTAGGAGCTGAGTGTCGGAAAACTGGTTTTAAAAATCAGCAGAAAGGAGTTAGTCATCTTGAGTTGACATGCTTTGTAAAGCTGGTTCCTGGCAGCTTTACAATACTTAGAGTCAACAAATATTATACCTATAAAAGAGGCAGTCTCAATTCTAAGAGACTGCCTCTTTTATTTTGTAAAGATCCATTAATATAATAAAGTTCATCAGCAAGCTTTATTGCACTCTAAAACTGAGGGAAATCGAGCTTGAAAATCTGAAAATGAAAAGAGGCTGTCTCATTTGATTTTGAGACAGCCTCTTTACTTTATAACCCAATTAAATTAGAGAATTTTCACTTCAACACGCCTGTTCAGTTTCTTACCAGCGGCTGTTTTGTTATCAGCAACGGGTACTTTAGAACCAAAACCAGCAGTTTCTATGCGGCCACCATCTATGCCTTTGCTTATCAGGTAAGTTTCAGCTGCTGCAGCACGATTTGAGGAGAGCGGATCGTTTATCTTATCGGTACCTGTATTATCGGTATGGCCTTCAAGGCTCACACGAACATTAGGATTCTTTTTCAGCAGCTCTGCCAAAACATCCAGTTCTTTCTTGCCGGCAGCAAGTAAGATTGCTTTACCGCTTTGGAATGTTACATCGCTCGCCTGGAAATCGATTTTAGGACAACCTTTGTTCTCGATGACACCTGGTACATCCGGGCAACGATCTTCTTCATCATTGATTCCATCTCCATCTGTATCAGGAATTGGACAACCCTGGTAACGGGCCAGGCCAGCAACAGTTGGGCATTTATCTTCTTCGTCGTTAATGCCATCTCCATCTGTATCAGGGATTGGGCAACCATTGTATTTAGCTAAACCAGGAACGGTAGGACATTTATCCTGTTCATCGTTAATACCATCTTTATCAGTATCAGGTATTGGGCATCCATCATATTTAGCGATACCCGGAACTGTAGGACATTTGTCATTGGCATCAGGAATTCCGTCATTATCTGTGTCAACAACAACAGGAATAGGTGCAACTACAGGAATAGGAACTGCTTTTTTGCCGAAACGATAACCGAGTGTTACCTGAATATTTTGGTTCTGGGCTATTGGATTAAATTTAGTGATGTCAGCCATACCATGGATATATCTTGCGCCTATAACCCAGTTGTAACCTGGCCAAAATTCCAGGCCTCCTATAAGGCCTAAATCATCACCACGTAAATTATCTTTGTTATTTACTTTGATACCGTCTGCATCGTCAACTCTTGACGCGGTTGTCATTACATCCCATTCAGCACCAAGAAGTACTTTGAATCTCTTAGTTGCATGGAACTTGAATAACACTGGTATAGAAACATAGGTCGTTTTTTGGGTTACATCAGGAACGCCTGACCCTTTTGTGGTAACACCGCCATAACCTCCATAAAGTGCTTCCAATTGAACAGAAAATCTTTTTGCAATGGGCAGATTTCCAAAAATACCACCAACAGGACTTACCAACCAGCCATTTGACCAACCGGCGGGTACATTTTCAGTAAGATTTAAAGTGGAATAATTAATACCAGCTTTGATACCCAGGTGGGATTCATTCCAAAATTCCTGAGCTTTAATTTGAGAGAAAGACACAAGCATTATTGCTAATGCGGATAATAATTTTTTCATAACGTTATCTTTGATATAAAAGCGAAATTATAGAATTGTTAAATGAATCTGAAAAATTTCTTCAAGCTTTCCTAACCGGCAGCCTTACCTGAAAAAAAACTGCCATTTCGGGGCTTAAGGAATTAGGCTGCATAACTGTTTTCTGCCGGGAAAATGGTAACTTTGAATTGAGTCCGGTCTTATTTTCAAGTCTGGATACGGGGCTGACCGGTTTTGACAGCGTAGATCTTTGTACGTAAGCATGCAGTGCGATGGGTATCCCGCACTTAAATCTCTTTACCTAAAACATAAATGGCAATACACAGTATGCCATGGCTGCCTAATCAGTGATTTAGCAGTCATTAGGGCCGCCTGAACGGGTTTTTCTGATACCAAGTTCCGCCGCCGACT
>Ga0031656_10000610_pt1 | contig 12591 bp, 8 predicted proteins | sample FrelakmetDIP11DI_FD_55080 | JGI IMG/M metagenome (GOLD analysis project Ga0031656, IMG submission 55080) | Freshwater lake sediment microbial communities from the University of Notre Dame, USA, for methane emissions studies - DIP11 DI | ecosystem: Environmental > Aquatic > Freshwater > Lake >... | reverse complement strand
GGTGATACGCGGGCGTTCCCCCCACGGGACCAGGGCTGCAGGGCGGGAACCCGCCCTTGACAGGCTGGTTTGTCAACCTCCGGCACTCGTGGTATACAGTGGGTGTCCCTGCTGTGCGCGTGATGCCGCACACCGTATTGAGCCAACACTTACCAAATGGGGCTCGCACTTCAACGGGGCGACGCGATAGGCTTGAGCCAAGGCGAAACCCCGGAGCCGGGCCCCGCCTGCGAACGCAGGTTCAAATACCGGCTGCACACGGCATGGTGGGGCGCTCTGATTGCCGGCGAAGGACTCACTCCTTCGCCGGCATCTTGATTCTGCCATCCGCCGTTGTGCAAGCTTTCCCGGAGAGCGTCGCGATCCCCGTCTTGGGCGTCTCCTTGGAACCCAATCGAGTGGGAAGGGGTGTTGGCGGCCTGGTTCCGTGCACCCCAAGAAGCGTTAGCACCAACCACCCCTGCATCGTTCTCAACCGACTACTCGCCGATTCCGGATCCCCGCGCCTCAGCCACGATGCCTGATTCCGCCGCAATTCCCACCTTAGGGAGGCAAAGTCGAATGGCAGCACAGACATCGAAGGTCACCGGGCACGTTGACGCAGGAGTAGGCATCTTCTGGTTCATCGGCTGGCTATTCACGATCGCCTTCGCCAAGCTCATCTGGTGGCAGGCGCTACTGGGCATCTTGCTCTGGCCGTACTTCCTCGGCCTAGCCGCCCGGTAGGCTAGGGCGACCTGGCGGTCGGCACGGGCAGCGGCCCCTTGCGCTGCCCCGCGCCTTGCTGAAGCCGAGTCGGCTGGTGGGCGAATAGGGGGGCGAATTGCCCGGCGCCTGGCCAGCGCGAGAGTGGTGCTCGGCTTGGTTGCCGTGGGGAGCCGCGCCATGCCCTCGGGCGATAGGGATACGCCGAGGCACGCCGCCCCCAATGGACTCCCCAGAAGGGGCTGATGGGTTGAACCGACGCATGCTTGCCATCGGGCTCGCACTCAGGGTGCTGGCCGGGTGCGGGCCTATGGAGGGCGCTCCAAACATCGGTGATCCGCATGCGCCCGAGCTCGGCAATGGGGGCTTCGAAGCGTAGCACTACTCGCTGTCCGTTGACTTCGATCTCTCCGTGAACTTCCTCACCGGCACCGCGACGATGGAGGCCACGGCAATCCGGCCGCTTCGGCCCATTGAACTGGACTTCCGGGGCATGGAAGTCAATTCGCCCGAGGTCAACGGCGGAGCTGCAGCCTTTGAGCGAATCGGCCGAGAGCTCAAGGTGATCCCGGAGCGCTCGCGGAATCGGGGACGCGCCTTCACGGTTCTCGTGAACTCCCACGGCGAGCAGGGTCCGTCTGCATCGCAGATTGTTCCGTGGGATGCAGGCTGGCTTCAGGCGGAGGATGGATCGGTCAATGTGATGAACTACCCCGACGGCGCCGGGACCTGGTTCCCCGTCAACGATCATCAGTGGGACAAGGCGACTTATGACTTCGAGATCTTCGTCCCAAGCGACTTGTCCGTGCTGGCGCCAGGTTCGCTTGTGGCGAAGTCGGAGGAAGGGGGACGAGCTCGATTCGCCTACGCAATGGACCGGCCCATGGCGAGTCCGTCGGCTGTCTTCCACATGGACGAGTAGGAGATCGTTCCGCTCTCGTCGGCCGGCGCCGTCGAGGCAAAGCTCTACTTCCCGGACGATGCGCATCCAGATTTCGGCAGAAGCTCGCCTTCCTTCCCGAAGCGATCGAGTACCTGTCCGGAGCCTTCGGTCCCTGTCCCTTCCAGTCGTACTCGGTCGTGCTCGCCGATCCCTGGCTCTCGATCTGCCTCACTTATGGGCTGGCCAACTCGGAGCAGACGGGTACGCTTCAGTGCCCGACCTTTGTTTCGCCACCAGCGGATTGACGACCGTCCACGAGATTGCACACCGGTGGTTCGGCTACAGCGTGAATCTTGTGACGCAGCATGACTGTCGGATGCTCGAGGGACCTACCACGTATGCCGAGTGAATGTGGGCACATGTGAGGGCGGGCTTGCTGAGATCGATCAGCTCGCGCGCACCACGGAGAAGACGTACTCTCCGAAGCACGCCATCGGCGAGACCCCTGTTGATGAGATCGTGGTAGATGGGGTCTACACCGGCGGAGCGCTGCTCCTGCATGCCCTCCGCCAACGAATCGGGGAAGAAGCCTTCTTCGGCACCTTGAGGACATTTCTCGACAGGCAGCAGTACGGCAATGCAGCAACGAGCGACTTCATCGTGGCCGCGGAATACGTTGGCGGGGAGGACCTACAATCCTTCTTCGGCGCTTGGCTGTATCCAGTGGAGCCGCCGGCGCTGCCGGACCTGCCGAGCTAGGTCCGGCGAGGGGATCGGCGCCCGTCCATCGATGGCGGCAGGCGGCGGGCCTCGCTCCGATGCCCTTCGGCGGTCGAACCCCGGCAGTGAGGCCATTGGGTGCGGGCGACCAAGCAGTCGGAGAGTTGGCCCCTCCCTCACGGGAGGGCAGCCGGACGGCATTCCGGTTTGCGCATTCGGAGCGGCGCATGGCCAATGGCTTGCCTTGCCCCCTGCTTCCTGCTACACTGACAAAATACCCCACTGACGAGGTCCAGAATGACCACGGATCGGGATAAGGCCCTTGAGGCGGCGTTCGCGCAGATCCGCAAGCAGTACGGAGAGGGTGCGGTGATGCGGCTGGGGGATGCGCGGCAGCTGGCGGTGGAGGTGATTCCGACGGGGTCGCTGGCGCTGGACCTGGCGCTGGGGGTAGGGGGCATTCCGCGGGGGCGGGTGACGGAGATCTACGGGCCGGAGTCGTCGGGGAAGACGACGTTGTGCCAGCACATCGTGGCGGAGGCGCAGCGGCGCGGGGGTGTGTGTGCGTACGTGGACATGGAGCATGCGCTGGACCCGGGGTATGCGGTGAAGTGCGGGGTCGACGTAGAGAATCTGTACATTTCGCAGCCGGACACGGGGGAGCAGGCGCTGGAGATCACCGAGACGCTGGTTCGATCGGGTGCGGTGGACGTGGTGGTGGTGGACAGTGTAGCGGCGCTGGTGCCGCGGGCGGAGATCGAGGGGGACATGGGGGACGCCACGATGGGGATGCAGGCGCGGCTGATGAGTCAGGCGCTGCGCAAGCTATCGGGGGCGATCAAGCAGACGAACACGGCGGTGGTGTTCACGAATCAGNTGAGGCAGAAGATCGGGGTGATGTTCGGGAATCCGGAGACGACGACGGGTGGGATGGCGTTGAAGTTCTATGCGTCGGTGCGGTTGGACGTGAGGCGGATNGAGAGCTTGAAGGTNGGGCAGGAAGTGGTGGGGTCGCGCACGCGGGTGCGGGTGGTGAAGAACAAGGTAGCGCCGCCGTTCAAGGTGGCGGAGTTCGACATTCTGTACAACGAGGGGATCTCGAAGGAAGGGGACGTGCTGGACCTGGGGGTGGCGCTGGGGGTGGTGGAGAAGCGGGGGTCGTTCTACACCTACGGCGAGCAGCGCATCGGGCAGGGACGGGAGAACGCCCGGCAGGCGCTGAGGGAGGCGCCCGATCTGGCGCTCGAGCTGGAGGAGCAGATCCTGGCCAGCGTTCACGTGGCCGCGCCGACGCTGGACGAACCCGCCTCGGGAGAGGAGCCGTACGCCAGCTAGCGCCTGGCAGGTCCGTGCGGGCTCCGGGCAAGACGGTGGCTGGGCGGGCTGGATCCGCAGTCTATAATCATCGTATGAGCGGCAGGCACCGAGTCTGGCTTGCGGTGGGGTGTGCTCTGTGGATCGCCGGGTGCGCACGCCCGCAGCCGTCGCCCATCCTGGCCGGCTGGACACCGCCGCCCGCGGCGCCCGTCACCCCGGCCGCTCAGCCGAACCAGACCAGCGTCCCGGCCCCGATCCCCGTCTGCACCAACGAAGCCGCCTTCATCGAGGATCTGACCATCCCCGATGGCACCGTCGTCAGCCCTGGTGAGCGGCTGGACAAGCGCTGGTCAGTGCGCAACACCGGAACCTGCAACTGGAACGCCGCTTACCGGTTGGTCCCGCTTGGGGAGCGTGAGTTCAGTGTGCCGGAGGAAGTCGCGCTCTTCCCGGCGCGCGCCGGCGAACTGGCGACCCTGCAGGTGACGCTCGGAGCCCCAGGAACCCCCGGCGAGTACGCCAGCCGCTGGCAGGCTCTAGCGCCCGACGGTTCGCTGTTCGGCGATCCGATCTTCGTGTTCGTCATCGTCGAACCCGCCACGCCAACTCCCGAGCCCACTGCAATCCCAGGCAGCCAGTAGCTGCGGCCCATAAAAACAACGGCCCGGGTACCCCTCCGGTGGCGGGGTCGCCCGGGCCGCAGTACGGCGCTGCGCGTGGGACTACGTGCCTTCCTCCCATGAGGTCAGGTACTTCTGCTGCTCGTTCGTCAGCGTGTCGATGGTCGCGCCCATCGCTTCGAGCTTGAGGCGGGCAATCTCACGGTCGATGGCCTCGGGAACGGTGTAGACCTTCTTCTCCAGCTCGCCGGCATGGCGCACCAGGTGCTCGAGCGCCAGCGCCTGGTTGGCGAAGGACATGTCCATCACGCTGGCGGGGTGACCCTCGGCGGCTGCCAGGTTCACCAGGCGCCCGTCGGCGAGCAGGTTGATCCGCCGGCCGTCTGCCAGACGGAATTGCTCGACGAACGGCCTCACCTGCTGCCGCTCCCCGGACATGGCCTCGAGCGCCGGAATGTTGATCTCGACGTTGAAGTGCCCGGAATTGGCGACGATGGCGCCGTCCTTCATCGCCTCGAAGTGCTGGCGATCGAGCACATTGATGTCGCCGGTCACGGTGCAGAAGATGTCTCCCAAGCGAGCCGCCTCTGCCATCGGCATCACTCGGTAGCCGTCCATCAAGGCCTCCAGCGCCGGCAGCGGATCGACTTCGGTCACGATCACGTTTGCCCCCAGCCCGCGCGCCCGGCTGGCCAGACCGCGGCCGCACCAGCCGTACCCGGCGACGACAAAAACCTTGCCAGCCAGCAGCACATTGGTGGCGCGCACGATCCCGTCGATCGTAGACTGACCGGTGCCGTAGCGGTTGTCGAAGAAGTGCTTGGTCATGGCGTCGTTGACGGCGATCACCGGGTAGGCTAGCGCGCCGTCGGCGGCCATCGCCCGCAGGCGGATCACCCCGGTGGTGGTCTCCTCCGTGCCGCCCCGCACTTCGGGCAGCAGGTCGCGTCGGTCTTTGTGCAGGCTGCTCACCAGGTCGGCGCCGTCATCCATCGTGAGGTGCGGCTTGTGGTCGAGAGCGGCGTGGATGTGCTTGTAGTAGGTCTTGGTGTCTTCGCCCTTGATGGCGAAGACCGGAATCTCGTCGTGGTGCACCAGCGAGGCAGCTGCGTCGTCCTGCGTCGACAGCGGATTGCTGGCGGTCAGCACCAGGTCGCCGCCGCCGGCCTGCAGTGTGCGCATGAGGCCGGCGGTCTCGGTGGTGACGTGCAGGCAGGCCGAGATGCGCAGGCCCTTGAGCGGGCGTTCCTTGGCGAAGCGCTCGCGGATCTGACGCAGAACAGGCATCTCGTCCTCAGCCCAGGCGATTCGCCTGCGGCCGCCTTCCGCCAGCTTCAGATCCTTGACATCGTGTGACGTTCCCATCCGTTGTCCCTCCTCGGGTCGGGGGCGGCCTCGGCCGGCGCCCCGTGGCTGTCGGCTATAGGTCGAGCGCTTGGCCGTATACCTCACGGTAGCGCGAGGCGAAGGTGCGCAGGTCGAAGGAATGGCCCTGCGAGCCGGGGTGCTCCAGGCAATAGGTTGCAGCCAGCGCACCGACCCGGCCGCAAGTCTCCAGGGTCTGGTCGTGCACGAAGGCCTTGAGGAACCCGCCGCGAAAGGCGTCGCCGACGCCGGTCGGATCGGCGATGGTGCGCGGCGCCACCGCCGCCACGTGCAGACGGCGGCCGTCCGCCAGAATGTCTACTCCCCGCTCGCCGCGGGTGATGACGACGAACCCCGACCGCGCATCGATCTGTTCCGGCGACAGGCCGGTCTTCTCCTCGATTAACCGGAATTCGTAGTCGTTGCCGAAGACGGCCAGCGATCCCGTCACTCCGGCGACCAGCGCTTCTGCGTCCAGCCGCACCACTTGCTGACTTGGGTCGTAGATATAGGCNAGGCCGAGATCATGGCATTCGCGCACGTACCCCGCCATCGCCTCCGGGTCGTTGGCGGAGATCATCACCAGCTTCGGAAGGCTGGGCAGGTCCGCCAGACGCAAGGTCGAGGCCTTGGCCATTCCCCCGCTGTAGAAGGTGGCGATCTGCGCGTTGGAGCGATCGGTGGTGACAAAGAACGACGCCGTGAACAGACCGTCGATGGCGCGGATGTAGGTGGTGTCGACCCCCTGGGCATCCAGCCAGGCGCGGTACTCGCCGAAATCCTCGCCGACCGTCGCCATCACCGCAGGCCGTTCACCGAGCTGGGCCAGGGTCACGCCGATGTTGGCGGCGATGCCGCCGCGGCGCCGGATCATGCTGTCTACCAGGAATGAGAGGCTGATTCGGTCCAGCTCGTCGGGAAGGATGTGCTCCCGGAAGTAGCCGGGGAAGGTCATCAGGTAGTCGAAGGCGATCGATCCGGTCAGCAGGATGTCCACAGAGTTCGTCCCGTAGTGCCCCCGGCGCAAGAATCCGCTGCCGGGGGCAGCGGTGAGGCGGAGCAGGCTCCGGGGCCAGTCCCCGGCCTAACGGCACTAGTCTAACACCGCTCGACGGCGGATGAGGCTTCACCTGCGAGCGCAGCTCCGCCGGGGCCCACCGGGCTCACCGCCGGGCGGTGCTCATTGCCCGGTTTGACGCAGAACCCCGACTCCCCTTATCATGCCCGCATGAAGNCTTGGACCGGCTCCCTCGCTGTGGCCATCAGCCTGCTGATTCTGGCGGCTGCGGGCTGCGGCACGCCGACGCCCCCGCCAGCCAGCGCCACACCGACCTTGTCGCCCACGGCGACGATCCCTCCCACCGCAACCCCGACGCCCACACCCGCGCCACAGGTGCGCCTGCAGGCGGCCGATCAGGCGTTGTTCTACGGCGATTGGGATCGAGCCTTCGAGGAATACAGCGCCGCCCGCTCGAATGCCTCCCAGGCGGATCAGGCTGCGCTGGCCGCCTTCGGCTATGCCCGTACCCTGCTCGCCAGTGGCCGCGTGTGGGAGGCAATCGAAGCCTTCAATGCGTTCTTGACCACCTACCCGGACCATCCCCGTCTGCCGCAGGCCCACTATCTCAAGGGCCTGGCCGAGGAACAGGCCGGGCTGACCAACGAGGCAATCTCGGACTATGAGCGCTACCGCGAGCTGCGTCCGGGCAGGATTGACGCCCATGTTGAAGAGCACATCGGTGATCTNCTGCGCCAGGTGGCTCGGCCCTCCGAAGCCCTGCTGCGCTACCGCGTGGCTCGCGAGGCAGGCAGCCTGGCCGACCCGATGGCGCTCGACATCAAGGTCGGCCAGGCCTACCTCGAGGCCGGGGACCCGGCCACGGCGCTGCAGCACTTCGACGNTCTGCTGCAGGTGGCGACCGATGATCCAACCCGGGCCACACTGCTCTTCCTGAGCGGGGTGGCNCTGGAGAACCAGGGTGACCCGACGGCCGCCTATGCCCGCTACCAACAGTCGATCGACANTCACCCACAGGCGTACGACAGCTACAGTGGATTGGTCCGGCTGGTCGACGCGGGACTCGAGGTGGACGAACTGCAGCGCGGCATCGTCGACTACCACGCCGATGCACTGGAGCCGGCGCTGCGTGCGCTCGACCGCGCCTTGGCCAGCTCGGCTTCGTCCCAGGGATACTACTACCGAGGGTTGACCCGACGCGCGCTGGGAGAGGCCAGCGGAGCGCTGGCGGACCTCAACCGCGTGGTGGACGGCTACCCGGGGGACGCGCTCTGGGGGCCAGCGATGCTCGAGAAGGCCCGCACCGAATGGGCCTACCTGGGAATGTACCGGCAAGCGATCGACACCTTCCTGGCCTACGCCGCGGCTTTGCCGCAAGAGCCCAAGGCTCCGGAGGCGCTNTTCCTGGCCGCCCGCACGGCCGAGCGTGTCGACGACTTGGCGCTTGCAGCGGAGCTCTGGCTGCGGCTGCCGGCGGAGTACCCTGGGACGATCGAGGCGCGCGATGGCGCCTTCTTGGCCGGCATTTCCCGTTATCGGGCCGGGGATCAGGCCGGCGCACGGTCGGCCCTCGAACTTGCCGAAAGCCTAGCAGCCGACAGCGGTGAGCGCGCCCGCGCCCTCTTCTGGATCGGCAAGACCTATGCTGCGCAAGGAGCGCAAGACGCCGCCCGCCAGGCATGGGAGTCCGCGGCCGCTGCCGATCCGACGGGCTACTACTCCGTGCGCGCGGCGGATGTCCTGGCAGGTCGGTCCCCCTTTCAACCGCAGGGCGTTCCCTCGTATACCGTGGACAGCGAGGCAGAGCGCGCGGAGGCCGAGGCCTGGCTCCGCCGGACCTTCGTCGTGGATGACCCCGAGCCACTCACCGAGCTCACCGCCGAGCTCGCCGCCGATCCGCGCATGGTCCGCGGTCTGGAGTTCTGGGAGCTCGGCCACTACGGGCTGGCCAAGCAGGAGTTCAACTCGCTGCGCAGCTCGTTGGAGAATGATGCTGAGGGGCTGTACCGCCTGATGCACACGATGCTCGACATCGGGCTGTATCAACCGGCGATCTTCGCCGCTCGCCAGATTCTCAGCCTGGCAGGCATGGACGATGCCGGCACGATGAGCGCGCCGATCTACTTCAATCGCATTCGCTTCGGCCCTTACTTTGGTGACCTGATCCTGCCCGAGGCCGCCGCCTTCGGCATCGACGGCACGCTGCTGCTCTCTCTGGTGCGGCAGGAGAGCCTGTTCGAAGGGTTCGCCACCTCGTATGCCGCAGCACGCGGGCTGACGCAGGTCATCCCGAGTACTGGCCAAAACATCGCCGACCAGCTTGCCTGGCCGCCGGATTACACCGAGGACGATCTGTACCGCCCGTTGGTGAGCGTTCGCTTCGGCACGTACTACCTCTCGCGCCAACTGCTGCGCTACGATGGCGATCCGTACGCTGCGTTGGCTGCCTACAACGCCGGGCCCGGGAATGCCGATATCTGGAAGGAAGCCGCTCCCGAGGATCCGGACCTCTTTCTGGAGATCGTGCGCCTGACCCAGCCTCAGCAGTACATCCGTTCTATTCAGGAGGTCTATGCCATCTACCAGCGGCTGTACGCCGGGGGTGGGTAGGGGGCGTTGGCCTGAATATTGACTTCCACACATGTGCCTGGTACACTAACCATTCGCAATTCTAATCTGGCACCGGGCAAACCGGTTTGCGGCGGCCCGCGAGGGACCGGGAGATGCCGCGTCGGTCGCCCGCCTTTGCTTGTCTTCTCTCGTCGCACGACGAGGACGCACACAGGAGCAACCTATGGCCCCTACTGGTCAGAAGTGGTACTCGCGCACGCGGGACGCATATGCCCTGCCGTCGTTGATCGATGTCCAGCTCGAGTCGTTCGAGTGGCTGATGCGAGAGGGCNTGGCGGAGCTGTTCGACGAGATCTCGCCGATCGAGTCGTACAACGGGGGCATGAAGCTGTTCTTCCCCGGCAAGTCGCGCGAAGCGCGTGANTTCAAGCTCAAGTACTGGTTCGAGGACCCCAAGCACGATATCGAGGAGTGTGTCGAGCGCGACCTGACCTTCGCCGCGCCGCTATACGTGTCGGTCTTGCTCGCCGGCCCAGAAGTCTCCGAGCCCATCAAGCAGGACCTGTTTCTCGGCGACTTCCCGCTGATGACCGAGAAGGGAACCTTCATCATCAACGGCACCGAGCGAGTGGTGGTCTCCCAGCTGATTCGTTCGCCCGGCGTGTACTTCGAAGCGCCGGAGGACCGGGCCACCGGCCGAAGGCTGGCGGCGGCCAAGCTGATTCCCGACCGCGGCGCCTGGATGGAGTTTGANACCCGCAAGAGCGANTACATCACACTCAAGTTCAACCGCAAGCGCACGGTTCCGGTGTCGATCCTGCTGCGGGCCATGTCGGCGGTCGACGACGGCCTGGATGTGTCGCCGCTCACCGACGGCAGCGACGAGGAACTGATCGGGATCTTCTCGGAGGTCGACAACAACCCCGACCACCCNTTCATGGCNACCACCATCCGCCAGGAGCCGACCTGGGAGATCAAGGGCCATCGCACGCTGGGCCAGGAAGCGCTCATCGAGTTCTATCGACGCATGCGCCCGGGCGACCCGCCGACGCTCGACAACGCCCGCGAGTACCTGCGTGATCAGCTGTTCGATCAGCGGCGCTATGACCTGGAGCGCGTTGGCCGCTACAAGCTGAACCAGAAGCTGGAGCTGCAGGAGATCGTGCCGCTGGAGCACCGTCGGGTGACGACCTGGGACGTGGTGCGCCTGGTCATGCGCCTGATCCAGATCAACAANAATAAGGTCAACCCGGACGACATTGATCACCTGGGCAACCGCCGAGTGAAGACGGTAGGCGAGTTGATCCAGGGCAAGCTGCGCGTCGGCCTGCGGCGCATGGAGCGGGTGATCCTGGAGCGCATGTCGATCCGCGATCAAGAGCAACTCTCGCCCGTCTCCTTGGTCAACATCCGGCCGGTAGTGGCGGCCATTCGCGAGTTCTTCGGTTCCAGTCAGCTCTCGCAGTTCATGGACCAGACCAACCCGCTGGCCGAGCTCCGCCACAAGCGCACCCTGTCGGCACTGGGTCCGGGCGGGCTGAGGCGCGAGCGGGCCGGCTTCGATGTGCGCGACGTCCACCACTCACACTATGGCCGCATCTGCCCGATCGAGACGCCGGAAGGCCCGAACATCGGCCTGATCGGCCGTTTGGCTTCGTATGCCAAGGTCAACCGCTTCGGCTTCATCGAGACTCCCTACCGGAAGGTCTACCGTGAGCTCGATCTGTCCGATGAACGCCTGATCGGCCGGCCGCTGCGCGGCCAGATCGTCGATCCAAAGAATGGCAACGTGATCGCTGAGGATGGACAGNCCATCACGCCGCAGNTGGTGAAGGCCCTGACCAAGCTGGGCCGACCGGTGCCCGTCATGCCCTTCGTATCCGGCGAGTCGTTGTATCTGTCGGCCGACGAGGAAGACAAGTGGGTAATCGCCCAGGCCAACGCCCCGCTGACCGAGACCGGGGAGTTCGTGCGCCAGCGGGCGTCCTGCCGGCATCATGGCGAGTTCCTGTTTGTGTCGCCGGCCGAGATTGACTATATGGATGTGGCGCCGAGGCAAATCGTCGGCGTGAGCGCTTCCTTGATCCCNTTCCTCGAGCATGACGACGCCAACCGGGCATTGATGGGCTCGAACATGCAGACCCANGCCGTNCCACTGATCCGGCCNGAAGTGCCGCTGATCTCGACCGGCATGGAGCGCCAGGCGGCACTCGACTCGGGCCAGGTGCTGGTCTCGGATGTGACCGGGGAAGTTGAATCGGTGACTGGGAGCGAGGTCGTGGTGCGCGTGGGGCGCGACCGACGGGTCTTCAAGCTGCGCAAGTACAATCGATCGAATCAAAGCACCTGCATCGACCAGCGCCCGGCAGTGATCAAGGGTCAGCGCGTTCGGCCGGGCGACGTGATNGCCGATTCGTCTTCCACCGCCANCGGCGAGCTNGCCCTCGGCCAGAACGTGCTGTGCGCATTCCTCTCCTGGGAAGGNGGCAACTACGAAGATGCCATCCTGATCTCGGAGCGGCTNGTNCAGGAAGACCGATTCACCAGCGTTCACATCGAGAAGCATGAGGTGGAAGCGCGGGATACCAAGCTNGGGCCCGAGGAGATCACCTACGATATCCCCAACGTCGGCGATGAGGCACTGCGCGACCTGAACGAAGACGGCATCATTCGCGTTGGGGCCGAAGTTGGGCCAAATGACATTCTGGTGGGCAAGATCACGCCCAAGGGCGAGAAGGAGCTCACCCCGGAAGAGAAGCTGCTGCGGGCGATCTTCGGCGAGAAGGCGCGCGAGGTGAAAGACACCTCGCTGCGCATGCCCCACGGTGAACGGGGCAAGGTGGTNGACGTCAAAGTGTTCACCCGCGAAGAGCACCGCGATCTCCCGCCTGGCGTGGAGAAGATGGTGCGGGTGTCCGTGGCGCAGAAGCGCAAGGCCACCGAGGGCGACAAGATGGCCGGGCGGCACGGCAACAAGGGGGTCATCTCCCGCATTGTCCCCATCGAGGACATGCCCTATCTCGAGGATGGCACGCCGGTCGACCTGATTCTCAATCCGCTGGGGGTCCCCGGCCGGATGAACATTGGCCAGATCCTGGAGGCGCACCTCGGCTGGGCCGCCGACCGTCTGGGCTTCCGCGCCATCACCCCGGTGTTCGACGGCGCTGACGAAGCGGAAATTGANGCCGAACTGGCTCGCGCCTGGCTGGTCGATCGAGCTTGGGATCAGGTGGCAGACAGGGCCTGGGAATGGGTGAAGTCCGCCGGCTTCTACCAGGAAGATACATTCCGCGACGACGATGAAGTTCGCCGCCTGTACCTCGAGAACTGGCTGGCCGACCGCGGCTTCGACCCGGAGCAGATCGCGATCGATCCTGTCTACGCTCGGCGGG
>Ga0031656_10000608_pt1 | contig 12593 bp, 13 predicted proteins | sample FrelakmetDIP11DI_FD_55080 | JGI IMG/M metagenome (GOLD analysis project Ga0031656, IMG submission 55080) | Freshwater lake sediment microbial communities from the University of Notre Dame, USA, for methane emissions studies - DIP11 DI | ecosystem: Environmental > Aquatic > Freshwater > Lake >... | reverse complement strand
TAATTTTTCAAAATCGGATCAAAGGAAGATTATCNCTTCCACCTGCAAGTNCTCATCTCATCGGAACTGGCTGATGTGAGGAATATTGGTCGAAAGGTGGAATAAAAAAGCAGGACCATTTCTGATCCTGCTTTTCGTATTATTTTTTAGGGACGCAGGTATTTTGAACCAGATGGTCGTATGCCAAATGACTTAATCCATCGTTACACTGGTTAAGGCTTGCCCATTTTTCACACCCTGTGTTACTGATACTGCAAAAATATAGACTCCTGCTTTCCAGGTTTGAGTGGAGATCGGTACGACTTGAAGTTGGTAAAAACCGGGCAGTCTGCTGGATCTGACATCGGTGATATTCACGAGAGCCCCGCCTGGCGCGACAATAATCGGGTCAACCTTGAAATTGGTTGCTGTAAGTCCGGTCATTGGTGTGCCGTCAGCGGTTGTTACCGACACCACGATATAGTTCGGTAGACGGTTATTAGGTGCAGCAATGCTGTCCTCGGATAGAGCACTCACGATGAGCAGTTCGCCGGCAGTGGCAATGCTTACTGTGCTCATGAGCATGGCAGCCATTAGTACGACAGGTAACAAAATGCGTGACTTGGTTTTCATTGTTCGGTCTCCTTTGCATATTTGGATTTGAGGTGGAGCAAATTCTTTTTAAAAACTTGCATAATCAGGGAAAAGCAGTAACAAATCCTCATTTGTATGTCAATTATAATCGGAATCGCCATACGTGATCATTACGCATCGAAATCATGTAAACATGCAAGAAAGGCAGGCCTATTGACTTCAGGAAGGAACAGAGCGACTTGATGATAAAAAACTCCACCTACAAGTCCTTAACCTCACGTAGTAAATAATATTGAAGATTACGGATTGAAAGTAGTAGCGATAGCAACAACAAGTCATGAAGTATTCCGGGCTCCAGCTTTTGTACTTCACGCGGGCAAAACAGTTGTGCAAATCCACGCAGACCAGATACCGGTAAATGACCTTCTGGATGTAGGGTCTGTAGAATCCATATTGTCGTTCAAACCGATCCTCGTAGAACTGAACGAAGGTTTCACAATGCTCCTCGCCGCACCGGTAGTAATTGGAAGACTGCGAATTCCGGGGACGGTAAATGGCGCCAGGAGCGGCCATGATTTTTCTCCTTTGAGAAAATCAGACCGCGATATAATATTGAAGCCGTCTGCAANCTGGAGGTGTCTGAATCTCTGATGAACGNGTGGAAAGAAGAATCTGAAGCGCTGATCCAGCGTTTGCTGAAGATTCCGACATGCCTGATCCATCGTGATTTTCAATCCCAGAATATTATGCTGAGAGACAACCNGCGCGTGTTTATCGATTNTCAGGNGATGAGACCGGGCAATCTGTTTTACGATATGGGTTCGTTAATCTGTGATTCCTATGTAACGTTTACCGAGGAGGAGAGAAACGAGTTAATTGCCTTTTACTACTGGATTATGGAACCAGACTACAACCTTGATCAATTCACCGATTACTTCTGGAAAGCGTGGCACAGCGGTTGACACAGGCTCTTGGCGCCTATGGATTGCTGGGGCTCAAAAAAAACAAAGCGGATTTTCTCAGGCATACAACCCCCAGCATTAAGCATTTGGTCACAGTCACCTCCAATATACCGGAACGCTGCCGGTTTTAAACGAACTGGATAGAAAGTGCATGAACAAACTTTTATCAACACAAGGTTCATGAGCTGTTTCACGACAAGATGAATAAATTTGTATATCCCTTTTTGTTTTGATATTTTTTTATCTTGCCGATTCATGGCAGCATCTCGTGAGGTCATCATCAAAAAAAGCAGANATCTCATCAGGAATATGATAAACAACTCCCCGGTATATAAGCAGGGAGAAATCGGTCTGGTTCTGTTATCATCCAACATACACTCAATAAACAAGAAGGCGGATATGGATATAATGCAAATCAAGGCGAATAAACATTTTTTCTTTACCTGTATCGTCACAACGCTCATTTTCATATGCGGGTGCAGTCATTTTCAGGTCAAGTCAAACGTCAAGGAAGCGAATGATCTGCTCAGCCAGGGAAGCTTCAAGGCGTCTCTGAACAAATATGAGCAGATTATAGAAAAATACCCCCATGCGGGAGACAGGATTCTTTACGAGATGGGTTTTATCTACGCACACCCGAAAAATGACCAAAAAGATTATCAGAAATCCTTGGAATGTTTTCAGAAGATCATAAAAGAATACCCCGAGAGCCGCTACAGGCAGGACAGCAAAATGATGATATTATATCTCAACAATATCAACGTCAAAGATAAGAAGATCGCTGAGCAGAATAAGCAGATTGTTGAGCAGCAGACCATGGTTGAGGCTCTCGAACGGGAGATTAAAAACAGGGACGATCAAATTCTGGCACTTCAAAAGAAAATTGAGGTATTCGAACAGGAGATGGAAAGCAAGATCCTTCTATTTCAGAGCGGACCAGCCGATAAAATTCTGATTGAGAAAAAGGAAAGACGATTGAGGCTTTTTGCAGAGAAAAAGGTGCTCAAGACCTATAAGATAGCCCTGGGGGGAAACCCNGAAGGTCCAAAAGAAAGACAGGGGGATAACAAAACCCCGGAGGGGATATACCATATCGATTCAAGAAATAAAAACAGCCGTTATCACCTGTCCCTTCATATATCTTATCCGAATGAGAAAGACAAAAAGCGGGCACGGGAACTTGGCGTTTCCCCGGGAGGAGACATCATGATTCACGGCATCAAGAATAAAATGTCTTGGGTCGGTGAAGATCACGCGGATATTGACTGGACAAAGGGGTGTATTGCCGTCACAGATGAAGAGATAGAGGAAATCGAAAAGTTAGTGCCCAACGGCACGCTGGTGGAGATCAGGCCATAGGAGACCGGATAATTTATCAAATGGGATAATCTCTTATCATTGAACATCCAACATACTGGAAACTCGGACACGCGTTTTAAATTAAGTCTTGTCGTATTTTGGATAAAATAAAGCCTTGCGTATCCATACGATCGAGTGCTTTACTAAGAGTTGTCGATATCTTTTTTTCATTAAAACAGGAGACCTTATCTGATCTATGTGCCGAATCATTGATCTGTCACCCTTATCAAACCGGATTCGTCCCTCAGCNTTGCTGATCTTGATATGCATCTTATTTTTCCACGGATGTGCAGTTGTTAGAGATTCTCAGGTGAAANACTTGCCATTCCCGGGTTATCCGGAGGAAAAACTCGAACGACATGAGGTTTCGGTTCCAAAAGGAGATGATGTCATTGGCCGGATGGCGGTGGTGCATCTTGAAAAAGGAGACACCATACCGGACATTGCCAGACATTTCGGCCTGGGAACCAATGCAATCACCGCGGCCAATCCGGGGGTAGATATATGGGTGCCCAGGACAGGAGAGCGTATTCTGTTGCCTCTGAGTTTTATCCTGCCGGACGCTGTCAGGAAAGGCATTGTGATTAACCTAGCTGCGATGAGGCTCTTTTTATTTAGAGAAGACGGCAAGGCGGTATCGACTTACCCGCTTGGTGTCGGTTCCGAGGAGCGACCCACGCCAATGGGCCAAATGTATGTGGCACGAAAAGTAATACGTCCGACCTGGTATGTGCCTGCCAAAATCGCGGAAGATCATCGAAAAAAAGGAGATATACTACCTCCTATGGTTCCTCCGGGTCCTGACAATCCTCTTGGAGAATACGCGCTGTATTTAAGTAAGCCGACTTATTTGATCCATGGCACGAATAAGCCCGCCAGCATCGGTCTGCGGGCAACCAATGGCTGCATACGGCTCTATCCGGAAAACATAAAAAAGCTCTATGAGAAAACTCCTATTAATACACCGGCATTCATCGTCTACCAGCCCTACCTTATCGGCCAACGCAATGGCGTCATTTACATGGAAGCGCACGCGCCCTTTGAGGACCTGGGTGATGGTAATTTAGACACCGTATATGCAAAATTGAAAAATATTGAAAAGAAAACCACTGGCTCTATTGACTGGGGAAAGGTGAAGGAAACGCTGACCGAGGCCCGTGGATATCCTGTTCCCATTTCCACCGCACATCGAGCCGGTGGGCCATGGACTCCGGACATCGTAGAGGTCAATCACCCGAGAAAATTGTATGGCAAACCGGAAGTACCGGAGCTGAAAGTGGGAGCATGGTATGTTCTGGTTGCCGATGAGCGCTATGAAATTGATGCTGTGCGGCTTGCCGCAATGGTGAACCATCAGGGTCCGCAAATTCCAGCCCGGGTTTTACCAAAAAGCAATGGCTATCGGGTTATCGCCGGTCCTTTTGATAATAGAAGCGATGCCCAAAATGCAATCAAACGCTTGAAATATGATCTGGAAGTAGAAGGTTCAGTGATCGCACCTTCCATGAAAAAATAATCGATTGCGTTTTTTGTGTTCGTAATTGCCGCCAAAATATTGTATGCTTTGCGCAACTCACACAGACACATGAATAAATGCGGCAACGAGATGACGCAACTCGCATGGGCGAATCAGATCGAGAGATCTATGGCACAAACAGGATGGCATGATGATCGCTGTCCGGATTTTGGCAAAGAACGGAGATCATCTTGTTTGAATTTGATCAGAGACTGTAAAAAATAAAATTGATAGGAAGGGAGGTGATTTGGAGATGAAAAAGAGTCTATTAGCATTAGCGATGATGTTTATTTTCACCATTTCTTTGATAGGTTGTGCGACAACCGGTGACCTTGAAAAAGTACAGGCGCAGGGACGACAGACCAATGCAAAAGCTGAACAGGCGTTGAAGGAGGCTCAGGATGCCAAGGCGACAGCGGATGCGGCCACGATAAAGGCGGCTGACGCCGCAACTCGTGCAGAAAACGCTGCTAAACTGGCTGAGGAAAGAACGAGATTGGCTGAGGAAAGAGCGCAGAAGGCTGAGGAAAAAGTGCAGAAGGCTGAGGAAAAAGCGCAGGGGGCCAAAACCTCTTTCGAGAAGTCAATGAAGAAGTAAGTTAAATAATACGGGAAGCCATAAATTCGACGTTAGGACTCCGAAAACAAAGTGGCAGGGTTTTGAGATCCTGCCACTTTGTTCATCTTAAACCTGCAAGTATTTCGTCTTTGAGCCCACGTATCTATTTCTGGTTTGATTTATATCCGGCAGGTATTTCTCCAGATAGGGGATATTGTAGTCTCCAGTTTGGACGTCAAGTAGATGGGTTAGGGCAATGTTGGTGTAACCACCGTTCAAGGCCCCGAGCCCCTCTGTATTCCCCGTATTTGCTGAAAATCATAGAAATCAGGATGCATCCTACGAACATCCCCCAGGAGCATATCCAGGAGGGGATCATTGCTGCCGGAAGCGAGAAGAGCCCATTAAATCCTCCGGGTCTTCTCCCTGGCCCGCTTGAGGCTGGACCGGGCGTTGCTCTTACTATGTAAAGATAACACTTTGCTGTCATACTGCAATTCAATATTTCTGCTTTTTTGAGGAAGTATTCCTCTCCTATTGGGGAACAATTCCCATCTTGAAATGATTACCGTTTGAAAGAGAGCATTTAGAAGGAAACATCATTTTTATTGATAACAGGAAGTTATTAATATCGATCTTGATATTAGATGCGGTCAACGATCCCACGGGAATAATAATCTGACCGCTGACAATACACCAGGACTGGCGATCCCTGCCGGAAAAGATATAGGGTCGTCAAAATACCGACACACGGATACAGTCAAAGGCCACCTTGCTTTATGTAGCCGAAATCTCCTCAAGGTGTGATTATCCCTCGGATATCAATTTTACGAAACTTCCAGGATACGCATCAAATAATTTCTTCTCTTTCATATATATGGAAGCTTCTTCAAAGGTCGTAAAATGTCCGATTAGAATTCTATTCCATACTCCCTGCCCCCGGATATAAACTTTATCCATATGGACATCGGGATGTATTTTTCTCAGATCTGTTATAAACTCCGTTGCATCATTTATCTTTGTCTCTGGAAAAGCTCTAATCTGGATAGAATACTTCTTCCCGTTTGATGATTTTAACAAATCAATTATAGTTGGCCAGAAAAAAACCGCCATAAAAACTAATATAAAAGCGCAAAAAACCCCCACCGAAATGATGAGTGAAAAACGATTTATTCGCTTTTTTTTCTCTTGTGATGGTTGTTCTTCTGTGTTCATCTGAAATGAGTACCACTTTTTATAATGTTACCAATATTTACTACTTCTCCGGTTAAGAAAAATGCACAGAGGCAGAGGTGCGTGAATCAATTAAAACTCATCCAGCGACGATTGTGTGAGTATGCTGCTGGGTGAAAACATCTTCCCTCATTTTTTGCCGTCAACGAAACTCAGCCTTTTATGAAAACGGGATTTCAGTAATTAGTCCATGGCACCCTTATAGTGGGTTGAAGGCTTTACGAATTTTGAATTTTTACATTACATACATATTTTGAATATCACTATGAACATGGGAAATCTACCACAAATAGGAACTTTAACCGGGTGTGACTTTTTGGAAGCAGTATAGTGCCCACATGAGGAGCGGTAGGGTAGCGAGCAACCCGAAAGATGGCGATAATCATTACCAGCTAATTCCCTTTGTTCTTAAATACCTTTGTGTCCTCCTGTCCACTGTACCCTACAATCTGATCACTATCAGGCTTGATGAAAAGGTAATAAAGCCGCCCTTCGCGGTATGTTCCACCGGCAAGTTCGGCAGCACGGTCGCCAACTCCCATATAAACATCACATCTGCCCGCGGCCCGGATAGCTCCTCCTGTATCCTGATCCAAAGCAAACCCTACGGGCCTCTCAAGGTCAACCGAGACAAATGCAAACATCGCCCTGGGGAAAACAGTCTTATCCGTTGCAATCGTTCTAAATGGAATTACCCGCTCATTGAGAGAACCTCTGGGATCGCCTTTTTCAGACCTGAAGAAAACAAATCGGGGATTTTTATTAACGTACGTATCGACCTCATCAGGATGGGCCTTAAAATAATTAATCATGGCTTTGTGGCTGATATTTTTATCGGAAAGCTTTCCATCAGCTATCATTTTTTGCATGACACTCTGGTATTCCCAACCGTTATGAGCGGCATAGCCGACCGTTTCGATCTGTCCGTGTGGCATACGAATTTTGGCTGAACCTTGCACATGCACTATATAAACCTCAAACGGGTCGCTGAGCCATACAAGCTCATTGCCGGCAAGGATATTGGACTTTTGTATATCCTCCCTGCTTGGGTATTGCCGGATCTGTCCATCCGGCCCCTTTTTTCCCAGAATCGTCCCATCAGGCCCTTTTAACAGATCGGCAGGCGGCTTATACAAAGGGTACTTGAAACGATCTGTGCGTGTAGACGAACCGTCAAAAATCGGCGTATAATATCCTGTATACAATACTGTTCCCTGATCATCACAGCCGACTGAAATATACGTATCGAATCTTTCCCGCAAAACCGCGTTCATCTTTTGGGGAGACAATCCCAAAGTAACAAGCTTTTCCAGTTCCCGCAGGCTCCTTGCCGCCTGTTCATGTGTGATGTCGCCATGAGGATAGAACTTTTTGCTGGATGGTTTTGCCATATAGTTTAGACTGTTGGAGATTGCTTCCTTCAAGCGGTCAGTATCAGAGCAAGCCAGTGTGTAGTCGGGAATCTGGTTGGGATCGGTAATCTTTCTCAGTGCTTGTTCGCCTGGCGGCAAAAGACGATTATAATCTTTTTTAGGTTTTGGGTAGTCCGTGATAACTAAATAAGCACTACGTTTTTGGCAACCCGCAAGAGCTAAAAAAGCAATTACCAATGACAAGCTGAGAAAAATAATTCTGATTTTCATTGTAGACGTATAAGACAAAAGAGTCTTGTATGTCAAACGAATTGTGCCGGTAAAATGGGGGATGCTGAGCCAAGAATTGGGGAGATGACAATCGTCACTCATTTCCAATTGAAACAAAGTATATTCGCTAAAATCACCAGACGCTTGACTTCAGAAAGGAACAGAGCGATTTGATGATAAATAACTTCACGTACAAGTCCTTAAGGCTCGGTGCAGATTTGATGTGATGATTACTATGCGAACTCTGGGCTCTGATAGTGCTGCACGATTATCTTACCGCTCTTTTCTACTATGCCGATTTGTTTATATCTTGCCGTCCAACATTTACCACATGCATTACACCGTACTGATAGATAAATTTCACTAAAACTACTATCAGCATACTTATGGGACGCGAGTATATTAGATGAATTACAGTAATGACAATGTAGTCCACCACTTTCCCGATAATTTTTGATTATATTTTCCATACACACTCTCTCGTAAAAGAAAAGGACTTCCAGTTTCTTGATTCTTCCGTTGTTACACTATTTGTTCTTATGCCAGACTTGTGCCAACATGCTAAGTATTCAATATTGTATGATAATATAGTTGTGGCACTGAACCTAAACGTGCTGTCCTGGCAATATCTGTCGAAGCATTTCATAAAAATTCTTCATAAAACAACAATTTAATGCTCTCAACGAAATATGTCGCTTCCGACAAAATTGTCGATAAATCAATTAAGAGGGGAATGATTTCGGGAAGTTTTTGTAAAGGAAAAATGAATTCAAATGATCAGTAAAGATTTCAAAGGGTTACAGTTCGGTGCACCTTGAATCAAAAAGGAGACTTCTGGAAGGGAAGCATGGTATGCGTCTCCCGAGATTTACTTATAATAAAAAAGAAAATAAAATGNTATAATTAATGCCCATAATGGCAAACTCAAAAAAACGGCGAAAAGTAGCCCCTTCTGGCTATCAGACCATTCCATATACCTATCTGAATATCTTCTCTGAATAATGCCATTTCTTTGATCTTTTTGGATTCTCCTGTCTTGACCGCTTCTGCGTTCTTGATTAAATCTCCTTTCAGGTTCTGATCTGGGGATACAAACATTTCGTCTATCAATCCCTGAACGCCTGTCCCATATATCTATTTTTTTAGGAATCGAAGAGTCACGTTGCATTGTACCTTACCATTTATCAATTCAGATTAAGATTTTATGGTTGAGCCAGACCCGCCCTCCTTGCCAGCTCTGCAAGACTTAATGTAATGGCTTCACGAAACTGTCTAATTTTATTTTTTCTCATATCTCCGCATCCTCAAGAATAGCTGCTCACATCATTATATTGATANNAATATTAAATAATGTCAAGTAAAANATATCAGTGATAGTTAATATTNATTAATATATACTAATCTTATAAGAGGATGCACTTAAGATTAAATGAGGCTGACAGTGGGGCTTTTAGAGAGAGGGGGAGTTTATTANTAGCCTGTCCCGAACTGCAATATCGTAAGCCAAGAATTCTCTTTTTTCTATTGTAACATGAATTTTCGGAGAAATAACAAATCACAATATATTGTATTTATGCTTGCATTTAACCACCATATTTTGTATAAATGTGAAAAATGGCATTTTGATTGGATTAAACCTATTATACAGAATAGTCAGCCGGTGTAGCATCAATCACTACCAATCCAGGCTGAAGGCAGGATTAAAGGAAAATGAAGAACATTGTAGTAGACTCTGCGAAGGTCTTGATTCACGATGATAGGCCGGACACACCGGAGTTCTTGTTGGAGATCATAGTAAATCGCGGTTACAAAGCAGGCTTTGCGAAAGATGGCTCTGAGATTATTGCCATGCTCTCAAACGACCAGTATGATGTTGTTCTCACCAATGGTGGTTACAGAGAACTTAATCCTGACCAGCAGATGCAGTTAAAATCTTCTTCTGTCTTCATAATCGACATTAAAGATTCACGTAGCCCGACTCAGGATATGGAATTGAAGGCTGACTTATATTTACCCAGACCCTTTTTAATTTCTGAACTTTGGCAGGCACTGAAAAAGCCATCCTGATCTTTTGGGTTGGCAATTAACCAGATGGAACAGTTTTCCTTTCCGGTAAATCTCTGACACGTATCCCGACCCCATGTCCTACCTGTCGAAACATGAGCCTTCAGCCTGTCCCGATTATGGTTACATAGCCTTCAGAAGCATCCTACGCGTTTATGCTGTTATTTTTTTTGACAATTAAATTGATGGTGGTAAACTGGGGGTGTCTATAAGCACCTAATCAGCACTGTTGGCTTTTTTTATGGAGGTGGAGAAATGACACGGATTAAAAAAGATGAAATACTGGGGTATCAACTTGATACTGAAACCATCTGCACAGAGTGTGCGACATCGGAAGAACTGAAAGATTTAAACAGGGGTGAGGTACTTACTGCGAAAAACATCGGTAATGATCTTGTGTTCTGTGACAGGTGCAACATATTGAAGATTGATTCTTGAAGGGTGAGTGGTGGACTTTTTTAATGAAAGGAGGTCAACATGAATAAACGGAGATTCTTATCAAAGTTCTACTTTGTATTGTTCGCCTGCTTACTTATATTACCCTGTTCAAAGGATGTGAACGGTGCGGATTGGAGATTATACTTTAAGGGGACAGGTGACGTATTATTTTTTTATGAAGCAGATANTATAAATGTTCTATCAAACAATATTATTCGAGTCTTTACAAAAGGCATACCGCAGGATGAAGAAGGTCGAATGAGGGAGATAACGTATAGAAGAAATAAAGGCGTAACCGTTCCGGATGACTGGTCGTACACGATAGATTTATGGGAAATTAATTGTAAAAATAGAACTTCTAAGATTCTTAACGTGACATCATATACTACAAATAATGAAGTAATAAGCTCAACAGCTCTTTCAAAACATCCATCTCTTGAGTATATTTCACCTGATACGATGATGGAATTTTTGTTAAAAGCTGTATGCACTAAGAAGAACTTAAAATAGCAAGGGCGGTGAGGATATGGAGGTCGGGAAACTGACCTCTTTTTTTATGCCTGAAGGGTTCATGATAACCGAATGAAATGTTGTATAGACAGGCGAAATTAGAAAAACAGCATTACAGGAAGGAACAAATAAAAATTACCAAGATCAATATTTCAAAAGCGGCTTGCAAAGGAAGATTGTACCTTCCACCTACAACTCAATGAAAGTCGATGTCGAATTGGGGTGAGGATTACCATTTATAAGGCGCACAAGATGCCTCAGCCTTCCATCTTATGGCCCTTGTCATTGAAAAGCCTCAGGCATGTAACCACTACCTGGGGGAGGATGGCTTCTCCCTTGATCCCTCGAGGGGATACCCGAACCGTAATAACACTCACAATGTGTCAGAAATCATCTTGACTTACAAAATCATTTTTCAAATACTCTCGATATGACAAAGGATTTTCTTGTCAATCTTATCCACTTTTCCATCACCCCCAAGGATGATCCGAAGCAGGCGCTCGAGATAAAAAAAAGAGCGAGGGGCCAAGAATACGCCCGACGCTCTCTCGCTGATTTTGCTGACTGGATGGAGGCAGAAAGATGCCTACCTCCCCTTAAAGTTCGCCTGGCGGCGCTCGATTAGTGACCTGACCCCTTCGGCGGCATCCTCAGACTTCATCACTTTCATAAGTTTCGGCATGATCTCCCGGACGCCGGCGGCAAAACCGTCATTTGTCGCCGTCTTGGCCAGGGAAAGCGTGGCTTGGACAGCCAGCGGCGCTTGGGCCGCGATTTTTTCAGCTATTTTCAGGGCGACTTCCAATTGTTTNCCCGGTTCCGTGATTTCCTGCACAAGACCAAAACGATATCCATCTTCGACGCTGAACTCGTCTCCCGTCAGAAGATAACGCATGGCGTTTCCCCATCCCGCCGTCTTGGCCATGCGAATGGTCGCCCCGCCAAAGGGGAAGATGCCACGCTTCACTTCCAACTGGGCAAAGCGTGTGTCCGAAGCTGCAACCACGATATCGGCAGCGAGAGAAAGCTCCGTTCCGAGGGTGTAACAGCGACCCTGAACGGCCATGATCAGGGGCTTGGAAAGCATCCGGCCATGAACAGCAAAGGGATCGATCTCCCCTTCCTTAACGAAGGGTTCCCCTTTTGCTACGTGGGGCGCCACATCACCAAGGTCCAGACCGGCGGTAAAATGATTCCCTTCCGCGAAAACAACGGCGCAGCGCAAATTCGCATCCTGATCGTATTCGCCAAAGGCTCTGGAAAGATCGAGAAGCATGTCCCACGTAAAAGAGTTCATTTTGGAAGATCTGTGAACGCCGATCAGAAAAACGTGGCCCCGTGTTTCACGGCTTATGGTTCCTTCTTTGATTTCGGTCATTATTTTTTTCCTTATCTTAAAATAACTGTGTCACATGTTTGGTTGGATAGGCAAGCATTGAACCTGCCACGTCGAATATTGATTATTATGCTTTGTTTTCAGCTTACAACGATAATTCGTTGGCAATGTCTTCGACTGCCTAACGACTCAGATTTCTATATCCTAACAAAGTTATAGTCAACGACAAAGTATTGGCTTAAATATCTCTGCAGTTCCGATAAACGGATCGACACATACAGTGGGAATGAGTTTGTCGTCATACATGCTTTTGATCACAACGAGATGCTATCGGTTTTTATTGAAAGCGAGATTTTGAGAAAGAATATATGTATTGCAGATTTCTTTATTAAGTCGAGAT
>Ga0031656_10000607_pt1 | contig 12616 bp, 10 predicted proteins | sample FrelakmetDIP11DI_FD_55080 | JGI IMG/M metagenome (GOLD analysis project Ga0031656, IMG submission 55080) | Freshwater lake sediment microbial communities from the University of Notre Dame, USA, for methane emissions studies - DIP11 DI | ecosystem: Environmental > Aquatic > Freshwater > Lake >... | reverse complement strand
GTCAAAGGACCTGGAGATTCTTTTTTCAGGGCGGTTTTGTCCGCTTTAGGGAGCCTGCCAATAATTGCTGAGGACCTGGGAGAAATCACTCCCGATGTTTTTGCTTTGCGAGATAAATTCGTAATTCCTGGAATGAAGGTTTTCCAATTCGCTTTCGCCAGTGATCCGGATGATCCTTTTCTCCCTCACAATTATTCTACCAATTGCGTTGCTTACACAGGGACACATGATAATGATACATCATTAGGGTGGTACGAGACTGCTACGGAATCCGAACGTGACTTCATACGCCGATATCTCGCACGGCCAGGTACAGATATCTCCTGGGATATGATCAGGGCAGTTTGGTCTTCGGTAGCCATCATGGCTTTAGCACCCATGCAAGATCTCTTATGCCTTGGACAAAAAGCCAGAATGAATATTCCTGGTAAATTGGGTGGGAATTGGACCTGGAGAATGAAAGCAGATTCATTTACCGAACCACTTAGATTAAGACTTTTTGAAATAAATTTTCTTTATAACCGGGTCTCACATCAAATAATAAATAATCATAAATCAATTAATCCTCACTCGATCGGGAAACAAGATAAATCCCGGTGAGAATGAATAACCCGCCAGCCATTTCCGCAGCAACAGGAATCTCCTTTAATATCAGGAACGCAAGAATCACAGATCCGATTGGTTCACCAAGAAGCGCTACAGAAACAAACGCGGAAGATTTGTACTTCAAAGCATAATTGAAGGAAGAATGCCCGAGTAATTGGGGTATGATCGCGAGGCCAATAAAAAGCAGATATGCTGTTGTTGAATATCCGGTGTAACTTACATCCATCAACAGCATCAGAATACCCATGCAAATTGCGGCAACAGCGTAGACAACGAAAGTATAAGATAAAAGCGATGTGTCTTTCCGCACCTTTCGTCCGATGATCAAGTAACCAGCAGATAAAAAAGCCCCGGTCAATGCCAGGAAATCCCCTACAACCGCACGTCCGTTAAAGATACTCCCTGTGGATTTGCATGTAATCGATGATATTGAAAAATCACAAAGACTACCCAGGCTGACAATTATGCTTCCGATCAATGCGATAAATATCCCCAGTATGGTTATCTTTGTGATTTTTTCATGAAGAAAAATGGGTGAGAATATCGCCACCCATAAAGGCGCAGTTGTTACCAGCACAACCGAACTGGCTACAGAAGTGTACTCGAGCGATGTGATCCATGTTGAAAAGTGCAAAGCAAGGAACAACCCGGCGAGACACATTAAAGCCAGTTTGCCTTTTTCAAATCCCTTGATTTCATGAATATTATTCTTAAGTGCAAATGGTGTGAGGATTAATGCCGCGATCAATAGACGGAATGCACCTATCGCCAAAGAAGGGGCTTCCTCTTGTGCATAACGAATAAATATGGATGCAGTGGATACAGCGAGGATTCCAAGACCAAGGATGATATAAGGGGAAAGGATCGGCTCGTCAGGTGTATTCTTCATATCAGCCGACAATTATAATGGCCTTCTTGCTGATCCCATAAATTTGACAACCTCCCCGCATAAGATTACAATTTTTAACAGAATTCAAATTTTTCTTTTTACTCTAGGAGGTAAAAATGGTTTTCGAACTTCCCCAATTACGGTATTCATACTCTGCGTTGGAACCTGTTATCGATGCAATGACTGTAGAGATCCATCATTCAAAACATCAGGCAACTTACACAAAAAACTTGAACACTGCCTTTGAGAAACATCCGGAATTCTATTCAAAATCGATCGTTGAAATTCTCAAGGACTTAAGCAAGGTCCCGGAAGAAGTTCGTACAGCCGTAAAAAACAACGGTGGTGGGTATTACAACCACGCACTTTACTGGGAAAACCTGACTCCCAATGGAACCGGAGAACCATCTGGAAAATTGGCTGAGGCAATTGATAAAACCTTTGGTGGTTTTTCAACTTTCAAAGAACAGATGGAAAAAGCCGGTTTGACCCGGTTTGGCTCCGGCTGGTCCTGGCTTAGCAAAAAATCAGATTCGAGCCTTGTGATCCACTCAACAGCCAACCAGGAATGCCCTCTTTCGGAAGATCTAACCCCTCTACTGACCGTAGATGTCTGGGAACATGCCTATTATTTAAAATACCAGAATCGAAGAGCCGATTACCTCGCTGCGATATGGAGCATCGTGGATTGGAAAGATGTTGAGGGGAAGTTCCTGGCATAGGATTATTTTAAATGACTTTTATTATTACCAGTCTGTGTGTCCGTGACGGTGGTTGTGTAACAGTATGCCCGGTGGAATGCATTATTCCCGGAAAACCACAGGATTGTTATCCACTTTTTTACATCGACCCGGAGACTTGCATCGATTGCGGCGCCTGTGTCCGCGAATGTCCAGTTCTAGCGATCTACCCGGAAGATGAGGTACCTACTGGATTCAAAGCCAAGGGAGGAGAGAGACTCTCAATGCCTGATGGTACACCCGGATATGATGCTTCCTATGATCTGTTGGATTTTAATAGCAAACCGATCCACCTCGAAAGCACAAAAGCACTGGAAGCCGGTGAAATTGTTGACCTTACTCCCGATATCCGCCTCAACTATGAATTCTTCGCATCCGGCCCTGGTTACGATGCCTTGAATGCAGTTTAGAATTTTTTGTTTTTCCAAATGGTTTTAAAATATTAATCCCCGGCTTATGACCGGGGATCTTCCATTCAAAATCAAAATATCATTTAATAAAATGGTCATTTTTCTTTTGAAGCAGCAAAGAGGGCTGAACCGATAATACCAGCCTGATTTTGAAATTCTGCCGGGATAATATCAGCCCGGGTGTGAAGTCGTGGGATGAATTTTTCTGCATCCTTACTTACTCCCCCGCCAATGATGAATAAGTTGGGAGAGAAGAGACTTTCAAGATATTCAAAATAAACCTGCAAACGGTCTGACCATTTTCTCCAGCTAAGTTTGTGTTTCTCTTTCACTGCAGCCGATGTCCATTTTTCTGCATCCTTTTCCTTAATAATCAGGTGTCCGAGCTCTGTGTTTGGTACCAATGTACCATCAACAAAAATCGCTGATCCGATTCCGGTGCCAAGGGTGAGCATCATCACAACGCCATGTTTGCGGTCCTTGCCGGCACCAAAATCCATTTCAGCCATACCAGCAGCATCGGCATCATTAACGGTGTAAACATGGCAATCTGTGCCTTTGGAAAGTAGATTATTAACATTCATATCAATCCACTCGTCCGAAATATTTGCAGCGGTTATCGCAACGCCATCCAAAATTACAGCAGGGAATCCGACCCCAACTGGTCCCTTCCATGAAAAGTCTTCATACATTTTGTGGATAATTCTAGATATTTCGTTAGGATCTCCATCAGGGGGCGTTTCAACCCTGATCCGTGGGGTGATCATTTTTCCACTTTCAACATCTACAATCCCACCTTTAATACCGGATCCCCCAATATCAATTCCTAACACTGACTTCATCGCGACCTCCAAATTTATAATTATGGACAGGAATTATTTAAATGCTCTTCAAAGGTTACCGCAAAATTGTGGAATCCTTTTCCATCACAATTTGCTTGAAAAAATAAATAGTTTGTGTTTTTTGGAAACGCCGCNGCTTTAATTGCTTGAAGGCTGGGACTATTAATTGGCGTTGGCGGCAGGCCTGCATGAATGTAAGTATTATAAAGGGAATCAGTTTTCAGGTCACCAAGGAAAAGAGGATTTTTCCACCAGGTGTTTTTCCCGGCATCATAGCCCAGGCTGTATTGAACTGTAGGATCGCTATCCAGTTTCATCCCAAGTTTTAACCTGTTTAGGAATACGGAAGCTATGGTTGTCATTTCTTCTTCGCGAACGGATTCACGCTGAACAATTGAGGCTAGAATTATTCCTTCATAAACACTCAATCCTTGTTGCTCCAAGGCGTATTTCAGATCAGGGGAGATCAGTTTCTGGTTACTGGTCAGGATCGTATTTATCAATTCTTCTGAGTTTGCATCTCGATTTATTTCGTACAAACCAGCGATTAGCAAACCTTCGAGGGATAAAACTCCANTNACCGAAATCGGGATTCCATAATCTCCCGGGTTTCTAGCGATTCTCAGGAAATCCTCAGGTGTGATATTGAGTCCGGATGACGACAAGGATGCTGCAATCTCTTCCAATCTCCAACCGGGTAGAATGGAAAAGGTAATGTCTCCATTTGCGGGGTTTGCCAGAGAAACAGCAATCTCTACAGGACTCATAGAAGGAGCAAGTTTAAATTTGCCTGCTTGCATTAAAGTATCGAGACCCGCATATACAAGGAGATCCTCGAAAAGATCCGAATTTTTAATCAATCTTTCCGTTGCCAATCTTTGGGTTATGGATTGAACAGATTCACCTGGTTGTATCTGGAAAGTCAGGGGGGTGGATCCTAAAGAATTATCAGGTTGCAGCAGTTCGTCTTTGTTGAGATATAACTCTATTGAANAACGAATTCGTTGGAGGGGTGTCAATGAAGGATTCGGTGATCCAAACAAAGGTTCCACCTTGCCTGGGATGAATATGGTTGCAACCAGATAAATTCCGATTATGAAAAGAACAATAATAAAAAGAAATAACAACAATCCTGAACAGGTTTTCTTCATTTACTTCTTTTCCGTAAAAATGTCATTTATTCTGGTTTGATCGAGAAAATCCTGAAGGATGATTGCGGCGGCGATTTCATCTTGATGACCCTGACGTTTCTTTCTACCAGCTCCGGTTATTAATTTTATCTCCCTCGCTCTTAGAGTACTTGCGCTTTCATCCCAAAGAATTACCTTAAGATCTGTCGCCTCGCGGATTGCATCTGCCAGGCGTGCTGCCTTCCTGCTCGCCGGTGTTTCTTCGCCTTCAGATCCATAAGCAGCTCCGACAACAATTATTCTTGCGTCCTGATCCTTGGCCATTTGGCAAATTACAGCAGTATCTTTCGCTCTGGATTCATGCAAAATGATCTTTTCCGGTTTTGCAAGAGTTCCAGTAGAATCGCTTAAAGCCACCCCAATTCTACGATCTCCGGGATCGATGCCCATTACCTTTCCTGCAAATATTAATGTCATGGTTTTTCTCTTACATGAATCCTGAAAGGCAGGAAAGGCATCAACCCATATGAGAAAGGGGCGATCTTTACAACAGGTGGCCTAGAGGAACTGATATAAGTTGAGAATTTTTCGATAAACTGGTCCACCTTTAAACTCGCAGCCATTTGGGCAATATCCCCCTGCTCCCAATCCGCGGATAATATCCTTTGCGCATGAATTTTCCAATTCCCGTCATTTCCAGCTGGATCAATTTCCCTTATAAAAATATCGTTTGTTTCAGGGTGAAACCCTCCAGGTAGATTGGCATCCAGGATTTTTCCTGCTACTCCTTGGATATCTTCTTGCTCAGCTACCAACCCAGAATAATTCGCTTCAATCTCAAGTTGAAAATTATCTGAGGGAACACCGATTTGAGGATTTATTTTTTCATTGATAATTTTTTCCAATTTTAAGCTACCCGGTAAGACCAATCCCCCTGCTCCAGCTTCCATTCTCAAATTGCTGATCGCTTTATTTTGCAACGAATCAATCAATGAAGGCCTGATTTTTTGGATATCTGCTTCAGAGGGTGTAGGATTTATTTGGTCGGTTCCATCAATCAGATTTTCCTCATTCGTGACTGAAATCTTTAACCCTTCTTCTCCCTCAACCGCAAGGATGGTCCCTGAAGCGGTATTTCCATTTGAACCTGGGCTCAAAGCCTGGATGGGCACTACCTCTTCGGCACCAATTTCGCCTTGAAGTTTGGCTGGGCGGGTGGATTTGTATCGTTTTACCGGTTCTGATATTGTCATAAAGATCGTACCCTCAGGTATGGAAACATCACTATTCGTGAGGTTCGATAAAGTCACATTCCCGGTTGATGATGTATCACCCATCACAATTGATCCTGTACTTACTCCAATTTGATTTTCTATTACATTTACAGCCACCCACCTTGCCGGTACTCTTCCAGTGATGTTCCCTTCATTCAGATTTGTATCTGGAATTATATTGAATACCATGGTTTGATTCATTTTTTCAGGATAGATTTCTATTTCTGCACTTGGGATTAGAAACAATAAAAGGAAAAGTACAGAAACAACCCCGGTTGTGAAAATCCCAATCTTTACCCAGGAGTTTTTATTTCCCGGAAAACCGCGGCTTTCGGATCGATCTGGTTTTTCATGTATTCGTGTAAAACTCTTCTTTTCGAGGGTATTTACCTTGCGTCTTCGGGTTGTCTTCCAGGTTTGTTTTTGAGCTTCTTTGATTGTTTCAAAAACAGGAATTTTCAATTCCTCCGCGTTACCAGAAACGATTTCGTCATCGGTAACCAGCGCAATTTGCGCACCCAAATCGCTTGCCTGCCGTTCGAGCATTACAAGATCTAACCTGGTCTCGAGGATATTCCCTTTTTTTGGAAGTACCAGCAGGATTCTTGCAGATTTTGCCCACGTCATTTGATCGCGGGCTGAGTGGTAATCATCATGCGCAGCCAGGTGGATTACATGTGTCTTCATGGGGATAAGTGAGGAGATTATACAATACTCCCAACATCCTTTATCTATTTTCCATAATCGCCCAAAACCAAAAACGTATATTGTAAACTTGTATTTGAATTATTACTGAAATCTGAACTTCAATGGGCACAATCTTGTGACTTGATTAATATCAAATCTGCTGTCGTATAATATTAAGATGCGTTCAAAAATATTTCTTATACCTTTTGTGATGATTCTTGTTATTTCCTGTAACTTGCCCATTTTAAGGAATTCCATTTCTGAAGACCGGGTAGCGACGAAAGTCTCGATGGCAACAACAGCTACTATGGAATCTCAAGACAGGATTACTCCACCTCCACCGTCCTCTCCTACGCACCCCGGGATGCTCTCCCAAACTGTTGAACCTTCCTATACCCCTTCTCCAGAACCATCGATCACAGCAACGTCCAATGATTTCGCGTCACAGCTCGGCGCCCCTTACTACTCGAACCCCATGTCCAGCGGGAGTGCGTTTGGGCTCGATTCCGAAGGATATGATGATGGTTATACCCGCATCGGGATGGCGGATGGGGGTATGGTCTTGACTAGTAATTCAATAAATGGCTGGAGAGGTTGGCGTTTGACTGACCGGGGTCTTTATAATTTTTACCTTGAAGGTACCTTCATCACCGGGGTTTGCACAGGGAATGACCAGTACGGCCTGGTATTTCGTGCGCCGGATTATTCGACGGGAGAAGGTTTTTATTTTGGGGTCACCTGTGATGGTAATTATTCGCTGCTCCTTTCTGATGGAGATCGGTACCGTACTCTGATCGAGTTGACTCCGAGCGATAAAATAAAGCAGGGATCTAACCAAACCAATCAGCTCGGTGTCCTGGCTGAAGGACCTTCGATAGTGATATTTTTAAATGGTGAAAAAATTGGAAATGTGAACGATTCAACCTTTCTCACTCCGACAAAAGTTGGAGCTTTCATTCTCGGGCGAAATACTCCTGGATTTACTGTGAAATTAGACCAGCTGAACATGTGGGCAAGGTGACATTTTGGCATTTACGCCATCATCAAGTCAATCGGAGACATCCAGTCAGGCGATTCAGATAGCAAAGGATGCAGTTCGCCATAATCCGATAATTCTCGACACTGAAACCACCGGTCTTGATAGCAAAGCCGAAATCATCGAAATCGCCATTCTCGATTCCGATGGAGGTATTTTATTCAACTCGCTTATCAAACCACGTTATCCCATTCCCCCTGAAGCTGTTCGAATTCATGGAATATCAAACGAGATGACTTCAAATGCTCCCCGCTGGATATCCGTCTGGGAACAGATTCGAGGGATATTCTTTGACAGGCTTTTAGCAATTTACAATGATGAGTTTGACCTTAGAATGATCGACCAGACGAATAAAATGTCTGGAATTCCCGGATGGCATCCCGTGAAAAAACCATTGGATATCATGAAACTCTTTGCAGATTTTCGTTCTTTTTGGGATCCTTACCGAAATTCGAATAAATTCTTTCGTCTTGAAGATGCCGGAAGGTATTTTGGCATCCAAATCCGAAATTCACACCGCGCCTTGGATGATGCTCTTCTTGCCAAGGAAGTGCTTTATAAAATCTCCGAATCAAATGGCTGATCAATTTAAATGGAGTTTATTACAAATTCTTCCTGTTTTCTTATCTTTGAACTCTCCTGAAATGCATGGGGTGATTTGAACGTGGATAAGAGTCAATTATCAAGCGAACAATTGGCATTTTTCAACTCGCCAATTAATGGTTCAACGTATCTAGAAGGACCGTCAGGCACCGGTAAAACCACATCCGGAGTATTGAGATTGCAGGAGATGGTTGGCCAGGGAATTCCTCCGGGTTCGATCCTGATCATTGCACCCCAACGGAGCCTGGCCGAACCATATCGAAAAGCGATCGAATCGTCGGTTTTTCCATCCGGGTCGCCACCCTCCATCATGACGATTAGTGGATTATCACAACGCATGATCGATTTATTTTGGCCGATCGTCTCCGGTTCGGCGGGGTTTAATTCTTCACCCGGTCCGCCAAAATATCTCACACTCGAAACCGCGCAATACTTCATGGCCAGGATCGTGAATCCGATGATCACTGCAGGTGCTTTCGAGAACCTGATCATCGATCCAAACAGGTTGTTCAGCCAGATCCTGGATAATCTAAATAAAGCTGCGGTTGTAGGTTTCCCCTTTCAAACTATTGCTGAAAGATTGAAATCTGCCTGGATGGGAGATCCCGGTCAGATGTATACATTTGATCAAACCCAACTGGCTGTCAATGAATTCCGTGCTTTTTGTCTTGAAAATAATTTCCTGGATTTTTCTCTCCAGATNGAAGTATTTAGCAAGCATCTTTGGTCTTCAACTTTAGTGAAAAAGTATCTCCAATCCATGTACCACCATCTGATCTTCGAAAATATTGAGGAAGATGTACCAGTCACCCATGACTTGATTGGAGAATGGCTTCCAAATTTTGATTCATCCCTCCTGATATTTGATGATCGGGGAGGTTTCCGCACCTTCCTGGGAGCAGATCCACATTCCGGTTACAGACTTAAAAAGCTCTGCCTTAATAATTTCGAATTCAGGCAAAATTTCACATTATCAAAACAAATGTCCACCCTGGAAAAAGCCTTGACTGGAATTATTTCCAAAAAACCTATTTTCGCTTTGGATTTGGGTATAAAGGATGTTTTCGAGATCCACAATCACCGTTTCTCCAGTGACATGGTCAACGGGGTTTGTGGGGAAATTAACCATCTGATTCACGATGAACAAGTCCCTCCTGCAGATATTGTCGTTCTCTCCCCTTTTCTTAGTGACGCCCTCCGATTCACGCTACAGAATAAATTGAATGCATTCGGAATTCCAGTTTATTCAATTCGGCCTTCACGAAGCCTGGGTAGTGAACCCTCTACCCGATGCCTGCTGACTTTTTCTAAAATCGCTCACCCGCAGTGGGAAATGAAGCCTTCAATTTTTGATCTTCGATCTGCATTCTTGCAGACCATTGCGGAGAATGACCTCAACCGGGCAGATCTTCTCGCCCGGATCGTTACCCCGACTCAAAAAAATCAAGGTGTTATCGGCAGTTTCAAGAATATCAACCCCGGGATGCAAACACGTATCACGTATTCGATCGGCGACCGGTATGATTTATTTCGGGAATGGCTTCAAAATTATCTTTCAAATGACCCGCTTGAATTGGACGTCTTCCTCAGCCGGCTGTTTGGAGAAGTTCTTTCCCAAAAAGGGTTTGGTTTTCATCAGGATTTCGATGCGGCTCGCCTTTCATCACAGCTCATCGTATCTGTTCAAAAATTCAGGCGGTTGGTGAAGGATAATATGACGTTGGAAGAATATCCCTTCGGAAAAGAATATATTCGAATGGTTGAGTCTGGAGTTTTGGCCGCGCAATTCTTCTCCCCCATAGACCACGACCATAATGAGGCAGTACTGCTTGCGCCTGCTTATACATATTTGATGTCTAATCGACCGGTCAAATATCAATTCTGGTTGGGTACCGGCAGCCTGAGCTGGTGGGAACGTTTATACCAACCTCTGACCCAACCATATATCCTCAGCAGGGAATGGATTCAGGGAAAAAAATGGTTGGATTCAGATGAATATGAAGCCAATCAGAATTCCATGGGCAGGCTGGTTTCCGGGTTGATCCGCCGCTGCAACCTGAAATTATATTTCGAAAATGTCGGATTAAACGAGAGCGGGATTGAAGAGAGAGGTCCTCTACTGCAATCCCTCCAAATATTACTAAAACGATTTTCATCCATAGAAGGGAAAAATGTTTAAGCCACGTCCCGGGCAGGTTGAGGTATTAGCTTACCAGAGAGGGAAATTGGGCATTTCTGCTGTGCCAGGAAGTGGAAAAACCCACACTCTCTCCTGCCTAGCTGCAAATCTTGTTGGTGATGCCCGACTTCAAGAAGGGCAGGAAATCCTTATTGTTACCCTTGTGAATTCCGCGGTTCAGAATTTTTCCACCCGAATCTCCGCTTTTATTAATGAAATGGGATTGTTACCCAATATGGGTTACCGGGTCCGCACACTACATGGCCTTGCTCACGACATCGTTCGGGAGCGTCCCGATCTGGTCGGTCTTTCGGATAAGTTTTCAATAATTGAAGAGCGCGAATCATCCTCAATTATTCACGCGATTGTAAACAATTGGCTGCCTTCCCATCCGGAAATCCTTGCAGCATATTTGAAATCAGATATCGAATCTGATAATTATGAGGTTCGCAAGAGATGGCCTGAGACTGTTGAACAAATATGTGCAAATGCGATTCGTGTCGCGAAGGACTTCCAGATATCCCCGAAAAAACTTGGGGATCAAATTTCAAAATATAAAATTGACGAACCAATGTTGAAAATGGTTTGTGGTGTTTATACCGAATATCAACGGGCACTATCCTTCCGTTCCTCTGTCGATTTTGATGATCTTATCTCCCTTGCTCTTTCCGCACTTTCAATGGATCAAGATTTTTTGGCCCGTCTCCGCTGGCGGTGGCCTTTTATTCTTGAAGATGAAGCACAGGATAGCAGCCGCCTCCAAGAGAAGATATTAAAGCTCCTTTGTGGAGATGGAGGAAATTGGGTTCGGGTTGGCGATCCAAACCAGGCGATCTTCGAGACTTTCACGACCGCAAGCCCTGAATATCTCCGAAAATTCTTAATCTCCTCGGATGTTACCCGGAGTGATCTCAGTCATTCTGGCAGGTCAACAGCCAGTATCATATGGCTCGCAAATGAACTGATTCGCTGGACATCGAACTTGCAACGCGAAACTCTTCGTAAATCCCTGGATTACCCGCTAATTTTTCCGGTCCCTGAGGGGGATCCACAGCCAAACCCATCGGATAATCCATTAGGGATTCATTTAAGGAAAAAGGGATTCACGCCAGAAGAAGAATTAGTCTTTGTGGTTCATTCGATCAAGAATTGGCTCCCGAATCACCCATTGGATACATGCGCCGTCTTGGTATCGCGAAATGGCCGGGGAGCTGAACTAGCCGAGCGATTAAGAATTGAAAAGATACCTTTCCTGGAGATGCTGAAGAGCAGTTCTTCCACTCGAAGAGTAGCAGTTGTACTTGCCGCTGTCCTAAATTGCCTTGCGGACCCCAATAACGCCTCCCGCCTTTCTGATGCATATCAAAAAATAATGGGGCTAAATGAAAATGGTAGTGAGGAAGAAAAATCTCGAATTAAGGTTGTTGCTCTCTTTTTGAAGAAATTGGGAGCATTGGAGGATTATTTTTCCCCCGTTCCAGGAAAAGAAGGGTTGCATTACATTTCAACAGGTACAAATGAGTTACATCTAAGCGACGAACTTTCTTCTTTTCGGGATAATATCAAACGCTGGCAGTTGGCGACTCTTCTCCCAATTGACCAGCTCCTCCTCATCATTGGTCAGGATCTTTTCACAACCTCCGGCGATCTCGCCCTGGTTCACAAATTGGCACTCTCTCTTGAGAGAACAGCCACTCATGAAAAATCCTGGCAGCTTCCCGAGTTTTCCTCCGAACTGACCAAAATCGCTTCGAATGAAAGGAAATTTCTCGGGTTTGATGAGGAGGATACCGGTTTTGATCCGGAAAGATATAAGGGAAAAATTCTAATCGCAACTATTCACAAAGCCAAAGGATTGGAATGGGATCGTGTTTACCTTCTCTCCGCGAATAATTATGATTTTCCTTTTGCCCAACCATTTGACACCTACATTAGTGAAAAATGGTTCATTCGCGACCACTTGAATTTGGAGGCAGAGACTTTATCAAAGTTGAACGCTTTGCTTAAGGACAAACTCCCTGATTTTTTCAAACCTGAAGGGGATGCAACAGAAAAAGCAAGGATCGATTACTCTGCGGAAAGGCTGCGCTTGTTTTTCGTTGGAATCACCCGTGCGCGTAAGGAATTATCGATCACCTGGAACACCGGGCGCAGGGGGGAATCTAAAGAATCAGTGCCTTTCGAAGCTGTTAGATCTGCCTGGGAGGAACAATATGCCCC
>Ga0031656_10000606_pt1 | contig 12618 bp, 9 predicted proteins | sample FrelakmetDIP11DI_FD_55080 | JGI IMG/M metagenome (GOLD analysis project Ga0031656, IMG submission 55080) | Freshwater lake sediment microbial communities from the University of Notre Dame, USA, for methane emissions studies - DIP11 DI | ecosystem: Environmental > Aquatic > Freshwater > Lake >... | reverse complement strand
CGTATTTTTGTCCTGCCAGAGGTGATCGCCTTTTCTATCGTCTTTTTGAGTGTTTGCTTCATGCTGTCATCCTCTATGTCCGTAACAGCATTTTCGATAAACGATCTCTCTTCCTCGTCAAGCTGTCTGGCTTCCAGCTTCCGGCTTTTGTCGTCCGACATTGGATTCATTGAAACCCTGCCGAGTCTGAACCGTACGGACCGAATCCCGTAGGGGTGAAGTTTTTTTTGGATATCTTCCTTGAAAAACTTTAGTTCCTGAAGCCAGGCGGGGGAATCCACATTGATGAGGAGTTCACCGGCATTCAACAGACACGGCGATATATGATGAGACAACGGTTTTTGAAACAGGGAAAACCAGTTTTTTTTGATCCCGGCAAAGGCCACGCCGTTCTCGATGCCGGAATCCTTGAGTAAAGGGGCGAGTAAAAAATCCGCCCTTTTCACCCCTACATCACTTTCTTCACCAGGCCGGAGCGCAGACACCTGGTGCACACATAATCCTTCCTCACGCCGCGTTCGGTGACGATGCGCACCCTCTGAAGATTCGGCAACACCACCCGCTTTGTCCTATTGTTGGCATGGCTTACATTATTGCCGATCACTCTTTGCTTACCGCAGACAGTACAAGACGCCATTTCTCTATCCTCCTTCGATCATTGCATTAAAAAGGTTTATTATGATAACATGTAAAAGTTATTGTGACAAGAGTTCTTCCCTGATCTCCATTACACAGTAAAGGCAATATATATAAATATGAACAAAATAAGAATCTATGAACTGGCAAAAAAATTAGGCGTGGCAAATAAGGTTATTCTCACCGAGATTGCAAAACTCGGCATCGAGGGAAAAACCCATGCTTCAAGTATTGAACCGGACATTGCCGGAAAAATTGAAAGTGTCGTCCTTAAGAAAACCGCCCANCCTGCGAAGGAACAACCCCCTTTAAAAAAGAAAGAAAAAGAGATGCCTGTTCAGCATCCTGCTGAAGCAGTATCAAAAAAACATAAAGCGCCCGTCAGTGCTGAAGAGAAAAAACCTGAAGCCGCGCACCCGTCTGCTGCTGCACCGGAAGTGAAAAAAACTGGACCGGAAGCGGAGATAGCAGCTGCCGCGGAAGAAAAAATTCCCGACGTGCAGGAAGCAATAGTACCGCCGCGTCATGAAGAGGAAGAGGAATTAAAGATCCCTGATAAGTACATAAAGGAAACCGAATTGGAGAAAATAGAAAAATTCAAAGCGAAACCAGGGATGCAGCGGGCGTTCCAGACAATCAGGAAAGTAGAGCCGAAAAGATGGGGTGAGCAGAGGCCTATGAAGCGGGGCGGCAGGACGAGGCCGTTCATGCACGAAGAACGGAAAGGACAGGTCCAGCTTGTTGCGCCGAGGAAAAAGACGCTCAAACTTCAGGAAGGCACGACCGTTAAAGAATTTGCCGACCTCATCAGCGTTAAGATTTCCGATGTGATTAAGAAATTTATGGAACTGGGCTATATGCCTACGATAAACCATCCGGTTGACACAGATGCCGCGTTGCTCGTCGCGGAAAATTTCGGGGTCAAGGTCGAACTCGTTGCCATCGAAGAAGATGTGTTTGAGGTCGAGGCGCCCGAAGACGCTGCCACGCTGCTGCCACGGCCGCCTGTGGTAACCATCATGGGGCATGTTGACCACGGGAAAACGTCCCTTCTTGACGCAGTCAGGGAAACAAAAATTACCGAAACGGAAGCGGGGGGTATCACCCAGCATATAGGCGCTTATAAAGTAAATCTCGCGGGGAAAGAAATCGTTTTTCTCGATACCCCCGGTCATGAGGCATTCACCTCAATGAGGGCCCGGGGTGCCAAAGTTACTGATATCGTTGTCCTTGTCGTTGCAGCCGACGACGGTGTAATGCCACAGACGGTCGAGGCCATCAACCATGCCAAGGCTGCGAATGTGCCGATTGTCGTTGCGATCAACAAGATCGACAAGCCGGAAGCGAATACCGGGAAAGTGAAAAATGACCTCTCGGAGCTCGGCATCATATCCGAAGAATGGGGTGGACAGAACATCTTTGTGGAGGTCTCGGCCAAAAAGCGAATCGGGATCGAACGCATGCTTGAGATGATACTCCTCCAGGCAGAGGTTATGGAGCTTAAGGCAAATCCTGACAAACACGCGCGGGGCACCATTGTAGAGGCGAAACTCGATAAAGGGAGGGGGCCTGTCGCAACCGTCCTTGTTCAATCCGGAACACTGAAAGTCGGCGATGCATTCCTGGCAGGGATGCATGCGGGAAAAGTCAGAGCTTTAATCGACGACAGCGGGAAAAGGATAGTAGAAGCCGGTCCGTCGACGCCCGTTGAGGTAATTGGATTTTCTGATGTCCCCTCGGCAGGGGATATTTTTATTGTTGTCGAAGATGAGAAAAGGGCAAGACAGGTCGCCCTTGCGAGGCAGCAGAAACTAAGGCTCGCCGAGATTGCACGGGCGAGGAAGCTTACCCTCGACGAACTTTATGCAAAGATAAAAGAGGGAGAGATCAGGGAACTTTACATCATCATCAAGGGCGATGTTCAGGGCTCTGTCGAGGCGTTGAAAGACGCACTTGAAAATATTTCACATCCTCAGGTGAAGGTAAAGGTTATCCATTCTTCGGTCGGCGGCATAAATGAATCGGACGTGATGCTTGCCACTGCGTCCAGCGCTATCATCATCGGATTTAACGTGAGACCGGAGCTGAAAGCATCACAGGTGGCTGACAAGGAAGGTATTGATATCAGGCTGTACAATATCATCTACGAAGCTATCGAAGACGTCAAGAAGGCGCTCGAAGGGCTCCTTGAGCCGACACTCAAGGAAAAGATACTCGGNAGGGCTGAAATCCGTCAATTGTTCCCGATATCGAAAATCGGAACAGTTGCAGGATGCTATGTGGTCGACGGTTTTATGAGCAGATCGAGCGACGGCGTCAGGATAATCAGGGACAATATCGTTGTCTACGACGGCAAGATGAGCACCCTCAAAAGGTTTAAGGAAGACGTAAAAGAAGTACAGACAGGTTACGAATGCGGTATCATGATAGAAAACTTCAATGACCTGAAGATCGGGGATATCCTCGAAAACTACATTATCGAAAAAATAGCAGGAAAACTGTAAGAAGGAGTCAAGTGTCCCAGGATTCAAGGATTCAAGTTAAATAATAAGATATCTTCGCATCATGCACTTGGTCCCTTGACACCTCGAATCCTATAACCCTTTTCCACTTTTGAATTATGCTTCCTTATAAACGGTCCCAGCGGGTCGGCGATCTTCTGAAAGAAGAGATCGCCGATATCATTATGCACAAACTGAATGATCCGAGAATCGGTTTTATTACGGTTACCGGAGTCGATCTCACCGACGATCTCAAAATAGCAATCGTTTACGTAAGCGTTCTGAAGGAAGAAGAAGAAAAAACAACGACGCTCGACTTACTGAATGCTGCGAAGAGCTTCATCCGGTCTGAACTCTCAAAAAGGGTCAGGCTGAGATACATACCAAGTATCGATTTTAGAACCGACGCCTCAATAGAGTACGGGAGCAAGATCGAAAAACTTCTCGACGACATCAGGAGGAAGAGTGAAGATCCCTCATAATCTCCTCTCTTTTCTGAAACAGGAGGATGATTTTTTCATAGCAACCCATATCAACCCCGAAGGCGACGCTCTCGGCTCTTCTATCGCCCTTTCGATGGCGCTTGAAACACTCGGCAAGAAAACCCTTGTCTACGACCGCGATCCGGTACCCAATTATTACCGGTTCTTGCCCGGTCATGAAAGGCTCATTCATTCGGCCGGTGGCATTGAAACCTCTGCATTCAACCTTCTTCTCCTTGACTGTAATACCCCTGACAGGGCGGGGATCGAGGCCTTGGAATTCAGGTCTTCCGCCGTAATTGACCACCACGAAACAGAGAAAGAATTCGGCAACCTCAAATGGGTGGAACCTCATGCAGCGGCAACCGGCATGATGATTTTCTTTTTGATAAAAGAACTGGGGACTCCAATCACAAAGGAGATTGCCCTGAACCTCTATACCGCCCTTGCGATCGATACGGGCACGTTCAGATACGACAAAACCACCGCAGAGGTCCTGAAAGTCGCCTCAGAGCTTGTGGAAGCCGGGGCCAAGCCGTCACTGGTATCAAATGGCCTGTACGAGACCTGGTCTGAACAACGGTTCCGTCTGCTCATCATGTCCCTCAACACCATTGAGATAAGGGAAAATGTCGCCTTTACCGCTGTCACGAATGAAATGTTTCAACGGACCGGAACGAGTGCGGAGGATACGGAAAACTTTTCCGGATTTCCAAGGATGATGCAAAATGTAGTGGTATCCGCATTTTTCCGGCAGATCTCTGACAATGAATGGAAAGTGAGCCTGCGCTCAAAAGGCGATGTCAATGTCGCGCAGATTGCCGCACTGTTCGGAGGCGGGGGCCACAAAAATGCAGCAGGATTTAAAATCAAGGGGACTCTTGAAACCGCAAAAGAAAAGCTGTTGCATCACATAACCGGCACCAAATAAGTACTGCAATCTGTTTTTTTATCTTCCCGCGCCGAACGAAAGCACCCTATACGATACTATTCCCCGCCCGTGCCAAGGGTACTTCCGAATCTGTTTCCGTTTTCCGAGAGGACATGCAGAAAGGCATCGACCGCCTGAGGGTCAAACTGTGTCCCTCTGCACCGTGTCAGTTCCGATATCGCATACTCTCTGGACGGTGAGGCCCTGTATGGACGGTCATCAGTCATGGCGTCGAATGAATCGGCGATACAGATAATTTTTGAGAAAAAGGGTATCTCATCGTTTTTCAGACCGTCGGGATATCCGCTTCCATCCAGCCGCTCATGGTGATGTCTCACAATCGGGAGCAGCGCGCGGAGCTGCTTTATCGGCTTGAGTATCTCTTCCCCCCGGACAGGATGCATCCGGATAAGCGCAAATTCCTCATCGGTCAGTTCCCCAGGCTTGTCTAATATCACATCGTATGTCCCGATTTTCCCGATATCATGCAGGAGCGCCGCCATTCTGAGCATATCGATATCTCTCTCCTTGATCCCCAATTCTCTTGCGACAGAAACCGAATACGCGGTTACACGCTCCGAGTGCCCTTTGGTCCAAGGGCTTTTTGCGTCGATGGCGTTTACGAACGAATGGATCATCCCCTCATATATTTCCTTCAACTCTTTATACGAACTATCAAGTTCCTTGAGCATGTTGAAAAATGCATTCTTGTTTTCGATAAGCTTATTTTCCTTGTCCTTCATATCCGAAATGTCAACGAGCGAGAGAATGAAGTGCTGCGTTACCCCTGTTTCATCAGGGATAGGGGTCACATGGTAAATAAAGTGTTTATTGAGTCTTTTATCATAGTACTCCATAGCAGCAAGACACACTCTCTCCAGATTTAAGGCCGGTGAAACTTCCCCCGGTCCATGCGCATATATTATTTCATCATAAGCCTTTCCTTTTACCTCTGTCATGGAAATGCCATACATCGCTGAGATATATTTATTCACCCGTATGATGCGGAAATTTCTGTCAAGCAGAAAAACACCGTACGGCATGGAGTCAAACGTCATCCTCCATTCCTCGACGGCACACATNAGTTTTTTATTATATTCTTCCTTTTCGCTATTATCTCTGATGATCGATCTGGATCGTAAAAACTTCCCTTTCTCATCATAGACGGCCGTGGCATTGATAACAACAGGAAGTTGTGTTCCGTCTTTTCTCTTTACCATATATTCAATGTTTTCTAATGTGCCCTTCTCTCTCAGTTCAGGAAATGTTTTTTTGAAAATTATTTTGCCATCATTGGTGAGCAGCTCCATGAGGTTCTTTTTGCCTACTATTTCATTACGTTCGTACCCGAACATCCTGAGCCATGTATCGTTTACCTCGATGATAGTACCGTAAGGGTTTAACGAATGATACCCGTCAGGAGCGTTCTGATAGAGATCAATGTACTTCTTTTCACTATCCTGTAGAGCTTGCTCCGTTCTCTTATGCTCAGTGACATCTTCATAGACAACAACGATACCCTTCTCCTCCAATCTCTTCCCGATAACAGCGGCATGTATCTTGCAAATGATATCCCGTCCGTCTTTCCGCCTGCAGAGAAACTCTTCGCCATATATCTGCTGACTTTCAAGCAACGGATAAAAGTGCGTCCCGATTTCCTCGTATTCTTCATCGTTCCTGTACAACACCCTTGTGTTTTGCCCTATCAACTCCGCCGGTTTCCAGCCGAATACTTCTTCAACCGCCTGATTTGCAAAAATAACCGTACGATTGCGCAGCCCGACAACCGCATGAGGGATAGCGCGAAGGATGGAGCATTCAAGGTCCTCCAAGTTTTGCACTGACTTATCTATAATGGTACGGCAGCTCGTTTCCCGATCTCTGTTCCGGAGCCTTTCATTGTGACCGGCGGATGAAACGTTCCGGCATTTCACCTTCTGGTTCTCTGTAGTTTTTTTGATCTTTTGCCCTGTTTTCATTGCTGTCCTGTATATTTTGCCAGTTCCTCTCGCAGGCCTTCGATCTCCTGCTTCAACTCTATCATTCGTAATTCCCTTCCGATAGCCATCTCGTAAAACTCCTCCAGCTCACTGATACGCTTTTTCAGTTCTTTTTGGTTTTTCCCCAGTGCTTCTTCTGTTCTAATTCTCTCGGTAATATCTCTGGCAGCACCGACAATCCCAATTACCTTTCCCTGCCCGTCCTTAAGCGGTGATTCATCGATTTCGAGCCATACTTTCGTGCCGTCTTTCCTGTATACTTCGAGGACATACGGCGGCTGACGCACGCCCGTCTTCAGTGCGTTGTCCGTAACTTCGATTCCCAGTTTGTTGATCGGGTTGGCGGTAAGCAATTTCGTCCATGCTATCATCATCTCTTCTGATGCATAGCCAAGGATCGGCAATGATTGGGGGCTTATAAATGTGAATGTATGGTGTGTGTTATGAATATAGAATAGTTCATTGCTGTGTTCGATAATGATCCTTAACATCAACTCGCTTTCCTTCAGTGCTTTTTCAGTGAGTTTGCGCTCATAATTGATCTCAGATTCATGCATGGCACGACGCACTGCGGGGACAAGCCGGGATACCCTGTTTTTAAAAACATAATCCGTTGCGCCTCTCTTAAAGATTTCGATGGCGAAATCCTCGTTGATCATGTCTGAGACAATAATAAAAGGGGTATCAGGGCTTTGTTCTCTCACAATTGACAATGCGGAAATACCGTCGAATGACGGAAGTTTGTAATCTGCGAGGATAAGTTCCGGGGGAGAACTCTTCAGTTCGTTCACGAAATCCTCTCTGGTCTCCACGCGTTTTGACGTAAATGCTATGCCACCCTTGCGCAGTTCATGTTCCATCAACTCGGCATCTGCAGGGAGATCTTCGAGGATCAGTATTTTCAGTTCCTTGTCCATATCCCTTTATTCTTCATTCAGGGGCTGGGAACTTTTCCCCAACAACAGCTTTTCTATTACGGGAACGATTTCGGTTCCCATTTTTCGCTTTGAGATATAAGCAACAGCTCCTGCTGCGGCTGCATCGTTTTTATACGCGGAATCTTCGTAGATGCTCAACATCACCACCTGTGCATCTGGAACAACGCCTTTTATGTGGCGCGTCGTCTCGATCCCGCTCATTGCCGGCAGCATGATATCCATCAGCACTATTTTCGGCTGATGTGCACGGGACAGCTCCAGAGCTTCTTCCCCGGTTTTTGCCTGCAGCAAAATGCAGTCCTGAAAAATCGAACTTAGCCAGGTTTTCAATGAATCCCGCAACGCATCATGATCTTCAACAATCAGGATGGTCGCCTGGCTCTTTGATACAGTTCCGGCATATCCCATAAAAAAAACCTCTTTTCCCGTCTGTTTCTTTTATCCCAATTATAGTTTAAACGGATTTCCCCCTCTTGTCTGTCAGGAAAACTTGATATGATTTGCAGGAAAACCGTATGAGATACGATCTATTTGAGCGGCGTCAGTCCGTGTGTAATGGCGAATTTTACAAGGGAGGGTATGTCATTAATTCCGAGTTTATTCATGAGACGACTCTTATAGGTTTCCACTGTTTTTACGGATAGTGAGAGGGCATGTGCGATCTCTGTGTTCGCTTTTCCTTCAACGACGAGCTGGAGGACCTCACGCTCTCTGTCACTGAGGCTTTCCAGCGGGCTCTTCGGCGCGCCGGCATCGAATTTCCGGATATGCTCGATCACCGTCTCGGTGATCTGCCCGCTCAGGTACCGCTGACCTGCAGCGACGGCGCGGACTGCCTTCACCACCTCCGTACCTGCAGATTCTTTCAGAAGGTAACCGCTGGCCCCTGCCTGCAATGCCCGGAAGATATACTCATTCGAGGCGTGCATGGACAGTATAATGACGCGGACGGTCGGGCTGCAGTCTTTAATCCTCTGCGTCGCCGCGATTCCGTTGAACTGCGGCATGGCGATATCCATAATGACGACGTCCGGATGCAATTGTTTCGCCAGGCGTACGGTCTCGCGGCCGTCTGCCGCCTCGCCGACCACAATGATATCTTTCTGTGCTTCGAGCAGAAGCCGAAGGCCTTCCCTTACAATAGTATGGTCGTCGGAAAGCACTACTGTTATCGCCATATGGTTACTTCTTCACTTCGATCACAACCCGTGTCCCCTTTCCGGGACCGGATGCAATCGTCAAAATACCGTCTATGGTATCAGTTCTCTCCCGCACGTTGAGCAGTCCCCATCTCGATTCCCCGATTTTCTTGAGGGCTGCGGGATCGAAGCCTACTCCGTTATCGACTATAACGAACTGGATCTTCCCGTCCATGCTGTCAAGTCTGATGCTCACTTCAGTCGCCTTTGCGTGTTTGGTGATATTTGTCAATAACTCCTGCGCAATGCGGAAAAGCGTGATCTCCGTTTCTGAGGGCAAATCAACCTTCGTATCCTGATATGCCACATTAATGGTTAAGCCCGTCCGTTTCGAAATCCTTTCGCTGAACCACCGAATCGCCGCCATCAAACCGTAATCATCCAGAACGGACGGACGGAGATCGGACATGACGTCTCTTATTCTCTTTGCGGTTTCTTCGAGGATGCCCATCGAGTCATTGAGCCGGGCATCTGTTTGCTTTGTCAATGTGTCTGACAATTGATTGCGCAATATGCCCAGATTGATCCCAAGCGCTGTCAAATTCTGCCCAACCTGGTCGTGCAGCTCCCTCGCAATTTTCTGTCTTTCGATTTCCTCCGCTTCAGCCAGGCGTTTGGCAAAGTTCCGGAGCTGCTCATGNGATTTCTTCAGTTCTTCTTCAGTTTTTTTGCGTTCTGTGATATCGTTTAAAAAATTTAATGTTGCGGGTCTGCCTTCCCAGGTAAATAACACGGCGCTGATCTCCATCCACACGATAACGCCGTCCTTTGTAACCACTCTAAACAAGTCGTTCCCAGAAACTTCTTCGCCTTTCATCCGCTTTGCATAATTGGTTGAAACTATTGCCCTGTCGGCCGGATGAATGAATTCTATGAAGGGCCGGGAGAGTAATTCTTCTTTCGAATACCCTAATAATTGTATCGCTTTCGAATTTGCAAATTTGAGCACTCCATCCTGAGCAGCAACGATCGATTCATTGACATTCTCTATCAATAAACGATATTTCTCTTCAGATTCTTTCAGTTTCTCCTCGGCAGCCTTACGATCAGTAATGTCACGGCCTATTGATTGCAATTCAACAGTGCGACCTCGTTCGTCAAAAAGTGCCCTGTTCGCCCACTGCTGCCATCGGATTGCCCCGTCAGGCTTAATGACACGATTCTCAATGACCGCCACAGGATTTTCTTTGCTCAGTCCGGCAATGTGTGTCTTCAGTCTCTCGTGATCCTCAAACGGAATAAATGGAAGATAACTCTGCCCGATCAGCCTATCCCTCGTCTTCCCGAAATAGCGGCAGTATGCTTTATTCACAAAGGTAATTATTCCATCAATGGTAGAACGACTGATGAGTTCAGCCTGATCCTCGACAACTGAACGATATTGCTCTTCCGATTTCCGTAAACGCCGTACTTCCAACGCACGGGACAATACCGGCTGGAGCATTTTCCAGTTCAGGGGTTTTGTCAGGTAATCGAAAGCTCCCTCCTTCATCGCTTCCACGGCTGTTTCAACCGTGGCGTGCCCAGTGACGATGATGCAGACGAGCAAAGGGTCTTTCGTTTGCGCAGCTTTCATGAAGGCAATCCCGTCCATCTGCGGCATGATGAGGTCAACGAGAATCAGATCAAATGCGTGTCCGTCGAAAACTTCCAGCGCTTCTTTTGCTGAAACAAAACACTCAGCCTCATAACCGATTTCCGACAGGATATCGCATAAGGGGGTCAGCGTTTCGCGTTCATCGTCAACAACCATTACTTTGCCGAGCGGCTTTCTGCTCATTTTCTCACTCCTCTTCTTAAAGACGGCACGTATGTCTCTACCCAGGAGAATCCAAAATCCGCCACCACCTATTGCTAAACTTCCACTTCAGCGGCTGTTTCTCTGGTAAAGTGCAGCGTATCCTGTTCATAATCGACGAGTACCGTGTCGCCTTCCCTGAATGTCCTGTCGAGGATCTTCATCGCGAGGGGATTCAGGATCTCCCGCTGCAGTGCCCTCTTCAGCGGTCTGGCCCCGTAAACCGGATCGAACCCGATACCGGCAAAATATTCCTTTGCCTTCTCTGTCAGACGTATATCGACATTTTTCTCTGCAATGTAGCGCTTCATTCTGTTCACCTGTATTTCCACAATCTGTTTGAGGAGCTCTTTGGAGAGTGGATTGAAGATGACGATTTCATCGACCCTGTTCAGGAACTCCGGCCTGAAGAATGATCTGAGGTCTGCCATCATTCTTTCCTTTAAATCCGTATTGCTCAGTATCCAGTAGGCTTCGGGTTTCTTTGCCCGTTCTTCGAGCATTTCCTGAATATGGACACTGCCGATGTTTGATGTCATGATCACGACGGCATTTCTAAAGTCAACGGTCCTGCCGTGGCTGTCCGTAAGTCTTCCATCGTCGAGGAGCTGGAGCAGGAGGTTGAACACTTCCGGATGTGCCTTCTCGACTTCGTCGAAGAGGATTACGGAATAGGGCTTCCGCCTCACCGCCTCTGTGAGCTGCCCGCCTTCCTCATATCCTACATACCCCGGAGGAGCGCCGATAAGCCGCGAGACGGTATGCCTTTCCTGATATTCGGACATATCGATCCTGATCAGCGCGTTTTCATCGTCAAAGAGGAATTCCGCGAGCGCCTTTGCAAGTTCGGTTTTTCCAACCCCGGTCGGGCCCAGGAATATGAAAGAACCTATCGGCCTGTTCGGGTCCTGGATACCCGCGCGAGCCCTCCTCACTGCATTGGACACCGCTTCGATCGCTTCGTCCTGTCCGACAACCCTCTGCCTGAGCCGTTCATCCATATGGATCAGTTTCTGCACCTCTCCTTCGAGCATCCTGCTTACCGGGATTCCCGTCCACTTTGCAACAACCTCCGCGATATCCTCTTCGTCCACCTCTTCTTTCAGCATTTTTCTTCTCTTCTGGGCCTCAAGCAGCCTTTTGTTTTCCCCTTCGAGGGACCGCTGCAGTTCGATGAGTCTTCCGTACCTGAGTTCAGCAGCCTTTGTCAGATTTCCCTCGCGTTCAGCTCTCTCCGATTCCATTTTGGTCTTTTCTATCTGCTCTTTATACCCCCGCATTAGTGCAATGATCTCTTTCTCTCTCATCCACTGCGCCCTCAGCTCATTGCGCTTTTCCTGGAGTTCCGCCATCTCTTTCACGATCTTTTCGAGTCTTTCTTTAGACTCCGTTCCATCCTTCATGACAGCCTGTTTTTCTATTTCAAGCTGTCGAAGCTTTCTCTCTATTTCATCGAGTTCAACCGGCATGCTGTCGATCTCCATCCTGAGTTTCGACGCCGACTCATCGATAAGGTCAATCGCCTTGTCCGGGAGAAATCTGTCGGTAATATATCTGTTCGAAAGCACCGCTGCGGAAATCAACGCCGAATCCTTGATCTTCACTCCGTGATGCACCTCGTACCGTTCCTTGAGTCCCCGCAGGATCGAAATGGTATCTTCGACGCTGGGCTCTTTAATAAAGATCGGCTGGAACCTCCTTTCGAGCGCGGGGTCTTTTTCGATGTGTTTTCTGTATTCATCCACAGTGGTCGCTCCGACGCACCGCAGGTCTCCCCGCGCAAGCGCCGGCTTGAGCATATTCGAAGCATCGATTGCTCCTTCAGCTGCACCGGCGCCGACAAGGGTATGGAGTTCGTCGATGAACAGAATGACCTTTCCCTCAGCCTGCTCAATATCCTTGAGCACCGCTTTTAACCGTTCCTCAAATTCGCCCCTGAACTTGGATCCCGCAACAATGGCGCCTATATCGAGTGCAACCACTTTCTTGTCTTTTAATGTTTCAGGGACATCCCCTGCGACAACCCGCTGGGCAAGCCCTTCTGCAATAGCCGTCTTCCCGACACCCGGATCGCCGATCAGTACGGGATTATTTTTTGTCCTTCGTGACAATACCTGAATGATCCTCCGTATC
>Ga0031656_10000600_pt1 | contig 12676 bp, 11 predicted proteins | sample FrelakmetDIP11DI_FD_55080 | JGI IMG/M metagenome (GOLD analysis project Ga0031656, IMG submission 55080) | Freshwater lake sediment microbial communities from the University of Notre Dame, USA, for methane emissions studies - DIP11 DI | ecosystem: Environmental > Aquatic > Freshwater > Lake >... | reverse complement strand
GATACAAACCCGAAGGAGATGAATGGGCTGATATTGTCAGACAAACCTTGATTGGCAACCATGGCGAATCGGCAAAATTCCACCTAAGATATTTCGAAATCGCCACTCATGGATTCAGCAGTTTCGAAATTCACAAACATGAACATGTTGTCATAGGAGTCAGGGGAAACGGTATCTGTATCACGGGCAGGAAAAAATACAAAATCGGCTTCCTTGATACGCTTTATATCAAACCCAACGAGCCCCATCAGCTAAGAAATCCCTACGATAAACCTTTTGGTTTTTTCTGTATTGTGAATGCGAAAAGAGACAGGCCAAAGATAATCAAACAATGAAAAATAATGTTCAGTAATCCCCCGATATCCCCCTTTAGGAAAGGGGGAAACATTGATATTGATATAGAAAGAAGAGAAGAAAGACTCCCCTCTTTTATAAAGAGGGGTAAGGGGAGATTACTCAATAATAATTTTCTCTTGATATGCCTCAATGAGTCAATGTCAACGAAAAAAAGCAAGGGAAAAAACTATAATAATATAGCTATATATAAATTAGTTAGCAATATTACTTAAAGTTATACTTTAATAATATGTTTTACAATTTACATATATACTGCATCTGGGGTATGATAACGCCACATTATTGAAAAAAGGAAAAAGCCACGCCTTGATTTGATTTCAGTATAATTATCGTGATTCCATGGACAAAAAAAACTATATTGATCATGAGATTCTAAAATTACTCCAGTCCTGGGGTTCTGTTATCCTGCCTTCAACAATGTTCGTCATCGGACTTCTCATTCTTTTGGATTATTTGGTCACTCCTGATCATTTTGCTGCATTCCTTGTATTGAGAATTGCGAGTATCGGTTTATTTGTTCTGCTCTTCTTTTTGAACAGACGTAACCTGAATAAGAACCTGCAGTTGGGTATCACGGTTACTGCAACAATCATTGTGTCTTTCATGGTTGAATTAATGATCCTTGCAACAGGTGGGCATAAATCCAGCTATTATGCCGGGATGATCTTAACATTTGTGTTCATTATTGGACTGCTGCCGATCTCCTTATCCGTCACGTTCTCTTTGGCGGCCATTATTTATAGTATTTATCTTTTCCCTATTTTGCTATTTGACTCCGTGACAGACATCAAGATATTTTTCAATAACAACTTCTTCCTGGGTTCTGTATTTTTTATCGGATTCATATGGAGGTATATCAACCAGAAACTTCTCACCAACAAATTGGAGCTTGAATATGATCTTTCCGAGGAGAAGGAGCAACTGAAAAGCTATTCAACCAATCTTGAGCACCTCGTTCAGGAGCGGACAAAAGATCTGTCAATATCAGAAAAATGGCACAGGGCTATATTTGACCATGCGACAGACGGAATTATTGTGCTTGACAGGAATGGAACAATCATCAATGTCAATCAAAAAGCATGTGATATTCACGGATTTGACAGAGATGCCTTAACCGGAGTCAGTATGGAACTCCTTGATGCAAAGGCGGACAGGGATAGTTTTGTTCAGAGAATGGAAAAGATTCTTGACGGAGAATCCCTGATCTATGAGACAGAACACTATAAGAAGGATGGCAGCAAGGTTGTCCTCGATGTGAGCTCAAATGCCATAACCATTGAGGATAAAACATACATTCAGTCTTTTTACCGGGATATCACGGAAAAGAAAAGGATTCAGGAACAATTGATGCATTCGACAAAAATGGAGTCAATCGGAATTCTTGCCGGAGGAATTGCCCATAATTTCAATAATATTTTAACGGCCATTTTAGGCTATGCTGAACTTCTGCTCGAATTCAGCACCCTTGATGATGTATCAAGGCAGCGGGTCCGGAACATTGAGAGCTCGGCACGCAAGGCAGGCGTAATGGTCTCCAAACTCCTGAGTTTTGCACGGCGTGAATCGCATGATGTACTTCCCCTGAATCTCCACGAGGTTATTAACGACTCATTGAAGCTTTTTGAAGGAGTACTGAATAAGAAGATAGGCCTGAAAGTAAATTTTGCTGAACAGACCCCCACGATTGATGGTGATCCCAATCAAATCGAACAGATNATGATGAATCTCCTGGTAAATGCCAAGGATGCCATGCCCGACGGCGGCCTTATTACCATTGCATCCCGGCTGATCGATGTCGACGGGGACCGGCTGCATATCCCGTCGTATGTTGAACCGGGGAGATATATCATGTTATCGGTTTCCGACACCGGAACCGGTATTTCCAAAGAGGTCATCAACAGGATTTTTGATCCGTTCTTTACGACCAAAGAAAAGGGAAAAGGTACNGGCCTGGGACTTGCAACNGTGTATGGAATCATCAAGGACCATAAAGGCTATATTTCCGTGCAGAGTGATGTCGGTAAAGGGACTACGTTCGATATCTACTTNCCTGTTTCCGGGAGATCCGGTCAGGNGGTTGTAAAACCCCGTGTTACCACGATTGAAGGAAACGAAAATATCCTGATCGTTGACGATGACAACGATGTCCTTAATCTGGTATCCGATCTCCTTGAAACTCATGGATATCACGTCATGCCTGTCAATAATTCCCTGAATGCCATAGATGTATTCAAGACCAATCTCGCCAAAATTAAGCTTGTGATAACAGACATCGTCATGCCGCTCATGGAAGGAAATGATTTGATTAAAATTCTGAAAAATATCAAACCGGAGATCAGGATACTGGTCATCTCCGGCTACAGCGATGCAGCCATCCGGGAGGATGGATCTATTGATGCTTTTTTGAAAAAACCCTTTGAGCGGATGGAACTGCTGACGACGGTAAGGCGGATCCTTGATACCGGAAGAGAGAGATTACCACTTTATTAAAGCTGATGCCCAGGTGAGTCCGCCACCAAACGCCTCAAGGAGAATATAATCTCCGTCCTTGATCCGACCGGATGTCAACGCTTCATCAAGCGCTATCGGGATCGATGCAGCAGATGTGTTGCCATATCGTTCGAGATTCACAAAGACTTTTTCCATCGGCAGGTTCAGTCTCTCAGCTGTTGCCTGAATAATGCGAAGGTTTGCCTGATGAGGAACGAGAAGCGAAAGCTGTGAAGGATCCAGATTGTTATCAGCAAGGGTTTTCAGGGCAACATCCTCTAATGTCCGGACNGCAACCTTGAACGTTTCATTTCCCTTCATTCGTATAGAATGCAGTCCCTTTTTCAGGGTGTCCGTCGATGCAGGATTCCTTGAACCCCCTCCCGGAATATTGATAAGTTCCCACATGCTCCCGTCTGAATTGATGGACATCGAGAGTATTCCTCTGTCTTCACTGGTTGATTCAACGATTGCAGCGCCTGCTCCGTCGCCAAAGATAACACACGTTGTCCTGTCTTTCCAGTCTGTAACCTTAGAGAGCACCTCTGCTCCCACCACAAGGATTTTCCTGTGCATACCCGACCGGATAAAAACGTCTGCAATGTAGAGGGCATACAGGAATCCTGAACAGGTCGCGTTGATGTCGAATCCAACAGCACGCGAAGCGCCGAGTCTGTTCTGGAGAAAGCACGCAGTAGACGGGAACGGCATATCACCCGTTATGGTGGCAACGATGATCATATCAATCTCACCTGCGTTCAAACCCGCCCGTTCGAGGGCAATTTTTGAGGCCTCAAAGGCAAGGTCTGACGCTGCCTGACTTTCATCTGCGATCCGCCTTTCCTTGATCCCTGTCCTCTCGGTTATCCATTCATCTGAGGTATCGACCATCTTCTCAAGATCGAAATTTGAGAGAATCCTTTCAGGCAGGTAAGAACCGACGGATATGATTCTACTTCTTACCAACAGGCAGCCTTTCGTGATGGGAAAGGTCATCTTCAATTGCTGATGAGATAATCTCGTAAACCCTTTTCTGCGCAAAGTCCGATGCAACTTTTATGGCATTCTTTATCGCCTTTGCAGTCGATCTCCCATGGCTTATGATACAAGTGCCTTGTATGCCGAGCAACGGCGCACCTCCATACTCATCATAATCTGTCTTCTTTTTAAAGTTCCTCAACGCAGGTTTTAATAACAGATACCCTATCCTGCCGGTTGCCAGGTTTGCAACCTCTCTCTTCAGCATTCTTATAATCGCATCTGCAAGACCTTCGCTCGTCTTTAATACAACATTGCCGGTAAAACCGTCACAGACAATAACATCGGCTTCGCCGGTAAAAATATCTTTTCCGTCGACGTTTCCGATAAAATTCAGATCAGCTTCCCTGAGCAGCTTAAACGTCTCTTTTGTGAGTTCATTCCCCTTGGTATCCTCCTCACCCGTGCTGATGAGTGCTACCTTTGGCTCTTCCCTCCCCAGGATGAACCTGCAGTACATGCTCCCCATCAGAGCGAACTGAAGGAGGTTCTGTGGTTTGCAGTGGAGATTTGCACCTGCGTCAATAAGAACGAACGGCGATTTCAGGGTCGGCATGATAGCTGCTATGGCGGGTCTGTCCACAACAACAGATACACCGAGCACAAGGAGGGCGGTAGCCATAACAACACCGGAGTGCCCGGCACTGACAAAACCGTCTGCCTCGTTGCCTTTAACAAGGTCAATCCCTCTCCGTATGGATGAGTCCTTCTTCCTCCGTATTGCAGACACAGGAGACTCGTCCATCCCCACAACCTGTGAAGCATGCTTGACTGTGATCCGGTTCGGAGGAAACCGTTTGCTGTCGAGTTCTCTTGTTAATGCAGGCTCGTCACCGACAAGGATAATGTCGATATCCTCAAAACTATTAACCGTTTCGATTGCACCCTCGATAGTNACAGCAGGGGCATAGTCACCCCCCATTGCATCAAGGGCAATTCTCATTCTTCTTTTTCGACAACCGTGAGAACTCTGCGGCCATCGTAGGAACCGCAATGAGGACAAACCTTAAAAGACATTTTCAGTTCATTGCAATCAGGGCAGAGGCTCAGGTTAGGCAGCTGACCCTTCCAGTTTGCTCTCCGCTTGTCCCTTCTTGCTCTTGTATGTCTATGCGTTGGATTGGCCACTTCTTACTCCTTTCGTTCCTTCAGTAATTTTCTCAGTTCTTCAAACCGCGGATCAATATTTTTCATGCTGCATGAGCAGGAACTCACATTCAGATCCGCACCGCAATTCGGGCAGAGTCCCCTGCATAAATCGTCGCAGAGGGCTTTCATCGGAATATTTAAAGCCACCTGTTCTTTCAGAAGACTGATGAGATCCAGTTCATCGCCTGAATAGAAATCCAAATCAAGTTCTTCGGATGCTATCTCGTGGTAATCTTCACCCTTGAGTTCTTCAACAGGACGATAGACGACATCAACAGGAACAGATACATCACCGGCAAATTTCTTCAGGCACCTGCTGCACTGCAACTCGACTTCAGCTTTCAGATCGCCTTTCACCATAATCTCGCTTCCTATTTTCTCCACCTTTAACCGGGCATGGATCGCGAACGGGGCACCGTCAGATGTAATCGTTTCCTGAATCTCGACATCAAGTCCTTCCTGTGGTATATCAGGAATTATTATCTTCATTTTTGAAAGATCGGGAGCAAAGTATTTAATTATAAAAGGTGTTTTTAAAAAGTGCAAGCTTCGGAGGCCTTCCTTGACAAAGCTGAAAAGCCTATGATAATAAATCAGAGCGAGATAATTTTCAAGGAGGTATGAATGAATCCGGATGATCTGAAATATCATAAAGAGCATACTTGGATCAGGCTGTCAGGCAAAAAAGTAACTATCGGCATTACCGATTATGCCCAGGAAGCACTCGGTGACATCGTCTTCATTGATCTGCCGGAAGGTGATACGGAAATCGAAGCAAACGGTGAAATCGGTGAAATTGAATCGACAAAAGCAACATCTTCCATTATCTCTCCTGTGAGCGGAAGGGTGATCAAAGTTAACGACGACCTTACCGAAACACCAGAGCTTGTCAATGATGACCCTTACGGGAAAGGCTGGATAGCGGTTATTGAAATCGACGACGCCTCAGAGCTTGATGACCTGATGGATTCGTCTGAGTATGCTAAGTTTGTCGAAGAAGAAGCTAAATGAAATTAGCAATACTCGGTTCAGGTCCCGGAGGCTATGTCGCAGCNNTNAGAGCTGCACAATTGGGTGCCGAGGTAACCGTAATTGAAGAANACGAAGTTGGTGGAACCTGCCTGAACTGGGGATGCATTCCCACAAAATCCCTCGTCTCATCATCAGAGATGTTCTTTAGAGCCAAAAGATTGCAGGAGTTCGGCATTGAGACAACAGGAACTATTTCACCAAATTTTTTAAAAATCCTCGAGCGAAAAAACAGAATCGTCAACCTGCAGATAAAAGGGATACGGAATCTTTTCAAATTCCACAGGATTACATTGCAGGAAGGACGCGGGCAGCTTATCTCTCCGTCAGAAATAGCTTTTACATCAAAAAATGGCTCTCATGGGACAGTAAAAGCAGACCGGATAATCGTGGCAACAGGTTCGAGGCCATTTCAGCTTCCCGGATTTCCCTTCGACGGGAAACAAATTCTGTCGACTGACGATGTCTTCAGCCTGGATGCGATACCGAAAAGCCTTATTATTATTGGTGCAGGNGTCAGCGGATGCGAATTTGCATGCATCTTCAGGCAACTCGGATCTGAAGTTACCNTACTTGAAAAGCTTCCACGAGCTCTTTCCACTGAAGATACCGAGATATCGGAAATTTTTGAGCGGGAATTGAAGAAAAGAGGTATCAGGCTCCTTTCCAATATAACTATTAATAAAGTTGATAAGCGGGATGGCAGCATTCGCGTTTTCCTTACTGACGGCACGGAGCTCGAAGCGGAAAGGGCACTTGTATCTGTCGGAAGATCGTTGAACAGCGATGGCATAGGTTTAGAAAAGGTTGGCATCGGGAAAGGCGTGGGCGGGGAGATTATTGCGAATGAAAAGATGGAGACAAACATATCCGGCATATACGCCGTCGGAGACGTAATCGGTGGTCATATGCTGGCTCACGTTGCTTCAGCAGAGGGGATCGTTGCGGCAAACAATAGTATGGGCGGGGATGAGCGTGCAGATTATTCCGCTGTGCCGTCGGCAATATTCACCTCTCCGGAAATAGCCTCGGTCGGTATCAGAGGACAGCAGGCGGCAGAAATGGGGATAAAGGTCCGCACGGGCCATTTTCAGTTCCGGACACTCGCAAAATCCCACATCATGGGAGAAATTGAAGGGATGATCAAGATCATCTCTGATGAGTCATCAGACAGGATAGTGGGTGTTCACATGATAGGGCCGCATGCCTCTGATCTCATCCATGAGGCTGTCCTTGCGGTCTCAAAAGGACTCAGAACAACAGACATCTCGCGAATTATGCATGCACATCCGACACTATCAGAGGTTCTGCAGGAAGCTGCAGCAGACGTCTATGGTGAAGCGATCCATGCGCAAAAAAAGTGAGTTCTTCTCTATACGGGAGAGCATGGTGTTGGAGATTGAGGAGGCATGACAATCTCTGCAGGTATACAAGGGGAAAAAAGTATTTTATAATTAAGGGTAATGGGAGTGCACGGTAATCTCTTAAGAAAACAGGTAACTTCTGAGCTCAAGAAACGGCGGTTGATATTTTTTACTCTTACTCTCCTGAGTATCCTGTATCTCATCATCAATGTAATCTTCGGCGATATGGGTCTGATCCGGTACGTTGAACTGCGGAAAACCAAGGCCAGTTTGGAGTCGCAGGTCAAAGAGATAGAACAGGATAATAAAAAACTCAGATCACAACTGAAATCAATCAAGGAAGACCCTTTCATAAAAGAACAACATGCGAGAGAGGATTATGGATTAGCGAAGCCCGATGAATTGATCTTCCAGTATGACCGATAGTCCGCTGTATATTTCCTTCCTCTGGCACATGCATCAGCCGTTCTATAAAGACCCCTTCACAGGACTGTACCGGCTTCCCTGGGTAAGGCTCCACGGCACCAAGGATTACCTTGATATGGCGGAGATTCTCTTGGATTTTCCGGAGATAAAACAGACGTTTAATTTCACTCCCTCCCTCCTTGAGCAGATTATCGACTACGCAGAACACCACGCAGGAGACCGGTATCTGGAGCTTTCTTTGAAAAAGGCGTCCGAGCTCAATATCGAGGACCGGACGTTCATACTCGAAAATTTCTTCCTTGCAAACTGGGAACACATGATAAAACCATTCCCGAGATATTTCGAACTGCTCATGAAAAGGGGAACCCATTGCATACGAAGCGAGCTGAAGAGGATGGCACAGTATTTCAATGTTCCTGACTTTCTTGATCTCCAGGTGCTTTTCAATCTCTGCTGGATAGATCCGGTGTTCAGGAAGAAAGATCCCTTCCTGAGCATGCTCATTGAAAAAGGCAGGAACTTCACTGAGGAAGATAAGGTGCTGCTCCTTGAGAAACAGCTTGCTCTGTTGAAGAAAATAATACCTCGCTACAAGGAAATGGTGGCAGCGAATCACATCGAACTTTCTGTCTCCCCGTTCTATCACCCTATTCTTCCGCTCCTCTGCGATACAAATGCCGCGAAGATTGCACTGCCTGAAGTACGTCTGCCGCAGAATAGATTCTCCCATCCTGAAGATGCACAGCGGCAAATCAGGATGGGAATTGAGTACTTCGAAAAGGTCTTTGGGTACAGGCCTGTGGGCATGTGGCCATCCGAAGGTTCTGTCAGCGAGGAGGTTTTGAGACTTGTTTATAGGGAAGGAATCCGCTGGATTGGAACAGATGAGGACATCCTTTCAATCTCTCTCGGGAGACCTCTACGGGACTCTTCGAGGAACGTTGTTGATCCGCATGCCCTATACAGTCCCCATCTGTTTGAGGATGTATCCATAATATTCAGGGATCACAGCCTTTCCGACCTCATTGGTTTTGAATATGCAAAGTGGGAACCCGGAAAGGCTGCCGAAGATTTTATTGCAAAGCTTATTCATATCGGGAGATCAATTCCAAAGGACAAGCCTCACCTTGTATCGATTATCCTCGACGGTGAAAATGCCTGGGAATATTACCGGAATGACGGTCATGATTTTCTCCGGTATTTATACGAAGGGTTATCAAAAGAGCAGAGATTGAAAACCGTTACTGTCTCAGAATATCTGAATGCCAGTGACAGGGGAAGACCATTAGAGAGAATCCACGCCGGTTCCTGGATTTATGCAAACTTTGCCGTTTGGATCGGCCATGAGGAGGATAACACCGCCTGGGATTATCTGACGGAGACGCGAGAGGAGCTTCAGATCTTTCAGGAAATGAATCCTGAACGGGATCTGTCCGATGCATGGAAGGCGCTCTATATTGCTGAGGGAAGTGACTGGAACTGGTGGTACGGAGATGACCATACCACCGAGAATCAGAAGGACTTTGATGAACTGTTCAGATTACATCTTATGAAAGTATACAGGGAAATCGGCAAAGAGATACCGGCCCACCTTTTCATCCCTGTCCTTAGAGAAGACCGGAGTGTCGTACCGTTAGTCGCTATGCGGGGATTTATCGAACCGAGGATTGACGGAATGGTGACGAGCTATTATGAATGGTACCAGGGTGCTCACCTCGATACAAGGAAAGCAGGCGGCAGCATGCACAAATCAGAGAGTATCCTGTCAACCCTTTTCTATGGTTTTAATAAGGACTCGCTTTTCCTGAGACTGGACAGCATAGTGCCGTTCAGGGAACTGACCGACGAGATAACATTTTCTGTGGACATAACAAAGCCATTGCAGAGCAGAATTCATATAACATTAAAGCCTTCCCTGCACGCAGAACTTTTCAGGAAGATTGAAAGCAGTTGGACAAAGATACAGGATATTCCGGATGTTGCTGCTGAGGACATTTTCGAGATGAAGGTCCCTTTCAGTGCTCTGAATGCCAGAGAAAAGGATGAAATCAGTCTTTCCATATCAGTCATGAAAAAGGGAGAAGAGATAGAACGGTGTCCGTTCAGAGGACATATTACGCTCACCGTGCCGACGCCTGATTTTGAGGCCATGATGTGGTACTGAAAAAAACAGGATCCAAGGATTCAAGGGTTCGAGGAATGAAGAACCCCGCAGTCCCGAAGGCTTTCGGGACGAGGTATCTTATCGTAAGGAGTTATTATTTCCATATTCGCTCGCTAACCCCGCAGCAAGCTGCGAGGAATGCGCTCGCTATCCGATTCAAGTGAAAAATATAATTAAGATGAAGCTTGAACCCTTCCGCCACAAGCGGATTCGCTGAGGCGAAGCATCCTTGAACACTTCTTAATGCCATGAAAGCATTAATTCAACGGGTTGCTGAAGCAAAAGTTGCAATACAGGGAAAAGCTTTTTCAAAGATAGGAAAAGGCATGCTTGTTTTCCTTGGTGTTGAAAAAGGTGATACCGATGCCGACCTTGAATATCTCGTCAATAAAGTCTCACATCTGCGGATATTCGAAGATGATCAGAAGAAGATGAACCTGTCGATTCAGGACATCAACGGAGAGGTGCTTATCGTGTCTCAATTTACCCTGTCGGCCGACTGCAAAAAAGGCAACCGTCCTTCTTTCGATAATGCTGAAGACACGCTGAAGGCAAAAGACATGTATGGAAATTTTGTCGAACGGCTGAGAGAGATTGGCCTGAAAGTAGCAACAGGCGATTTCGGCTCATTTATGCAGGTTCATCTTATCAATGACGGCCCGGTTACCATACTGCTCGATTCCAGAAAATGAGATTGCCAACACTATTCATGTCTGCTACAGGAGAAAGAGGATACATATGGAACGTGAAGTAATAGAATTCGATGTTGTCTTTGTCGGCGGCGGGCCAGCCAATTTAAGCAGTGCAATTCATCTGACGAACCTCGTCCAGAAACATAATAAAGACATTGAAAACGGGAAACAGCAAGGCAATCAAATAGATATCGATGACAAAATTGCTGTTCTCGAAAAAGGCGCGTATTTCGGTGCGCATAACATTTCCGGAGCAGTGCTCATTCCTGATGTACTTTCGGAACTATTGCCTGACCATAAGGAGCTTGGCTGCCCCATAGATGCAGAGGTAACCAGGGAATCCNTGTATTTTCTGACCAAAAAGGGAAAGATCAAAGNTCCTTTNACTCCACCGTTTTTGAATAATCACGGNAATTATGTTCTTTCGCTCTCCAGATTTGTCGGTTGGCTTTCAAAAATTGCGGAAAAGAACAAAGTGATGATGCTTGAAGGAACGGCCGCAGTTGAAATGCTCTATGAAGGTACCACAGTAATCGGCGTCCGAACGGACGACAAACGTCTTCAGGAGAATGACGAATATGAGACCCCCGGTTATGTTCTCAACTCAAAGGTCGTCGTGCTGGGAGAGGGGAGCAACGGTACTTTGCGCAAAAGCATCGTTAAAAAACTACACCTTGACAAAGACAAGGCTCCTTCCATCTATGAACTCGGCGTAAAAGAGATCTATGAACTGAAGAGTAATCCTCTCAAAAAGGGGGAATGTATCCATACACTCGGATATCCGTTCCGGAAAGGACTTTCTGGCGGTGGATTTATCTATTGCATTTCCGAAACCAAGGTTGTCATCGGGCTTATCGCTCATCTCAGCTCCGAAGACCCGCAGTTCGATCCTCACAAGGAACTTCAAAAATACAAACAGCATCCGTTGATTACCGATATCATCAAAGACGGAAAACCCACGCATTACGGCGCCCGGACTCTTCCCTGCGGCGGGTATTTCTCCATTCCCAAACTTACCTCCGACGGCGTTATGATAACCGGCGACTCCGCAAACCTTGTCGATTCGCAAAAGCTGAAAGGGCTCCATACATCCATAAAATCGGGAATGCTTGCGGCTGAAGTTCTCTTTGAAGCATTCAAGATTAATGATTTCTCTGCAAACCAATTGGCAAAATATGAAGAGAAATTGAAAAACAGCTCTATATACTCCGATCTCAGGAAGAGCCGCAATTTCACTCCTGCGGTTGCCATGGGAGTTCCTTTTCCGGGCGGGCCGCTTCTCGGATTCCAGATTGTCACTGGCGGCGCCACACCGATAGGTGATCTTAAAACAAAGCCCGATTACTCGACAACCGAAGATATAAAGAGTTTTTACGGCAGTAAATCACCTGAATCATTGCCGAAGGCAGATGACAAAATTATTGTCAGCAAATTGACGGATGTTTATTTCTCCGGCACAGTGCATGACGAAAAACAGAAAAGCCATATCCAGTTGAAAGATGAAGCTGTATGTAAAAAATGCATTTCTGATTATAAAGCGCCTTGCACGGTGTTCTGCCCTGCCAGCGTCTATGAACTGGAAGATAATGAAATAAAAGTGAACTTCAGTAATTGCCTGCACTGTAAGACCTGCGATTTGAAATGCCCGTTTCAAAATATTGTCTGGAACCTGCCGGAGGGCGGGGGCGGGCCCCGGTATAGCCTGCAGTAAGAGCAGAGCATTAGCCATGAAATACTCTGACATTACGTTGCGTATTGCTTCCTCACTGAGGCAACCTGAAGTTTTCAAAATGTAAGCATTTCGATATAACATTCTGCTACAATTCCCCCAAAGTTTAAGAACTGCATAAAAAATATTCGATCACCAATTTTAAAAAGGAGGAAATTTATGTACACGGTAAATTTTACAAATGTGGAGGTAAAAATATCAGACGGATCAGTGATAAAAGGAAAAGTCAATATTCGAG
>Ga0031656_10000599_pt1 | contig 12694 bp, 10 predicted proteins | sample FrelakmetDIP11DI_FD_55080 | JGI IMG/M metagenome (GOLD analysis project Ga0031656, IMG submission 55080) | Freshwater lake sediment microbial communities from the University of Notre Dame, USA, for methane emissions studies - DIP11 DI | ecosystem: Environmental > Aquatic > Freshwater > Lake >... | reverse complement strand
CTCGAGAAGGCGCTCGTCGGACAGACGCTGACGCCGGGGCTTGCGGCAGCGGTCGAGCCGGCCCATCTCGCGCCGCTCGCACCCATCGACGACGTTCGCGCCAGCGCCGACTACCGGCGGGAGGCGGCCGCGACCCTGGTGCGACGCGCGCTGGAGGAGGTCGCCCATGGCTGATGCCGAGCGCCCCGCCGGCGCGGAGACCATGGCGTTCTCGGTCAACGGTGCAGCGCGCGCCGTTGCATGCCACCCCGGCGAACGCCTCGCCGACGTGCTGCGCGACCGGCTCGGTCTCACCGGCACCAAGATCGGCTGCAATGCCGGCGACTGCGGGGCCTGCACGGTGCTGGTCGACGGGCGCCAAGTGTGTGCCTGCATCACCGCGGTCGGCCAGGTCGAGGGCCGCAGCGTCGTGACCGTGGAAGGGCTGGCACGCGACGGCCGCCTCGACCGGCTGCAGCGGGCGTTTCTCGCCCTCGGCGCCGCGCAATGCGGCATCTGCACTCCGGGCATGCTGATGGCGGCCACGGATCTCCTCGCGCGCAATGCAGCGCCCGACGAGGCCGCGGTGCTTGACGCGCTGGGCGGCGTGCTCTGCCGGTGCACCGGATATCGCAAGATCGTGGAGGCGGTGCTGGCCGCTGCGGCCGGCGAGACCGATGCCTTCGCGCCCGAGGCCGGCCGCGCCGTCGGCGCGCGGGCGTGGAAGGTGGACGGTCCCGCCAAGGTCGATGGCACGGAACGTTACGGTGCGGATGCTGCGCCGGCCGACGCGCTCTGGCTCCGGGTCGTGCGGTCCCCCCATGCGGCGGGGCACTTCGTGATCGGCGCCACCGCTGCGCTCGTCGCGCGGCATCCGGGTCTGGCAGCGGTGCTCACGGCCGCCGACGTGCCCGAGAACACGTTCGGTGTCTTTCCCGATACCAAGGACCAGCCGGTGCTTGCACCCGGGCGCGTCCGGTTCCGCGGCGAGGCGGTCGCGTGCCTGGTGGGCGACGCGGCAACGCTGGCGCGCATCCGCGACGACGAGTTGCCCATCGCATGGACGGCGGAGCGCGCCGTCACCACCATCGAGGACGCACTCGCGCTAGGAGCGCCGCCCCTGCACGCGAGTCACCTCGACAACGTGCTGATTCGCGGGCGGGTGGTGAAGGGCGATGTCGAGCGCGCCCTCGACGGGGCGGCGTTCGTGGCCGAAGGCGAGTTCACCACGAGCCACGTGGAGCACGCGTACATCGAGCCCGAGGCGGGCTACGCGGAGACCTTTGTCGAGCGTGGCGTGGAGCGCGTGCGGGTCTATGTCTGCACGCAGACGCCCTACATGGACCGCGACGAGGTGGCGCGGGTGCTGAAAGTCGCACCGGAGCGCGTGCACATCGTCCCATCGGCGGTCGGCGGCGGGTTCGGCGGCAAGCTCGACGTCTCGGTGCAGCCGTTGCTCGCGCTCGCGGCATGGCGGTTGAAGCGCCCGGTGCGGATGGTGTACTCGCGCGAGGAGTCGATGGCCTCGACCACCAAGCGCCACCCGGCGCGGATGCGGGCGCGCTTCGCCTGCGACGCGGACGGGCGGCTGGTGGCCGCGGATTTCGCCGGCGCGTTCGACACCGGCGCGTACGCGTCGTGGGGGCCGACTGTGGCCAACCGGGTACCGATCCACGCGAGCGGCCCGTATTTCGTGCCGCACGTGCGCGCGCTCACGCAGGCTGTCTACACCAACGGGCCGATCGCGGGCGCGTTCCGGGGATTCGGCGTGCCTCAATCCACCATCGTGCACGAGGCCCTGGTGGACGAGCTCGCGGCGCGGTGCGGCCTCGACCGGCTCGAGTTCCGCCGCCGCAACGCGCTGCGCGCCGGCGAGGCGACCGCCACCGGCCAGGTGCTGCACGCGAGCGCCGGGCTGGCCCAGTGCCTCGAGGCCCTGCGGCCGCGGTGGCAGACAGCGCAAGCCGAGGTCGAGGCGTTCAACGCCGGCGCGCGCGGCCGCACGCGTCGCGGCGCCGGCATCGCCTGCATGTGGTACGGCATCGGCAACACGGTGATCGCCAACCCGTCGACCATGCGCGTGGGCCTGCGTGCGGAAGGGCGCGTCCTGTTCTACAACGGGGCGGTGGACATCGGCCAGGGCTCCAACACCACGCTCGCGCAGGTGCTGGCCGACGCCCTCGGCCTGCCGCTCGATGCGATCGACTTCGTGATGGGCGACACCGATCTCACGCACGATGCCGGCAAGACCTCTGCGTCGCGGCAGGCGTTCGTCTCCGGCAACGCCGCGCGGCTTGCCGGAGAGGCGCTGCGCAGCCGGATGATTGCGCTGGCCGAGTGCGCGCCGGACGCCGGGTTGCGGCTGGAGCCGGGACGCCTCGTCGCCGTCGACGCCCGGGGGACGCATACGCTCGACCTGACCGAGCTTCCCCGCGATGCGCGTGGGGATGTGCTGTTCGGGGAGGGGACCTTCAACCCGCCCACCACGCCGCTCGACGCGAACGGGCAGGGCGCGCCGTACGCCACCTACGGCTTCGCGGCCCAGATGGCGGAGGTGGAGGTCGATCTCGACCTCGGCACGACCAGGGTGCTGCGGATCACCGCGGCGCACGACGTCGGGCGCGCGCTCAATCCGACGCAGGTCGAGGGCCAGATCCACGGCGGCGTGGTGCAGGGCCTGGGCCTCGCGCTCATGGAGGAGTACCACGCGGGCCGCACCGACAACCTCCACGACTACCTGATTCCCACCTGCGGCGACGTTCCGCCCATCGACGTGATCCTCGTGGAGGACCGTGAGCCGCTCGGCCCCTACGGCGCGAAGGGCGTGGGTGAACCCGCGCTGATCCCGACGGCCCCGGCGATCTTCGGCGCCATCCACCATGCCACCGGCGTGCGCGTGCATCACGCACCGGCGACGCCGCATCGCCTGCGCGCCTGGCTGCGCGCCCTGGAGCGCGCATGACCACCCACGCCGATCCGCTGAACGAAAGCTCCGGTGCCGGCACGCTGGAGCGCCCGCCCAGCGGCAAGATCGTCTGCAATGCCTGCCCGGTGCTGTGCCAGATCAGCGAGGGCCGCACCGGCGCGTGTGACCGCTACGCCAACGCCGGAGGCGTGCTCACGCGCGTCGATCCGCTGCTGCTCGCAGCCCGCACCGTCGACGAGAACGGCCAGTTCGTGCCGTTCGCCGCGGGTCAGTCCTGGGACGGCACGCTGCGCGAGCGCACCGAGGTGTTCGTGACCGGCGTCGGGTCCGGGACCACCTATCCGGACTACAAGCCGGCACCGTTCATTGTCGCGTCGGCGCATCGCGGCGTCGACATGGTGACCGTGGTGACCGAAGGCATCTTCAGCTACTGCAGCTTCAAGGTGAAGATCGACACCGACCGGTACATCGGCCCGGAGTGCGCGCCGGTGCGCGCCGACGGCGAGGTGGTCGGGCACGTGACGACCATGGAGTACGGCTCGCAGATGCTCTCGCTGGGCGGGGTGCACCACCTCACCGGGGGCAGCAAGCGCGAGGGCCGCGTCACCTGCGACGTGATGATGGCCCTGGGCAACAAGCAGCCGGTGGAGCTGGAGGTCGAAGGCGGAGCGAAGCTGGTGGTGCAGTCGGGCGCCGCCCCGGTCATCAACGGCGTCGAGGAGCAGCGCATGCGGGTCGGCTGCGGTTCCGCGACCATCGGCATATTCGCGCAGCAGTGGTACGGCCACGTCGACGAGGTCATCGTCGTCGACGATCACATCACCGGCGTGCTGACCGAGCACCAGGCCGGCCGCTTTCTCGACATGCGGCCTGGCGGCGTGAAGATCGTCGGCAGGAAATCCACGCCCGGGCGTTACTTCCAGGTTGCCAATCCCGGGCAAGGCTGGGGCGGCACGGACATCACCGATCCGCTGAAGATCGTCGCCAGCGTGGACGCGAGGACCGCATGGCCCGGCGAGCGCATCCTCATGGTGTCCACCACCGGCGAGGACCACGCCTACTTCGTGCTGGACGAGGCTTTGCGGCTGGTCCCGGCGGAGATGCCGGCGGAGGTGCGCAAGGTGGTGGAGCGCATCGGCGAGAACTGCGAGCCGGCGCTCTGCACCGTGCTGTTCATGGGCGGCGCGGGCGGCAGCCTTCGCGCCGGCGTCACCGAGAATCCGATCGCGCTGACGCGATCCATCAAGCAGGCGCTGGTGAGCGTCACCTGCGGCGGCGCCCCGGCCTACGTGTGGCCGGGCGGCGGCATCATGGTCATGGTGGACGTCGCCCGCATGCCCGACGGCTCGTTCGGCTGGGTGCCGACGCCGGCCATCGTGGCGCCGGTGGAGTTCACCATGCGCCTGGCGGATTACGCGGCCCTCGGCGGGCACATGGACCGGGTACGCCGGCTCGAGGACGTGCTGGCGCACGAGCGCATCCGGGGAGGCGCCTGGGACGACGGCAATCCCTGGCCTGCCGACCTCGCGCCCGGATGAGTGCGGAGCGCACGCGGCTGGACGGCGGGCGCTGGCACTTCCAGCATGGCCCGATCGACCTGGTGCTGGCGGCCGATGGGTGCGACGCGGCGGTCGAGCTCGCGTGGATGCGCTTTCGCACCATCCTCGATGAGCTCGTCGCGGAGCTGCCGGCGTTGCGTCGCCCGGTGAACGCGGGGCCGCCCGTCGCGGGCGAGGTGGCGCGGCGCATGGCGGCCGCCTGCTTGGCCCACGCGGAGCGGTTCATCACGCCCATGGCCGCGGTCGCCGGCGCTGTCGCCGACGAGGTGGTTCACGCGATGCGCCCTGCGGGACCGCGGCGGGCCTACGCCAACAACGGCGGCGACATTGCGCTGCACCTCGAGCCCGGCCAGCGCTGGCGCATCGGGCTGGTCGCCGACGTCTCCCGGCACGGCCATGAGGTCGCCCTGGACGGCGCCTTCGAGGTGGATGCGGCTTTGCCGGTGCGCGGCGTGGCCACCAGCGGCTGGCGCGGGCGCAGCCTGAGCCTGGGGATCGCCGACAGCGTCACCGTGCTCGCCGGCACCGCGGCGGACGCCGACGCGGCGGCCACCATGATCGCCAACGAGGTGCACGCCGACCATCCGGCGATCGTGCGCGCGCGCGCGTGCGACGTCGCCGACGACACCGACCTCGGCGAGCGGCTGGTGACGCGCGGCGTGGGCACCCTCCCGCGCGAACTGGTCGACGCGGCGCTCGAACGCGGGGCCGCCCACGCCGCGGCACTGCACGCGCGGGGGATCATCTGGGCGGCCGCGCTGGTGCTGCAGTCGCGGGCGCGCGTCGTCGGCGGGCTCGCGCCGGCCTGCGCGGCTGGCAGGCTCCCCGGTTACTCGCTATATTGCCGCGACACGCTTCCGCAGTACGACGGTACGCACACAGGGAGAGCCGGACCATGAACGCACGCAGGCAGTTCCTCCTCGCCGCATCCGCAGCCGCGCTCGCCCTGTCGGCGTCGGCGGGCGTCCAGGCCCAGGGCACCATCCGGATCGGCGAGCTCAACAGCTACAAGACCTTTCCCGCGTTCCTGGAGCCGTACAAGAAGGGCTGGGAACTCGCGCTGGAGGAGGTGAACGCCGCCGGCGGCGTGTTCGGTCGCAAGATCGAGGTCATCTCCCGCGACGACAACGGCAACCCCGGCGATGCCGTGCGCGTCGCGGAAGAGCTGCTGACGCGTGAGAACGTCCATTTCATCATGGGCACTTTCGCGTCCAACGTCGGGCTGGCGGTGGCCGACTTCGCCAAGCAGCGCAAGGTGCTGTTCATCGCCGCCGAGCCGCTTTCCGACAAGATCGTCTGGCAGAACGGCAACCGCTACACCTTCCGCCTGCGCACCTCGACGTACATGCAGACGGCCATGCTGGTGCCCGATGCCGCCAAGCTGAAGAAGAAGCGCTGGGCGATCGTCTATCCCAACTANGAGTACGGCCAGTCGGCCACCGCGGCGTTCAAGGAGCTGCTCAAGCGNGCGCAGCCCGACGTGGAGTTCGTGGTCGAGCAGGCGCCGGCGCTCGGCAAGATCGACGCCGGCGCGGTGGCGCAGGCCATTGCCGACGCCAAGCCGGACGCGATCTTCTCCTCGCTGTTCGGCGCCGACCTCGCCAAGTTCGTGCGCGAGGGCAATACCCGAGGCCTCTTCAAGGACAAGGCGGTGTTCAACCTGCTGGCGGGAGAACCGGAGTATCTCGATCCGCTCAAGGACGAGACCCCNGAGGGCTGGTATGTCACCGGCTATCCGTGGAACGCCATCAAGACGCCNGAGCACGACAAGTTCCTCGCCGCCTACCAGAAGCGCTGGAACGACTACCCGCGGCTCGGCTCGGTGGTGGGATACGCGACCATGATGACCGCGGTGGAGGCGATGAAGAAGGCCGGCAGCGTCGACACCGAGAAGCTCATCGCCGCGATGCGCGGCCTCGAGCTCTCCACGCCGTTCGGGCGCGTGCAGTATCGCGCGATCGACCAGCAGTCGACCATGGGCGCGTACGTCGGCCGCATCGGGCAGAAGGACGGCCGCGGAGTCATGACCTCGTTCCAGTACATGGACGGCGCCAGGTACCTGCCGCCGGACGCCGAAGTCCGCAAGATGCGCCCGGCGGACTGAGCGCCCGAGCGATCGTCAGGGAGGCCCGCGCGGCCTCCTTCTTTTTTCGCGCCCCGTGCTCGCCTCCTTCGTCGTCCAGTTCCTGAACGGCCTCGCCAGCGCGTCCACGCTGTTCCTGGTGGCGGCGGGGCTGTCGCTGATCTTCGGCGTGACCCGCATCGTTAACTTCGCGCACGGGTCGCTGTTCATGCTGGGCGTCTACATCGCGTACAGCCTCATCGAGAAGGGCATGGGCGGCGCGGCGGGCTTCTGGCTCGGCGTCGTCGGGGCGGCACTCGCCGTGGCCGTCATCGGCGCTCTGATGGAGATCCTGCTGCTGCGCCGGATCTACCAGGCCCCGGAGCTCTTCCAGCTCCTCGCGACCTTCGGCCTGACGCTGGTGATCAAGGACGCGGCCCTGTTCATCTGGGGCCCGGAAGACCTGCTCGGTCCGCGTGCGCCGGGCCTCAAGGGTTCGGTCGAGATCCTCGGCAAGCCGTTCCCCGAGTACGACCTGNTGCTCATCGCCATCGGGCCGCTGGTGCTGGCGCTGCTCTGGCTGCTGCTCAACCGGACCCGCTGGGGCACGCTGGTGCGCGCGGCGACGCTGGACCGGGAAATGGTCGGCGCGCTGGGGGTGAACCAGAAGTGGCTCTTCACCGGCGTGTTCGCGCTCGGCGCGGGGCTCGCCGGCCTTGGCGGCGCGCTGCAGATTCCGCGCGAGCCGGCGCAGCTCTTCCTGGACCTGCAGGCGGTTTCCGATGCCTTCGTGGTGGTCGTCGTCGGGGGGCTGGGAAGCATTCCCGGCGCCTTCCTCGCCGCCATCCTGATCGGAGTGGTGAAGGCGCTGTGCATCGGCATCGGCAACGTCGACATCCTCGGCACGACGGTGTCGTTCTCCAAGCTCACGCTGGTGGTCGAGTTCATCGTCATGGCGATCGTGCTGGTGGTGCGGCCGTGGGGGCTGCTCGGCAAGCCGCAGGCCCTGCAGCGCGCTGCGGCGACGCACGTCGAGGCGCCGCTGCGTCCCGGGCCGCCCGGGCTCACCGTTGCCACGCTGGTCCTGGTCGCCTCGATGGTCGTCCTGCCGTTCCTCGGCAAGCCGTACGCCGTGGTGCTCGCCATCGAGATCCTCACGCTCGCGCTCTTCGCCGCCAGCCTGCACTTCATCATGGGGCCGGCGGGCATGGTGTCGTTCGGCCACGCCGCCTATTTCGGGCTCGGCGCCTACGGGGCCGGACTGCTGCTGAAGGCGGCCGGCTGGACCATGACGCCGGCGCTGCTGGCGGCGCCGGTCATCGCCGGCATCGGCGCGCTCGTCTTCGGGTGGTTCTGCGTGCGCCTGTCGGGCGTCTACCTCGCCATGCTCACCCTGGCCTTCGCGCAGATCGCCTGGTCGGTGGTGTTCCAGTGGGACGCGTTCACCGGCGGGTCGAACGGCCTGGTGGGGATCTGGCCCGAAGCCTGGGCGGCGTCGAAGACGGTGTACTACTACCTCACGCTCGTGGTGTGCGGACTGGGCATCTGGCTGATGCGCAGAATGCTGCACTCGCCGTTCGGCTACGCGCTGCGCGCCGGGCGCGACTCCGTGCTGCGCAGCGACGCCATCGGGATCGACGTGCAGCGGTTCCAGTGGGCCGCGTTCGTGGTAGTGGGCGCCTTCGCGGGCGCAGCAGGCGGGCTGTACGCGTTCTCCAAGGGCAGCATCTCGCCCGAGGTGATGGCGATCGCACGCTCGGTCGACGGGCTCGTGATGGTCCTGCTCGGCGGCGTACAGACGCTGTCCGGCCCGGTGGTGGGCGCGGCCGTGTTCACCTGGCTGCAGGACACCATCGCGCGCAACACCGACTATTGGCGCGCCATGCTCGGCCTGACGATCATCGTCATCGTGCTGGCGTTCCCCCAGGGCATTGTCGGCGCGCTGGCGCGGTTCGCGCGCCGCGGGGGCGAGCAATGACGATTCTCGCGGTGGAGGCCCTGCAGAAGTCCTTCGGCGGCGTGCAGGCCGTGCGCGACGTGTCGTTCATGCTGGAGCCCGGCGAAGTGCTCGCCCTGATCGGGCCCAACGGCGCCGGCAAGACCACCTGCTTCAACATGCTCAACGGCCAGCTCGCGCCCGATGGCGGGCGCGTCGTGCTCGACGGCCGGGACATCACGGGCGTGCGCCCGCGCGACGTCTGGCGGCTCGGCGTCGGGCGGACTTTCCAGATCACCGCGACCTTCGCTTCGATGACGGTCCGCGAGAACGTGCAGATGGCGCTGCTCTCGCATCACGGACGCCTGTGGAATGCCTGGGTGCGCGCACGGGACCAGCACCGCGAGGAGGCGGACCGTCTCCTGGAGCGCGTGGGCATGCACGAGCAGGCCGAGCGCGCGTGCTCGGTCCTCGCCTACGGCGACCTCAAGCGCGTCGAGCTGGCTGTGGCGCTCGCCAACGAGCCGCGCCTGCTGCTGATGGACGAGCCGACCGCTGGCATGGCGCCGAAGGAGCGCGTGGCGCTGATGGCGCTTACCGCGGGCATCGTCCGCGAGCGGCGCATCGCGGTGCTCTTCACCGAGCACGACATGGACGTGGTGTTCGCGCACGCCGATCGCATCCTGGTGCTCAATCGCGGCCGCCTGATCGCGGCGGGCGCCCCGCAGGCGGTTCGCGCCGACCCGGAGGTGCGGCAGGTCTACCTCGGGTCGAGGGGGACGCACTGATGCTGGAGGTCCGCGGCTTGCACGCTTATTACGGGCGCGCGCACATCCTCGCCGACGTCGCGCTCGATGTCGGGCCCGGCGAGGTGGTCGTTCTGCTGGGGCGCAACGGCGCCGGCAAGTCGACCACGCTGAAGACGATCATGGGGCTGGTGCACGCCGAGCGCGGCACGGTGCGGTTCAGCGGCCGCGACATCACGCGCCTGCCGTCCTTCCAGATCGCCAAGGCCGGGCTGGGCTACGTGCCCGAGGACCGACGCATCTTCACCGACCTCACCGTGGCGGAAAACCTCGAGGTCGGGCGCCAGGCGCCGCGCCCGGGCGCGCCGGCCTGGACGGTCGAGAAGCTCTGCCGGCTGTTCCCCAACCTCGCGGAAATGCAGCGCCGGCCCGGCGGACGGATGTCCGGCGGCGAACAGCAGATGCTCACCATCGCGCGCACGCTGATGGGCAACCCCGCGTGCATCCTGCTGGACGAGCCCTCCGAAGGCCTGGCGCCGGTGATCGTGGACCAGATGGCGGCGGCGATCCGCGAGCTGAAGGGGGCGGGAGTCGGCGTCCTGCTGTCGGAGCAGAATCTGCACTTCGCCATCGAGGTCGCCGATCGCGCGTACATTATCGAGAAGGGCGCGATCCGCTTCTCCGGCACCATCGCCGCCCTGGAGGCGAACGCCGAAGTGCGCAACCAGTATCTTGCCGTCTGAACGATCGATCATGACCGGTCGAACCCCGGGATTGCTGCTCACCATGACCGAGCCCGTCGCCCGCGACGAGGACGAGTTCAACGCGTGGTACGACACCGAGCACCTGCCCGAGCGCCTCGCGATCCCCGGTTTCGTGTCCGCGCGCCGCTGGGTCGACCCGCATGCGCCTCCGGGGGAGGGCAAGTACCTGGCAACCTACGAGCTGGAAAGCCCCGGGGTGCTGGACACGCCGGAGTACCTCGCGCACGTCGGCGACGGGTTCACGCCGTGGAGCAAGCGTGTCCTGGGGCGGTGCGCCTTGTTCCGTCGCTGGGCCTGCGCGCAGATCAGCCCCGGCGACGCGGCGCCTGCTGCCGAGGCGGTTGCTTTGTTCGCTGCCATCGGCGACGTGCCCGCCGGGCACGAGGCGGAGTTCAACCGCTGGTACGACGAGGAGCATCTGCCCGCGCTCGCGCGGGTGCCGGGCGTCCTCCGTGCGCGCCGCTTCCGTGCATCCTCGGGCGCGCCGCGTTACGTTGCGCTCTACGAGTTGGCCGACGCCGATGCGCCCGCCAGCGCCTCATGGCGCGCCGCGAACGAGACGCCCTGGTCGCAGCGCATCGACGCGTTGACCGCCGATTGCGAGTGGCTGCTGCGCCGGTATCTTGCCTATCGCCCGGAGGCCGCCGCATGAGCGAGCCGGTGATCCTCGCGGCGGTGCGCACGCCCTTCGGACGCCGCGGCGGCGCGTATCGCGACGTGCGGCCCGACAGCCTGCTCGCAGCCGCGCTGCAGGGGCTGATGGCCCGCGCGGGCGCAGACGCCGCGCGCCTGGACGACGTGATATGCGGGACCGTGACCCAGGCGGGAGAGCAGGGCGCGAACGTAGGCCGGCTCGGCGCCCTGCTCGCCGGGTTCCCGCCCGCCGTGCCCGCGGTCACGCTGAACCGCATGTGCGGGTCCAGCCAGCAGGCGGTGCATTTCGCGGCGCAGGCGATTGCCGCGGGCGACGCGGCCTACGCGATCGGCTGCGGCGTGGAGCACATGACCCGCGTGCGCATGTTCCAAGACATCGACCCGGATGGCCGCCACGGCGGCTTCGGCGGGCTCAATCCCGCGCTGGGGGAGCGCTACGAAATCGTCCACCAGGGCGAGAGCGCCGAGCGCATGGCCGAGCGGTGGGGCCTCACGCGTACGATGCTGGACGAGTACGCGGCGGAAAGCCACTGGCGCGCCGCGGCGGCTGGTCCCGGCGCGGAAGTCCTGCCCACGGCTGGTCTGGACGAAGCCGGCGCGGCGCTGACGCTGACGCGCGACCAGGGCGTTCGCACGCTCGTCGACCGCGAGAAAATGGCGGGCCTGCGTACNGTGTTCCGGGANAACGGCGTCGTCACCGCCGGCAATTCCAGCCAGATCTCCGACGGCGCGGCTGCCGTCCTGGTGGCGGATGCCGACCGGGCGCGGGCCGACGGCCTGCGGCCGCGGGCACGCTTTCTGGCCCGCGTGGTGGTCGGATCCGATCCCACGCTGCAGCTCGACGGCATCATTCCGGCGACGCGGCGCGCCTTGGCGCGGGCCGGGCTCGCCGTCGGCGACCTCGACTGGATCGAGGTCAACGAGGCTTTCGCTGCGGTGGTGCTGGCGTGGCTGCAGGAGCTCGGCGCCGATCCCGCGAAGGTGAATCCCGCTGGCGGCGCGATCGCGCACGGCCATCCGCTGGGCGCGACGGGCGCAGGCCTGATGGCCAAGATGCTCGCCGGCCTGGAGTCCTCGGGAGGCACGCTCGGGCTGCAGACCATGTGCATCGGCCACGGCATGGCCACCGCCACCATCATCGAGCGCATCGAGTAGCGCAGGGCGAGCGCATCGACCAACGCAAGGAGCGAGACCATCATGCAACTGCCAGGCAGCACCTTCATCGTCACCGGCGGCGCCTCGGGCCTCGGCGAGGCCACCGTCCGCGTGCTTCATGCCGGCGGCGCCAACGTCGTGGTCGCCGATGTGCAGGCGGCGCAGGGCGAGGCGCTGGCGCGCGAGCTCGGCGAGCGTGCGCGTTTCGTCAGGACCGACGTCACCAGCGAGGCCGACGGTCAGGCCGCGGTCTCGGCGGCCGTGTCCGCGTTCGGCGGCCTGCAGGGGCTGGTGAACTGCGCGGGCATCGCGAGCGGCGAAAAGACGGTCGGCAAGGACGGACCGCACCGCCTGGACAGCTTCGCCCGCGTGATCAACATCAACCTGATCGGCACGTTCAACATGATCCGCCTGGCCGCCGACACGATGTCCCGCGGCGCGCCGAACGCGGCGGGGGAGCGTGGCGTCATCGTGAACACCGCGTCGGTGGCTGCGTTCGACGGGCAGATCGGGCAGGTGGCCTATGCCGCGTCCAAGGCGGGCGTGGCGGGCATGACGCTTCCCATCGCGCGCGACCTTTCCCGGCTCGGCATTCGAGTGGTGACCATTGCGCCAGGGATCTTCATCACGCCCATGCTGAAGGGCCTTCCGCAGGAGGTGCAGGACTCGCTCGGGCGGCAGGTGCCGTTCCCGGCAAGGCTCGGCCGGCCGGAGGAGTTCGCGGCGCTCGCGAAGCACATCGTCGAGAACGAGATGCTGAACGGCGAGACCATCCGGCTGGACGGCGCGATCCGCATGGCGCCGAAATGAGGTCTGTGGTGGGGACGGGGTTCAACGCGCCCCCGGCGGCAATTCCTGCGGCTTCAGTTCCGCCTTGAAGCGCCGCGCGCGCTCGACGTAGCCGGCGGCAACG
>Ga0031656_10000598_pt1 | contig 12706 bp, 7 predicted proteins | sample FrelakmetDIP11DI_FD_55080 | JGI IMG/M metagenome (GOLD analysis project Ga0031656, IMG submission 55080) | Freshwater lake sediment microbial communities from the University of Notre Dame, USA, for methane emissions studies - DIP11 DI | ecosystem: Environmental > Aquatic > Freshwater > Lake >... | reverse complement strand
CCGCCACTTTCGGACGGGACACCGGACATGGTATGAAAGTGCTAGCTACGAACCAAGTCCAGGGGAGGAGGAACCCTATCGCCGGTTGCCAATCAGGGATCCCAGCCACACGACCCGCGAACTGCGCTGAGAGATGCCGCAAGGCCGTATTCTTTGCTCGCGTGCAATCCGCGAGCAAGCACGAGGAGGTGTGTGCATGAGTTCCATGGTCCAGCTCGTCCTAGTCAACTACGAGATGATGAAGAAGTTCTCCAACTCGTTTCGGGGGCAGGAGACGGCGGTCCAGCAAACGACTCAGAAGTTGGGCAAAGTGATCGAGCAGCTCAGAGGGGGCGATTGGATCGGGGAAGGCGCGACGGCATTCTTCAAGGAGATGGACAGTGAAGTCATACCGGCCATGAAGAGGCTCCAGAGCGCCATGTCCGAGGGCGACAAGGTATCGAAGGATATCGAGAAGATCCAGCACGAAACCGAATCCTCAATCGAGGCCTTCTTCAATAACATCCTCAGCCAGTTCGGGGAAGGATAGTCCAGAGTCAGGCTCGCTTGGTCAATCGCGCGAGCAGGAGGGAACCATGCCTGAGAAAGTCCGAATGAACTATGACACCATGAGGGAGATGACGAAGGAGTTCAAGGCAGCGCAACAGCAGCTTCAAGAGACGCTCAAGGTGGCCCAGAACATTGGGAAAGACATGGAAGGAGGCGGGCTCCAGGGGCAAGCCGGGCAGATGATGGTCGGCGCCCTCAATGGCCCGCTGGCGAAGTCGCTCAATAAGCTCGCCGAAAAGATGGGCGAATTGGCGGAAGATGTCGATGGCGCCCGTGCAAGGCTCGAGGACGGCGTCAAGACGGCCAAGACCCGCTTCCAGAATTAGCCGGTATCTTAGGCCAGGAGGATCATGAGCTATGCCAGGTCTCGGAAATGTATTCCAAGTCAACTTCGGACAGGTGGCGGAGATAGCCAGCAAGTTCACCCAGCAAAAGGACCACACGGAAACGAGTAAGTCGACAGTCACGAACTACGGCCCCAAGGTCCAGTCCGCCTGGATCGGTGGCGACGCCGATGAGTTCGTCGCCGACATCGGGCGCAAGTTGGTGCCCAAGTACATCGAACTGGCGCTGGCGTTCACGGGGGTCCAGGTGAACCTCACCAAGGCGAGCGAGTCAGCCTCGAGTGGCGACAACAGGGCGGCCAAATTGGCCAGCGGGTTCGCCGACCTCTGTTCCAAGATCTTCTAAGGTCTACCCGTAGCGCGTTTCGGATGTCGTGCAACGAAGGAGAACTGACATGGCCGGACGAATCGTCGAGATGGACTACCCCGTGATGCAGAATGTCGCGAAGGGGTTCAGAGCACAGGCGGACGTCATCACCGCCATTGGGAAGGCCGCGGTGGCGATGTTCGCGGCCCTAGAAAAAGCGATGTGGTGGAACGCAATGGGGGCGTACTTCGGTCGCTGCAAGCAGGCCGTGAAGAAGAAGTCCAAGCAGCTCGCCGACACGTTGAAGGAGTTCGGCAAAGACATCGACGACGCCATTCAGGACCACAAGAATGGCGATTACGAGGGGAAGAGCTACTTCGGCAAGGGCTAGCCGTCGCAAGAGCTCTCGCACGGCTTCCTTACGTTGGCCGAAAGGCTGACGGACAGCTGATAAGGGCTATTCCAGGGGTGATGAGCGTGGGGCGGGCCGCAGGGCCCGCCCTCGCTTGTTCAGCGGTTCAGAATGACCTGCAGGAGCAGATACGCGACGAAGAGGGCAGTGAACAACAAGGAGGCGAGGGCCACGCCAATCAGCACCTTGGTCCCGGCCGGCAGCGGCCGAGTTTCCGGCGGCGAGCCGTATACCGAGGTGAGCGCCTTGGCCAGGTGCTGCACGGTCGGATAGCGGTCGCCCGGCGAGATCGCCTTGGCCACCAGCTTGACGACCCCCGAGGCTTCGAGTTCCGGGCGGTCGATGGGCGGCGGCGACGGATTCTGCGCCACCACGCGCCGCACCTGGTCGTCGCGCTTCAACAAGGGCTCATACGCTGGGTGGCCGGCGAGCATTTCGTAGAGCACCAGGCCGAGGGTGTAGGTATCGGAGGCGAGTCCGACGGAGGCACTGCGCGCGGCAAGAATTTCCGGCGCGCTGTAGGCTGGTGCGCAGAGCGGGATCAATCCCTCCAGGTACGTTCCGTCGCGGCTGCCATCCCACAGCCAGCCGAAATCCAGCAGCGTCGGATGCCAGTGACCCTCGGCGTCCGTATCGACCATCACCATGTTGGGCGTCAGCGAGAGATGCGCCACGCGATGCGAGGTGAGCGGACGCAGTGCCCGCGCCAGGGTGACGGTGGTCCAGGCGGCTTCGTAGTGCCACACCTGCGGGGTCTCCAGCAAGCGATCACTGAGCAGCGCGCCGCGCACTGGCTGCAGAACGGTGAAGACCTTGGGCTCGCCGCGGAACGAGATCTCCCCGTGGAGTCGGTCGGAGGGCGTAGGGTAGGGCGGCAACAGCTTCAGATGGATGGGATAGGGGTCGGGGCGCAAGGCGTGAAGGATCGACGGCTTCCGGGCCACGGCCCCGATGGATTTGATGAAGGCAGCCTCACGCCGTAGCCGATCCTCACTCGCTGGATCGGAGTGCGCCACTTTGAGCCAGACGGTCTGCTTGCCTCGCAGCGCCTCGTATAGAGCGCCCGTGCGCCACACGGTGATCAGCTTGGTGACCTTCAAGTCGCCCAGGTAGTCGCCGTATCCCAGCACCGGATAACCCTGCTCGGCCGGGCAATCCTTGTCCTGGCACCACAGGTTGCCGTCCATCGTGAGACGCTTGCACCGTTCACAATACCGGGCGAGGTTCATGCTACCTCCGGCTCCTTGGTCCGCACTCGGTTGACATGCAACCTCATCGGGCTATAATGCAGAGATTCTAGGCCATGATGTCCCGCGAGTCAATCTAGGCCGCCTGCCTTCGTCCGGGAATACGCCCGCCGGTACGGACGTGGCCGCCAGGCCACAGGGGTGTCTCCCATGCCTCTTGAATACATCGATCGCCCGCCGCGAATGCAGCCGGAGCTTCCCAGAGCTACAGTCAAGATCCCCAAGCCGCCCGAGAAGCCAGGCGTCAGCCTGCAGACGCTTGTCTCGCTCATCATTCCTCTGATCACCATTCTCGGCTTCGCCTTCGCCTCGGGTTCGGGCAACAAGACGATGGTGATCTTCATGGGCCTGGCCATGGGAGCCTCCGTCGTCTTCGGCGTGATCAGCCTGCGGGCGGAATGGAAGGCCGCCGCCAAGAAGGAGCACGCCTACCAGATGCGGCTGGCCGAGATGCGGCAGGAGATGCTGCGCTCTCACAACACCCAGCGCATGTTCTTCCACTACAACTATCCCGACGTCCCCTCCTTGATCGAGATCGCGGCACGCAAGGAGACCAGTCGCTTTGGCTCCCGTATCTGGGAGCGACGTGCAAGCGACCCCGACTTCGGGGTTGTGCGATTGGGGATCGGGAGCCGCAAGTCCAGCGTGGTGTACAAAGTCGAGGGGGCGGAGGAATCGGTTGACGAGTCGCCGCTGTTGAAGGATGCGCAGCGTCTGGCGACGGACTCTGAAATCCTCACCGACGTCCCCATCACGATCCCGCTACGGCCTGTCACCCGGGAAGAAACCGACGAAGAGGAGAACCGGCCCAAGAGGGACTCGGAGATGGAGGAGATGCTCTCCGGCCTCTACGCGCCGCCGCGCCATTCTCTGGGGATCTTCGGCAAGAGCCCCACGCAGACGGCCGACTTCGCCCGCGCCATGATGGCGCACTTCTGCACCTTCCACTCCTCTCAAGACTCCCGCCTGTACGTCATCGGTCATCCCGGCTCGAGCAGCAGCTGGGAATGGGCCGAGTGGCTGCCGCACTGCATCGTGCGTGGGTTCGGGGACGACGACGACAGCGTGAAGCCCCGGCCATCGGACCAGCTCTGCTTCTCGGCCAAACCCGCCGACGTCCGCGCCTTCTGGAAGCGGATCAAAGTTGAGCTGGATCAGCGGCAGGTTCGGCTGAATGAGACGAAGGACCAGGACGATGGGAAGGGATCGGCGGAGGTCACCCTCCCGTTCCTGCTGATCGTGGTGGACCTGCTCGGGGAGGCTCCCGCGCTCACACCCCTGAAGGACGTGGCTTCCGAGGACGTCGTCGCCACGCTCAATCGTGACGGTCCCACACTGGGAGCAGCGGTCCTGTTCCTCGTCGACGAGCCGTCGAAGGTCCCGAGCGACTGCCAGGCGATGGTTGAAGTTGCCGCCGTCGGCGAGCAGGTGGTCTTCCGCTACATCGAGGTCGGGNTNAACACGCCCCGCTACCTGGGAGTCGCCGATCTGCTGAAGCCGGTCGAGGCGCGACAGCAATTCGCCGCCAGGCTCCGGCGCCTGGAGCTCGTCCGTCCGGCGGGCGCCGATCTTCCGCCGGCGGTCGAGTTTCTGCAAATGATGTCCCTCGTCGAAGGGCGTCGCATCGCGACGGTCGACAAGATCCCGTTGCAGGAGAACTGGGCGCGCAGCCTGGTGCCGGAGCATCAGGAATGGTTGAGTGTTCCGATCGGGCTCATCAGCAGCCGTGAGGCCCGCCACCTCGTCTTCTCGGCGAAAGAAGACGGGGTGCACGGCATGATCGCCGGCACAACCGGGTCCGGCAAGTCGGAGCTGCTGATGACGCTCATTGCCGGAATGGCCATCCGCTATGACCCGCGCATCCTCAACTTCGTGCTGGTCGATTTCAAGGGCGGCGCCGCCTTTGAGCCGTTCCGCAAGCTGCCGCACGTGGTGGACATCCTGACCAATGTGCAGGCCAGTGCGGTGGAGCGAATGTTCGTGGCCATTCAGGCCGTCATGGAGGAGCGGGCGGCATTGCTGGCGCGAAGCGGCGCCAGGGACCTCGTCGAATACCGCCGCAAGATCGCGCCGCGCCTCGGGCCGGATGATCCCCTCCCCAAGACGTTCCCGCACCTGTTCATCATTGTCGACGAGTTCGCCGAGATGATCGTGGCCAATCCGGAGTATCGGGCGCAGTTCGAAAGCATCACGCGCCTGGGCCGGGCCTTCGGCGTGTCGCTGCTTCTGGCCGCCCAGCGTCCGTCGGGCGTGGTCTCGGATCAGATGCGCGCCAACATGAAGCTGCGCGCCTGCCTGCGGGTCGAGACGCCGGACGACTCCCGCGAGCTGCTCGGTCGCCCCGACGCCACCTTCTTGCCCAACAAGGCCGGTCGGGGCTTCCTCCAGGTCGGCAGCGACCTGTTGCAGCCCATTCAGGTGGCCTGGGCGGGCGCCGCCTACACCGATGAGCGAACGGTCATCTTGCGGGATGTGATCTGGATGGACGACGAGTCCCTGCCGGATGCGAGCGCGGCCGCCGATGCGCCCCTCTATTCGGCGCTGGAGATCTCCGAAGCGCTGGGGCTCAGGCCGGGTGAGACGCCGGGCGCGGTGCTGGACTGGATCGTCGGGACCACCGCGGTACGCGCCCAGCGCGACGCGGTGCCGGTCCAGACCAAGCCATGGCCGGATCCCCTGCCGGAGCACCTTTCGCTCACCGATCCGCTGGACGCGCGCTACCTCAACACCGACCGGTCGACCGGGCACGACCGCACGATTGTCATCAACCCTGTCATCGGTGCCTGGCTCAACAACACCGGCGACGAGAACCTGTGGCCGCCATTCGACTGGAAAGAACCGCTGCCCCTGAATGTCGACATCGGCTTCGTGGACAACCCCTACCGGGCCGAGCAGCGCCTGCTGACCATCGACCTCTCGACGGACCCGCTCGTCGTCTTCGGCGCCGCCGGCCGCGGCAAGACCACTTTCGTCAAGACGCTGCTGACCGCCTTGGCCGTCACCCGTTCGCCGGACGAGCTGCATCTGTATGCCCTCGACTTCGGCCGGGGCGGCCTGAAATCGGTGAAGGCCCTGCCGCACCTGGGGGCCTCCATCGACTCTTCCGAGACGGCGCGCGTCGAGCAGATGATCCGCATGCTCCGCAATTTCATCAACGAGAGGCAGGAACGTCTCTCCAAGTACCTCTCGCTGGCCGACCACAACCTCAGGAACCCCAAGGACGTCCTGCCCGAGCTCGTCGTCGTCATCGACAACTTCGCCGAGTTCAAGGAGAGCTACGAACACCTCATCCCGGAGCTGATGGCTCTCGTGCGCGACGGGCGAGCCTTCGGCGTNTACTTCGTCATCACCGCCAATACGCCCGCCGACCTCGGCAGCAAGCTCTACAACCTCCTGACCCAGCGCCTGAGCTTAACCCAGGCCGACCGGTCGCTGTACCTCGATATCGTCGGTCCCGGCGCCCGCAGTTTCGAGAACGTCCCCGGCCGGGGGTTGATCGCGGTCCCGGTGAAGGACAAGATCCTGCCGTTGGAGTTCCAGGTCGGCGTGCCGGGCCAGCCAGACATGATGCAGGACGTCGATCAGTTCGACGTNTATCAGGACCTCGCCCAGCGGATGGACAGGGTCTGGACCGCTCTGGGCGGGAAGCGGCCGGCCGCCGAACTGCCGCGCTCGGCAACTTTCTTGGANCTCTTCAAGATGCTCGAGGGACGGGAGATNGGGGTGTTGGGCGATCTCCAGGTGGCCGAGAAGTGGAAGCACTCGATGCAGCCGGCGAATCAGGAGTGGTTGCGCGGCCCGATCGGCCTGATCAGCAGCCGCGACATTCGATCGCTGGTCTTCCAGGCCCAGGCCGATGGCGTGCACGGGATGGTTGCCGGCACCACCGGCTCGGGCAAGTCCGAGATGATCCAGACGCTGATTGCGGGCATGGCCGTCCGCTACGACCCGCGCATCCTCAACTTTGTTCTGGTGGACTACAAGGGCGGGGCCACCGTCGAGCCGTTCCGCAAGCTGCCGCACGTCGTCGACGTCGCCACCAACTTGGAATACAACGCCGTGGAACGGATCTTCGTCGCCATCCGGGCCGAGATGGACCGCCGGGCTTCGATCTTGGCCAAGGCAGGCGCCTCCGACCTGGTGGAGTACCGCAAGAAGGTCATCCCCACGCTCAAGCCGGGCTCGCCGTATCCTGACACGTTCCCGCACCTGTTCGTGATCGTCGACGAATTCGCCGAGATGATTCAGGCAAATCCGGAGTACCGGACGCAGTTTGAGCAGATCACCCGGCTGGGCCGGGCCTTCGGGGTGACGCTGATCCTGGCGACGCAGCGGCCGTCCGGCGTCGTCAGCGATCAGATGAAGGCCAACATGAAGTTTCGCATCTGCCTGCGGATGGAGACCCCGGAGGACAGCAAGGAGCTGTTGAACAAGCCCGACGCGGCACGCCTGCCCCAAATCGCCGGGCGCGGCTATCTCCAGGCGGGCACGGAAGTGCTCACCGAGGTGCAGGTGGCCTGGTCGGGCTCCCCGTATACCGACGATCGGGCCGATCCCCAGTATCCGACCGAGGCCATCCTGGAGGCGCTGGGGACGAGTGAGAAACCGCGTTCGACCCTGATGTGGCTGGTGGGCGCCCTGGGTGCGGAGGCCAAGCGGCTGAACATTCCCAAGCAGCGCAAACCGTGGCCCGATCCGCTGCCGGCGGTGCTGCCGCTGAACCAGCCTGTGGACGCCAGCTACCTGCCGGACGTCGCCGAAGACAAGACGGTGCTCTCTCCGGCGATCGCTGCCTGGCTCGATGCCGCCCCCAAGAAGCCGGAGCAGGCGGTTTCGCTGTGGAAGCCCTTCGACTGGAAGACCCCTCTGCCGCTCAAAGCCGCCATCGGCGTCATGGATGATCCCTACCACTCGATCCAGCGTTTGCTCGCTGTGGATGTGGCGGCCGATCCGATCGCAGTGTTCGGGGCGAGCGGGCGGGGCAAATCGATCTTCATCAAGTCGTTGGTGCTGGCTCTGGCCGCACAGCATAGCCCGCGCGACCTCCATTTCTATGCCCTCGACTTCGGCCGTGGAGGCCTGCGGTCGCTGCGCAATCTGCCGCATTGCGGGGCGATCATTGACACCGTGGCCCCGGATCGGATCGAAGCCCTGTTTCGCATGATTCGCGGGATGCTGAACGAGCGCCAGGAGCGGCTGGCCAACTACCCCTCGCGCGAGGACTACAACGCCCAAAGGCTCGATAATCCCGAGGCGCTGATGCCCTCGGCGGTGGTCGCCATCGACAACTTCACCGAGTTCAGGGAGAACTTCGAATACCTGATCCCCGATTTGATCAGTCTGGTGAGGGACGGACGCCAGTTCGGAGTCCATTTCGTGATCACGGCGAGTGTCCCCGCCGAACTGCCGGCCAAGCTGTACAACGTGCTCGGACAGCGTATCACCTTCACCCTGCCGGACGCCGGGATGTACGCCGACGTCGTCGGCCGCACGTCGATCAGTCTGCCGAACGTGCCGGGGCGGGGCCTGATGGCGGTGGACGGCCAGCCGCTGGAGTTCCACGTGGGCATTCCCGTGGTGCCGGAGGAGAAGGATCCCTTCGCGCGGCTTGCGGAGAAGATGCTTGCCGCCTGGGAGGCGGTCGGCGGCAAGCGGCCGAGCGCCGAGATCCCGCGCTCGGTGACCTTCCTGGAGATGTTCCAAAGGATGGAGGCGCGCCGCATCGACCTCATCGGCGACCTGGGGATTGCCGAGCGGTGGAAGCGTTCAATGCTGCCGGAGAATCAGGAGTGGCTCTCCGGAGCGTGGGCCATGACCAGCAGCAAGGAGGTCCGCAACCTGATCTTCTCGGCCAAGCCCGGCGGACGGGGTTCACGGCATGGTGGCCGGCACCACGGGCTCCGGCAAGTCCGAACTGCTGCAGACGCTGATTGCCGGCCTGGCCATCAAGTACGACCCGCGCATCGTCAACTTCGTCCTGGTCGACTACAAAGGCGGGGCGACGATCGAGCCCTTCCGCGGGCTGCCGCACGTGGTCGACATGGCCACCAACCTCGAAGGCAACGCCGTCGACCGCATCTTCGTCGCCATCAAGGCCGAGATGGACCGCCGTTCCTCGATCCTGGCGAAGGCGGGCGTGGCCGACCTCATCGACTATCGCAAGAAGGTCATCCCGACGCTGAAGCCTGACTCTCCGTTCCCGGATACCTTTCCCCACCTGTTCGTGATCGTCGATGAGTTCGCCGAGATGATCCAGGCGAACCCGGACTACAAGCTCCAGTTCGAGCAGATCACGCGGCTGGGCCGGGCATTTGGCGTAACGCTGATCCTGGCGACGCAGCGACCCTCGGGTGCGGTCACGGATCAGATGAAGGCCAACATGAAGTTCCGCCTGTGCCTGCGGGTGGAAACGACGGACGACAGCCGCGAGATGCTGGGGCGGAACGACGCCGCCACCCTGCCGGGCATCCCCGGCCGCGGGTATATGCAGGTGGGCGGCGGCCCGCTCGCCGAGTTTCAGGCGGCGTATTCGGGGGCGCCGTATGAGAGCAGCCGGCCGGACCCGGCCTACCCGACCGACGAGATCCTCGATGCGCTCGAGAAGCAGAATGATCCGCCGCGCTCCTTCCTCGGGTGGTTGGTGGGAGCCCTGGCGGCCGAGGCCAAGCGGCAGGGGATAGCGGAGCAGTTCAAGCCGTGGCCGGATCCGCTCCCGAAGGTCCTCCCTCTGAACGCACCGATCGATACCAGCTACATCTTCAAGGACGCGGCGGCTTCGAGCGCCGTGCTCAACATGGCTGTCCAGCTGTGGCTGGAAACGCCGGATGCCACGCCGCTCTGGCAGGCCTTCGACTGGAAGAAGGGGCCGATGCCGGTCGAGGCGACGATGGGGGTGATCGACAACCCCTATCTGGCACAGCAGCGCCTGCTCACCATCGACGTGGCCGGCGATCCGCTGCTGATCCTCGGCGCCTCCGGGCGCGGCAAGACGACCTTCCTCAAGTCGCTTGTCGGCTGCCTGGCGGCGCAGCGCTCACCGGCCGATCTGCACTTCTACGTCCTGGATTTCGGACGGGGCGGCCTCAAGGCGCTCCGCACCCTGCCGCACGTCGCCGGGGTCGTCGAAGGGAACGAACCGGAGCGCGTCGAGCGCCTATTCCGCATGGTCCGCAACACGATCGACGAACGCCAGAGGAAGCTCCAGGCCTACGACTCGCTCGCCGATTACAACGCAGCCAACCCGCGCAGCGCCTTCCCGGCCGTTCTGGTCGTCATCGACAATGTGGCCGAGTTCAGGGAAACCTACGAGAACTACCTAGCAGAGCTGATCGCGCTCGTGAGGGACGGCCGCACCTTCGGAGTGTACTTCGTCATGGCGGCCTCGCTTCTCGGGGATGTGCCCAACAAGCTCTTCAACCTGCTGGTGCAGCGGATCACCTTCACCCAGTCTGACCCGGGGGATTACATGATGATCGTCGGCCGGGGTTGGACCCGGTTCAACGATGTGCCGGGTCGCGGGCTGGTGGTGGAGATGCTCGACGGCCAGCCCGTGCCGCTCGAGTTCCAGACGGGCGTGCCCACCACAGCCGAGGCGGTCGATCCCTACCGAGAACTGGTGCAGCGCATGGCGCAGGCCTGGGAGGGAATGGAGAAGAAGACGCCTGCCCTCAAAGCGAAGCGCCCCAAGCCTGTGGAGCCGCTCGCCCTCACCCTCGATCTGGAGGGGCTCCTGCCGCCCCTGGGCGGGGGCGCCGAGCCCCTGGCGGTGCCGCTCGGGATCAACGACCTCGACCGTGAACCGACGTTGATTGAGTTCGGCGCTAAGGGCCCCAACTGGCTCGTGGTCGGGCCCCCGGTGTCCGGCAAGACGACCACGCTGCGCTCTCTGGTGCTGGGCCTGGCGCATTGCTACCCACCGGAGCGGGTGGCCCTCGTCCTGGTCGATCCCTCGGATTCCACGCGACGGTTCTTTACCTTCGGTTCCGGCGCCGACAGCTCGCTGGACAGGCTCCCCCACGTTCTGGCAACGGTCACGAATGCCGATGAACTGGATGCGGTTGCGCGGCGCTTGAGCGCGGAATACGACGAGGAGGTGATCAAGAGCTTGCGCGGCAAGCCGGGCTTCAAGCCGGTGGACAATACGAAGCGCTCCATCTTCGTGATCATCGACCACTACGACGACGCCAACCTGTTGAACCGCGCCGGCGTCGGTTTCACCGGGCTCAGCGTGATTGGCAAGGGCAAGAACCTCCACTTCGTCATCGCCGGGTCGACCGACATCCTGCGCGGGAGCGGGGACGACATGCGCCGCCGAGTGGAGAGTTCACGCTACACCTTGGTACTGCAGGACGTTGAGCAAGTGCGCTTCATGGGCATCCGCGGAGACTTCTCGGGATACAAGGACCTGCCGCCCGGACGGGGCTTCCTGGTCAAATCCGTGGCAGCCCCGCTGGTGCAGATCGCCATGCCGTTTGTCGAAGGGAAGGGCGGCCTCTCTGGAGAGGAACAGCTGGCGCAGCTGATCGGGACCATCCGATCGAAGTACAAGGGACGGGCCGTCTGGAGCTACGCGGCCGGAGACCTGACGTCGCTGGGTGGGGCGGTGGTGAGCGTCCCGGAGGGCGCNGCGGCCGTGCCCCAGACCGAGAGCCTGGCCGAACTGGAGCAGCTCTTGGCCCTGCAGGAGCAGTTGATGAGCCAGGTNGAGGAGATCCCAGAGGCCACGCACCTCACCGCCGGGAAACCCCGCAAGAAGNCGGGCGGCAAGTCCAAGAAGAAGAAGGGCTGAGGCATGGACCGCACAAATCTCACCCTCGAAATCCGGGCCGACAACATCGGCGCCAAACGTGTCAACGTGCGCGGCAGCCTGACCGTCGGCAATCTGATCGCGTCCATCAAGGACAAGTTCAACCTGGACGGCGAATTCCTCCTGACGCTGCCGGGGGCGACCGGGCCGCTCTCGGCCGAGACCCCGCTCGACCAAGCCGGTGTGCAGGACGAGAGCACGCTAGTTTGCGTGCGCGTGACCGAGGCCACGGGCACCCTGGATGCCATCGACCATGGTGAGCGCCTGCCATTCAGCAAGACCTTCAAGCGGGTGTGGCTGACTGAGGGCAGCACGCTTTCGGAGTACGACCTGACGTGGCAGCCGGCCGTCATCGGGCGAAAGGACCACCGCAACCCGATGAACAACCGCCTGCTGGCCGTCGATGTGGAGCACGCCGAAGAACTCCCGACGGTGTCTCGGCACCACGCCTGCATCACCGAGAAGCGCGGTCAGTTCCTGCTCGAGGACATCCAGGGCCGCAACCCGGTGTACCTGGACGGCACGCGCTTGCGNCANGGAACGCAGCACCCACTGACGGCCGGGCAGACCATNCAGGTCGGGCGGGTTCGGCTGACTTTCAATCTGATGGGATAGCTCGCAGGGCGAGCCGGCCGTTCGCCTGATCTTTCATCCAAGACAACCGGGGCGGAGCGCACGATGGGACGGGCGCTTCGCCCCGGACACTTGCACCGCAGCGGAGGCAGATTCCGGCTGTTGCTCCGGTGTCTCCGTGGCCTGCTCAGGCGAGTCTTCCCGTCGGCGCCCAGGGCCAGCGCGAGCATTCGGGCCATCGCTTGACCACCTTGTGGACGTTCGGTCTCTGCGGAGACCGGCCCGTTGGCGCCGCGCTCCACGCTCTCCTCGCCGCGCCCATGCCGTCGCAGACCATGGCGTCGTGAAGGCGCAACGGGTGGCGAAAGGGTCAACGCCGCCGCGGTCCTCGTTGTGCTTGCGGCCGCCCGGGTTGCTGTAGCGGCCCGGCATCCTGCCGGGCCGCTCGGAGCTTCGCCGCCGCACTTG
>Ga0031656_10000595_pt1 | contig 12734 bp, 16 predicted proteins | sample FrelakmetDIP11DI_FD_55080 | JGI IMG/M metagenome (GOLD analysis project Ga0031656, IMG submission 55080) | Freshwater lake sediment microbial communities from the University of Notre Dame, USA, for methane emissions studies - DIP11 DI | ecosystem: Environmental > Aquatic > Freshwater > Lake >... | reverse complement strand
AGCCAGGGCGTGGCGAAATGCGCCGAGAGGTCATAGGCATCGGCCTCTTCCGGCTGGGCGGCGCCGAGAGTCGTTGCATTGGAGACCCGCGCCCGGATGCTGAGGCTCAACAGAGAAAAATCACCGGAGCGCGCCGGTTCGGGGGCGAGCAGACAGACGACCACGGCCGGCAGCAGTAGGCGTGTGACTGGGACGGGATGGGTGGCGATGAGGGGCCTCTTTTCCGATCAGGAAAAGTGTATCAGCCGCGGTTGCGACGACAAGTGTCAGCGCGTCAGGCGGGTGATCAGTTGTGGCCCCCGGGGCGTGACGGAGAGCGCGGCACTGCTGGCCGACGAGGTGTGGCCGCCGAAGCCGCTGACGCCGGTGCTCGGGATCGTCCACCGAACGATTGCGGCACAGGTTCTCGAAAAGCTGCGCCGGACGCATACGTGCCTGGGTTTCCTTCTTCAGGTGGCCCCTCGGGGGCCGTTTTGCTGTGCGGTCTCCATGGACCTCCGCACGTTCGTCACCACTGGTTCTTGACACCATCGGCCCGCCGGTTTCACATGACCCCATGAAATCGCAACTGGCCGACGCTGCTCGCCGCAGTCTCCGCGAAGAGGTAAGGCGCATGACCGCAGAGCAGCGGCTGACCGCGTTTCTGGCCCACTGTCAGCTGATGGCGCAGCTCGCCAATGCCGGTGGCACCGGCCACCACGTGCCGCGAGACGCGGTGTCGCCGAATGCGCGCTAGCGCACCGGGCCAGTCGGCGCTGCTAATGGCCGACGTCGCCGAGTCGCTTGCCAGGCGAGGTGTTCGATACGCGGTCATCGGCGCGATGGCGGCGGCGGTGCACGGTGTCGTCCGGGCCAGCCTCGATGCTGACGCTATCGTGGCGCTGCAAGTGCGCGAGGCGCAGGCCCTGCGGCAGTCCCTGATCGAGGAGGGCTATGAGGTTGCGCTAACGGCCGGCGACGTCGACGACCCGATTCCCGGGTTGCTCGAGATCAAGGATCGCCACGGCAATCGCGTCGATCTCCTGCTCGGACTACGCGGGATGGACCCTGGACTCCTGAACCGCACACGGCAGGTCCGGCTGGCGCAAGCGGTCCTGGAAATCGTCGGTCGGGAGGATTTCATCGCGATGAAGGCATTCGCCGGCGGTCCGGTCGACTTGGCGGATGCGCGTGCCGTCATCGATCTGGATCGCGAGTTGCTGGACCTGGAACTGCTGCGTCGGCTGGCGCAGCGCTTTGGGCGTGATGCGGCGCGGGTCGTTGACGACCTCATCGGCGCCGTGGACGAGTAGTTCACCCTGGGCGACGCGGGGTCATTGCGATTGCTCGGATCGGTAGCGCGCCCCCGCTGCCATCGAATCGAAGCGAGCGGCCCCTCTGGGGCCGTTTTGTTATCTGGGGCCCCCTGCGATATCGCATTCCCAGGTCGCCCGCAAAGAACCCTCACGCGACTGAAGCCGTTGTCCGCCTCTTGACTGGCCGTTGACGGCGCCTTCACGTCCGCTTCACGGCCGCGCCCGCACGCTCTCGCCTCGTACTCCATCATTCGTCGGAGCGAGGAACCGAGCCCATGAGAGCCGAACCGAAGATTGTCCTCAACTTCATCGCCTTCCAGGTNGCCTGGTTCGCCTGCGTGCTCGGCGGCGCCAACGACCGGGCCTTGGCCGGCACGATGGTCGTTGGAGCCGTGATCGGGTTGCACCTGGCGCTCGCGCAGCGGCCCCTGCCGGAAGCGCTGCTCATCGCCGTGGTCGCCGTGATCGGCCTCGTCTGGGACAGCGGGCTGGTGGCGTTGGGGCTGATGAGCTACCCCACCGGCAATTTCGCACCGGGACTCGCGCCCTACTGGATCGTTGCCATGTGGGCGCTGTTCGCCACCTCGCTCAACCTGTCGATGGCATGGCTCAAGGATCGGGCGTGGCTGGCGGCCCTTTTCGGTGCCGTCGGCGGTCCGCTCGCCTATCTGGCCGGCGAGCGGCTCGGCGGGCTGCAGATGCCCGACCCGGTGCTGGCGCTCGGCGCGCAGGCGCTCGGCTGGGCCGTGCTGCTTCCGATGTTGACCAGCCTGGCTGCGCGCCTGAACGGCTTCGGGCCGGCCCCGCCGGCCGCCTGGTCGCGCCTTCCGCGGGAGGTGCGCAGCAATGTTTGACTTCAAGATCTGGCTCGACGGGCTCGCGGTGATCGCAGTCTTCGCGGCAGTGGGCTGGCTGCTGAGCCTGCCCCTGCGCAACGTCAGCATCGTGGACAGCATGTGGTCGCTGATGTTCCTGCTGGCCGCGCTCACCTACACAGCGGCGCAGGCTTCCCCCGGACCACGCGCCTGGCTGGTGATTACGCTGGTGGGCCTATGGTCAATCAGGCTCGCTGCCTACATCTCCTGGCGCAACCGTGGCCACGGCGAGGACTTCCGATACCAGAAGATCCGTGCCAACAACCAGCCAGGCTTTGCCTTCAAGAGCCTGTACATCGTCTTCGGGCTGCAGGCGACGCTTGCCTGGGTGGTATCGCTGCCGCTGCTCGCGGCGATCAACTCCACGGCGCCGCTGGGCTGGTTGGATGCGACGGGCGCGGCGCTGTGGCTGATGGGTATGGTTTTCGAGGCTGGCGGCGATTGGCAGTTGGTCCGCTTCAAGAGGAATCCGGCCAACCAAGGCAAGGTGCTCGACGCCGGCTTGTGGCGCTACACCCGCCATCCGAACTACTTCGGTGACTTCTGCGTGTGGTGGGGCCTGTTCCTGATCGCGCTGGCCGCGGGCGGCTGGTGGAGCGTGGCTGGCCCGCTCGTGATGTCCTTCCTGCTGCTCAAGGTGTCGGGCGTCGCGCTGCTCGAGAAGGACATCGGCGAACGCCGTCCCGCCTACCGCGACTACGTCCGCCGCACCAATACGTTTTTCCCTGGCCCGCCGCGCGCGGCCTGACTGGAGGCACCTGCCCATGAGATCCCTTTTGGCACTGTTCGCTGTGACGGCGGCGCTGGCCGTGGTGCCTGCGACGCCCGTCAATGCCACCGTCGGTGACGGCGTGCGCAAGTTGAACTTCGACGTCTTCCTCGACGACCGCGCGATCGGCTACCAGCGCTTCGAGCTGACGCCGGCTGGGGATGGCACGCGCATCGAGACCCAGGCCGAGTTCGAGGTAAAGTTGCTGCGGATCACCGCCTTCGCGTACGAGCACCGTAATACCGAGTTGTGGCGGGGTGGCTGCCTGCAGGCGATCGACTCGCGCACCGACTCCAATGGCAAGAGGTACACCGTCAGCGGTCGGGCGCGAGGAGCCGCGTTCGTCGTCGCGACGAACGAGGGCGAACGGAGGCTCGGCGACTGCGTGGCCAGCTTCGCGTACTGGGACAAGGACGTCCTGCTGCAGCGCCAGCGATTGCTCAACTCGCAGACCGGCGAGTACATGCCGGTTCGGATCGACTCGCTCGGGCCTGATCGCGTCCGCATCGGTCAGCGCGACGTGGCCGTGGAGCGCTACGCGCTCAGGGGCCAGGGTCTCGACATCACGCTCGCCTACGCCGCTGGCGGCGGCGACTGGGTGGCGCTCGATAGCAGGCTCGATGGCGGCCGGACGCTTCGCTACCGCCGCAGTCCCGGCGAGCTCAGCGCGCCGTCCGTCGTCCAGACGGCCCGCGCCGGTGGCCCGGAGGCCGGCCGGTGAGCGCCCACTGGAGCAATGGCGCGCCGGCCGCCTGGCTGCGGGCGGGAGTGACGTGCCTGACCTTGTTCGTGCTGGCCGGCTGCGCTGGCGGTCCGCCACGGGAACCCATCAAGACGGTCGAGTACGTCGATCTCGAGCGCTTCATGGGTGACTGGTACGTGATTGCGAACATCCCGACCTTCATCGAGAAGGGCGCGCACAACGCCGTCGAGGGCTACCAGATCGACGAGGACGGCTCGATCGCCACGACGTTCACCTTCCGCAAGGACGGATTCGATGGCGAGCTGAAGACTTATACCCCGCGCGGCTTCGTCGAGGACCGTCAGAGCAACGCGGTGTGGGGCATGCGGTTCGTATGGCCGATCAAGGCCGACTACCGGATCCTCTGGCTCGACGAGGCGTACTCGCAGACCGTGATCGGCCGCAACAAGCGCGACTATGTGTGGATCATGGCCCGCCAGCCGACCATCCCGGAAGCCGACTATCGCAAGATCGTCGAGTTCCTGGCCGCGCAGGGCTACGACACGACCAGGATCCAGAAGGTCCCGCAGCGCTGGGAATGACATCGGACCGGACCGCCGTCGTTTCAGGGGCGACGGCTTCGTCCGCGGGCCAGGTGGTGCCGCGCAGGGCGAAATGGACGGCAACCGCGCTACACTTCGGGCACAGGAAGATCATCGCCATGACGGACGAGCCGAGACAGTCGAACGTCCTGCTGATCGAGGACCACCGTGACATCGCCGGCGCGATCGTGGATTTCCTCGAGCACCGTGGATTCGCCGTCGACTATGCGGCGGACGGCGTCACCGGCCTGCACCTGGCGGTGACGAACCCCTACGACGTGATCGTGCTCGACGTCATGCTGCCCGGCCTCGACGGCCTGTCGGTGTGCCGCAAGCTGCGCGAGGAAGCGCGCAACGACACGCCGCTGCTGATGCTCACGGCCCGCGATACCCTCGACGACAAGATCACCGGCCTCGGCGCCGGGGCCGACGACTACCTCGTCAAGCCATTCGAGGTCCGCGAGCTCGAGGCGCGCATCCGCACCTTGCTCCGCCGCCACCGCGGAGCCGTCGCGCGCGAGACCTATACCGTGGACGACCTGACGCTCGACACCGCCACGCTGCAGGTCACGCGCGGCGGTCAGTCGCTGGCGCTCACGCCGATCGGCCTGAAGTTGCTCACTGCGCTGATGCGTGCCTCGCCCCGGGTCGTGTCACGACAGCAACTCGAGCGCGAGGTCTGGGGCGACCTGCTGCCGGACAGCGACACCCTGCGCAGCCATCTTTACACACTGCGCAAGGCGATCGACAAGCCGTTTGCGCGCCCGCTGCTGCACACGATCCCGGGTGCCGGATACCGGCTCGCGACCGACGATGGCCGCTAGCGGACTGCGGGCCAGGCTCGGCCGCGCATTTCTGCTGCAGGCCGCGTTCATTGGCGCGGCGGCTGTGGTCGGCGTGTTCCTCGCCAGCCTGCTGCTGGAGGGCGTGCTGATCCGCCAGGCCTTGCGGGAAGAGGCCGCTCATTTCTGGTTGCAGCGCGAGCGCGATGGTGCGTTTCCGCTGCCCGGAACGTTGAATCTCACCGGGTACCTCGATACCGCGCCGCCCTCGCTTGCGAGCCTGCCGACCGGATACCACGACCGCGTGATCGACGGCGTCAAGACCGTCGTCTACGTCACGGACCGCGGTGGGCAACGCCTCTATCTGGTCTTCGACCGCAGTGGCGTCGGGCGGCTGGCCACCGTGTTCGGCCTGCTGCCGCTCGCGATGGTGCTGTTGGTTCTGTACCTGTCGACGTGGCTCGCGTTCCGTGCTTCACGTCGCGCGTTCTCGCCAGTCATCGCACTGGCACGACAGGTGCGCGGGCTCGATCCCGCGGCGCCGGATCCCGCCCAGCTCGACCCTGCCCGGCTGCCGCGCGACGCCGACGACGAGGTGCGCGAGCTGGCCGACGCGCTCGCGCGCTACGCCCAGCGCCTGACCGAGTTCGTGGATCGGGAACGCAACTTCACGCGCGACGCCAGTCACGAGCTGCGCAGCCCGCTCACGGTGATCCAGATGGCCGCTGGCATGCTCGAGGCCGACGCCGGACTCAGCGACGCCAGCCGGCGGTCCGTCGCGCGCATCGTGCGGGCGGCGCGGGACATGGAGGAACTGACCAGCGCGTTCCTGCTGCTCGCGCGCGAGTCGCAGACTGGCCTGCCACTCGAGGCCACCTGCGTCAACGATGTACTCGCCGACGAGCTCGACCGTGCGCGCCTGCTCACGGCCGGAAAGCCCATCGAATCGCGCCTCAGCGCCACGCACCGCCTGTACGTCGATGCACCGGAGAAGGTGCTCCCCGTACTGCTCGGCAACCTTCTGCGCAACGCGTTCTCGTACACCGATGCCGGCGAGGTGACGGTGGACGTCGGCGCCGCATCGGTCGTGATCCGCGACACCGGCGTGGGCATCGCGCCGGGGCAGGTCGACGCGATGTACCAGCCGTTCGTTCGCGGCGACGCGGGTCGGCGCGGCGGGCACGGCGTCGGGCTCACGATCGTGCGCCGGCTGTCCGACCGATACGGCTGGCCGGTGACGATCGACAGCAGCCCTGGCGTCGGCACCCGCGTCGAGATCCGCTTTCCCGAGGCTCGTAGCGAGCCGCTCGTCACCTGATTCGCTTGGCGCGAGGGACCGCGCCGTCCTTCCTTCACGCTGTGCTGACGCTCCTTTCACGCGCTGTTCACTCCGCCGATGGCAACGTGCTGCCGTCGAAAGCTCAACCATGCTGGAGGAATCAAGCCATGAAGCACAGGATCGANTCCGCAATGCTCGCCGCCTTTCTTGCCACCGGCCCGGCCATCGCGTCGGCCGCGGATGACGCGCACTGGTATGCCGCCGCGAACGTCGGGGCGAACTTCATGTCGGACCAGTCAGTGAGCCTCTCGGGTGACGGACCCACGCAGTCCGGGGACGCCAGCCTGAGCAGCGGACTGCTGACGGGCGCCGCCGTCGGGCGCGCGTTCAACCGCAGCTTCCGGGCCGAGGCCGAGTTCGTCTACCAGTCCGTGGATCACGACGGCGTCCGGCTGGCCGGCGGAAGCTCGCTGCCTTCCGGCAATTTCGCGTCGACGGCCCTGGCGCTCAATGGCCTGTACTCGTTCAACCTGTTCGGGCGTGAGGAGGTTCGCACCTACGTCGGCCTGGGCGTCGCTTGGCTCACGGAAGTAGACATCGATTTCGAGCAGGGCGGACAGGAGGTCTCCTACAGCGGCGACGGCTTCGGCGTGCAACTGCTCGCCGGTGCGCGCTACGAGATCGGCGAGCGATGGTTCCTCGATGCCGGGCTTCGCTACTTGAGTGCGGGCGAGGTGACGATGGACGGCGAGGGATCGACGACCGGCCGAGTGCGCGCAGACTACGAGCCGTGGTCGGCGACACTGGGCATCGGTTGGAAATTCTGAGTCACGGAACCGGGTCAGGCACGGCTATCGCGGACACCGGGCAGTGCCTGACCCTTGCCTCTGCGGCTGCGCCGTCGGGGCGATTCGAACGTGCGTGCCCGCTGCGCCGCGCTAAGTGACTGATAACCCTGCAGAGGTCTTCCGCAGCAAGGGTATTGCTTGGACAGGTAGCAGGCCCCCGCTACCAACGCATTCGAAGCAAACGGCCCCTCTGGGGCCGTTNNGCTTTGCGGAGCNTGTCAGGTTCGACGCATCGCCTCGAGCGCCGCCTTGGTCAGGAAGCCGCTGCGGGTTTCTCCGTGTGCGCGTGCATACTCGTCGATCTGCTTGAGCAANCGGCCGGGAACCGTGATGTTGATCTTCTCGGCCGGGCCGAAGAATCGCTCCACCGGCACATCGACGATTCCCCACGTCCAGCCCTTGTATTCACGATCTGCCTGCCAGTCGCTCATCGGCTTCGGACGCGGCATCGCCTTGCCATCCTCGGCCANCAGTTCGCAGTGAGCTTCAATGGCCTCGCGGACGTTGTCGAAGGCNTCTTCCACCGTATCACCGGCGCTGAAGCAGCCGGGCAGATCGGGAACAACTACACCGTAGGCTGATTTTCGCGTCCCCGGTTCAATGGCGATGGTGAATTTCATCTTAGGCCTGCCTGCTTCCTGATCTTGTGCACGAGTCCTTTGCCGAGGTCCTTCTTCGGGTGTGGCACCGTAATGTGCCCTGGCCGCGTCGCATGTATGAAGATGTGATGGCTGCCGACCGTCCGGCGCAACGTCCAGCCGGCCTGCTCGAGTTCGCGGATGAGGTCGGCACTTTTCAAGGTGGGTATTGTAACCATCGAGCCTCTTGCCGATCAACACCATACCCACTGCTCATGCGCGGCAGGGCTGGTTCTTGACACCATCGGCGCGCTGGCGTCGGCCTATGCCACGCTGCGAACGATCCAGGTCGACTATGGCCTGAAGGATCATCAGATCGTGGAATNGAGCATCTACAACACGGTCGCCGAGGCGACGCAGTCTGCGGCTNTCATGGGCATGGCCGACATCCCGATCAGCATCGGGAAAGACTGGCAGGGCGTCGTCGCCCAACGCATGGGTTACGCAGTTGTCCTTGTATCAGGACGCACTGTTCGCCAGGCTGGTGGTCCTGGTCATTCACTGTCTGCGCGACCGGGAGGAACGGCCGACCAGGAAACGCATGGCGGCTGAGCCGCTGTTGGCGAGGGAGTATGGCGGCGCGAGACTCTGCGCGTCGACCTATGCAAAAGGTCGGGGCNCGCTCTGGCCGCCGTTAACTTCAAGCAGACACGCAGCCCGAGTTGTGTTNTCAGGTACGGCAAGTCAATCAGGGAGAGGTCCTTATGAATCGCTCGGCAATGAACGTGTTTCGGTTGCATCGGTCACGGGCATTCACGTCAAAGATGGGTCAGGGCTCAAGTACGCCAACCATCTCGCCATGAACTGGGTGCGCAACCAGGAGTTCGCCAGGTCGAAGGGCTGGATCTCGGGCTACCACGTGCGGAGCAATGCGTATCCGCGACAAGGCGAGCCGAACGTCTATCTCGTGACGATCTTCAACGAGATGACCAGCGGTGCAGAAGACGACAAGCGAGCCAAGGAGTGGCTCGAGTTCAACAAGGCGACGATGGCGCAGATGGATGCGCAGTCCGGTGAACGCGCCGAATACCGCACGGTCGGCAGCGAGTTGCTGCTGACGGAGATGCTGAAGCGGTAGCCTTCCGGCCCGCACCGTCTCGGGCTTGACGACGAAACCCCGGCCCCGCGCAGGGCTTTCTGCGTGAGTGCGGCTCGATCCAGGCCCCGGGCGATCGCAGCAGAGACTCTGACGTTATGTCGTCAAGACCTTGTGGGGCATGAGGTAGTTGTGGTCTATAGCACCCGAACCGGCCACCTGCGCGGGCCAGAGCGCTGAGAAATGCAAGGCACCGACATTCACGAAGCGATCCGCGTCGAAAAGCAGCGACACTTCGTCGGGGCGATGTCGAAGGCGATCGACGGACGGCCCGTGACGCAGTCCGATTGCGCTCTGCTCGAAACGATCTTCGAGGCTCTGCTGCGCGGCAAGGACGTCTCCAACCTCATCGGTGTAAGGCCGCCCCATGCGCGCCGTTCCGACGACCCGATCTATATCGCACTCCACTACCTGTGTCTCACGAAACTGATGCACGAGAAGGCCGTGGCTGCGTGGCGCATCGTTGGCGATGCCTGGGGACTGAAGCAACGTGTCGTGCGGTGGGTCATCGCCGCCAACTGGGCGCCGGCGCTGGAAATGGTGCGACAGTCTGCCGCACCCCCGGATACGTTGCTGAGTCTGTGTGAGCAGCGCGCTCGCGGTGGCCGGCCTGATCATCGCCAGACCGGGTTTCGGCCGCTGGCGAAACGCCTGGGCGACACGTTCGATGCGACATGAAGCCGGCCTCGCGCGGAGATGTGGCTGCGTTGTCTCCAGTTGACGTTGAGGCCCGGTTCCTGCAGGCGCAGAAGGCGAAAAGCGCCACCCGCTCCAGTCGCAGGTCAGAAGCAGTAACGTGGGGGGGCTCAGTGCGTCGCAGGGGCTCGGTGGCCGGGCGGCGAGGGCGGTTCTTACAGGATCTCCACGCGCCGTTCGAAAGTACTGAAGCCGGCCCGCGCTACCACATCAAGCAACGCGGCCCCTCCAGGGCCGTCTTGTCTCGGAAGCCTGAGCGAGGACGTCCGCGCATGACGCGAGAGCGGTTGGGAGGCGCCGGGTGAGGAACGAGCGTGAAGCACCCGCGAATCTGTCGTGCGATCGACGGTCGACGTACCTAGGCGACGGAGAGTCCGGAGCGAGGTCGTATGAGACCGCGGGCAAGGGCCAGCCCGATCAGCGCGATCAGCACGGTCGGGTCCGACGATCCGCCGCCACCCCGGCGGCTGCCACTCGGATCGCCGGCACCGACGCCGGCGCCGGTACTTGCGACCGCGGCCACGCTGATGCTGGCCGATGCGCGGTCGTTGCTCGAGTCCCCATCGTTGGTGGCCTTCAGGCTGGCCTCGATAGCCGTGGACCCTGCGCGGATGCCACGCAGGTCGATGTCTACCCGACGCGTCGTGCCCGGCCCCACGTTGCCCAGCGGACAGTCGATCGCCGCGGCAGTTTCGACGCAAATGCCTTCGTCCACCGACGTACCCACGACGTCCAGAAAGTCGGCGGGTACGGCGACGCGGACCGTGGCACCGGTCAGGGGTTCCGTCCCATTGGTGGTCAGTAGCACGGATACGCGCTGGACCTGGCCCTCGTCGCCGCTCAGTGTCGTTGGCGAGATCGCCAGCGCGCCGTCGGCCATCGAGTTCAACGTCAAGGACACGACCGCGCCGTCGTTGACCTGGTTCGAGTCGAACGGCGTCGCGATGGACGCGGTCAGGTTGTACGTGCCGGGCACTTCGCCCTGCAGGCTCAATTCGATGCGACGCCGCTCGCCGGCCAACACGGGCCCTAGATTGCAGGCCGCCGCGCCCGTACCGGACGAGCAGGTCCCGCCGGCAACCGTCGCGCCAAGGATCCTCAGCATCGAGTCGATGGTCAGCGTGACGGTGAACGAGGCGGCATCCCGGGTGCCGACAGACACGACCTCGATCGTGACTGGCGTGGGCTGGCCGACGAACCCTGTGATTGCACTCGCCGGTGCTGCGAACCCGAGGTCGACGAATCCGGCGGAGCGCAGGCAGCTTGCGCGGTCGACGACCGGCGCCATGGTCGCGAGGCTGCACTGCGAGAATGCGCTGCTCCCGTTGATCGACGGCGCCATCAGGAAGGTGCGTGGCGTCGACGCGCAAGGCGAATCGGTCTCGCCGTCGTGCAGCGCGCCGAAATTGTGGCCGATCTCGTGCGCAGCGACGAGCGCGCCGATCCACGGGTCGAATCCCTGTTCGCTCAGCGACGCTGCGAAGCCGTTGCTGCACAGCGCATCGACGTACGCGATTCCTGCCGTGGTGCCGTCGAGGTCGCGGCCCGTCATCAGGTGCGTCAGTCCGCGGCTGCGCAACTCCGCCGTCGAAGACCGCACGGTCGCGAGCTGCCTCAGCAGGGACGTGGCGTCGCTCGACTTCATCGCACCGTTGTCGTCCAGCACGCTCAGTTCCGTCGCGACGATACTCACGCCGACCTGCGCGGCGAAAATGCCGTCCACCGTGTTCAGCCGCGAGAGCATCACGCCTTGTGGGTCGATGAAGCGCTGGCCGAACTGGACGTCGGCCACGAGGCCGATGGCCAGCTCGCGGCCCGCGACGAGCGCAGCTGCGGTCGCCGGAGACGCGAGTTCATGCGCCAGTGCGGCGTACTGCACGGCGGCTGTGGGTGGCTCCTCTGGGATGGTTGCGGTACAGAATCCCGGGCCGAGCCCGGAATCGACGTCTGCCGCACGGTAGATCAACGTCGCGTCGGGTCCGCCGGGGACCCGCTCCCGGAGCATTCCCGAGATGGCCCGCGCGGGCGCGATGGCGTAGACCTCCGTTCCGTCGGAAATCGCGCCATAGACGCTGCCGGCGACGCTCGTGAGTCTCAGCCACGAGTCCGGGATGTCGGCCAGTTGGCCCTTGTAGAGGACATTAGGCGGCAGCCCGCTGCGCTGCTCGGCCGGCAACTCGCGCAGGATGTCGCCATTCGATTCGACGTCCAGTTCGAACGGCCGACCGAATGCCTCGAAGCGTATCCGGACCGGACGCCCGGCACTCCGCAGGAAGGCCTCGGTCGGCAGCGCCGCGGCCGTTAGGTTGATTGGTTCCGCGTGACGGATCCGCGTCGACGTCCGCTCGTGGGCGTGCGCCGGGACAGTCCCGNCCAGCAGGAACACAAGCAGGTATCGTCTGAAACGGGTCATGGTGATCGGATCAGCAGCGGCATCAAGGGTTTGGGCGCAGACCCGGTGGACTATGGGCAATGCGCGCGCCATGGGTCAACGCAGGGCCGAAATGGCTCCCAGGTTCTTGACGCACAGCACAAATCGGGCGCGGCCGGTGCGCGCCTGGACGATCCAACCGACCGATGCTCACCCGCCGCGGTTGACCACCAGCGACGTCGCGATCAGCTCCTCGAGGAGTGCCATCGTTGCCTGGCCGGAGCAGTCGAACGGGCTCAATGCAGGTCGCTCGCCGTACTTGAGCAGCAGCGACGGATTGACCTTGGCGAGATTCACCTGGCCCATGGTCCAGCTGCCGAAGCGGCGTTCGCGGATTTCCTCGAAGCTGAGGATGCGCACGTGCTGGTGACGCTCGTCGCGCACGATGGTGTTGTAGAGCTCGCAGACCTCGTCGCGGCCACCTTCGAGGACCTGGATGAAGAGGTCGTCGCTGTAACAGAGGATGCCGGTGATGCCGAGCCGGGGGTTTCGCGCCCGCGATTGCTCGAGGATCGAATCCTGCACGGAAGCGATGAGCGGGGCGGTCGCACGGCTGGCGTAGAGTAGGCGGACGAGCATGGGAGCCTCAGTCGGTCAGGCTGATGAGGGACAGGAATTCGCGGCGCAGCGTGTGGTCCTTCAAAAACGAACCGCGCATCACGCTGTTCACCATCTTGGTCTTGTCGTCCTTGACGCCGCGCCAGTGCATGCAGAAGTGATCGGCCTCCATGACCACGGCCA
>Ga0031656_10000594_pt1 | contig 12736 bp, 8 predicted proteins | sample FrelakmetDIP11DI_FD_55080 | JGI IMG/M metagenome (GOLD analysis project Ga0031656, IMG submission 55080) | Freshwater lake sediment microbial communities from the University of Notre Dame, USA, for methane emissions studies - DIP11 DI | ecosystem: Environmental > Aquatic > Freshwater > Lake >... | reverse complement strand
GGCAGCTTCTCGCCGCTCAGGGCCAGCGGATGCGCAAGGAAGGCAAGGTGCTGGAATCCGCCGAAGAAAATATCGCCGAGCTGACGGTCCAGGCGCAGGCGTTCGCGGACAAGCAGCTGCCGATACTTAAGGTGCTCGGGATCGCCTGAGCACGTGTAGGCGCCGGCTTGCCGGCGCTGCCGTGGACGTCACCGCGGTGCTTCCCGTCGCGTCGGTCGCAGCGCGGGCCAGGTCGAAGAACCTCTACGCCAGCACGTCGCGCGGGTCATGCTCGAACCCGGGATAGGCAAATGCGCGCGCCACGGTCTCGCAATCGGCCGGCGCCGCGCCTGCCGAGAGCAGGGCTTCCCGCCATCGGCGCTCCACGGTCAGCTTCATGTCGTCGATGATCGCGTTGGCCTCGTCGCGGCGCAGCCTGAACCGCGCGCAGCTCGAAAGAATGTTCTCCCGGTTGGCGTAGCGGTTGTACGTTCCGACCTCGAGCGCCAGGTCCCGCTTGTCCGCGGCAACCACGGGCGAGGGCGTCAAGTCATAGGCTTCCGAGAGCATCCAATCGCCGCCGGGTGCCACGAGCGCATGGTTGCGCGGGTGGTCATCGAGGTTCGAAATGAGTGCGTTGAAGACGATCCGGCGAAAGAGCTCTTTGAGATCGGACTCCGGATCCTTCACCCAGCGCTTCACTTCGTCGGCGAGTCGCGGATAGGACCAATCGCCGCGGGCAAGCGGGTCGTCGTCCGAGCCGAGAACCGTGAGAGCGCTCACCATGCGATGCCGAAGATAGCCACCGCTCAACTTCTCGCGGTCGAAGCGCCTGACCAGCAGCACCTGTCTGCCGGCGACGTGCACAACCTTCGCGCGCGGGGTTCGTATGCCGCAGGCGCGCGCCAGTTCCAGCATGGCCGCTTCCACCGGGGCATTGTTCCAGCGGTCATCGCGCATCGGAAACTTGGCCAGCCAGAGTCCGTCTTCGTCCTCGACCACGCTCTTCGGACGCGCGCCGCCCATGGAGGTCCCCGGATGAATGACGTCGGCCAGTTCCTGTTGCACCGCTGCGGCGCCCTCCGTCGTGGCGTTCCCGTCCAGGATGTGCTCGGCCGCCGCAAGAAGTTGCGGCAACTGCAGTACACGATTGAAACTGCCGGCTGGCGCGGGCGGCGATTGGCTCAGCCCAAACGAAAGTGCGCCGGCCCTGTCGTCCGGGGAGTTGAGCAGGAACTCCAGTTCCGTCAAGTCGGCGCGTCCGAGCTGTCGTTCGATGACGCGCCTGCCCCAGGCATCGGGCGACGCATCGCGCAGCGCGCCAAAGATGCCGCGCATCCGGGTCGTCTCGAAAGTCCCGGACTTGAGCGGCAGCTCGAACTTGTCGAGCTCGACCGCGCGCGGATCGGAGCGATAGTTTCGGCCGTAGACGAACTGCCCGAGCGCGGTCCCATCCGACCGCAGCAGGAGCGCGTATCGTCCGCAGGTCACCACCTCCAGTGTGCCCGGCAGCTGCAGGTAGACGAAGCACTCCTGCGGCCTAGAAGTCATCGCTCAGTCCCTGGGCGGTCAGCCGCACGCGTTTCGGGGAGCGCGCACGTTCCCGTGCTTTGCCTTCCGCGTCACGATCGGGGGAGGCGATATCGGCGAATTCGTTTTCGAGGCCGAGCGCCCATAGCGCGACGAGGTAGGCGGCGATGCCGGTGGTCGGCATACCGCTCTCGACGCGGCGCATCGTTACGGGGGTAATGCCGGCCTTCGCCGCCAGATCGGCTTGGCGCATTCCGCGACGCTGGCGTGCCAATCGGATGTTAGCGCCCACTTGCACCAGCGCCCGCTCCACCGCGTACGGGACGGTCGCAGACGTGAGATTAAGCTTTGGCATAATAGTGCATCTCTTAAATAGTTTAAGAAATACACTATTATATACACAGGATCCTTCTGTGCAAGTGAAAACCTAATAGATAAGCTACAACATGACTTTACAATTAATCTATTTTTGCAAAAAGCTACGGATTCCGTAGGCGCCGGCTTGCCGGCGCTGCCGTCGTTGTCACGGCCTGGGGTGGTTGCAGCGCGGGCAAGCCCGCGCCTACGAGATCAGCCCCTACGAGGGCCGTATGCCGCCACGAGGATTACGCAGCACCCTTGAGCACGCGATTCAAACGCGCGATCTGCTCCGTGTTGAGATCGCCGACGTAGCTCAGCAGGTTCGCCCAGCCNACCAGCAGCTGGTATCTCGCCTTGGTCAGGTCCACCTGGGTGTTGAAGCGTTGCTGCTCGACCAGGAGNACGTCGAGCGTGGTGCGGGTGCCGGCCAGCACGCCCTTCTGATTCGACAGCACGACCTGCTCGGCCGACGCGAGCGCGGTTTGGAGCGCCCGCACCCGGGCGATTCCCGCCTGCAGCCCGTCGAACTCGCGCTTCACCCGGAGCCGGAAGTCGTCGCGCGCGAACTCGTAGGCCTGAAGGGCTTCGTCCGCGGCGGCCGTGGCCTGGCGGACCGTGGAATTCACGTAGCCGCCCGCGAAGATCGGGACGTTGAGCTGCAGGCCGATGTAGTTGGTCTTGGTTTCGGTGCGGGGAAACGTATTGGTACTGTCGCCCGTGGTCTCGCTGTGCTGCAACAACAGGTCGACGGTCGGCAGATGGCCGGCCTTGGCGACCTCGATCCCGGAAAGCGTGGCCTCATGGCGCGCTTTCAGCACGCGGAGATCGGGGTTGTGGGCGATGGCCCGATCGACCCAGTCTTTCAAGGTGATCGGGTCATGCACATCGGCGCGAAAGAGCGCGGGGTCGAGGGTCGCCAGGCTCTGGATCGGTTCGCCGACAAAGATCTCCAGCTGCTCGGTGGTGGCGCCGATCGCCTGCCGTGCCTTGATCTCGTCGGCGAGCAGCAGGTCGTAGCGGGCCTGGATGTCGTCGATGTCGGTGCGGGTGCCCGATCCCGCCCTCATGGCCAGCCTGGCCGCGCGCAGCTGCGCTTCGTAGTTGGTCTTCTGCGAGACGATGAGATCGAGGCTGTCGCGGGCGAACAGCGCCTCGAAGTAGGCGCTCGCAACCCGCACGCCCAGCGTCTGATAATCCTTGTCGAGTTGCGCGTCCACGCCCCGCACCCTCGACTTCGCTTCCTCGTACTGTGAAAACAGGTTCTGGCGAAAAATCGGCTGGCGCAGCGTCAGGTTGTTCGACGTGGATGGGTAGTACTGCGTCGGCGCGGAGACGTTGTCGAGGCTCCGGTCCAGTTCGGCCCGGCCATAGGCGTACGCAAACGACACGGTGGGATAGAGCTGGGCGGTCGCTTGCGGCAACGCCTCGCGCCCGCCCTCGGCGCGGGCCCGGGCGACCTTGAGCTGGCCGTCGTTGGCCAGCGCGAGCTCGTAGCTGCGCAGGAGGTCGATGGCCGCGGCCGGCGGCACGTGGAGACAGGCGCCGAGAACGGCGCTCGCCAGAATGCGATGGACGTACTTGCCGATGATGTATCGCATGTCATTGCTCCTTCATCGATGCCGACAGGCGTTTGAGCAGCGGGTGCAAGAGATAGGTGAGCAGCGAGCGCTCGCCGGTCTTGATGATCACTTCGACCGGCATGCCCGGCTGCAGCTGGCGGTTGCCCAGCGTCTTCATGCCTTCCGGGGTGATCGACACGCGCGCCAGGTAGTAGGCGTACTTGCCCGACGGATCCGTGAGGATATCCGCCGAGATGGAGTCGACGACGCCGGCGGCGACCAGTTGCGGCGTGTGGGCGAAGCTCGAAAACCGCACATCGACCGGCGCGCCCGGATGGAGGCGGTCGATGAGATGCGGCGCCACCTGCGTCTCCAGCACCAGCGCTTCCTTCCGCGGCACCACGTCCATCAGCTTCTGGCCCGCCTGCACGATGCCGCCGACGGTCTGGACGGCGAGCCCCACCACCTGTCCGCTCACCGGTGCCCGGATCTCGTTGCGCGCCAGCTCCTCGGTCAGCGCCTTGAACTTCTCCGTTTCGGCCTGAACCTCGCGGCGCACATCGGCGAGCTGGGTGTCGACCTCCTTGCGGTAATCCGAGCGCAGCGCCTCGCCACGCTGGCGCACCTCGAGAATTGCGCTTTGGGCGCGCGACAGGTTGGCCTGCAAGTCGGCGGTCGATGCCGAGACGTCGGCCGCGGTGCGTTCGAGCTCCATTTGCCGGTTCATCGGGGCATAGCCTTCCGCCACCATTTCGCGTACCCCCTTTAACTCCCGCTCGAGCAAGGCAAGCTGGTTGTTCCGATTGACCAGCACGCCGCGATAGCCTTCGATCAGCGCCTGCTGGCCGTGAACCGACTGGTCGAGCGCGCCGAGATTGGCGGCCAGCGACGCGCGGCGCGACTGCAGGAGCTGGTTCTGCACCGTCACGTGCTGGCGAATCAACGGATCGCTCGCGGCTGCCGCCAGCAGTTCCGGATGAAATGCGATCGCCGCCTGGCCGGACTGTTCGGCCAGCAGACGGCCTTCCATCGCGCGCAGGCCGAGGTAGCGCTGGCGCGACGATTCGTAATTGGCGCGGGCGACGGCATCATCGAGACGAATCACCACCTGATTGGCTTCGACCGTCTGGCCTTCGCCCACCAGCACCTCCCGGACGATCCCGCCCTGCTGATGCTGAACGGCCTTGCGCTTGGTGTCGACCGCGACCGTGCCGGTGGTCGGCACGCCCTCGTCGAGCGGGGCGAAAGCCGCCCACAGCAGGAAGCCGCCAAAGCCGACGCCTATGACCCACACGCCCAGCCGCGTGACGCGCCGGATATCCGACGGCAGTGAATCGTCGGTCCGGGGCTCCACGTCAATGACAGGTAGATTCAAGGTTTCGCTCGATTTGTTCATGGGGAGGGTCCTGAGGCTTGTCAGGCAGGTTGGTAGGCCATGGAGGGGTTGCCCGGCGGCTCGCGGCCGGGCCCGCGCAGCGCGCCGATGACCTTGTCGCGCGGCCCGTCAACCTGGACCACGCCGTTGTTGAGGACCAGGATCCGGTCGGCGATCGTCAGCACGTTCAGACGATGGGTGATGACGAAGACGGTCCGGCCGCGCGCCTTCAGGTCCGCAACGGCCTTGATCAGGGCCGCTTCGCCGGCCTCGTCGAGGTTGGCATTGGGCTCATCCAGCACGATCACGCTCGGGTCGCCGTAGAGCGCGCGCGCGAGCCCGATCCGCTGCCGCTGGCCGCCGGACAGAAAACTTCCGCCGTCGCCGATCGGCGTGTCGTAGCCGTTGGGCATGCGCAGGATCATCTCGTGCATGCCGGTGCGCTGGGCCGCGTCGATCACCTTCGCGGCATCCACGTCGCCGAAACGCGCGATGTTGTCGGCGATCGTGCCCTCGAACAGCTCGATGTCCTGCGGCAGGTAGCCGATCGCCGAGCCGAGCGCGGCGCGATCCCAGGTGTGGAGCGGATGCCCGTCGAAGAGAACCTGCCCCTGGGTATAGGGCCAGATCCCGATCAGGGTCCGCGCCAGCGTGGACTTGCCGGAGCCCGACGGGCCGATGATCGCCGTGAACTGCCCGGCGGGAAATTCGGTGTCGAGCGTCTTGAGGATGGGCTCGGCGCGTTTCGGCGCGGTGGCCACGATGCCCCGCAGGCGGACCTGCCCGGTCGGCGGCAGGACGAGGTTCCCGGAGGGCTTCTCCGGGTGCGCATCGAGCAGGCTTCCCAGCCGCTCGAATGCGGCGCGGGCCGACTGGAAGCTGCTCCACGTCGAGACGATGACTTCCATCGGCGCCGACGCGCGCGACATCAGCACGTTGGCGGCAATCATCGCACCGATGCTGATTTCGCCGTTGATGGCGAGCAGCGCGGCGGCTCCCAGCGACAGTGACTGCTGGGTGTAGCGCAGGAACTTGACCACTGCCGTCATGCTTCGGCCCACGCCCTGCGTGCGCGACTGGACGCGCAGATGGTTCCGGTGGCGAATGGCCCAGCGCCGGCGCAGATCGCCCAGCATCCCCATCGACTCGATCACTTCCGAGTTGCGCAACTTGCTGTACAGATAGGTGTTGACTTCGACCTCCGCCGCGGACACCTCGCCGGCGAGCTTCGCCGTCCGGCGCTGACCGACGATGGCGAGGATGACAAGATTCACGACGAAGAATATCGACAGCCAGCCGAGCAGCGGGTGCAGCATGAACATCACCGCGATGTAGATGGGTGTCCACGGCGCGTCGAAAAACGCGATGATGCCGTTCCCCGTCAGGAACTGGCGGATGTTGGCGAGATCGCTCAGGGCCTGGCCGGGGTTGTGGCCGGATTGCTCGAGTTCCGCGCGGAAACCGGCGCGGAAGATGCGGTCGTTCAACGCATCGTCGAAGCGCACGCCCGCGCGCACCAGCAGGCGGGAGCGGATCCATTCCGCGCCGGACATGACCGCGAGGAACGTGAAGATGATGAGCGAGATCATCAGCAGCGTGAGCTCGCTCTGGCTCCGCAGCACGCGATCGTAGATCTGCAGCATGTAGAGCGTCGGCGACAGCATCAGCACGTTGGCGACGAGGCTCAGCATTCCGACGACGGCGAATTCGCGCCGGAACGACCAGAGAATCCTGGTCAGTACGTGGCGCTTGAAGAATGCGGGAGTCATCATGACGAGCCCCTTTCAGGACGCGGCGAGCGCGGGGGCAGCTGCGGGCGCCAGTTTGGCCTTGCCCGACAGGGCGGCGAGCACCTCGTCGCGAGGACCGACCATCAGCACCTGGCCGTCACGCAGCACCAGCATCCGGTCGACGGCCGCGAGGACGTTGGCGCGGTGGGTGATGATGACCTGCGTCGCGCCGCGTGCCTTCTGCGCCAGCAGCGTCGCCAGCAGCGCCTGATCACCGGCTTCGTCGAGGCTGGAGTTGGGCTCGTCGAGGACGATGAACCTGGGCTCGTTGTAGATGGCGCGCGCCAGCGCCACGCGCTGCCGCGTGCCCCCGGACAGGATGCCGCCGCCCGGACCGATCGACGTGTCGTAACCCTCGGGCAGCGCGGCGACGATGTCGTGCAGGCCGACCGCGCGTGCCGCCGCCTCGACCTTGGCGGGGTCGGCGTGGCCGAAGCGGGCGATGTTCTCGGCGAGCGTGCCGTCGAAGAGCTCGTTGTCCTGCGGCAGATAGCCGATGTTGGGCCCCAGCTCCTGCTTGTTCCAGGCGAATATGTCGACGCCGTCGAGGCGAACCTTGCCGCTGGCAGCGGGCCACAGGCCCACCAGCACCCGGGCCAGCGTCGACTTGCCGGACGCCGACGGTCCGACCACCGCCAGCACTTCGCCCGGCGACAGGCCAAAGCTGACATTGCGCAAGATGGCGACCTGGGTCCCCGGTGCCGCCACCAGCACGCCCTCTACCATCACCACTCCCTTGGGGGGCGGCAGTGGCATGCCCGTCGGGCGAACCGGAATCGCGTGCAGAAAGTGATCGAGCCGGCCATAGGAATCGCGCGCGCTCACGACGGTCTTCCACTGACTGATCAATTGCTGCAAGGGCGCGAGGGCGCGACTGGACAGGATCCAGGCGACGATCATGACGCTGCCGTTGGGGTCGAGCTCGCCGACGAGAATCAGCCAGCAGGCGAATCCGAGCACCATCGAGCTCTGGCCGATCTGGATGAACTTGGAAATGGCCGCGCCGTCGCCGGCCCGATCGGATGCGCTCGCCTGCTTGGCGATGAATTTGCGCTGCCGGGCGAGCCAGCGGTCGCGAATGTGCCCCATCATGCCCATCGCCTCGATCACCTGCGCGTTCTTGAGCATCGTCGAGGCGCTGCGCTGCGCCTCCATCGCGAGCGTCTGGGCCTCGGCCAGCGGCGGGCGGGTCTTGCGCTCGGTGACATAGCCGACCACGAGCATGGCGATGGCCGCCACCAGGACCAGGGCGCCGAGTGGCACGCTCATGGCGAAGATGATGATCATGAACAGCAGCGCGATCGGCGCATCCATCATCGCCATGCAGGCCGGCGACGTGAGGAAGCCGCGCACGGTCCGCAGGTCGTTGAGCGGAGAGATGCCGACCGGGAGATTGCGCAGCCGCGCCTCGACGGTGGCGTTGAAAACCCGCTCGCCGAGGTTGCGATCGAGCCGCAAACCGGCGGCATGCAACACCTCCCCGCGCACCCAGTCGAGGAATTCCATCACGACGTAGGCCCCGATGACGAGCACCGTGAGCATGAGCAGCGTGTCGACGTTGCGGCTGTTCACCACGCGCCCGTACACTTCGAGCATGTAGAGGGTCGGCGCCAGCACCAGCAGGTTGGTGAACAGGCTGAAGACGGTGGCGCGCACGAAGAACTGCCGCAACGACTGCATCGCCTCGCGCAGTTCGCCGACAGGGGGAGATGGCTTCATGGTGGGCGGATCCTCGAATCAGCGCGAGGCAAGTTGATCGGGCACGTCGCGCGACAGCGGCGGCTTCGCCGACGGCAGCGACGGCGTTGTCTCGGGCGGAATCACCAGCACGTACTCCGGCAGCAGGCCTCGGGCCGACATCTTCGTGACCGCGCCCTCCGTGTTGGCGTCGGCGAATTGAAAGACCAGCTCGAAGCCGCCGGCGGTTGCGACCAGTATCACTTCGACCAACTTCTCCTGATGGAAGCGGGCCTCGTCGGCCGCGGCGAGGCGCAGCGCAAAGCGCATCCGCCCGTCGAGCGTGAACATCGAGAGGACATTGCCCTTGATGCTCAGCGTGTGGCGATCGAAGTAGACCGGCGCGGACGGCGCGAAGCGCAGCAGCGGCAACGGCGCGCCGGATTGCTTGTTGACGTTCCACGGGCTCTTCGGGTGCTGCAGGACCAGGCGCGCGGTGCGCGAGACCGAATACACCGCATTGCAGATCATCTGCGAGCCCAGGTCCGGGAAGCGCTCGCGCATGTTCCGGTAGACGAGATGGTGCAACGCGACGCGATTCCAGCAGCGCGTGCTCTGCACCACCGGGGCAATGGCGTTGCAGACGGCGGCAAAAGCCACCTGCAGCTCGCGCAGCCTCTGGAATTGCTCGGGTGTGCCGTTCAGCGCCACGTGCAGCGAATTCTTCATGGCCCGAACTGTAGCACAAATTAGTCCTATATGAAATTATTTTGGTGGGGGGGCATCCCCTGACAACGCCAGATCCCGTAACATCCGGATCGACGGCCGGCCGCCCGGGATGCACGAAGGCGCTGCCGGCACCGATCCTGCGCCTGCGCGCGCACCGAGCTCCCCTATAAGCGGAAGGAAAACCATGTCCGATCGCGGCTACTTGCGGCAACCTTCGATCTGCGGCGATGCCATCGTATTCGTCTGCGACGACGACCTGTGGCGCGTCGATGCGGCGGGCGGCATCGCGCGCCGGCTGACCGCGGGACTGGGCGAGCCCGCCACCCCGGTTCTTTCTGCCGATGGAAAATGGCTCGCCTATGTCGGCCGCGACGAGCAGCATCCCGAGGTCTTCCTGCTGCCCGCCGAGGGCGGGCCCGCACGGCGGATGACCTGGCTCGGTCCCGATGTGATGGTTCGCGGCTTTACGCCCGAGGGTGACATCCTGTTCGTCACGACCCAAGGGCAGCCGTTCTTTCGCAACTATCGTGCGTTCACGCTTCCGGTCGCGGGCGGGTTGCCGCAGCTCCTGCCGCATGGGCAGGTCAACCACCTGGCGTACGGCCCGAATGGCGCCAGGGTGATCGGCCGCAACACCGCCGATCCGGCGCGCTGGAAGCGCTACCGCGGCGGGACGGCCGGCCACCTGTGGGTCGATGCGGAAGGACGGGGGACGTTCCGCCGGATGATCGAATTGAAAGGCAACATCACGAGCCCGATGTGGGTCGGCGGGCGCATCTACCACCTGGCGGACGGCGAGGGCGTGGGGAACCTTTACTCGTGCCTGCCCGACGGCTCGGATCTGCGCCGGCACACCGATCACGACGACTACTACGCGCGCCACGCGCAGACCGATGGCACGCGCATCGTCTACCAATGCGGCGCCGCACTGTGGCTCTTCGACCCCGCCGCGGATCGCACGCAGCGGCTCGACGTCCGCGTGCCTTCGCATCGCACACAGGCGGCGCGCCGCTTCGTGCCGGCGGCGGGGCATCTGGGAGGATTCAACGTGCATCCCACCGGGCATAGCCTCGCCGTCGATGCGCGCGGCAAGCTCTTCACGTTCGCGCTGTGGGAAGGGGCGGTCAATCAGCACGGCGCCGCCGACGGCGTGCGCTACCGGCACGGGCAGTGGCTGGATGACGGCGCGACGCTGGTGAGCGTGAGCGACGCCGCCGGCGAGGAACGCATCGAGGTGTTCGAGGCCGGCAAGGCGCGTGCGCTCGCGTGGGACATCGGGCGCGTGCTTGCATTGCGTGCCGCGCCAAAGGGAAAACGGATCGCGATCGCCAACCATCGCAACGAAGTGCTGATCGGCGATCTGGAGACCGGCGCACTGACGGTGGTCGATCGCAGCGACGCCGGCCGCAGCGACGACCTCGCGTGGTCGCCTGACGGCGCGTGGCTCGCCTACACGTTCTGGACGAGCCTCCGGCATTGCGCGATCAAGCTGCACCAGGTCGGGACAGAGCAGTCGACGCTGGTCACGCAGCCCGAATTCCGCGACTACTGCCCCGCCTTCGATCCGGAGGGGAAATATCTCTATTTCCTGTCGCTGCGCACGTTCGATCCGGTCTACGACAGCGTGCAGTTCGAGTTGAGCTTTCCGCGCGCCGCGCGACCGTACCTGATCGCGCTGCAGGCAGGGCAGCGGCCGCCGTTCGATCCGGAACCGAAGGGTCTCAAGGCGGATAATGCGGCGCTGGCAAAGAAGGCGGATCCGGCGGGCGCGCGGCCGGCGCTGGCGATCGACCTCGACGGCATCGCGCAACGCGTCGCGGCGTTTCCGGTGGCCGAGGGTCGCTACGGCCAGATTGCCGGTGTCGAAGGCACGGCGCTGTGGACCTCCTTCCCCATTCCCGGAGCGCACGGCCGCGGCGGCCACAAGGAAACCCCCGGCCGGCTGGAGACCTTCGACTTCGCGACGCTCAAGGTGGAGGTGCTGGCCGACAAGGCCGACGGCTTCGCGCTCGCGGCGGATGGCGCGAGCCTGATCGTGCGCGTGAACGACCGGCTGCGCGCGATCGACCCGACGCGCAAGGCCGAGCCGTCTGTGGACGCGAAACTGGCGCAAGCCGGCGATGCGCCATCACGGATGAGCGGCTGGGTCGACCTCGATCGCATTCGCGTGTCCGTCGCGCCGAAGAGCGAATGGCGGCAGATGCTGCGCGAGGTCTGGCGCCTGCAGCGCGACCAATTCTGGGTGGAGGACATGTCGGGCGTGGACTGGGAAGCGGTCTACCGCCGCTACGAGCCGCTGCTCGATCTCGTTGCCACGCGCGGCGAGCTCTCCGATCTGATCTGGGAAATGCAGGGCGAGCTCGGCACGTCGCACGCCTACGAGGCCGGGGGCGACCACCGCAAGCCGCCCCAGGTCGCGCTGGGGTTCCTCGGCGCCGATATCGCGCTCGCAGCCGACGGCACGGGCTACGAGATCGCGCACATCGTCACCGGCGACCCGTGGGATGCCGCCGCCGATTCGCCGCTCAACGCGATCGGCGTGGCGGCGCAGGTCGGCGAGCGCGTCGTTGCCGTCAACGGCCAGCCGGTGACCGCCGAGTTGCCGCCCCAGGCGCTGCTCGTGCATCAGGCGGCCGCGAAGGTCGAGCTGACGCTGCTGGCGCCCGCTGCNGGCGGCGCCACNGGAAAGCAGCGCACGGCGCTCGTCACCACGCTCGCCGACGAGGTCCCGGCGCGCTATCGNGAATGGGTCGAGCNCAACCGGCGNTTCGTGCGCGAGCAGTCGGGCGGGCGCGTCGGTTATTTCCATCTGCCGGACATGATGTCGGCCGGATTCGCCGAGTTCCATCGCTACTTCGTCGCCGAATGCGACCGCGACGCGCTGATCGTCGACGTGCGCTACAACCGCGGCGGCCACGTGTCGGAATTGCTGCTGGAGAAAGTCGCGCGCCGGCGCGTCGGCTACGACCTGTCGCGCTGGGGGCCGCCGATGCCCTATCCGGCGGAGTCGCGCGCGGGGCCGTGTGTGGCGCTCACCAACGAGCACGCGGGCTCGGACGGCGACATCTTCTCGCACTGCTTCAAGCTGATGGGGATCGGNCGCCTGGTCGGCACGCGCACNTGGGGCGGGGTNGTCGGCATCTGGCCGCGCCATCCGCTGGTCGACGGCAGCGAAACCACGCAGCCGGAATTCTCGTTCTGGTTCGACGANGTGGGCTGGGCNGTCGAGAACTACGGCACNGATCCGGAGATCGAGNTCGACAACGCGCCGCAGGATGCCGCGGCGCAGANGGACCGGCAGCTGGAAACGGCGCTCCAGACCGCGNTGCAGATGCTGGAGGCGACGCCGCCGCACAAGCCNCGCTTCGGCCCGCGGCCGGTGCTCGCGCGCGGCGCGCTGCCNCCGCGACCGCAGTGAGCGTGGAAGCCTATCGTTTCAGGCGACCGGCATCGTGTAGTTGAGCGCGAGCGGGCCGCCGTCCGGGTAGATCGTCTGGCCGGTCACGTACGATGCATCATCGCTCGCCAGGAATGCGGCGACGGCCGCCACTTCCTCCGGTTCACCGCGGCGCCGGTGACGATGGCGATGCGGTTCTGCAATCGATTCATGGCGGAGGTCACGCGATTCTCCGCAGGTGCACGCGCCCAGGTTACGCGTCGCCGCGCGTGGTCGGGCGTGTGGGATCGGCGCACCACTCGCTCCAGGAGCCCGGGTAGAGCCGGGCGCCGTCGAGCCC
>Ga0031656_10000593_pt1 | contig 12739 bp, 6 predicted proteins | sample FrelakmetDIP11DI_FD_55080 | JGI IMG/M metagenome (GOLD analysis project Ga0031656, IMG submission 55080) | Freshwater lake sediment microbial communities from the University of Notre Dame, USA, for methane emissions studies - DIP11 DI | ecosystem: Environmental > Aquatic > Freshwater > Lake >... | reverse complement strand
GGGGTGTTCCCGGGCCGGGCGTCGCGCCGCACGGACGCGGCGCGCGAGCCGCCATGGACGGCTTTACGGCGTCCCGGCCCGGGAACACCCCACCCTCCGGCAGGACGGCGAGCACCCAGCGCAAGGCACCGCTACGCGACAGCCGCCACGTATGCCATCATCGCCCGACGAACAACGAAGCAGGGTGGGAGAACCCCGCGGCGATGCGCATCCTGGACCGCTCCGTCTACGTTGGCCCGTCGCTCTACGCGCACTTTCCGGTCATCCGCCTCGAGCTCGACCTGGGGCCGCTCGAGGAGTGGCCGACGGCGCGGCTTGGTGATGGCTTCACCGATGCGCTGGCGACGGCGCTGCCCGGCCTGGCCGAGCATGGCTGCTCCTACGGCGAGCCCGGCGGATTCTTCCGGCGCATGCGCGAGGACGAGGGCACCTGGCTCGGCCACGTGCTCGAGCACGTCGCGATCGAGTTGCAGAACATCGCCGGTGAGAACGTCACTTTCGGCAAGACGCGCGGNGCCGGTCCGCCCGGCGTGTACACGGTGGTGTACGAATACGCGCAGCGCGACGAGGGCATCGCCGCGGGTGAGCTGGGCCTCAGGCTGATCTGCTCGTTGCTGCCCGAGCTGCTGCGACCGGCCGACTCGGTGCCCGAGGGCTGGAGCTGGCCGGAGGCGCGCGACGAGTTCATCCGCTTCGCGCAGCGCCGTGCGCTCGGGCCCTCGACCGCGGCGCTGGTCAAGGCGGCCGAGGCGCGCAACATCCCGTGGCTCCGGCTCAACGACCAGTCGCTGGTGCAGCTGGGCCACGGCAAGTACCAGCAGCGCATCCAGGCGACGGTCACCGGCCGCACCTCGCACATCGCCGTGGAACTCGCGAGCGACAAGGAAGAGACCAACAAGATCCTGGCCTCGCTCGGCCTGCCGGTGCCGAAGCAGGAGCTGGTGCAGAGCGAGGCCCAGGCGGTGCGTGCCGCGCGGCGCATCGGCTACCCGGTGGTCACCAAGCCTTACAACGGCAACCACGGCCGCGGCATCTCGATCCGCCTCACGACCGACGCGGAGGTGATGCAGGGCTACGCGGCAGCGCGGGAGCACGCGCGCTCGATCATCGTCGAGACCTACCTGCAGGGCGACGATCACCGCCTGCTGGTCGTGAATGGCGAGCTGGTCGCGGCGACCCGCCGCACGCCGGGCCACGTGGTGGGCGACGGCGAGCACTCCGTTACGGAGCTGGTCGAGATCGTCAACCAGGACCCGCGCCGCGGTGTCGGCCATGAGAAGGTGCTNACCCGGCTCGAGATCGACGCGCAGGCGCTCAAGATGCTCGAGCGCGCGGGCCTCACGCCGGCGTCGGTGCCGGAGGCCGACCAGGTCGTCTACCTGCGCTCCACCGCGAACCTTTCGACCGGTGGCACGGCCACCGACGTCACCGACGTGATCCACCCCGACAATCGTGAAATGGCCGAGCGCGCGGTGCGGGCCATCGGTCTCGACGTGGGCGGCGTGGACTTCCTGTCCACCGACATCACGCAGAGCTTCCGCAAGATCGGCGGTGGCATCTGCGAAGTGAACGCGGCCCCCGGCTTCCGCATGCACGTCGCGCCGAGCGAAGGCGCGTCGCGTGACGTCGCCGGGCCGGTAATCGACATGTTGTTCCCGCAGGGCGCGCCATCGCGCGTGCCGATTGCGGCGGTGACCGGCACCAACGGCAAGACCACCACCTGCCGCATGCTCGCGCACATCACCAAGATGGCGGGCTGCACGCCGGGCCTGACCACCACGGACGGCGTGTACATCGACGGCCAGCGCACCGTGCAGGGCGACATGACCGGCCCGGTGTCGGCGCGCATGGTGCTCGCCGACCCGCAGATCGATATCGCGGTGCTGGAAACGGCCCGCGGCGGCCTGCTGCGCGCCGGCATGGGCGTGTCCGAGGTGAACGTCGGCGCGGTGCTCAACGTGCAGTCCGACCATCTCGGCCTTAAGGGCATCGACACGCTCGAGCAACTCGCCGAGGTGAAGCGCATCGTGATCGAGGTTGCCAGCGACTGCGCGGTGCTCAATGCCGACGACCCGCTGGTGCTGCGCATGTCGGGCTACACCGAGGCGAAGAACATCTGCTATGTGACGATGAACCCGCATCATGTNCTGGTACGCGAGCACATCCGTGCCGGCGGCCGCGCCTGCGCGCTCGAGGCGGGCGTCAACGGCGAGATGATCACGCTCTATGAGCGCGGCCGGCACATTCCGCTGGTGTGGACGCACCTCATCCCGGCGACGCTCGAGGGCCGCGCGCTGCACAACGTGCAGAACGCNATGTTCGCCGCGGCGGTCGCCTTCTCGCTCGATATCAAGCTCGACGCGATCCGCCAGGGCCTGCGCACCTTCGACTCGACGTTCTACCAGGCGCCGGGCCGCATGAACGTCTACGACGAGCACCCGTTCAAGGTCCTGTTCGACTACGGCCACAATGCGCACGCGGTGTCGGTCATGGCCGACCTTGCGCAACGGCTCGACTGCACGGGACGACGCATCGTGGTGCTCGCCGCGCCTGGCGACCGGCGCGACGAGGACCTGGTGGCGATTGCACAGGCTGCGGCCGGACGGTTCGACCATTACGTCTGCCGCCGTGACGACAATCTGCGCGGCCGCGAGCCTGACGATGTGCCGCGCATCATGGCCGCGGCGCTGCGCGAGCACGGCGTGCCCGAGGCGTCGATTGCCATCATCCCTGATGAACAAGAGGCGATCGACGCCGCGCTGCGCATGGGCCGGCCGGGCGACCTGCTGCTTGTCTTTTCGGATGCGCTGGTGCGCTCGTGGAAGCAGATCACCAAGTTCAAGCCCGAGGGCGCGCCCTCTCCCATCTTCCCCACCTCTCCCGCTGCAGCGGGAGAGGTCGCCCACAGGGCGGGTGAGGGCTCCGGAGGTTCAGAGCCCTCACCCCAACCCTCTCCCGCCAAGGCGGGCGAGGGACCGGCTCTCAGCCTCGAGGGCCTCATCCGCGACGAGCGCGGTGTGCGCTTCGCGCCGGAGACTGAAGACTGACCATCCAGCTGTCATTGCCGTTCGAGGACTCGCGGCGCCTGACGGGAAGCAACCTGTTCTTTGCGGGCCCCGGCGCCGTGCTCGAGCTTGCCGGGATGGCAAGGGATCCCGCGCTGTTCGACGACTGGCGTGCCCGCGTTGCCCGCGGCCGCGCGCGGCTCGGCTGGTCCCTGGATGCAGCGTGTGTGGTGCGCAGGCATGCGCGCGGTGCGTCGCTTGCGATCGCCGCACCATTCGACCAGCTGTTCACCGCCACCGAGCTGAACGAATGGGCGCTGTGCAGCGCGCTGCACGCACTGGACCCGCAGCACTGGTCCGGCCTGCGTGATGCGCTGCGCGCTGCCGCACTGGAGGCCGGCCCGAGTGCTGCGAGCGAGCTGCCCGCCGAGATCGGCGAGCCGGCTGCGATGTTGCGACTCGAGCAGCTTGCGGCCGGCGAGGCACGCCCGGACCTGCGCGCGCTGCTGCAAACGGCAGCGGCGCACTCCGTGCCGTGGTTGATCGACGACGACATCCTCTCCCTCGGCGACGGCGTCGCTGGCAGCGATTTTCCGCTGGCGGCCCTGCCCCAGGCTGGCGATGTCGCGTGGCGCGAGCTGCGCGCGGTGCCCACGGCACTGGTCACCGGCTCGAACGGCAAGACCACGACGGTACGCCTCATCGCGGCCTGTGTCCGCGCGCACGGCTGGCACACTGGCTACAGCTGCACCGACGGTGTTTTCGCGGACGGCGAGGAGCTCGCGACTGGGGATTATTCGGGCCCGGCCGGCGCGCGTCGCGTGCTGAGGGACCGGCGCGTCGAGGCGGCCGTGCTCGAGACGGCGCGCGGCGGCATCCTGCGGCGTGGGCTCGCGGTCATGCGCACCGATGTCGCCGTGGTCACCAACGTCAGCGCCGATCATTTCGGCGAATACGGCATCCACGACCTCGACGCGTTGGCAGATGTGAAGCTCACCGTCGGCGCTGCGATCGTGCCTGGCGGCTGGCTGGTGCTGAATGCGAGCGACCCGCTGCTGCGCAGCAAGGTTGCCGGGCTGCAGCAGCGATTCGGCCGATGCCCGCAGATCGCCTGGTTCACGATCGATGGGGCCGAGTCGGTCGTGTCGGCGCACGTTGCCGCGGGCGGTGCTGCCTGCAGCCTGCGCGACGGCCGCTTGCTGCTGTGGCGCGCCGGTGTCGAACACGACCTCGGGTCGACGCAGGACATGCCGCTCACCGCGGGCGGACGGGCGCGCTACAACATCGCAAACCTCGCCGCCGCGGCGCTGGCTGCAGTCGGCCTCGGCATCGAGCCAGCGACGGTCGCCGCGGTGTTCGCGCGCTTCGGCGCACAGGTCGCCGACAATCCGGGCCGCCTGATGCGCTTCGAGCACCGTGGTGTGCACGTGCTCGTGGACTACGCGCACAATCCGGAGGGCCTCCGCGGCCTGCTGCAGATTGCTGATGGCCTGCGCAGCGCTGGTGGACGACTCGGCCTCGTGCTCGGTCACGCGGGTAACCGCGAGGACCGGGATATCGAGCGGCTCGCCGCTACGGCTGCCGCGTTTTGTCCGTCGCTGGTGGTGCTCAAGGAACTCGAGGGTTTCCGCCGCGGACGCGAGCCGGGCGAGGTGCCGCGCATCCTGCGCACGGCATTGCTGCACGCCGGCATGACCGATGCTGCGCTGCCGCAACGCGCGACGGAGCTGGAAGCCGTTGAGACGGCACTCGATTGGGCAGGTCCCGGCGACGTGGTCGTGCTGCCCGTGCACGGGTTGGCCGCCCGCGCTGCAGTCGTGGAATTGCTGCAGCGAGGGCGCCGCTAGTTCGTCGTCGGCTGCTGTGCTACAAGGATGACAAGGCGACCGCAGCGTCGCCGGGATCAACGACTCAACCAGGGGAACTCGCATGAGCGATCGCAATGCGCGACTACGCGCAGACTTCCGTCACTTCCGCAAAGGTCCAGCACTGTCGCTGGTGGCCGGGCTGGCGATCCTTGCCGGCTGCTCCGATGACAACGACCACGTCAACCTGCCGTATGAGCCGCCGACTGTGTCGGACTTCGTCAATGCGCCTGTCACCGGCCCAGTGGCCACGATTCGCCGCACCACCGGCGGCGTGCCGCACATCAAGGCCGATAACCTCGAGTCGGCGGCTTTCGGGGCAGGCTACGTGCAGGCGCAGGATAACGTCTGCCTGATCGCCGACGCGATCGTGAAGGCGCGCAGCGAGCGTGCCCGCTACTTCGGTCCCGGGCCGGGCAGCATTCACGTCATCAACGACTTCAGCTACAAGGCGCAGCGCGTTCGCAGCGGCGCCGCGGCCGAATACGCCTCGCTCAGCGCGGAAGGCAAGGCAGTGCTCAAGGGCTTCGCCGCCGGCTACAACAAGTATGTGCGGGAGACGCCGGCGTCGAGCCGCCCGGCCGAGTGCCGCAACGCGCCGTGGGTATTCGAGATCACCGTCGAGGACCTGCTTGCGTACCATCGCGTCGTCTCCGCGTACGCGAGCGGCGAGCTGTTCGCCACGGGCGCGCTGTTCATTGCGGTACCGCCCGGCGTGGACCCCAATCCCTCGCCGGCCACCGCGGTCGCCGCCAACCGCCCCGGCGTGCAGGCACTCGACGGTACCGCCCGATTCGCGCGGGTGAACGCCGAGCAACAGGATTTCGCCGACATGGGCCTTGCGAGCAACGCATGGGGCGTCGGCGGCAACCTGAGCGAGAACGGTCGCGGCGCGTTGCTCGCCAACCCCCACTTCCCCTATACCGGCACGCGGCGTCTGTACGAGGCGCAGATCACCGTACCGGGTTACATGAACTTCCACGGTGCCAGCCTGGTTGGCACGCCATTGCCGTTGATCGGGTTCAATGAAAATCTCGGCTGGTCGCACACCGTGAGCGCGAGCCGACGCTTCACCCTCTACGAACTGAAGCTCAAGGCGGGTGACAACCTTACCTACATCAAGGACGGCGTCGAGAAGCAGATCACCTCCGAGGTGCTCACCATCCAGGTCAACACCGGCAGCCCGACGCTGCTCACTTTGCAGCGCCGCTTCTACTACTCGGAGTACGGCCCGATGCTGGCCGCGGACGCGGTCTCTGGCGGTGCCTTGCCGGCCTGGGGCGTGGCTGGGACCGCGTACACCTACCGCGACGCCAACCCCGACACGCGCAACTTCGTCGACACCTGGGTGAAGTTGTCGCGTGCCGCGACCCTGGAGCAGTTCAAGGACGTGTTCCGCGGTTGCGGCACCACGCTATGGACCAACTCCACGTACGCTGATGACCAGGGCAACGCCTACTACATCGACAGCTCGTCGGTGCCGAACCTGTCCGCAACGGCGATCGGTGTCCTCAAGGCGAAGTACCAGGCGAGCGCCGGGTTTCGCGCGCTGTTCGATGGTGGTTTGACGCTGCTCGATGGCTCGACCTCGCGTGACGACTGGGTGACCGGCACGTGCCGGGGGCTGGTGCCCTTCGACGGCAAGCCGCAGCTCGCGCGCCGCGATTTTGTGCAGAACTCGAACGACAGCTTCTGGGCCACCAACCCGGCCTCGCCGATCGAGGGTATCTCGCCGCTGTTCGGCGCCGAGCGCACGGCGCAGGGCCCGCGCACGCGCATCGGCCTGTATATGCTGCAGAACCCGACCAAGCCCGGTTTCGCGGGCGAGGCGCCCGCAGGCCAGGACGGCAAGTTCGGTGCTGCCGACCTGGCGAAGGTGCTGCACAACAACCGCACCTGGTATGCGGAGGAGTTCCTGCCGGAGCTACGTTCACGCTGTAATCTGATCGGCGTGCAGCCGGTGAACATTCCGGGTGGCGGCACCCGCACGGTCGACCAGGCCTGCACCGTGCTCAAGAACTGGAACGGTACCTACGACGTGACCAGTGTCGGTGCCCATGTCTACCGCGTGTTCATCACCGACTACCGCAACAAGTTCGCCACCAACCTGACCAAGCCTTTCAATCCAGCCGACCCGGTCGGTACGCCTTCAACGCCGGCACCGGCGAATCCAGTCGATCTCGCCAACGATCCGCTGCTGCAGTCGCTTGCCTCGGGCCTGCAGCGGCTCGACCAGGCGCGCATCCCATATACGGCGACCCTGGGCAGCGTGCAGTACGCGCAGCCGTCGGGCGGTGTGCCGCCGGGCGGCACGCCGGTCGCGCTCGGACAGTCGTTCCCGTGGCATGGCGGCGACGGTTCGCTGGACGGCGCGTTCAACGCCGTGCGCGTCGTCAATTCGGCGGTGCAGGAAGACACGCGGCTGCCGCGCATCAATCCGGCGACCATTGCCAGCACCGCGGGGCTCTCGTCCACGGCGGGCGAGGGCTGGCTGATCGCCTACGGCACCAGCTGGCACTTCGGCCTGGAGTTCACGGCGAGTGGTCCGCGCGCGCTGGGCCTCTTGAGCTACGGGCAATCGAGCAACGCGGCGTCGCCGTACTTCAACGACCAGATGCGGCGCTACTCGGACAAGAACATGCGCTCGATCCCGTTCAGCGAGAGCGAGATCAACTCGCAGTTGCTGCCCGGTGGCACGAGCACGGTGAGCCTGTTCTGAGGCGGGACTGACTCGCGACACTGGCGGGCGCCGGGTTCACGTTCGAGCCCGGCGCCCGTTTTAGTTCAGGGCTGCCGCCAGACGCCCTCGCGGCGCGGGTCCGCGCCGCCTTCGAGCACGCCGCCCTCGCGTAGCATCACGCCGTGCAGCCCCGATTCCTCGCCGCGGCCGGGCTTCACTTCGACGCCACGCTCGGCGAGTCCCGCCAGCACCTCGGGCGGGAATTTCGCAGCTTCGCCGCCGAAATCCTTGCCCCGTGCGATCAGGTTCGGCAGCTCGATCGCCTGCTGCAGCGGCAGGTGCCACGCCAGCAGTCCCACCAGCACCTTCGCGTTGTAGGCGAGGATTGCGGAGCCGCCCGGCGAGCCGAGCGCTGCGAGCACGCGCCCATTGCGATCGAGCACGATCACTGGCGACATGGACGAGCGCGGCCGCTTGCCGGGCGCCACCGCGTTGGCGACCGGACGCCCGTCCTCGACGGCGCGTGACGAGAAATCGGTGAGCTGGTTGTTGAGAAAGAATCCGCCCACGGCACGTCCTGAGCCGAACAGTGACTCGACCGACGTGGTCATCGACACCACGTTGCCGGCGGCGTCGACCACCACGAAGTGGCTGGTGCCCGCCATTTCCGCNGTGGCGTCTGCACCGAAGCGTGACGTGGCTGCGAGTTGCAGCGGTTCGCCTGCAATCGGNGGCGCGCCGGCGCGCTCACCGATCAGTCGTGCGCGGCTAGCGACGTACCGGGGATCGAGCAGTGCTTCGACCGGCACCGCGACGAACGCCGGATCGGCGATGTAGCGGTCGCGATCCGCGTACATGAGGCGGCTCGCTTCGGCGAACAGGAACCACGCCTGCGGGTCGGCCGGGCCGCGCTTCGCAATGTCGGTCTGCTCGAGGATCGCGAGCAACTGCAGCAGCGCCACGCCGCTCGACGGCGGCGGTGGCACGCACACTACGTACACGCGGTAGGGACGGCACAGCGGGTCGGATAAACGTGGGCGGTAGGCCGCGAAGTCCGGGGGCGCGAGCGTGCCCGGCCGCGGCTCCGCGTGGGTCCGCGCAATGATCTCATCCGCGATCGGTGGCTCGAGCAGGGCGCGTGGCCCGCGCTCCGCGAGTTGGCGCAGGGTGGCGGCGTAGGCAGGATTGCGCAGCGTGTCGCCGGCTTGCACCCGGCTGCCGTCGGACCTGGCGAACAGGGCCTGTGCATCCGGTAGGGTCGCCTGGCGGAAGTCGCTGCCGGCGAAGCGCGCCAGCCGCTTGGGCACCACGAAACCTTCATCGGCAATGTGCTCCACGCCACCGAACAGCGACGACCAGGGCAGCTGTCCGTGCTGGCGCTGTGCGACACCGAGCATCGCCATTGCGCCCGGCACGCCCGTGGCACGGCCACTGGTGACCGCATCGGCGTACGGCAGCGGCTGGCCCTGCTCGTCGAGGAACATGTCGGGCGTTGCACCCGCCGGCGCGGTCTCACGACCGTCGTACGCGGTGATGCGCTTGGTCTGCGCGTCGTAATGCAGCAGGAACGCGCCGCCGCCGAGNCCCGAGCTCTGCGGCTCCACGAGGCCGAGCGCGGCCTGCACCGCGACTGCAGCGTCGATGGCGCTGCCGCCCGCGCGCAGGATCTCGAGGCCGGCTTCCACGGCGATCGGGTTGGCGGCCGCGACGCCGGCACCATAGTTCGCCGCGCCTGCCGGGGCGGCAGCAGAGGCTGGTGCCTGGTCGCCCTGCTGCGAGGAAGGCTGGCACGCCGCGAGCGCAAGCAGGCAGGCGAGCAGGACGGGCGTCCGCAGGGTCATGGTCATTCTCGGCACCGGGGAGTCAGTTCGGGCGAGAGCTTACCGCAACCGTACGCTGTCCCCTTGCCAGGTGCGTTGCCAGAGCCATGTCAGCGCGCCGACGGGCGGGCGCTGCGTCGGTACCTGGCGCGCAGGCACGGCACTGACACCCGCGGTGCCGTGCTCCGCAACGACAAAAGCGAATACGAACCACGGCGTCTGGCCCATGCGCAAGTCGGTCATGACCACCGGTACAGCGCCGGGGCCAGGTGCGGCGGCGGCGGCCGACGCCGTATCGACGAAGCCGAGCAGCTGGCCCAGGGAACTGGCTGAGCCACTCGCGATCTGCAGGCCTGCCGGCGCGTCGTTCACGCTGTAGAAGCCCTTCGAGAACCAGGCGAGGCGTTGCACGGTCCAGTCCTGCCGCAGCGGCTCGAGCAGCCGCGCCGCGCTGGCGTGGCGTTCGAGTCGCACGACCGGGCTGTCGTCGAGCAGCGAGTAGTAGCCTTCGTGATAGCCGCCGTCATCCATGACGACGACGCGCCACAGCANCGTATTGANNGGCGCGGGAGTGACCAGCACCCGTGAGTCCACCAGCGGCGTCGCAGCCAGCGTCCGATTCACGATCCCCTCGACGTGCGACTGCGCCGCGACGGACCAGCCGAGGTAGGCCGCACCGAGCGCAAGGCCCACCGCGTTCCAGCGCTGCGCCCGATCGAGGTTGCGGTTGCGCAGGGCCAGCGCAAGCGCGGTGCCGACCAGGATCGGCACCGTGAACAGCGGATCGATGATGAACACGCTGCCGACGCCCACCGGGTAGTCCGAGAACGGCAACAAGAGCTGGGTACCGTACACGGTGAACGCGTCGAGCAGCGGGTGTGTCACGAGCGCCAGCCAGACCAGCAGCCACCAGTCGCGGAAAGTAGCCCCAGCGCTGCGCTGCAGTCGGGCGATGATCCAGGCAACGAACGGGGAGGCGACGCTGAGCCAGAACAGAGCATGGCTGTGGGCGCGATGGAGCGTGAAATCGCGTACCGGGTCGCCGTAGGGAACCAGCACGTCGAGATCGGGCAGCGTGGCGCAAGCTGCGCCCCACAGGGCGGCCTTCGCCCCGACTTTGCGACCGAGGACGGCAGTGCCGACGGCGGCGCCGAGCACGATGTGTGTCAGTGAGTCCATCCGGGGCGCGCACTATAGGGATTTCCCGGGGATGCTGCAGGAAATCCTGCGCCGACCCGACCCGACCCGCCAAGCCGCACCGCGGGCGGAGGTATATCCTCTCTCGCCATGAGCAATCCTCCCGCCCGCAAGCGCAGCGCCGTTCCCGCCTCACGCGTCGGCCGGCTGATGCGGTTCGGGATGCTGAGCGGCGAACTGGCCCTGTCGACCGCGCTCGGCGCGGCGAAGCAGTTCACCAGCGGCAAGCGCACTGACCTCGCCGCGGCAGTGCTGACGCCCGGCAACGCCGACCGGCTCGCGCGGCGCCTGGCAACCCTGCGCGGCCCGGCGATGAAAGTCGGGCAGATGCTCTCGCTGCACGCCGACGAACTGATTCCCGACGAATTCCGCAACGCCCTCGCCATGCTGCGTTCGCAGGGCTACGCGATGACCGATACGCAGCTGCGCCGCATCCTCGGCCGCGAGTACGGCAAGGGCTGGCAGCAGAAGTTTGACCACTTCGACTTCGAGCCGGTCGCGGCCGCGTCGATCGGCCAGCTGCACCGCGCCCGCAAGCACGGCGGCCGGGAGCTGGCGCTCAAGATCCAGTACCCGGGGGTGGCGCGCAGCGTCGACAGCGACGTCGAGAACCTGGCGAGCCTGATGCGCCGCCTCGACTTCCTGCCGGTGAAGTTCGACGTCGACGCACTCGCGGCAGAGGCGAAACGCCAGCTCAAGCTTGAGACCGACTACGAGGCCGAGGCGCGCCACCTCGAGCGCTACCGCAAGTTCGTCGCAGAGATGCCGGAAGTGATCGTGCCGCGCGTGGACCGCAGTCTCACGACCCACCACATCCTGGCCATGGACTGGATCGACGGCGAGCCGCTCGAGGGGCTCGCTAGCGAAGCGGTGCCGCAGCCGCGGCGCAACGGCGTGGCACGCACGCTGCACGACCTGATGTTCCGCGAGCTGTTTGAGTTCCGCTTCGTGCAGACCGACCCGAACCTCGCCAACTATCTCTACCTGCCGGACACGCAGCAGGTGGCACTGCTGGACCTGGGTTCGGTCGGCGAATACCCGACGGCGCTAGTGGACGGTTACCGTCGCATCTGCCGCGGCGTGCTGCACGATGACGAGGCGATGATCCGCGNAGGCGCCTTCCACATCGGCTACGCGCACCCCGCCGACCCGGACTCGATGATCCGCAATGCGACCGAGATCCTGCGCCTGGTGTGCGAGCCCTTCGCCCACCGCGGGACGTACGACTTCGCCGAGTCGCGCCTCATCGCCCGCGCGCGCGACCGCGGCATCCAGGCAGCGTTCGGGCATGGCCTGCGCTCGCCGCCGCCCGAGACGATGTTCCTGCACCGCAAGCTGATCGGCACGTTCATGATCTGCGCCCGGTTGCACGCCCGCATCAACGTGCACGCGCTGATCGAGCGGCACCTCTGATCGCCACCACGGCGAGTCCGGTCACGGCGCCGAGCGTGGCGAGCGCCATGTCCTTCTGCGCATCCCACACATCGCCCTGCGTGCCGAGGTAGGCCACGCCGAGGTCGCCGCCGAAGCGGACTGCGGCGAACCACTCGATGAGCTCGTAGATCACCGAGTGCGACATGATGAACAGCACCGGCATCAGCCAGCGCCACAGCCCGCGCGGCGACATGCGTGCCGTGATCAGCTCGAAGGCCGCCGGCATCAGCAGCAGGCCATATGCGAAATGCACGAAGCGGTCGTAGTGGTTGCGGCCGGCGGGGTCACCATCGCCGATGTCGAGGACAGCCAGCCACTCGCGCCACGGCACCTCGCTGTAGGTGAAGTGCGCGCCGATCTCGTGCAGCACGAAGAACACGAACAGGCAGGTGTAGGCGAAATTGGAGAAACGCAGGCGGCGGTGGGTGAGGACCAACAGCGGCAGCGCGGCGAACACCAGCAGGTTCTCGAGCAGCCAGTCCTGGCGGAACGACGGCGCGATGGCAAGCCCGGCGAAGATCGCGAGGAACGCGACCAGCAGCGCCAGTGGATAGCGGTCACTGGGGCTCAAAGCGGTTCGAAGCGAGCCTGGAAGAACCGCAGGTACTTCGGCTCGTAGACCATCCTGAGGCCGCGCGCTCCGGCGCGGGCGTCGTACACCGCCTTGACCGACTCCGCCACCACGTCCATGTGTGCCTGCGTATAGACGCGCCGCGGAATCGTGAGCCGCGTCAATTC
>Ga0031656_10000592_pt1 | contig 12750 bp, 9 predicted proteins | sample FrelakmetDIP11DI_FD_55080 | JGI IMG/M metagenome (GOLD analysis project Ga0031656, IMG submission 55080) | Freshwater lake sediment microbial communities from the University of Notre Dame, USA, for methane emissions studies - DIP11 DI | ecosystem: Environmental > Aquatic > Freshwater > Lake >... | reverse complement strand
ACTCTCAGGGTAATCTTGTGTGAATCGAGGTATTCGAGGAGAGGCAGGGCATACTTCCGGGAGGTCTTGAGGATATCCCGGAATTCAGCAACAGTCATCTCAGGTTTGTTCCTGAAAAAATTCTGCAGATTGCCGATCATCTGCTGAAAAACCGAAGACGGAATATACATCGTGTCGCTGATTCTCACAAGACTTCCCTCTTTCGCAAGAAGGTTCAGGATATCCGAAAGGCGTTTCATATCAAGTTTTAAGGTCTGTGACAGTTCTTCTTTCAGGGGAGGCTGGAAACCGCTTTTTTCAAGGAGTCCGAGAAGGCTTGTCTTTACTGTCTCATCGCCCTGTGACAGGGAGGCGGTAAAAGAAGCAAGACGGACGAGCTCCTTGTCGATCACAATCTCTTTCAGGGAATGCATCAGGTTACCGAAAAGCCGCGGCTCGATGGCGATACGTGCACGGAGCTCTTCTTTCAGCATGCCGGGCTTGAGCGGATTTTTCTTGTGGAAGTCGTCCATGATCTTTTTTATTGTCTCCCGGAAGGAATCAAGGGCGCTCTTATGAATTAGGATATCCTCGAACTGGATCAAAAGGCCCTTCTCCCGCAATTCTTTCATGGCGTCCCGGATCGAGGGAATCTCAGCCTTGATCCAGCCTTCAATCAATGAAATNTTGATACCGTGGATGCCGGATCGTTTGACCTTGACAGCGATCTTATCNGATAACGTTCCTGTTTCAAATGTCTGCAAATCTTCAAGGCCTTCTTTATAGTGCCTGCGGAAGGAGAGCGGGTCAAGGACCTCACCGCCGCCAATCGTGTCAAGAGGAGAGAATCTTCTGATAATATACCGGTCTCCTGCCATGGCAATGACGGGTTCATGAAGCCTGAACTGGCAGTAACAGGATTCCTGTGCCTTCAGCTCATTCTGCCCGAAGAGGATCACCCGTGCGATGGTCTCTGATGTCCCCAGATGGAAATGAACGAGGCTCTTACTCTTGAGGACCGGTGCGTCCGAAAGCAGTTCTACCTTTGCATCAATCTTCCTTGTCGGGGTAAGCTGCCCGGGTATTACAACCGCATCCCCCCTCTGTAAAGCTTCCTTATCAACGCCCTGGAGATTGATCGCTACCCGTTGACCGGCATATGCTGTCTGTATGGATTTCCCATGGCTGTGGAGGCCGCGCACCTTGCTTTTAATAGCGCTTGGGAGGATATCGACATCCTGATCGATTGAGATGCTCCCTGAAACGGCAGTTCCTGTAACAACTGTCCCGAATCCCTTTAGGGTAAAAACCCTGTCGATCGGAAGTCTGAAAAGCCCCCGTGTCGGTTTGGGCTCAACCAGCAATGCAATTTCTTGTATCTTTTCTTTCAGGACATCGAGGTTAAACAGGGTTTTTGATGAGACAGGCAGTATGGGTGCACCGTCAAGAAAGGTCCCTTTCACAAAGTTCCTTACCTCATCTTTAATCAGTTCAAGCCAGTCTTTTTCGACAAGATCTGCCTTTGTGACTGCGATCAGTCCTGACTTGATCTTCAGGAGGTTGCAGATATGAAGATGCTCACGGCTTTGCGGCATGATTCCTTCGTCCGCAGCGATAACCAGGAGGACAAGGTCTATGCCGCCTGCACCCGCAAGCATATTTTTTACGAGTCTTTCATGACCAGGGACATCAACAATCCCGACCGTCAGCCCGTCCGGGTATGTGAGGTCTGCAAATCCCAGGTCTATGGTGATGCCCCGCTCTTTCTCTTCTTTCAGCCTGTCCGGGTCTATGCCCGTTAAGGCCTTTACAAGAGAGCTCTTCCCGTGATCAATATGTCCGGCTGTACCAAGGATTACATAACGCATACGCAGCTATTATACCTTACCCGGGGTTTCAGGCAGGGGGTAGTATTTTCGCCCAGTCTCGTCAGCAGCATTCTAATAGGTTGCTGAAAAAGTTTATTCTGTCACCCTGAACTGGTTTCAGGGTCTCATGAGTTATTGATTTTACGAGATGCTGAAATAAATTCAGCATGACAAACTGTCCATGTAAATACTTTTTTAGCAGCCTGTTAATACACAAACTTTCCGGCTTTGAGAATATCTTTTCTGCTTCCATCCTTATGAATCAATGTCACCGTCGGCCTGAAAAATACAAAATCCTGATGGAAGGGCGTTTTGACCGTGCCGCCGAATGAACTGTTGTCACCGAGTGCTATATGTATCGTACCGAAAATCTTTTCCGACTCAAGGATATTGTCAGGCCTTTTTGCTGATCCGTTCGTGCCGATGCCAAGTTCAGCAATATTGCCGTTGTCCNTTCTTTCAGCGAGCTTTGCGCGGAGATATTCAGCGTACTCGTCTGTGCCTGAAATGTCTGCAACANAACCGTCCTGAATGGTAAGCNTAACCGGGGATGCCAACTGACTGGTAGGCCCCCATTCAAGGACGAGCATTCCCTGGGCTGATCCCTCGACCGGTGCCAGGAAGACCTCTCCAGCCGGCAGGTTACCAAAAGCCCCTCTCTTTGTAAGAATTCCTGTATCAGCTAATGCTTTTCTTCCTTTTGTAGAAAAGGAAAGTGAGGAGCCATTTGGNGTTTTGATCCTGATTGAGTCAGCAGAATTGACGACCTTTGCCAATGCATGGGTGGTTTTCGNGAGAGCCTTCCAGTCAACGTTCATCGCGCCCTCAAGCATGGAAACATCAAAAAGGGGCATACTTGCATATCTGCAGCCACAGATTCTTGTCAGTAAATCTCTGAACCGTGTGTGGCTTGTTGAAAAATTTGAGAGTGCAATAACACAATGAACCGCATGCGTGCTGTATCTCCTGATGATAGCCTCAGCCGCTGCAATATCACTCTCCCGGGCTTTCTTTCCGAGCAGAAGAGAGAGGAGGCGTTCTCTCTGTAATGCTTTGATTGCCTCATCCCCGAATGCAAGCCTCCAGAGTTCTTTGGGGGGCTCTGCACCGTGACTGCCGGTAGCGGGATATTCACTATATGTTAAAGACGTGCAGAGCTTCTTCCCGATCTCGGCAGCAAGCAGGGCAAGGCATCTGAGTTTGGATCTTCTTTCTTTATCGGATTCGGATGGATCTTCGTTCTCTGCAATTCTGTCGTTGAACAGAAGGACCCGCTCGTATTTTTTTACGCCGAGATTAACCCGGTAAATATCCCGTAAAGCGGAGGTTATCACCGTCTGCAGAATTTTACCTGAAGAGAAATTCCATCTGTTTGAGGTGTTCACCGGGGAAGCTGATGGGATAATGACAATCGAAACAGGCAGTACAGTAATTGTGAGCGTCCGGTACAATTTTTTTGAGTCCCTCGATACTGAGATACGAGAGGGAATCTGCCGTTACATATTTCCTGATCTCTTCAAGGAGGTGGTTGGAGGCAATGAGCTCGCTTCTTGTTGGAGTATCTATGCCATAAAAGCAGGGGCCGATCGTCGGAGGAGAACTAATTTTCAGATGAANNTCNTTTGCTCCTCCGCCTTCCCGCAGCATCTTTACGATTTTCTTGCTTGTTGTTCCCCGCACGATAGAGTCATCAATCACGATCAGTCTTTTGCCTTCAAGGAGTTTCCGCACCGGATTCAGCTTGATCTTGACACCGAAGTGCCGGATGCTGTTTTTCGGCTCTATGAAGGTTCTGCCGACATAATGGTTTCTTATGAGACCGAAATCAAAGGGGATGTTGCTCTCCTCCGAGAATCCGATTGCGGCCGGAACGCCGGAATCCGGCACCGGGATAACGAGGTCTGCCTCTGTCTTGGACTCCCGGGCAAGCTGTCTTCCAAATTCCTTCCTCATTTCATTGACATTCAGCCCGCCAAAGATGTTGCTGTCGGGGCGCGAAAAGTAAATGAATTCGAATATGCAGAACGCCCTTCTCTGACTGCTTAATATTTTCATGGATTCCAGGCCCTGCTCGTTGATGATCAGGATCTCTCCGGGTTCAATATCGCGAATGTACGTTGCGCTGATGAGGTCGAAGGCACACGTCTCTGAAGCGATAACATAAGCGCCATCCTTCATCCCCAGACTGAGCGGCCTGACGCCATAAGGATCACGGATTGCAATGAGTTCTTTTTCCCTGAGAATGATAAGGCTGAAGGAGCCGCTTACCTGTGAAATTGCATGGGCTACCCGTTCATAAAATTCGTTTCCCTTTGAATGAGCAATGAGATGAACAATAACTTCGCTGTCAGATGAGGACTGGAAAATCGCGCCTTCTTCCTCAAGGACAGTCCTGAGGTCTGCTGCACTGACCAGATTGCCGTTATGTGCGATGGCGAGTGTCCCGAGGGAGAAATTCGCAACGATAGGCTGAACATTCTTCAGCACACTGCTGCCGGCTGTAGAATATCTGTTATGGCCTATTGCCATATAGCCCGGAAGCCTTTTCAGCCGTTTTTCACTGAAGACGTCGGCAACGAGCCCCATTGACTTCTCAAGAAAAAGCTGCTTGCCGTCACACGAGCAGATACCAGCGCCTTCCTGTCCCCGGTGCTGAAGTGCATACAGACCGAGGTAGGTNAGGTTTGCTGCTTCAGGATGCCCATATATCCCGAAAACGCCGCACTCTTCGTGGATGTCATGGAACATGGCAATAATATTTTACCATAATATCGGATTTGCAATTTGAGAAAATCCATTGACCTTATTTGTATTCTATGGTAGAAAATTACATGAATGAGAAACAGAACCTCCTCTCCAAACTCCCTTCAGTTGATGAACTCTTAAAGAGTGCGCCGGGAACAGCGTTGCTGCATACCTACCCGAGAAGGTTTGTCCTGCAGGGCATACGCGAAGGGATTGATCAAAAGAGAAGGGAGATACTCGCAGGTCGTCCCGTCGATCTCTCCGAGGAAGTCCTGATGGCGGATATTGAACATATCATCTCATGCCTCTCTTCTTTCAGCCTGAAACCGCTTATTAATGCGACCGGTGTTGTCATTCATACAAACCTTGGGCGGTCCACGCTCTCTGAACGGGTGCTTGAGAACATCAGGCGGGTTTCGGAGAGTTATTCCAACCTTGAATATGATATTGAAAAAGGGAAAAGGGGCAAGCGGTATACCCATATTAAACGGATTCTCCGGGAGATTACCGGCGCAGAGGATGCTCTTGTTGTGAACAACAATGCGGCCGCAGTGCTCCTCTGTCTCAATACCTTTTCAAAAGGGAAGGAAGTCATTGTTTCGAGGGGCGAACTTGTTGAGATCGGCGGCTCCTTCAGGATGCCTGATGTCATGGAATCAAGCAATGCAATACTCCGTGAAGTAGGAACAACAAACAAGACACATCTCTTCGACTATGAAAAAGCGATCAATGAGCATACATCGCTCATTCTGAAAATCCATAAAGCCAATTTCCGGATCGTGGGATTTACCGATGAGGTTTCTATAGAAGATCTTGTGTCCCTGGGCAGCAAGCATCACATACCGGTTATGTATGATCTCGGAAGCGGATGTCTCATTGATTTAAAACCCTACGGCATTCATGATGAACCTGCCGTGCAGGAGATCGTGAAAACAGGTGTTGATTTAACCACATTCAGCGGTGACAAACTCCTCGGCGGTCCCCAGGGTGGTGTAATCGTAGGGAAAAAAGAACATATAGAAAGGATCCAGAAAAACCCGATAACCAGAGCGGTAAGGATAGACAAGCTGACTCTTGCCGGGTTTGAAGCAACCTTAATGGAGTATGTTGATGAAGAAAAGGCGATTGCTTCGATTCCGACACTCAGGATGCTCCTGCAGAAACCTGAAGAGATACGCGTTCGGGCAAATACCATAGCGAGAAGATTAAAGAAGGAAATACAAAATGCCCATATCAAGGTAATGGCAGATTCCTCAAGGGCCGGCGGCGGTTCGTTACCGGAGAGAGATCTCCCCACTTTTGTAACAGCGGTAAAACCGGACAGCATATCTGTTAATGAACTCGAAGAAATATTACGGAAAGGTACTCCACCGGTAATAACAAGGATTAAGGAAGATACCCTCGTATTGGACGCAAGGACTATAAGAAACAATGATATTGCCACCCTTGTGCAGAGAATCAAGTCTGCCCTGTCTTAGCAGTTGATCACCATATATAAAACCGAGAAGCCTGCATGATGCAGAATACCCCCCCGGGAACCATAATCATCGTTGATGATGAAATTGAATCCATGACTGCGATGCGGGATTTTCTGTCAGAGCTTGGTTACCAAGCTAAGGGATATCTGTCAGGCAGGGATGCAGTGAAGGCATTACAGGAGCATGGGTGCGACCTTCTTATGACCGACCTCATGATGCCTGAGATGGACGGCATTACCCTCATGAAAATCGCAAAAGAGATAGATCCCCAGATTATCTGCATCATGGTAACAGGGTACGGCACAATTCAGACTGCTGTGGAAGCGATGAAGGAGGGGGCGTTTGATTACATAACAAAACCTGCAGACTGGAAAATTCTGAGGCTAATTTTGTCACGCGCCATGGAAGTAAGACGACTGATGAAATCAGAAGAACAAATGAGAATCTCCCGGGATCAATGGAGGGCATTTGCCGGACGTTTGGCAGAAGCACAGGAACGGGAGCGTCAGAGAATTGCACGGGAACTGCACGATGATGTTGGTCAAAACCTGATCGCACTCGGCATGAATCTGCACTCTCTGCGTAATCCGTTAACGGATAAACGTACCGGTAAGATGGATCCGATGCTGAGTGATTCACTCAGCATCGTGGCTGATATGAATGAAGCGATACGGAATGTTATCTTTGACATCCGCCCCGGTGTTTTAGATGACTTCGGATTATTGGCAGCAATACAATCCCTCAGTGATAGGTTCTTAAAACGTACCGGATTGCATGTCACCGTCCACGGTGATGAAGATATGCCCCGGCTGCCCGGGTTTGCAGAAATAACCCTTTACCGAATTGTTCAGGAGGCATTGACCAACGTGGCAAAGCATGCACAGGCACAAAACGTATCGATACTCCTGACGCAATCGGATACAACCGTGCTGCTAAAAATTAACGATGACGGAACCGGATTTGATCCATCTGTTTCCCATCCTGCAAAGGGGGCAGGAACATGGGGTCTGCTCAATATGCGCGAAAGAGCTGAGGCAATAGGCGGAACACTAATCATAGAATCTGCGATAGGGAAAGGTACACGCATTGTTGTAGAAATACAGAGATAAGCGCATAATCCACACACGATATTTTTTGAAAAGTACAACATAAAAATTGTCATTCCCCGACTTGATCGGGGAATCCAGTTTTTTCAATGGGTTCTGGATTGGGAGCCTGTCCCGAACTTGATACGGGAGTCAAGCCGGACAATGACAAAATAAAAGTATTGAGGATAAGAAACGTTAGGTATGTCAGACAAAAAATGTATGCTCCTGTTCATAAAATTTCCTGAAAAGGGAACGGTAAAGTCGCGTCTTGCCAAGGAGATACATGAGGATAATGCGCGCTCCCTCTATAGGAATTTTGTCCTTGATATTCTGGAAACCCTAAAAACAGGTAGGTATCAATTGAAACTTTGCTTCTCTCCGCCCGATGATCTCGATAAAGTTTCCGCATGGCTCGGAAAAGGGTATTCATACATGCCCCAGAAGGGGAAAGACTTAGGTGAGAGGATGAAGAACGCATTTNGTGAAACGTTCTCAGAAGGATTTGCAAAGGTTCTCCTCATCGGAAGCGATATCCCGGATTTGACACGTACTATCATAAACGAAGCCTATGAATTCGATAATGACGACGCAGTTATTGGGCCATCCCTTGACGGGGGATATTATCTGATAGGTTTTAAGCATGACACATTCTCCCCCGAAATATTTGAAGGGATGCACTGGGGTACAGAACGGGTATTTATGGATACAATGGAGGTATTTCGTAAGAAGAGGTATAGAGTTCATATCCTGCCTGAAAAAAGGGATATTGACACGCTTGAAGATCTGCGGGCATTCTTCGAACATAACAGAAACAGAGGCTTCGCAGACTCAGGAACTATGGCTTTTATCAGGAATAATTTCGAAAAACTTTTTGGACAAACGAAAAATCATTAATGCTTACATCATTTTCTGTCATCATCCCTGTTTTCAATGAGGCTCCCATAATCAATCAGACCATTGAACATGTCTATCGAACCGGCTCAGGATTTGATATCGAGGTAATCATCGTTGATGGAGATATCCACGGGAATACCCTGAAAGCAATAACCAATATGAAGGTTATACAAATGACGTCCGCCAGGGGCAGGGGGAGGCAGATGAACAAAGGGGCTTCTGCTGCCAGAGGCGAGGTCCTTGTATTCCTGCATGCTGATACTGAACTCCCTGCGAATGCCTTTGAAACAATTTCATCTCTCCTTAATGCAGAAGAATATGTCGGGGGAGCCTTTGATCTGGGGATTCAGTCCGGCAGACTGATCTTCAGGGTTATCGAAAAGTTTGTTTCCATCCGCACCCGTCTCACAAGGGTTCCCTATGGTGATCAGGTCATATTCATGAAGAAGAATTATTTCGAAAAGATGAAAGGGTTCCCGGAAATTCCTCTCATGGAGGATGTTGCATTGATGAGGCGTCTGAAAAGATCAGGATATAAAATTGGTATTATTCCGCAGAAGGTGCTGACTTCTCCCCGCAGATGGGAGAGAGAAGGTGTTCTTTTCTGTACATTGCGGAACTGGACACTGATCAGCCTCTATCTCCTCGGGGTCAAGCCGGAAAAGCTCGAGCGGTTCTATGACCGGGACAGGGATGGATGAAATGAACCCTCTCCTCAGATAAAATGATGATGATCCTGATATAGTGATAGTATGTCTTCAAAAAATTCCCCTTTTATCGTTCTTTGCGCTTCAGGTCTGTTGGCCATATTCAGTTCAACCATTTCAAAGAGTCCGGTCCTCCCTTTGTTTACCGAACATCTCGGAGCCGGTCCCGCAGGGGTCGGGGTCATTGCGGGTATATCTGCTTTTACCGGGATCATTGCAAGTATACCTGCCGGAATATTATCTGACGTATGGGGACGGAAGCGGATGCTCATTCTTTCTGCCGTTGTGTTTTCGACTGCTCCCTTTCTCTATCTTTTCGTTACAAAGCTATGGCACCTTGCCCTCGTGAGATTTTATCACGGCCTGGCAACGGCCATTTTTCTACCTGTTGCAATGGCAACAGTTGCCGATCTCTTTAATAAAGAGAGGGGAGAGAAAATGGGCTGGTTTTCCACATCAACCCTCGGCGGGCGTTTCATGGCACCTCTTGTTGGAGGGACTATCCTGGGAGCACTTGCCTTCAATCCCGGTCTCAGCTTTCAATTCGTATATCTTGTCTGCGGGATTGCGGGTATTTTGGCTCTCTCGCTGGTAATTCTATTACCAAATCNCAATACNCAGGAACGAAACGTNCACACAAACAAGGCAAGAACTTCGTTGAAAGCCGTCATATCTGATAAAAACATACTCATAACGTGTGCTGTGGAGGCGTCGATACTTTTTGCCTATGGAACNTTTGAGACCTTTCTTCCCCTCTACTCAAANAACATAGGGTTGTCAGCCTACGAAATCGGTATNTTTCTTTCAGCACAGATCATCACCCTTGCCCTNACCAAACCTGTCATGGGAAGGTTTTCAGACAGACACGGGAGAAAACCCCAGATCTTTCTTGGTTCAATGATTGGCTCACTCTGTATCGGGAGCTTTTTCTTTTTCCAGTCATTTATCGCCCTTCTCATCCTGAGCATATGCTTTGGCTTCTGTCTCTCCATTGTGACGTCTGCAACATCGGCCTTTATTGCTGATCTGAGCAGGCAGGNCACACGGGGGTCGGCNATGGGAACTCTTGGTTCAATCATGGATATAGGCCACACGACGGGACCTGTTGCTGCCGGGATTATTGCTGCATATTTNGGGATGGGATATTCTTTTATCGGCGCTTCCCTCGTGCTCGTCTTGATGGCTATGCTCTTCCTGACAGGAGTGATGTTGGGAAGNANATCACCAATTATGAGAGAATAATCAGTGACTTACGAATCAGGCATAACATGGTAGAAGGCTTTTACAAGTGATTCCCTTGCAGTGAAATTATTCCGGTAGCAGGGAATGTTCCTTAAGCGTCTTTACCATTTGGTCATAATCATCCCGGTGTTGGCCTGCGAGCTTAATCACTGCGTCATAAATCTCCATTTTCCCGGTCGAATCAACCTTCATAAGATACTTGTCGAAGAGGTCTTCAAATATCTTCCTGTTCTCCTTGTCAAGATAGTAATCTTCGTAGGAATGAAAGATCTTCATCGCAATTTTTTTAATGTCTTCCATATACTCTCCTTTTACTTTCTTCTGCCTCCCAGTATTGACCCGAGCACTCCCCTGATGATCTGGCGACCGATCTGGCTGCCGATCGCATGCGCAGCGCTTTTTGCAACCGCCTCGAAGAGTGTTTTCCCCTGGGTTTTTGGCCCAACCCTTCCTCCCGGAGCAGGCATATCCTGCTGCTGCACCTTCTCCTGCTCAGCTCTCTCCCTCAGTTTTTCATAGGCTGATTCCCTGTCGACGATTCGTTCATAATGTCCTGCAAGGAGCGATTGTTGTATGACACGAGAGCGCTCCTGCGGGTCGAGGGGGAGGAGGCGGCTTTTCGGGGGGAATATAAATGCCCTCTCCACAACAGATGGAGAACCTTTCCTGTCCAGAAAAGATACCAGTGCTTCTCCGACACCAAGTTCCGTGATAATTTTTTCTGCATCTATCTGAGAATTAGAACGAAAAGTCTCGGCAGCAGCCCTGACCGCCTTTTGATCCTTTGCTGTAAAAGCCCGGAGAGCATGCTGAACCCTGTTGCCAAGCTGTCCAAGTATCGTATCAGGAAGGTCCAGAGGGTTCTGCGTGATAAAATAGACCCCGACTCCTTTTGATCGTATCAGACGGGCGACCTGTTCGATCTTTTCTACAAGGGCCTTTGGTGTGTCATCGAAGAGTAAATGCGCTTCATCAAAGAAAAAGACCAATTTTGGTTTTGGCGGATCCCCTACTTCCGGAAGCTGTTCGAACAGTTCCGAGAGCATCCAGAGGAGGAGCGTTGCGTAAACCTTGGGCGACTGTATCAGCTTGTCAGCGGCCATGATATTGATGATGCCTTTTCCACTGCTGTCTGTCTGCATAATGTCCAGGAGATTCAGAGCAGGTTCGCCGAATAATCTTTCCCCTCCCTGCTCTTCGAGAGCAAGAAGATTCCGTTGAATAGCCCCGATGCTCGCGGTGGAGATATTCCCGTATTCGGTCGTGAACTGTGAAGCGTTCTCTCCCGCGAATTGAACGATTGCCCTCAGGTCCTTGAGGTCAAGCAGAAGCAGGCCGTTATCATCAGCGATCTTGAATATAAGACTGAGCACGCCGCTCTGGATGTCGTTGAGATTCAGAATACGGCTCAGGAGAAGCGGGCCCATTTCAGATATTGTCGTGCGGACAGGATGCCCAAGCTGCCCGAAAACATCCCAGAAGATCACGGGGAAGCCATCGAAGGCAAAATCAACAAGACCTAACTGTTGGGAGCGCTCTTTCACCTTACTGCTGTCACCGCCGGGAACGGCGATTCCTGAGAGATCACCCTTAACATCAGCCATAAACACGGGCACCCCAATCTCGCTGAAATGTTCGGCCATAACCCGGAGAGTAACCGTTTTACCGGTACCAGTGGCTCCGGCGATCAATCCGTGACGGTTAGCCATGTGAGCAAGAATCGGTAACGGCTCTTTCCCTTTCGCAATCATCAGTTCATCTGCATTATTCATAGCATTCTCCCTCAATGTAATCCCTCCTTTTCCTCCCTTTATAAAAGGGAGGAGCCCCTCTTTCATAAAGAGGGGTAAGGGGAGATTACTAATTCAAAAAGATCTAACCGTAACTATTCAGTTACCGGTTGTAGCCGTAGCCGTTAGGCTGCGCCAATCAACGCAGGCTGAAGCCTGCGGCTACAAAACTCTACATATGATAACCTAAATCTCCACTATTTCCAGATCATCTACTGAACGTATTACCGGCTTTTCAAGATCCACGATAGCGACATGGCGTTCAAAGGTATAGTAGTAAGAAGTCATTACGGTGAGACAGCGCTTGTCAAAAATGACCGGATTGATGTTCGGCTGGTGGGATCTAACGAGGACATGCGATCCAAGCTGTTTCATCGTGCGAACGAAATAATCCTCTCCATATGCGGGCCTGCCAGTCTGGTCGCCAAGGAACTCACCGGGTTGTTCGATGAAATCACCCCACGTAAGCTGCATCCAGTGCTCACTGCAGAGCTGCACCGTATCAATTTCCTCCAGACTGGTAAGATCAGGCGTTGCTCCGTGGACAGCGAAGAGGCCGTTTTGCGTGACTGCTGCAAAAGAGAGGAGTTTGCAGATTTCTGAAAAATACTGATACTCCTTCGGAGCAAGGCTTTCCCAGAAATCAGCAGGGCTGAATGGTACAGAGCAGTATCCCTCGTGGTTGCCGGCGAGAAGAAAGACCTGCCCGGGAGCCTCTGCTTTCTTTTTCAGGAGAAACTCCAGGTTTTCAAGAGACTCATCTCCCCTGTCAACATAATCTCCGAGGAAGACGAGGAAATACCCGGGCTTGAAATACAAGCGGAAGATGTTTGTCGTGGCATCAAAGTCACCGTGCGTATCCCCGACAAAGACGGCCTTTCCCTTTCCCGGCAGGCGGATAAGCCGGCTGTCCCGGGCCAGGATTTCCACAATAGATGTAGATTTCTCCATAGGGGTAG
>Ga0031656_10000591_pt1 | contig 12766 bp, 11 predicted proteins | sample FrelakmetDIP11DI_FD_55080 | JGI IMG/M metagenome (GOLD analysis project Ga0031656, IMG submission 55080) | Freshwater lake sediment microbial communities from the University of Notre Dame, USA, for methane emissions studies - DIP11 DI | ecosystem: Environmental > Aquatic > Freshwater > Lake >... | reverse complement strand
GTCAAATCCTGCCGGACCACCTGCTCCTGGGATACCTCCGCCGTCGGCCCGCTTGTCAAGCATAATGAGATTATCTCCCACAACTTCAGTGGCAAACTTACGGTGGCCTTCTTTATCGTCCCAGTTTCGGGTGCGAAGGCGGCCCTCTACGTAAATCAGGCTTCCTTTATGCAGGTATTTTTGGGCCAGTTCCGCCAGGCCCCTCCATAATACCACAGTGTGCCATTCGGTCTGGCTTATGAGTTTACCGGTCCTGTCTTTATAGGTTTCCGTTGTAGCCAGCGGGAATTTGGCTACGGCAATATTTCCTTCTAAAATTTGTACATCCGGGTCTTTACCGAGGTTCCCTATCAGCATTACCCTGTTTACGCCGCGCATATAATTACGTTTATTCTGAAAGTCAGTTCCTGTCCTGGTTGCTTAATAAATTTACCCATTTTCTGTCAAATAAGAAAGGATATATTTTGGAAAAGGGATTTTTTTAAGTCCTTCTTTGGATATCCATTGAAACCCTTCAGGTACGGACATTTTTCCTGTTGCCTTTACCCTGATGAACCTGCCATGGATTTCCTGATGGGTCAGCAGTTGCCTGTATTCCCCCGATATTTCGGTGACGATGGGTGATTCTCCATGGAATAATGACAATAACTCGGGTGATTGAATCAATTTATTTGTCATTTGCCGACGAGGGGTTTCAACCAGGAAAAACTCGTTCAGGTGCCGCCAGATATCTTTTCCGAGGCGCTGACGAACTAAAACCCGGCCGTTTTTTTCTATCAGGAAATAATAGAGCCATCTCTTTTTTTTGCTGATTTTCAACGCTTTGACTGGCAGTTTGTCAACAAGGCCCTCTGTATGGGCCACACAAATATTGCGTGCGGGACAAGTACTGCATAAGGGGGATGCGGGTTTGCAGATTACCGCCCCGAAATCCATAATGGCCTGGTTATAAAGGCCGGGGTTTTTCCGGTCGAGCAAACTATCGGCCAGCGCGGTAAGTTTATCTTTACCTGTTTTGCCATCAATGGGGTCTTCTATACCAAACAATCTTGACANTACCCTTAATACATTACCGTCCACAACGGCATATGGCAGGCCAAAGGCAAATGAGGTGATGGCAGCAGCCGTATAGGGACCGATTCCTTTGAGGTTAACCACTTCGTGATAGGTTCTGGGGAACTCGCCATTATAATCGCTTGTAATGACCCTTGCGGTATGCAGGAGGTTCCTGCAGCGGGCATAGTAACCCAGCCCTTCCCATAGTTTGAATACCTCCTGGTCAGGGGCTTCGGCCAGATGGCGGATACTGGGAAATTTTGCCACAAACCGGTTATAGTAATCCCAGCCCTGTTCAACCCTTGTTTGCTGTAAAATGATTTCACTCAGCCAGATCTTAAAAGGGTCTTTTTCCCCTTTCCAGGGCATGAGTCGGGTGTTTTTTGACTTATGCCAATGCATAAGGATTGACGTAAAGGATGAATTCATTTGTTTTCAGATGATTATATAGCCGCTTTTCACATATTTATCATAAATAATACAATTTTTGTAAAAATTGTCCGTTCATTATACGCAACAAGCTTAGATAATTAATTGATTTTATTAATTTTATAACCTGATCCGGGCTAATAACCCGGGCAACCTCCAAAAGAGGAATTTTAAAACTGTAATATCCCATTTTTCGTACAAAATCGCCCAAAATGAGAAAAGCCGACTTAATCAACAACATTGCCGAAAAAACCGGTATCCCTAAAGTAGACGTACTGGTAGCTCTTGAAACCATGTTCAAAGAAGTAAAAGAATCCCTTTCCCAGGGTGAAAATATTTACATCAGGGGTTTCGGAAGCTTTATAACCAAAAAAAGAGCTGCTAAAATAGGTCGTAACATTAAGAAAAATACGGCTGTTCACATCCCCGCTCATTTTATTCCTGCCTTTAAGCCGGCCAAGGAGTTTGTACAGGAAGTTAAAAAACTGCAGATCGATGCGGCAATCAGAGAAGATGGTGCCGAAGAAATGGCAGAAGCTCGTTAACTTTGCTGGCTAAACTCATTTAACTTGAACAAGCAACAATGGATTGTTGCAGGTAGCGGTGTCGTTTTACTATTTGGCCTGTTTTTCTTTGGCAGAACAAAACCCCATAGTAAGGGTGTAGTTCCACAGGAAACACATAAAAGTGAAGAACACAACTCCCTGGATATAGAAGACATCCTAACAAATTCCAAAAAACAGCTTACTCCGCAACAAGCAGCCCGTATTACTTCGCTGGAAAATACCATTTCACGTGGCGACCTGGTGACCCAGAAAATCGGGGTCTATGGCCAGCTTGCCCTGTATTGGAAAGACAGTGCAGGCCAGTACCTACCTTACCTCTGGTACACGGGAGAAAAGGCTAAATTGGAAAAGTCTGAAAAAAACCTCAACTTTGCCGCCCACTCATACCTTGACGAATTAAGAGGTGTGGGCGACCCTTCCCTGAAAAGCTGGATGGCGTTACAGGCTAAAGACCTGTTTACCCGTTCCCTGGAGATGAACCCTTTGAATGACTCTGCGAAAGTTGGTCTGGGCAGTACATTTTTCTTTGGGGCCGGTGGTGACGCTTCCCCGATGGAAGGTATAATGAGTATCCGGGAAGTTGCCACACGTGATACAAATAATATGTATGCGCAATTCATGCTCGGATATGGAGGGATGATCTCCGGACAACTGGACAAAGCTGCAGAACGGTTTTTAAAAGTTGTACAGAATGAACCCGGAAATAACGAGGCTGTCTTTCTGCTGGCTGAAACCTATGAAAAGCTTGGCGATAAAAAACAGTCGATCTATTGGTTTACCGAAGGAAAGAAAAGGGTTAGTAACCCGGAAGTGATTAAAGCCATAGACGATAAGATCAAATCATTGCAATAATTTTTTATACTTTATAAATTACTGAGTTATGCCTTGTGGTAAAAAGAGAAAACGTCATAAAATAGCAACACATAAGCGTAAAAAAAGGCTGAGGAAAAATCGCCATAAGAAAGGGAAAAAATAATTTTCCTGTATTCCGGCGCGAAACTTATCGCGCCGGAATATCTGTTATGTTTAATCAATGGATTGCCTGCCTTTCATAGCGTACCTGGTATGAGGGGTTCCCGTCCATACGGAATCTGAGTTGTGGTTGAATTAAAGGGTCTTTACGCTTGAACAAAGAACTTATTATAAATGCTGCTCCCCAGGGCGTTGAAATCGCCTTGCTGGAAGATAAAAAACTGGTTGAACTGCATAATGAAAAAACAGATGCCAGTTTTGCCGTGGGAGACCTGTACCTAGGAAAAGTTAAAAAACTTATCCCCGGTCTCAATGCTGCATTTGTAGACGTTGGCTTCGAAAAAGATGCCTTTCTGCATTATACCGATCTTAGCCCTTATGCTAAGTCGCTCCTCAAATTTACCCAGGTGGCCATGCAGGATAAAACTCCTGAAGGCTTTGATTTCTCCAAATTTGAAATTGAACCGGAAATCATCAAAACCGGAAAGATCAATGAAGTGCTTGGCCAAAGGCCGAATATACTCGTTCAGATCTTAAAGGAACCGATTGCTGCCAAGGGACCGAGGCTCAGCTGTGAAATATCATTACCCGGTCGTTTTGTTGTTTTAACGCCCTTTAACGATGTTATAGCGGTATCCCGGAAAATACATTCATCGGATGAAAGACGCCGATTGCAAAAGATCGTTGAAGCCATTAAGCCGAAAAACTTCGGAGTCATTGTGCGCACAGCGGCAGAAGGTAAAAACACGGCGGAACTGCATGAGGACCTCCTCAATCTTTTCCAAAGCTGGAAGAGCCTTCAGCATAACCTGAAAGGCGCCACTGCACCTGCAAAGATCCTGAGCGAACAAACAAAAACAACAAGCATATTGCGCGATCTCCTCAATGAGGATTTCAATAAGATCGTTATAAATGACAAGAGCATTTTTAACGATACGAAACTCTACATACAGAAGATAGCCCCTGATAAAGCGGATATCGTTTCCTATTATCATAACGGTTCTCCCATATTTGACCAATACGGCATCACCAAGCAGGTAAAAGCCGCTTTTGGAAAAACCGTAAACCTTCCCAGTGGTGCATACCTGATTGTTGAGCATACTGAAGCGCTGCACGTTATTGATGTAAACAGCGGATATAAAAGTGTCAGTAATAACCAGGAGGAAAACGCTTTGCAAACCAACCTGGAGGCGGCCGAAGAAATAGCGCGTCAATTAAGGTTAAGGGATATTGGCGGTATCATTGTGGTAGATTTCATTGACATGAAGCTGCCTGATAATAAAAAGCGGCTGCATGAGGCAATGGAAACCTTTATGCGCCTTGACCGGGCCAAACACGCCGTACTGGCTATTTCCAAGTTCGGGTTGATGCAGATCACGCGCCAGCGGATGAAGCCTGAAATGACCATCAATACTCAGGAAGTCTGTCCTTCCTGCCAGGGCACCGGTAAAATTTCTTCAGCGCTGATCCTGGAGGATGAGATCGAAAAGAACCTCAGTTACCTGGCCATGCAAAAACACAAGGGACTGAAAGTGGCCGTTCATCCCATACTGTACGCGTATCTCACCAAGGGGCTTATTTCCAAGCGCCGCAAATGGAGCTGGAAATTCAAGCAGCCCATACTCTTACTCTCCAATAATAACTATCACCTCACCGAGTTCCACTTCTTCGATAAGAACGATGAGGAAATTAGGTTATAATTCCTTTTCCAGGCTGAATTATATAATTTCATTTTGCTCAACACTTAATATAGTGTTGAATTACTTTCCTTTTTTCATGCAAAGGCACAAAGGGAACAGCCAAGTATATAAGGGGATAAGTAGAGCAGGATTAAAGAATATAAAAGAGTTTTAAAACCTCAATACGAAACGGTAACCATTCTACATTTCACTTCTAACTGGTTACTTTTTTTAGTGTTATGTTATTATAAAATTTAATAAAGTTTTTTCAAAAAAGTTCCGAATAAGATCCTTCACCCTGCGTTTCTGAATATAAATGAGTTTTGAAGAAAACCGGGTTCAGGATGACAGGTTGGGGGAGTATCATTCGTTCGCAATATTTACTATTTCTTTATCATTGATTATTGGTAAGCCTATCCAATGAGCACATAACAGCGATTAGTGCAAAAGTTATGTTCTCATTTCATAATGTAAAACTGCTTACAACTTCCTTATTTCTTATTCCTTATTCCTTATTTTTTACAGTACCTGTATTTTACTTTCTATTTTCCACTTTCNACTTTCCACTTCTAAAAGAAAAGGCTACCCGTTACCGGATAGCCTTTCTAAAATATAACTTGAAAATTACTTCTTCAATCTAAGTGCATAGGTACCATAGTTGGTTCCGCCGCCTGATACATGGTTCAAAGAAAGATCAATGAAACCGGTACAGGAGAAGAAGAATCCAGTGCCTGCTGCTGTAAAATTCTCAAAACCCGCACCATAGCTTCCATAAGTCTGCTTTGCAACTGTAACACCACCAGTGGTTGGAACAATCGTGAGCACTAATGGATTAACACCGGGAGGGGCTGCATAAGGGAACGCATAAGTCAGCGTTGCTGTATTAGCTGTAGCAGTTACTTCCGTAGTTTCGCCAGCAGCTCCATCCCATCCATCAGTAGTAATGGTGTACGTGCCTGCCGCATCTGCAGGAATAAACGGACATACTACTGTTGCCTGCCAGGTGAGGGCCATGTTATAGATTGGGTTATTTGCATATTCTGCAAATGTGTTACCGAAATCAAATACACGGCCATCGGTTGTGATACAGGAGTTATACATGGTATAGATATCACCGGGAGCCAGGGTTGTACCCACAGCAGCAGCGATCTCAGCACCGGTAACTTCGATTGTATATTCACCATTGCTAATTAGGAATTCCTTTACTTTTTTCCATTTAGTCCTGTCCTGGGTAGCGGTACCCTTGGCAGTGTAAACGATTACTTTTTCCTGAGCTGCTCCGTATTCTTTCACTACGAGGCCAACTTTACTGCCTGCAGGATTGGTAGCATCAACGATCAGGTTGTTTTTCTGGACAATTGTTACATAAGAACCCTGCCCCAGAGAATTTACATCCTGAACAACTTCTCCCTTTTGACAGGAGTTCATAGTTGCAGCAACAACTGCAAGTAAACAAACTGATGAAATTATTCTTCGCATAATTTGATTTTTTATTTTATGAAACCGGGAGGATTATTATCCCAGAAAACCCTAACGTCGACACCTGATTTTTGTTCAGCATTCAGATTCAGGTTTACCAGGTTTGACGGGTACAACATAGACCGGGTAAAAGAACCTGGGGCTGAAGTACGGGTCAATTGCATATTGTTTGGCATACCTGTACGGCGGTAATTGTTATTGGCATCTACTCCGTTACCCCATAAAGCAATATAATATTCCCTCATTATTACATTCAGGCGTGCATCATCACTTGTTGCAGCGTCATATTCGGCCAGTGTTTTGGCAACATATGCATCCTGGCGAGCCTGATCAGGCACTAAAGTAGGATTAGGAATCACCGCAACTGTAGCCGGGAAACCAATCACTTTTGTGAGTGATTTCCTAATACCGCTTTCGAGCAAAACTCTTGGGTCACCAGGAGTACCCAGTTTCAGGGCAAGTTCAGACTTAAGAAAATCTGTGAAAGCAGTTTGCCAAATCGGCTGGATGCCGGCTCCGTTACCACCACGGTTCAGCGTAACGCTGGTTCCCTGGCTGGCATCGAATTCACCGCCGGCAGGATAAATACCCCAGGTAGACCTAAGGTTACCATCTGGCGGGATACCGCTGTTGTCACCATGGTCCCTGCCCCAATATCCTTGCAGCAGCAGGCAATAAGGCATGCCGGCAGGGAAGTGTGGCGGAGGAGGTGCTACAGAACAGGAAGAGGTTTGTACGTTAACGGAAGCATAGTTTGTACGCTGGCGATAGAAATAATAACGGGTCCTTGGATCGTTGTTATTTCCAGTCCCTCTTTCCTGAACCAAAACCCACATTAAATATGTACCCATATAGTCACCGGCGCTACCTGTTGGAACGTAGTTACCATTATAACGTGGGTGACGGCTGTTAGGGTTGGTTTGCTTGGAAGAATATTTAAATTCAAAATCATTTGCGGCTGTTGCAGTAGTGATATCACTGTCTGCCAGTAAGACCTCGATTTTGGCTTTGGCGCTTGCATCCACTAACCTGGTGTTGGCTAAAGCACGTAGTTTCATCAACTTAGCGGCAGTCCTCCACCTTCTTGCGCCGGTAGCATTTGAGGCATTATAGAAAAGATCCTGTGTGCCTGGGTATCCACCGATGTTAAGGATATTAGCATCTGACAATGCAGCAATGGATTCATCCAATAAGGTGATTGCTTTTGCATACACATCAGCTCCTTTATCAATTACCGGGTTCGTATTATCTGCTCCAAGGTTGGCTTCTGTATAAGGAATGTCTCCAAACATATCAACCAGGGTGATCATGGTATATGCCTTCAAGGTTTTTGCCATGGCCACATTCACAAATTTCTTTTGAGATTCTGCGATGGGGATCAAAGCATTTGCATGCTTGATTACACCTGTGTAGCCGGTGGACCAAAGACCATCGAAAGATTGTGGAGAATAGGCGTTGTTATAGGTAGGCCCGTACATAACGATCATACGGGTAACTTCCATACCAAATCCTGAAGCACCATCAAAAAAATTTGCAAAACTGAGTTGCATTTGTGTCAGGTAAAGATCGGCGTTTGCTTTATCCGGGGAGGGTGAGTTAGGGTTAACCAGTAACTCATCCAGCTTCTTATTACAAGCCCCGAGCATGACCACCGACAGCGCAATGATATATAATTTTTTCAGTCTCATGTTATACTCGATTTTAAAATTAGAAAGATACCCTTACACTCACACCATAACGTTTTGAAGTAGGACCGGAAAGATATTCCAGGCCACGTACATTACTAACACCCAGAGAAGAGGTCTCCGGATCAAAGTTAACGTATTTAGGGAAGTTAGGTGCGTTGTACCACAGGTTCTGACCAGAAAAAGTGATGCTCAATGCTCCGAATGGAGATTTGCTCAACATATTAGCCGGTACAGAATAAGAAACAGAAAGCTCCCTTAACCTGATCATAGTAGCATCGTAAACTATCAGATCCTGCATACCAAAGAAACCACTCAGGTTATTGAAGTATGCGCTTGAAGGACTGATCTGGATATCGTTAGGTGAACCATCACGCTTCACACCTGGAAGGATCAATGGTTGCAGACGATCGAAATCGGTGTCTTTTGACAAACCACGACCAACAACAGTACCAGGAGTATAAGCCAGCATGTCTCCCCCCTGTGTATAATCCCACTGCATACGGAAAGAGATGCCCTTAAAACTTAATGTACTGATTGCCGTCATTTTGAAATCGGGGTTAGGATCACCAACAATTCCTATTTCATTTGAGGTGATATAGTTTCCATTATCATCCACTACCCTGAGGCCGGTTGGCTTGGCATTAACTGCAGTTGTACCGGAATCTTTAACGGTATATGCACTTTTGATCACACCCAAAGGCTGGCCATTGATAGCAAACAAACCTTCGTTTGTGAAACCATCGATAACGATCTGCTCAATATCAGCTGGCAATGTTACTTTGTTCCTGTTCTGGAAATAGTTAACATCTAACTGCCAGTTCCAGTTACGGTTGCGGATCACAGTATAACCCAGTGCTACTTCAATACCCTTGTTACGAACAGAACCTGCGTTAATTGAAGTTCTGGTAAATCCGGTTGAAGGATCCAGATCACGTGAAAGAATCTGGTCTTGTGAATTCCTGTCGTAATAAGTGAAATCAAAACTAAAACGGTTGTCAAACAATTTACCTTCTAAACCAGCTTCCCACTCTTTTAACAATTCAGGCTGAAGATTGGGGTTGGCTAAACGGTTGTCAATACTGTTTGAATTAATAACTGTACCTAAACGATCAACAAATACGTTGGTATTGATATTGAGTACCGGACGAGTTGTATAAGGAATACCAAAGTTAGCACTGGTAGAATATCCCGCGCGTAACTTAAGGTAATTAATCATCCTGTTATTTTTCAACCCTTCAAAAGCAGAAGTTGGAATAAATGAACCAGTCAGTGATGGATAGAATATGGAACGATTATCTGCCTCAAGGGTAGAAGCCCAACTGTTACGTCCACCTACTGAAATATATAAATACTCACGGAATGCTAAGTTTGCCTGAGCAAATACACCAAGGGATAAAAACTGTGATTTGTAATCCAAACGTGATCCATCTTCAGAATTGTTATCATGAACGATGAAATTGTCATGGTCAAACAAACCATAAACCAGTTGCTGCGTGCTGCGCATACCATTCTGGGTATAGATCCTTTCCTGTGAGTTTGCACCCGCAGTCAGATTCAACCTCCAGTCACGGGACAATTCTGTATTGTAATCAGTAATGATTGAGTGATCCCAGATTGTGTTATACCCATTTACTGTCCTGTGCAGACCGAGGGTGAAATCATTACCACCAACTACACCACCCCTGTTCTGGGAATAGAAGTTTAAGTCAGAGTATTGATCGTAACCCACGCGGTACAAGATGTTCCAGTTCTTCATGATGTCGTATTTCAAAGACATGTTACCAAAGATCCTGTTCACTTTTTGTCCGGTGAATGCATTGTTCACTGTCCAAAGCGGGTGCTGGATATCATTGCTTGGGCGATAATACACTGATGATTTATCCAGTGGATTCTCATATTCCAGGTCAAAGATGTCCACCGCACGTGGCGTGTACAGCAGGTTACCAAATACAGAAGATGTGGTAGGGTTAGAACCAAAGCTGGTAGAAGTGGGTGGCGACTTAAAGTCTGTTATAGCATAGTTGAAAGTTCCGGAAAATGTAAAATTGTTAGACAATTTAGCATTACCACCAAGACCAAAAGTATTCTTGATCAGGCGGTTGCCGGGTGTAAAACCTTCATCATCCATGTAAGTGTAATTAGCGTTGAAGTTTGCATTTGCACCCAAAGAAGTAGCCACACCTACTGAAGTTGTGCGGATCAACCCTGTACGGAAAAAGTTCTCAATACTGTTGTTTGGCTTATATGCATATTTTGCGTTCTTATACTGAGGAAAAGCAGCATTCAAAGCCGCACGGCTATATGGATGCGCTACTGAATCATATGGACCTGGCGCANNTTTGAATTTAGCACCCCAGTTACTGAAGAATGCAAAACCAAGGCTCTGGTCAAATCCACCACCATATGAATTCTGGTATTCAGGAAGGTTGGCAACTTTGTTTACGAACAGAGATTGGGTAACAGTTACTTCAAGTTTCTTGTTGATCTTGCGTGTACCGCTGTTTTTAGTGGTAACCATAACCACACCGTTACGGCCTAATTCACCATACAGTGTTGTTGCACTCAGCCCTTTCAGTACGTTGATGCTTTCAATGCTGTTTGGATCCAGGTCAAGAAAACGGCTGGATGTAGTGTTACCAAACTGGAAATTGGCCTGGGAATTGGTTGAGGCGTCAAAGGGCACACCATCCACAATGAACAAAGGAGTGGAACTACCACTGATGGTATTTACACCACGAATAATGATGTTGGTACCGCTACCAGACATGCCGCTTGATTGAAGGATATCCACACCAGGTGCTTTACCTTGTAACAAACGAACAACGTCACCCTCAGGGCGAAGTTCCAGTGCTTTTTTGTCAACCGATGCTACCGCATATCCAAGGGCTTTTTTATCCCTCCTGATACCCTGTGCAGTAACAACAACTTCCTGCAGACCACCGGGGGTTTGCCTGAGGCTGAGGTTTGCCATGTTTGCACCGGCTTTGATGTTTAAGCGGTCATATCCAATATAGGATATTTCCAACATCGTGTTTAAATCCTTAACAGGAAGCGAAAAAGTACCATCGTTTGCAGTCATGGTACCTTCCTGAGTGCCCGCTACTTTAACGGAGACACCAGACAAGGGGCTGCCATCGGCATCTGTGATTCTCCCCTTTACAACTGTTTGCGCAAATACCGTTGGTATTGCAAAAAGCAAACAGCACACAATCAGTGTAAGTTTTCTCATGCAGTTGAATTTTGATTTAAAAGACGTTTACTATCCAAAAAACGAATTTAACAAAGAATTTAAATTAGACAAGCAGTTTTTAATAAATGCTGCATTATTTACCGTTTATACATGAAAATAGCCACTCTTTTTAGAGAGAGTGGCTATAATTTTAACGTTTATAGGTAGAAAACGACCTTACCCCGGTTTAAAAGTCAATTAATCCCGGCTTCGTCCTCCCAGGTACAACATAATATATTGCGCCAAAGTAACTATGGAAGCCAGGGCAGCAACCACATAAGTGAGGGCAGCCCAGTTCAGGGCATCTTTAGCCTGGGGTTGTTCACGGTCGTTGGCCACCTGCGTCTGGCCCAGCCAGGCGAGGGCACGTTTACTGGCATCAAATTCAACTGGTAAAGTAACTACGGAGAATACCGTTGTCAGGGCAAACAACACAATTCCTGCGAGCAATAACTGTGGAAATACGTTGATCAGCAGGATCCCCGCCAGTAAAACCCATTGAATCAGCATGGAACTTACCTGGACCGCCGGAACCATCTTACTCCTGAAGGTAAGCCATGGGTAGGCTGTGGCATGCTGGACGGCATGGCCGCACTCATGGGCCGCCACGGCTGCAGCCGCGATGGTACTATTATTATATACATCCGGGCTCAGATTGACCGTTTTTGTCACAGGATTGTAGTGATCTGACAAAAAACCGTCTACTGAAACCACTTTTACGTCATAAATCGCATTTTCGCGGAGCATCCGCTCGGCTACTTCCCTTCCGCTTAAGCCGGAAGACAGGAATACCTTGTTATATCGGGCAAACTTAGCCCGCAAACGATAAGAAACCAGCATACTGATACCCACAAAGAGTATGGAAACCATCCAGATTGATGTCATAATTATGTCCTTTTTTTATGATTGGGACCTGCTATGATGTATCAAATTAGCTACCAAATTTGTCCGGACTGACAAGCTGGGCAAAAGCCCCTGAAAGACGCCTTTTTGACAGGAACCAGAAGGTGGCAACAACCCGAGTAAGGCCAAAATGACACATACATATTATAATTTTTTACATTTATTTATGTTTGATTTATATACACTTATGGGGTTTTACAGAATCATAGCCCGGGTAANTGGANGGTTAGCCTGAAAGGGNTAAAAGTTATACACACCTCAAAAAAATTATTTTGTAATGTGGTTTCAATTTGTAATTTAGTGCAAGAATTTAATGGGTTAGTAAGTATCAAAGGGCCAGCGCAAGTTGGCCCTTTTACTTTTTATACCACCTGCTGATTTGTTCTTTCCTCAAATGATAAAATGGATTGCAAAAAAGTGAATGTTTGATCATGCATTTTTTTTGATTGAAATTCATTTTTACTTTTTGAATAAAATATTCTCATAAAAAAATTGGCCACAGAGGACCGCAGAGAAATAATTGAGGGCCGCTGAGAAAAATACGCTTCTCTGTGGTTCTCTTTTTCTCTCTGCGGTCCTCTGTGGTCAAAAAAATATCCGCGAAGAAACTCAAGATTATCGGAATTTAACTTCCTGTAATTAATTGACAGAAGATAATTTTAAATTTAAGGCATCAACTCCGATGTTTTTTTCTGCCTGCTGAAAAATTTTTCACCATACACTACTGATAAATCAGGTCTACCTTTACCGCATGAATAANATCAA
>Ga0031656_10000588_pt1 | contig 12806 bp, 11 predicted proteins | sample FrelakmetDIP11DI_FD_55080 | JGI IMG/M metagenome (GOLD analysis project Ga0031656, IMG submission 55080) | Freshwater lake sediment microbial communities from the University of Notre Dame, USA, for methane emissions studies - DIP11 DI | ecosystem: Environmental > Aquatic > Freshwater > Lake >... | reverse complement strand
GAGAACCTGAAGTACTACGCCAACTGGCCGACCTTCCCGCAGCTCTACGTCAAAGGTGAGCTCATCGGCGGCTCCGACATCATGATCGAGATGTACCAGAAAGGCGAAATCCAGAAATTGCTGGATGAAGCGCAGGCCGCCTGACAACGCGCATCCCGACTAAAAAAAGCCGACACTGAGTCGGCTTTTTTGTTGCGTCTACTCAGCCGCTGACGCGGGTGAGATCATTTGGGCTCGTCCACCCCGGCATCGGCATCCATCCCCAGTTCGTGAATCTTGCGGGTCAGGGTATTGCGCCCCCACCCGAGCAAATGCGCAGCTTCAATCCGGCGCCCGCCAGTGTGGCGCAGAGCCACTTCGATCAGGGTTTTTTCGTAGGCCTGGGTCAGGTCATCCAGAATCGCCGCTTCGCCGCGCGCCAGTCGTGCACTCGCCTCGGCCGCGAGTCCCTGCAGCCAGTCGCCACCCGTTTGTTCAGCGGTGCCCTGCATGAGATCCGACGGCAGATCCCCCACGTCGACCACCTGGCCTGGCGCCATCACGGTCAGATAGTGGCTGACGTTTTCGAGTTGGCGCACGTTGCCGCTCCACGGCAGATTGACCAGTGTCTTGAGGGCGGCTTCCGACATGCCCTTGGCTTCCATCCCCAGTTCGCGTGCGCTTTTCTGCATGAAATGACGCATCAGCAACGGGATGTCCTCGCGCCGCTCGCGCAGTGCCGGCAGGCGCAGGCGAATCACGTTCAGGCGGTGGAACAGGTCTTCGCGGAACAGGCCTTCGCGCACCCGCACTTCCAGATCCTGGTGGGTCGCGGCAATCACCCGCACATTGACCTTGATCGGCGTATGGCCGCCGACCCGGTAAAACTGTCCATCGGCCAGTACCCGCAGCAAACGGGTCTGCAGCTCCGCCGGCATATCACCGATCTCGTCCAAAAATAGCGTGCCGCCATCAGCCTGCTCGAAGCGACCACGCCGCTGCGCCGCTGCGCCGGTGAAGGCCCCACGCTCGTGGCCAAAAAGCTCGGATTCCAGCAAATCCCTGGGAATGGCCGCGGTGTTGAGCGCGATGAAGGGACCGGCAGCACGTGGGCTATGGCGGTGCAGCGCATGCGCGACCAGTTCCTTGCCGCTGCCCGACTCCCCCGTGATCAGCACGGTGGCATGCGACTGGCTCAAGCGGCCGATAGCCCGGAAAACCTCCTGCATGGCGGGCGCCTGCCCGAGTATTTCCGGCACCGGCGCATCGCTGCTGACGGGCACATCCCGGCTGGCGTTTTCTGCCAGGGCGCGGCGCACCAGTTCGAGCGCCTGATCNACGTCGAACGGCTTGGGCAGGTATTCGAACGCGCCCCCNTGAAANGCCGACACGGCGCTGTCGAGATCGGAATACGCGGTCATGATGATGACCGGCACCTTGGGCAGACGCTCCTTCAGCGACTGCANCAACTCCAGTCCGGACACGCCCGGCATGCGNATGTCGGACACCACCACGCTGGGCTGGCTGCGCTCCAGTTCACGCAACGCATCGCTTGCCGAACTGAAGGTCATGCATGGAATATCCTCGCGCAGCAAGGCTTTCTCAAGGACCCATCGAATGGAACGGTCGTCGTCGATAATCCAGACAGAGCTTGGCTTAGGCATGAGGTTCAGAGAGGAATAGGCAGGAAAATGGAAAATACGGTGTGACCGGGCTGACTTTCGCAGTCGATGGTGCCGTGGTTTTGCGCGACCAGTGTTTGCGCCACCGCCAGTCCCAGGCCACTGCCACCTTCGCGGCCGGAAACCAGCGGATAGAAAATCTGCTCNCGGATCTCATCAGGAATTCCGGGGCCGTTGTCGATAATCTCGACGCGCATGCCCAGCCGATGGCGGCGGCTTTCCAGGGTGAGCTGTCGCGCCACCCGGGTTTTTAAAATGATTTTGCCGTTACCGTGCATTGCCTGCACGGCGTTGCGCGCGATGTTGAGCGTGGCCTGGATCAATTGCTCAGCGTCGGCACGGATTTCCGGCAGGCTTAGATCGTAGTCACGGCGCAGCGTCATGCTCGGTGTTTCGGCCAGAACCAGACTGCGTACGCGCTCGAGCACTTCGTGGATGTTCACCGCACCAAAACGGGGCATCCGGTGCGGTGTCAGCAACCGCTCCATCAGCGATTGCAGACGATCCGACTCCTTGATGATGACCTGCGTGTATTCGCGCAAGCTTTCGCGCGGCAGTTCGTGCTCCAGCAATTGCGCCGCGCCGCGGATGCCGCCGAGCGGATTCTTGATTTCATGGGCCAGATTGCGCAGCAGTTCGCGATTAGCTTCTTGTTGCAGGCGCGCCTGCTCGAGCCGGGCGATGCGCAGGTGCGGGTCAGCCGCGCGCATTTCAATCAGCAAGGCCTGCGGCGGCTGCTCCAGTGGTGAAATGCTGCAGCCGATGCGTATGGGCGGATGCCCGTTTACCGTCACCTCCAGTTCATATTCGATGACGGTTTCCTGCTCGCTGCGCGACGTCTGGATTGCCTTCAGCAACTCCATACTTCCATCAAGCGCCTGGTCGGCAAGATTCCCGATCAGCAGCGCGCCCGACACCCCCAGCAAGGTCTCGCCCGCCGGGTTGACGTAGAGGATGCGCTTGTCGCCATCCAATATCATCGTGCCGGTTGACAGGCAATCGAGTCCGGAGAAGTCAGGGGAATAGGCGGGCATCATGCTCATTCATACTATTAAGCACTGATTGTGCCAGAGCGTGGTTGTTGAAGCTTTAGCTTCTTTAGTGCGTGGATGTTTGCCGACTTGTCGGCATTACAGCCACGGCCTCCCCTTTACGGGGACAACCACGGCCTACCCTTTATGCCCGTCAGGGTGTTGCGGGTGGAGCGTGGCCGTTGCCGGTTTGTNGACCTAAATCATCTCCGCAGGGTAAGCATGGCCAGCCCTTTGGGGACAAGCCCGCTCTTCTTTTCGTGATCAAACACGGTCTTCTGTTTATTGGGTCATGCGGCCTAACCTGCGTGTCCATGGGCAGGCATGGGCAAAGCTGAAACCTATTTCAGATTGGCCAATTCGCGCTGGATGGAGATGACGTTTTGGTCGTGCTGCTGAACAGTGGATCGCAGCTTGCTCACCCGGTTCAGATAGGTCGTATCGGTGGCGCGTTCACCCGGCTGCAGCCTTTCGCCCAATACCAATTGACGACGCGCCTCATCGGCATTGCGACGTTCGCCGGATATTTCGTCTTCCAGCACCTGACGACGGATATCGTCGCGACGTTTCTGTGTGCCGGCATCGATGCGCGGAAAATCCGCGGGGCTGGGATTGTAGGATGCCTTTCTGGGGGGCCTCGCCACGCTCGGCAGCGGTGCCGGCGCACCCGGAATATCAATGCGCTTTGCACCTTTCTTGTAGACGTCGGTAAAGGTCACCTGGCCGTTCTCATCGACATATTTGTAGATTTCGGCCTGCGCGGGCGCAGCCAGGATCAGGCAAAAGAGGAAAGGGAATTGTGCGATTTGCATGGTGACGAGTGTAGCCTACCCCTCTGGTATCGGCCAAAAACCAGCAATCTTGATGCCGCCTGCTACCGGTAGCCCCTGCGTCGCCCATGAAAAAGAGGCGGCCGAAGCCGCCCCTTTAGTCACATGCGCTTTGCGATTACAACGAGTAATACATCGCGAATTCGACCGGGTGCGTGGTCATGCGGAACTTGGTGACTTCCTCCATCTTCAGCGCGATGTAGGCATCGATCATGTCGTTGGTGAACACGCCGCCACGGGTCAGAAACTCGCGGTCCTTGTCGAGTTCTTCCAGTGCCATTTCCAGGCTGTGGCAAACCTTCGGAATCTTTGCATCCTCTTCCGGAGGCAGGTCGTACAGATCCTTGTCCGACGGATCGCCGGGGTGGATCTTGTTCTGGATGCCATCAAGACCGGCCATCATCAGCGCAGTGAAGCATAGATAGGGGTTGGCGGTGGGGTCCGGGAAACGGGTCTCGATGCGACGTGCTTTTTCAGAGGCGGCAATCGGGATCCGGATCGAAGCCGAACGGTTACGTGCCGAGTAGGCCAGCATCACCGGCGCCTCGAAGCCCGGCACCAGACGCTTGTACGAGTTGGTCGACGGATTGGTGATCGCGTTCAATGCCTTGGCGTGCTTGATGACGCCGCCAATGTAGTACAGGCACATTTCGGACAGGCCAGCGTAGCCGTTGCCCGCGAACAGGTTCTTGCCGTCTTTCCACAGCGACATGTGCACGTGCATGCCGGAGCCGTTGTCGCCAACGATGGGCTTAGGCATGAAGGTCGCGGTCTTGCCGTAGGCGTGGGCAACGTTCTGCACGATGTATTTCAGCGTCTGCGTCCAGTCGGCGCGCTTGGTCAGCGTGCTGAACTGGGTGCCGATTTCGCACTGGCCAGCAGTCGCCACTTCATGGTGGAACACTTCGACTGGAATACCGGCTTCTTCCAGCGCCAGCACCATGGCGGCGCGGATGTCCTGCAGGCTGTCTACCGGGGGNACGGGGAAATAGCCGCCCTTGACGCCGGGACGGTGGCCGGTGTTGCCGTTCTCGAATTTTTCAGCAGACGACCAGGCGGCTTCTTCGGAATTGATCTGCACGCCGCAGCCCGACATGTTGTCGTGCCAGGTGATGGAATCGAAAATGAAGAACTCGGGCTCGGGGCCGAAATAGGCGGTGTCGGCGATGCCGGTCGACTTAAGGTAGGCTTCGGCGCGCTTGGCGACCGAACGCGGATCGCGCTCGTAGCCCTTGCCATCCGACGGCTCGATCACGTCGCAGGTCAGGATCAGGGTAGGCTCGTCGAAGAACGGATCCATGTAGGCCGAATCGGGGTCGGCTTTCAACAGCATGTCGGAAGCCTGAATGCCTTTCCAGCCGGCGATCGAGGATCCATCGAACGGATGACCGTCTTCGAACCAGTCTTCGGTCACGATGCGGGCAGGAATCGACACGTGCTGTTCCTTGCCGCGGGTATCGGTAAAGCGCAGATCGACGAATTTCACTTCGCCATCCTTGATCATCTTGATCACTTTGGCCACGGCCATGCTGAATCTCCTCAAACTGAAATGGATAAAATTTATATGTAATCAGGGCCCACAGACATGTGCCCAGATACGCTACACAAGAGTACTTAGCAGTAANTCTTAGCAGCAACCGTGCCATGCAAAAAATCAGGCTGGAATCATTGTGCCACAAGGCTCATGTAACGAGATAGTGAGGCACTCACTTTCAATGAGGCACTCATTTGATGCGCTAGGGTTATTTAGCGCACCAATATGGCGCAAATTGCATCGGGCAGCGCTTTTCATATACTGAATTAATTAAAAGGGAATTCATCATGGGACGCATTACCGAGCTGCTCAACACGGCACACAGCCGCAGCCAAGCGCAATCCTGGCCTTTCGCGGGTGCCCTGCTGCCACATGAAGCTCATGAACTCATGCAGCTAGCACCCGGAACACGTCTGGTCGATGTCCGTTCGCACGCGGAAATCGAACTGAACGGCGTCCTCCCCGGCGCGGTGCATGTCGAGTGGCAATCCTGGCCGGGCTGGGTTCCCAATCCCCACTTTCTGATCCAACTGGCGCAGGCCACCGACCCGGAATCCCTGCTGTTTTTCATTTGCAGCAGCGGGATTCGATCGCACCGGGCAGCCGCTACCTGCACCGAAGCCGGACGCGGCAACTGTTACAACGTGCTCGAAGGTTTCGAAGGCGACCTCAACAAATCCAGCGGCCACCGCAATGAGCTCAACGGCTGGAAATACAGGAGCCTTCCCTGGANACAAGGCTGACTGTCGAAGCCAAACGGATCAAACCAACTCCCAATCCAGGCGGTTCAGCGGCTAGAATACGGCCGCAATGACAGACCGTTACGCCGTATTCGGGCATCCGATTGCCCACTCCAGATCCCCGCAGATCCACGCCGCGTTTGCCCGCCAAACCGGGCAGGACATGACGTATGAAGCCATACTCGCGCCGCTTGAGGGCTTTCCGGAAAGCGTGGCAGCGTTCGTTGCGGCAGGCGGACGCGGCGCCAATGTAACTGTGCCGTTCAAGGAAGCAGCCTTCAAGCTGGCCGGCCGACTGAGCCCACGCGCCCAGCGAGCCGGTGCCGTGAATACGCTGGCGTTCAATGACGACGGCATTTTTGGCGACAACACCGACGGCGCCGGACTGGTGGCGGACCTNACCCGCAATCTGCGGCGCCAACTGGCCGGCAAGCGTATCCTGCTGCTCGGCGCCGGCGGCGCTGCCCGCGGCGTGATCGAACCGCTGCTCGAACAGCAGCCCGCCGCGTTCGTCATCGCCAACCGCACCGTCAGCCGAGCGCAGGAACTGGCCGAACAGTTTGATGCCATGAGTCACCGTGGACTCACGGCCTGCAGTTTCGACGCAGCCGACACAGTCTTCGATCTCGTCATCAATGCCACCGCTGCCAGCCTGGCCGGCGAACTGCCGCCCCTGTCGCCCAATATCTTCACCGCCCAGACGCTCGCCTACGACATGATGTACGGGCGCGACACGCCCTTCCTCGCTTTTGCGCGTAATCACGGCGCGGCCACCGCAGACGGCCTCGGCATGCTGGTCGAACAGGCTGCCGAAGCGTTTTATCTGTGGCGCGGGGTGCGTCCCGATACCGCGCCCGTCATCGCGAGCCTCCGCTGATGATGCGTACCGCATTGCGCTGGCTCGGCAAGGGCGTCGCGTTTGCTATCGCGCTGGTGCTGCTGTATCAGCTGTGGATTTTTGCGCATGTGCTGTGGTGGATCGATCACAACCCCACCTCCACCGCCTTCATGGCCGCCGGGCTGGCGCGCCAGCAGGACAAGAAACCAGACGCCGAANTGCGGCACAAGTGGGTGCCGTACGACCGCATTTCCATCCACCTGAAGCGCGCGATCATCGCCGCCGAAGACGCCAAATTTCTTGAACACGAAGGCTTCGATGTCGAGGGCATCGAAGCCGCAGTGAAAAAGAATCTGAAGAAAGGACGGCTCGTCGCCGGCGGCTCCACCATCAGCCAGCAACTCGCCAAGAACCTGTTTCTGTCGGGCGATCGCAGCTTCATCCGCAAAGNTCAGGAAGCCGTTATCACCCTGATGATCGAAACCACCTGGAGCAAGCGCCGCATCCTCGAGGTGTATCTCAACGTCATCGAATGGGGCAACGGCATCTACGGCGCCGAGGCCGCCGCCCGCCGCTATTACAAAACTTCCGCCGCCAAGCTCAACCGCGATCAGGCCGCCCGCCTGGCCGCCATGGTGCCCAATCCGCGCCGGTACGAAAACCACCGCAACTCGCGCGCATACCAGCGCCGCGTTGCCGTCATCAGCCGTTATATGGGCTATGCAAAAGTGCCGCGTTGACCGGCCTGGCCGAGCATGATCGCGGCAACAGTCAACCCGGATGGGCCGGGTAACGCGATACAATCGGGCGCTCGCACACCGGCCCGATCATGACCGATTCTCTCGAAAACCAGTCGCAGGACAATCTGGAAAACAACCTGGTTCAGATCCAGTCGCTGCTCGCCAAGATGCGGCTGGTGGAGGGACTCGTCCACAAGCAGGGCGGGCCGCGTCAGGACCTGGTCGAGAACCTGGTACACAAGCAGAACCTGGTGGAACTGCAACGCCGGCTGACAGCGCTGCACCCGGCGGACATCGCCTATATTCTGGAAGCCTTGCCGCTGGACGAGCGGCGCCAGGTATGGAACCTGGTCGATGCCGAGCACAACGGCGAGATTCTGCTGGAAGTCTCCGACTCGGTTCGCGAATCGCTGATCCAGGACATGGACAAGGCGGAGCTGCTGGCTGCTGCCGGATCGCTCGATACCGACGAGATCGCGGACATTGCGGCCGACCTGCCGCGCGACGTGATCCAGGAACTGCTGACCACGCTGGATGCGCAAAAGCGCGCCCACCTGCAATCGGCACTGGCCTACCCGGAGGACTCGGTNGGCGCGCTGATGGACTTCGAGATGGTGACGATCCGGGCGGACGTGACGCTGGAAGTTGCCCTGCGCTACCTGCGCCGTCTGGGCGAACTGCCCGACCAGCTCGACAAGCTGTTCGTGGTCGACCGCAACGACGCAATCATCGGGGTNTTGCCGCTGAAANGGTTGTTGACGGCCGACCCCGAAGCCTCGGTGGCGGCGATCATGGTCGCGGACTTCGTGAAATTCCACCCCGAGGACGAAGCACACGAGGCATCGCAGGCATTCGAGCGCTACGACCTGGTGACAGCGCCGGTAGTGGATGCGGAGGGACNACTGATTGGCCGGGTGACAGTCGACGCAGTGGTCGATTACATCCGCGAGTCGGCAGATGCAGACATGCTGTCGATGGCCGGCCTGAAGGAAGAGGAAGACCTGTTCTCGACNGTATGGCATGCCGCGAAAAACCGCTGGTTGTGGCTGGCCGTCAACCTTGTCACCGCCTTCATCGCATCGCGCGTGATCGGCGCCTTCGAAGGCAGCATCGAAAAACTGGCCGCACTGGCCGCGCTGATGCCCATCATTGCCGGCATTGGCGGCAACTCGGGCAACCAGACCATCACACTGATCATCCGCGGTCTGGCGCTCGGCCACATCACACCGTCGAACGCACGCCGCCTGGTCATCAAGGAATTCGGTGTCGCCATTCTCAATGGCCTGATGTGGGGCTCGGCGGTCGGCATTTTCGCCTGGCTGTTGTATGACAAGCCGGCACTGGGCGGCGTGATGGCGCTGGCGATGCTGCTGAATCTGCTGGTGGCCGCGCTGGCNGGCATCTTCATCCCGATGGCGCTGGAGCGCATGGGNCGAGACCCGGCCATCGGTTCGTCGGTCCTGCTCACGTTCATTACCGACAGCATGGGCTTTTTCATCTTCCTGGGTCTCGCCACCGTGCTGCTGCTATGAAGCCCGTACACGACAGCCGCACCCTGTATGGCCGCCTGATGGGCTATGTGAAGCCCTACTGGCGCATGTTCGCGCTGTCCATCGTCGCGCTGATCATCGCCGCCGCCACCGAGCCCATGCTGCCGGCGCTGTTCAAGCCGCTGCTGGACGAGGGCTTCGTCGCCAAGAACAAGGATTTCATTCGCTGGATTCCGGTCCTGCTGCTGGCGCTTTTCCTGGTGCGCGGTGTCGCCAGCTTCGTCAGCACCTACTTCATGGCCTGGGTCGGCAGCCGTCTGGTGATGGACTTGCGCACCGCGATGTTCGAGAAGTTGATGATGCTGCCCACGCGTTACTTCGACCAGAATCCGAGCGGCCAGCTGATCGCGCATCTGGCATTCAATGTCACCCAGGTCACCCAGTCAGCTACCAGTTCGCTCACCACCCTGGTGCGCGACAGCGTGACGGTATTGGGACTGCTGGGCTATCTGGTGTGGCTGAACGCCAAGCTCACCCTGATCGTGTTCGCACTGGTCCCGCTCACCCTGTGGCTCGTGCGCAGCGTCAGCAAACGCCTGCGCGGGTTGTCGCGCAAGGCGCAGCAGAACATCGGCGACCTCACCCAGGTGGTCGACGAAGCGGTGGGCGGCCATCGCGTGGTGAAGCTGTACGGTGGCGAGGAATACGAGCAGACACGCTTTCGACATGCTGCCAACATGGCACGGCTGTTCGAGATGAAGCGCGTGTCCGCCATTGCAGTGTACGACCCCGTCATCCAGTTCATCGCCGCGCTGGCGCTTGCCATCATCGTCTCGATCGCAGCCGGGCAGGTATCTACCAACACCACCACGGTGGGCGGTGTCGTTGCCTTCTTCATGGCCATGCTGCTGCTGTTTGCCCCCCTGAAGCGGCTCACTGCGGTCAACGACCAGTTGCAGCGCGGTCTCGCTGCTTCCGAAACCATTTTCACCCTGCTCGACCATGACACCGAGCGCGACAGCGGAACGCTCACGCTCGACCGCATCGAGGGGCGACTGGTNTTCAAGCAGNTTGCGTTGACCTATCCCGGCAAAACGGTGCCTGCCCTGGACGAGATCGATCTCGACATTGCCCCCGGCGAGACCCTGGCGCTGGTCGGCGCGTCGGGCTCGGGCAAGACCACGCTGGCCAATCTGGTGCCGCGGTTCTACGATCCCGACGCGGGCGTGATCGAACTCGACGGCCACGATATTCGCGACATCCGTCTGCAGAACCTGCGCAGCCATGTCGCCCTGGTCTCACAGGAAGTCGTGCTGTTCAACGACACCCTGGCACACAACATCGCTTACGGCAGCAAGCGTGATGCGGGCGNCGACGAGATTCGCAACGCCTGCATCGCAGCCCATGCCTGGGATTTCATCCAGGCNATGCCCGATGGCCTCGACACCCTGATCGGCGAGAACGGCATGCGCCTGTCCGGCGGCCAGCGCCAGCGCATCGCCATCGCGCGCGCCATTCTCAAGAATGCGCCGGTCCTCATACTCGACGAGGCCACCTCGGCCCTCGACAATGAATCCGAGCGCCACGTCCAGGCCGCGCTCGAAACGCTGATTGCCAATCGCACCACGCTGGTCATCGCCCATCGACTCTCCACCATCGAGCGTGCCAACCGGATTGCCGTACTGGAAGGCGGGCGCATCGTCGAGATCGGCAGCCACGCCGAACTGCTGGCGAAGCGCGGTCGCTATGCGCAACTACACGCGCTGCAGTTTTCCGCATGAGCCACGGCCCGACCCCTCGCACCGTTCGGCATGAGCCCTTCGACCAGGCTCAGGACAGGCCCTTCGACGATGCTCAGGACAGGTCTGTCGAAGGCCCTGTGCCCGTCCATGCCTCGACCCTGCGTCAAGCTCAGGACTCAGCACGAGCGGACACGGGGATACAGGGCACCGCACCCACGACCGGCTGGGTGAAACCCTCCCGCTCGCTCGCCACCGCGGCCGGACGCGCCATCGGCGACTACCGCATGATCCGCAACGGCGACCGCATTCTGCTCGGGCTGTCGGGCGGCAAGGATTCGCTGTCGTTGCTGCACACGCTGCATCATTTGCAGCAAAAGGCACCGGTGAAATTCGAACTGCTGGCGGCAACCGTCGACCCGCAGTCCGACCAGTTCGACCCCTCGCCGCTCACGCCCTACCTGGCCGGACTCGGCGTGCCCTATTTCCTGGAATCGCAACCGATCCTCGAAGAAGCGCAAAGGACGCTGACGAAAGACAGCGATTCCTATTGCGCGTACTGCTCGCGCATGCGGCGCGGCATCCTCTACCGCGTCGCGCGCGAACAACACTGCAATGTCGTCGCACTGGCACAGCATCTGGACGACCTGGCCGAAACGCTGATGATGTCGATGCTGTTCGGCGGCAAACTCAGGACCATGTCNCCGCACTACCTCAACGACGCCGGTGACCTGCGCATCATCCGCCCGTTCGCCTACGCGCGCGAGCGCCAGACCCGCGCCTTCGCAGCGGATGCAGGGCTGCCGGTAATCTTCGAGAACTGCCCCGCCTGTTTCGCCAAGCCGCAGCAGCGCTACGCCATGAAGCAGATGCTGGCCGAACAGGAAAAAGCGCATCCCCGCATATACAATAGCCTGCTGACTGCGATGCGTCCGCTGATGGGCGAGCCGCCCGCACCCTGATCTTTGTCAACACCCCAGGAGAAACAGACATGGAATGGTTCACCAAGGTCATCAAAAACTTTTCTTTCAGTGGTCGCGCCCGTCGCAAGGAATACTGGATGTTTTTCCTGTTTGTCTTCTTGATCGAAATTGTCCTTGGCGTTATCGACCTCACCCTCGGCACTTTTTCGACAGAGACTGGAATCGGCCTTCTGAGTGGCATTTTTGCGCTCGGCATCCTGATTCAAAGCATTGCCGTCGGGGTGCGCAGATTGCACGACACAGGTCGCAGTGGATGGTGGCTTCTGATCAACCTGCTCCCTGTCCTTGGCTCGATTATCTGGCTGGTGCTCATGGTGCTGGATGGGGAGCAGGGCGATAACCGGTATGGCCCCAATCCGAAGCGGGCCGCATGAACCTGGCCTGTTTCTGCTGACCAAGCGCAGGCCCGATCCCAAGCCTTGTATGCGGCCTTGGGATCGGGCCTTTGTTTGAATGGATATTTCACACTGACACCCTGCTATGACTGCCTCCTTCATCCCCCCCAAGCGCATTCTCATGGGCCCCGGTCCATCCGATGTGCCGCAGCGCATTCTCGACGCCATGGCGCGCCCGACCATCGGCCACCTCGACCCCGCCTTCGTCGACCTGATGGAACAGATCAAGGCCATGCTGCGCATGGCTTTCCAGACCGGGAACGCACTGACCTTCCCGGTCTCCGCGCCCGGCTCGGCGGGGATGGAAATGTGCTTCGTCAATCTGGTGGAGCCGGGCGACAAGGTCATCGTCTGCAAGAACGGCGTGTTCGGCGGACGCATGCTGGAAAACGTCAAGCGCACCGGCGGCGTGCCGGTGATCGTCGACGACGCCTGGGGCGCGCCGGTCGATCCGCAGAAGGTGCGCGACGTCTTCAAGGCCAATCCAGACGCCAAGCTGCTGGCCTTCGTGCATGCCGAGACCTCGACCGGCGCGCAATCAGATGCCGAAACCCTGGCGAAGATCGCGCAGGAGCATGGTGCGCTCACCATCATGGACTGCGTCACCAGCCTCGGCGGCACGCCGGTGTATCTGGACAAGTGGGGCATCGACGCAGCGTATTCCGGCAGCCAGAAATGCCTGTCGTGTACGCCGGGCCTGTCGCCGGTGTCGTTCTCCGAACGCGCCATCGCCCGCATCAAGGCGCGCACCACCGTCGTGCAGAGCTGGTTCCTTGATCTCAATCTGGTGCTCGGCTACTGGCAGTCCGCCGGCAAGCGCACCTA
>Ga0031656_10000587_pt1 | contig 12810 bp, 10 predicted proteins | sample FrelakmetDIP11DI_FD_55080 | JGI IMG/M metagenome (GOLD analysis project Ga0031656, IMG submission 55080) | Freshwater lake sediment microbial communities from the University of Notre Dame, USA, for methane emissions studies - DIP11 DI | ecosystem: Environmental > Aquatic > Freshwater > Lake >... | reverse complement strand
GGAGGTGGCTTATGAAGAATTGGGGATTTAAGGTGCTGATCGGGGTATTGTTCGTTACGTTGGCTTTTGGAGGGATGGCTATGGCGCAGACAACCAAGCAAGCCAAGGAACCGGCCAAGGCAGCAACCAAGAAGGCAGTGGACACGGCGATCATTGTCGTTGATCTTCAGGGGGATTTCACTAAAGCCAAGAAAGGTTCTCTGGCCGTTGAGGGAACCGACGACGCCTACGTCAAGTCAGTGGCAGATGCCACAGCCAAGCTGAAAGCGGCCGGGTTCCCCATCTACGCGACCCAGGATTGGCATCCTGCGACCCATGCTTCCTTTGCCGCCAATCACCAGGGGAAGAAGCCTTTTGACGTGATCAAGCTTCATGGAAAAGACCAGGTTCTGTGGCCGCCCCACTGCGTGCAGAACACCCCCGGGGCGGAGATTCTGCTGGACAAGAAGCTCTTCAAAGCTACGGTCAAGAAGGGGATGGATGCCCAGTATGACAGCTACTCCGGTTTTCAGGATGACGGCGGGAAAAAGACCGATATGGACAAGATCCTGAAGAAGGCCGGCATTAAGAAGGTGGTGGTCTACGGCATCGCGACAGACTACTGTGTGAAAGCGACGGCCATAGATGCGGCGGCTGCCGGTTACAAGGTCATCATGGTCAAGAATTTGAGCAAGGGCGTGGCGCCGGAGACCTCAGCAAAGGCTCTTGATGAGATGAAGGCCAAAGGCATCACCGTGATCGAGGATCTGGATATCNCNAAGNTGAAAGGAATGTAGTCGCAGGCACAAAGGTTCAAAGGGACAAAGGCACAGAGGAACAGAGGGACAAAGGGATAGAACTGAATGTTTTTTCTGCTCTGTGCCTTTGCTACTTTGACCCTTTGTCCCTTGACTCGTTCACTTTGACATTCGGGCTGTGCGCTCAGAGATGACGGGGGAGCTCAGATCGATTTCGACGCGCAATGCTTTGAGCCCTTGCACACCGGGAAGCTCTTCCACGTCTAATGCTTCTGTGTCTCCTTTGAGGAAACCCTGAGATCGAAGAAAATCGATGTAGCGGCGTATCTCCCTTCCTTCCTGGGGCTGAGAGTAGATCACCGCGATTTTNCCCGGCTGGGTAAGGCGCTCTGGGCTGCCCTTCACCATGGCTTTATCAATCCGTGATTTGATGATCTCCTGCCTTACGTCATAGGCACCGTCCACATCAAACCGCTTTTCATCAAATCGGAATCGAATAGAAAGGGGCGTGTGATTGACCAGGATAAGGTGAGCCGTTTCAAGCGGCACTTTGAGCTCGGTCTTCAATTGCACAGTATGCCATGCGATGCCGCAGGAGACCATCAGTTGCCAGAGTCTGAGATTTTCGAGATACAGTTCATTGAACACCCCTTTTTCGACAAGGCTGGCACCCACGTAGATGAGGTAATCCACCCCGTCGGTCTGGTGCTTCTCAAAGTAGTGGGGAAACACCGACTGGGCTTCAACCTGTTCCCGGTCCAGATAAAGGGAGATCCGTTTATTGAGAAGCGACACGCTCTCTTCGAATTCCCTGCGCTTGCGATAGACGGTACCCAACCTGGCATCGAGAGCGGACTGATACCCTTCAATGGCCACGCGGACTTGCGGGCTGAAATCCTGAAAAGGGACAAAGAGGGGTTCAACATCTGTCTTAAGCATCTTGATGACGGAGGCTTCATCTCCGGAGCTCAAGCCTCCGCGCAGCCGCTCCAGTTGCCTTCCCAGGCGGTGGCCGAGCTCTTCAAGAATAGGCATCGATCTTGCCTCGCTTGCCAGTTGGATCACCCTGAGAGCCAAACCCAGTTGCTCTTCTAAATCACTCCGCACGGCCCGGTTTCGTTCTTCGGAAGACCCGCGAATGTCAGAGATGGCATAGAGAGGGTAAACATCTCTAAAGACGATCGGTTCAAGATCAGACACCTGTCCCATTCTGATTCTGTCCAGATGATGAAATGCCGCCTCGTGGAAGCGCCATTCCACTGCGGGATGCACGGCGGTACATTTCTGCTTGATAACGCCCTGGATATGGTGGTCCGTCTCGTCCAGCGCTCTTTTGACGGCCAGTGCGAAGATTGGAATGATCTGGTTCATCAGCATCAGGTCCTCGGGGCCGAATTCCCCGGGGTTCGGTGAGGTAATGTCGAGGGTTCCGATCATCTTTCCCTGGTAAGTCAGAGGCGCAACGAGAAGCGATCTGGCGCCGCCCTGGAAAATGGCTTCCTCAGCTCTTGTCCGGAGCGTCTCTTCCTTGAGATCCCGGATAATGAGAATCCTGTTTTCCGTGAATGCCCGTTCATAGAAGGATCCTTCAAATTCGCTAAGGGGCAGGTGCAGGGACCCTGAAAAAACGGAACTGTCGGAAAGATCGCATCCTACATTCAAGAGCATGACCTGATCGCCCTTGATCGCTGCGAGGCCGGCGACGAGGCTGGGACAGCGAAACAGGGTGCGGAGCTTTTGCTGGAGAAGCTGAAAACCGCTCTGGGAGAAGATGGATTCCTGGTCGATAAGGCTTCTCTCCAGTGCGGAGATGATTTCAGACTGGGTCACATCGAATACGTAAAGAGAACCGAAGCCGCTGAATTCAAAGTTCTCAGGCGGCAGGATCTCCCGAAGNACAGCCGGGTTTGTCATATTTTCGAAAATTCTTGAACGCTCTTGTTCGGTGAGCTCTTTGAGTTTGCCTTTGGGGTGCACTTCAATAAACCGGAGGTTGGGTTTTATCCTGAGGTAAAGATCGAGTCCCGTGTCCGGATCCGGAACCACCTGGATGATCGGATAGTCTATGTTCCGATGAATCCCGTAGCATTTCTCCAGAATCAGGAAATAGGCCTTGAGAATGCGACCCATGAAGTAATTCTCTTCTCCCATGAGAGGTCTGCTTTTGAAGGAACCGTCGTCATTCAGGAGGAGACGCTTGAATGAGGGAGAGGTGTAGACCGGCCGGAGGATGAAAGGCACAAACGCGCCCACCAGGTCGGTCTTCCAGAAGGCTGGAGGAAAAACCAGACTCATCAGGCTCTTGAGCAGGTCCTGGTGCTGGTCCAAAACGGTGAGATCTTCTATGGGTTCAAGGAGTTCAGGGGCTCTTTGAAGCTTTGCTTCAAGGCTTTCNGCCAGGCAACTCCCATATTCGGGATTGGCGGCAATGTTTCGACGCCAGAACTCGATAAGGGGTCTCAAACTGAACACGCAACGAAACGGGTAATCTGCAAGCTGGGGACTCATAAATGAAACTCCCTGATATCGAGGTTGCGAGCGGATAGTCTGTGAATTCCGCAAGAAAGTAAGAATAATGATTTCATTGTCAATTAAAAGCCTTCAAAAGCGAAGTGGAATCCCTGCATGGCGCGCAAAAAGAGATCTTTGGCTTTCTGGGCCGTAGAAGCGCCAGACGAAGTCTTTCAAGAATTGGAAGCGACGAGTGCAACCGAGCCATAGCGATGCTGGCATGATAGCACAAAATAGGGTATCTAGGAAAGCGTATCGCAGAGGGAAGAGATCGTGGCTTGCTTGAACAAGGGGGCTGGTCGAACTCTACGCGGTGGAGTAGGGGAAACAAGGACAGAAACGCGATTCTCACTTTAACGGCTTGATTTTAAGATCATTCTTGACACGGGGCCAATATTTCTCTAATAAGAACCCATTGATTTCCTAATGGTTCACATAGGTCAACGCTCGATATCCAATAGCGATTTGAAGAGGGGGATATGGCTGTATCCGAGAAGATAGTCTGTGAGGATCTCGGTGGTATGAAAGATAGCGAACAGGCTGAACCGCCATTATTGAAAAAGGGAAAGAGCTTTACCAGAAGCAGGGAAATCCAGGCGATGGGGCTCTATCCGTACTTTAGACCTATTTCTTCCGCCCAGGACACTGAAGTGATCATCGAAGGGCAGAAGGTGCTGATGCTGGGGTCCAACAGTTATCTGGGCTTAACCAATCACCCGGAAATCAAGCAGGCCGTTCACGCAGCCGTGGATAAATACGGTTCAGGCTGTGCAGGATCGCGCTTCCTGAACGGCACGCTGGACATCCATCTGGAGCTGGAGGAGGCTCTGGCCAGGTTCGTCGGGAAGGAATCGGTGCTCCTTTATTCGACCGGTTTTCAGGCAAACTTCGGCACCATCAGTACCATGGTGGGGCGCGGCGAATACGTCGTCGCCGACAAGGAGGACCATGCCAGCATTATGGACGGGTGTCTGCTGTCCCTGGGCACCTTCATGCGCTACAACCACAATGACATGGCCGGCCTTGAAAACTGCCTGAGAAAAATCGATCCTGCTGCCGGCAAGCTCATTGTTGTGGACGGGGTTTTCAGCATGTCCGGGGACATCGCGCCGCTTGAGCACATTGTATCGCTTGCGGAAACCTATCGTGCCGCCGTCATGGTTGATGACGCTCACGGCATCGGCGTGATGGGGAACAACGGGCGCGGCACGTGCGATCATTTCGGACTCACTGATCGCGTCCACATCCTTATGGGAACCTTCAGCAAATCACTTGCTTCCCTTGGCGGATTCATCGCCTCTGATGCAGACACCATTAGATACTTGAAACACCATTCCCGCAGCCTTATTTTCAGCGCCAGCATGACGCCGGCCAATGCCGCCGCCGTCCTGGAGGCCCTGAAGATCATGCAGCGGGAACCTGAGCGGATTGAACGCCTCTGGCACAATACGCGCTTGATGAAAGAGGGGTTGCTGGGGCTCGGNTTTGANCTGGGTGCCAGTCAAACCCCTATCCTGCCTGTTTTCTGCTATGAAGACGAGAAAACCTTGCTNATGGCCATGCGGCTTCACCAGGAAGGCGTTTTTGTCAATGCTGTTCTGCCTCCGGGCGTTCCGCCGAACAAATGCCTCATCCGCATCAGCCTGATGGCCACCCACACGGAAGATCAGATACAGACCGCGCTTGAAAAGTTGAAAAAAGTCGGCAAGGAGCTCGGTCTGATCTGATACGAACGCACCTATTCCTTCCAAATCAGGATGCCCCCTCACCCGCCCTCTCCCCCGCGACGGGGGAGAGGAGAAGGGTGAGGGGGATGAGGGAGGTTCGATGACGCAGGTTTTCGTAAAGCCGGCTGAATCCAAGCGGGATATGGATGCCTTTATCCGTTTTCCGCTCCGGCACTACAGCCGGGATCCCTTTTTTGTGCCCCACCTTCTTTACGAACGCAAGAAATTCTTCAGGCCGTCCAACCCCATTTTTCAGTTTACGGATGTCACTTATTTTCTGGCCCGCGATGAAAAGGGCGAGGTCGTGGGGCGGGTCACAGCCCACATCAATGAGCGCCACAACGACCATGCCGGTGAGAAGGTCGGTTTTTTCGGATTTTTCGAATGCGTTGACGATGAGGCGGTTGCATCGGCCCTGATGACGGCGGCTGAAAACGCCCTTCGGGACCGGGGCATGAAGGTTATCCGGGGGCCTTTCAATTTTTCGACCAATGAGGAATGCGGCTTTCTGGTCCAGGGGTTCGACCGTTTGCCAGCCTTGATGATGCCTTACACCAAGCCTTATTACCCCGATTTTATNACCCGACTGGGCTACAGCAAGGTAAGAAATCTTCTGGCCTACGAGTACGCATACCAGGGGAGCATCCCGGACTATCTCGTGCGTCTTAGACGACGCATCCAGGAGCGCAAACAGATCGTAATCCGTTCCATCAACATGCGCCGCTTTGAAGAAGACCTGGCCGAGATATTCAGGATTTACAATGCTGCGTGGTCGCAAAACTGGGGATTCATCCCAGTAACGGAAGACGAATTCCGTTACTCTGCCCGGGAACTCAAGCCCATTGTAGACCCCTCGGTGGTCCTGATCGCGGAGAAGGAGGGGAAGCCTGTGGCTTTTTCCGTGAGCCTTCCGGATTACAACGTCCTGCTGAAAAAGATGCACGGCCGGCTGTTTCCCTTCGGATTCCTGCACTTACTCTTCGGCCGCAAGACCATAGGGAGAGTGCGAACGCTGTTGCTGGGAGTGGCTGCCGAATACCGGCTGAGCGGCATTGAAGTGCTGCTCATTCACGAGAGCTTTGAGAAGGGACTATCCAGGGGATACCGGACAGGCGAGATGTCGTGGATACTGGAAGACAACGTGCTGATGCGCAGACCCCTTGAGCGCATGGGCGCACAAATCGGGAAAGTCTACCGCATTTACGAGAAAGCGCTATGAAAGTTTTCCTGACGGGCGCGAGCGGGTTCGTGGGAAGTCATGTGCTCGATTCGTTGCGTGCCGGGCACCACGAGGTCTCCATCCTGTTGCAGCGCACGAGCAACACCCGCTTTGTTTCCCGTCACGTTCCGGAAGTGACCGTCCATTACGGCTCTCTTGACGATGTGCCCCTTCTGACAAAGGCCATGCGCGGGGTGGAAGCGGTCATCCACTGTGCCGGCAAAATCAAGGCCCTGCGCTCATCCGACTTCTACCGGGTCAACCAGGCGGGGACCGGCAACATCGTCATGGCCGCCAACGCGTGCTGTGAATCCGTGCGACATCTGGTTTACATCTCCAGCCTGGCCGTCAGCGGGCCGGGTGTCTTAGGCAGCCCGGCCGTGGAAGCCGGTGAGCCGCGCCCGGTTTCCGTTTACGGGCAAAGCAAATGGCTCGGCGAAATCGAGGTCCGGCAGCGCTGCAGCGTGCCCTGGACCATCCTCCGGCCCGCAGCGGTGTACGGACCGAGAGATACCGAATTTCTGGCTCTGTTTCAAAAAGTGAAACGGCGCGTCATGCCTCTGGTCTCTGGCGCCAAGCGGCATCTTAACATGGTTTACGGGCCGGATGTGGCGGCTGCGGTCCTCTGCTCACTGCGGAACGAGCGAGGCGCCGGTGGAACCTACCATGTGGCTGCAGAACCCCCGTGCACCGACGCAGAGTTCATGCAGGAGATTGCCAGNCAGCTGCGGTGTCGCCCACTGCGCCTCCCTATCCCCCGTTCGGCCNTGTATCTGGCCTGCGTGATCCAGGAAATCCTGTCCCGGATGACGGGCCGGCCGAACATCCTGAGCCGGCAAAAGCTCCCAGAACTCCTTGCGCCCGGCTGGGTTTGCACTACTGATCGGATCAGGAACGACCTCGGCTTCACGGCCCCTACCTCCCTGAGGGAGGGCATCACGCAGACGCTGGACTGGTACCGCAGGGAAGGGTGGGTTTAGGCATGACCCCATGGGCCGGCATAACCCGGAGCTACCGTTTCGTCGATTACGCCACCCAGACCTACCTGCTGCTGGTGGGAGCGCTGATCCTCTTCTTTCACAACGAAAGTGTTCCTAATTTTCAAACGCTCCTTCTGGCCCACGGGGCAGGCATTTTGGTCATTCACGCCTTTATCCTCGGGAGCGCACGCTGGCCAGAAAACCGGTTTTTCTCCTTTTTCCGACACTTTTACCCGCTGATTCTTTATTTGTTCCTGTACCGGGAATCTGAGCAATTGAATCTCATGTTCGTGGACAGGTACCTGGACCCTGCTTTCATCGCCCTTGAAGAGCGGATCTTCGGCTTTCAGCCTGCAGTAGTGCTCATGAACGCTTTTCCTCATCCGGTGGTCAGCGAATTCTTCTACATGAGCTACTTTTCATATTACGTGATGATCGCGGGGGTGGGACTGGCACTTTATTTCCAGGGCAGAGAACCGTTTTGGCATTACTTGGCCGTGCTCTCTTTTGTGTTCTATGTGTGCTTTCTCGCCTTCATCTTCCTCCCTGTGGCTGGACCGCCTGCATTTTTTATGGAGATCCCAAGGTATTTGGACCAGCAACAACTCCCATACTACCCCCTTGAATTTCCGCCGGGCATTACATCCGGTCCGTTCTTTAATTGGATGAAGATTCTTTACAGGACCTTTGAATCAGGCGGGGCCGCATTTCCGAGCAGCCACGTGGCGGCAGCCCTGTGCACACTCTTTTTTTCGTGGAAGTATCTGCCGCGAGTTCGGCATCTGATCCTTGCGGCGACGGTTGCCCTGAGTTTCGCAACGGTCTACTGCAGATACCACTACGCGGTGGATGTGTTTGCTGGTGCGGCAACGGCAGGGGTGCTTGTTCCTCTTGGTGATTGGCTGTATCGAAGATATTAGCTCAGTGGAGGATCTGGCTCAGGAACAACTTGGTTCTCTCGAGCTGGGGATGACTGAAGAAGTCCTCAGGCGTGTTTCCTTCCACGATCTTCCCATAGTCCATGAACAGAACTCTGTGGGCAACGCTCTTGGCAAAACCCATCTCGTGGGTCACCACGATCATGGTCATGCCTTCCTTTGCAAGTTCGATCATGACGTCGAGCACTTCTTTGATCATCTCCGGGTCAAGGGCGGAGGTCGGCTCATCAAAGAGCATGACCTTCGGGTTCATGCAGAGACTTCGGGCAATGGCCACTCGCTGCTGCTGTCCACCGGACAGTTGACCGGGATATTTCTTCGCTTGCTCGGCGATGTGGACCTTTTCCAGGCAATGCATGGCCGCCTCTTCCGCCTGTTTCTTGGGGACTTTTCGAACCCACAAAGGACCGAGGATTAAATTGTCCACGATGTTGAGATGAGGAAAAAGGTTGAAGTGCTGGAACACCATGCCCACTTCTGCTCGGATTTTCTCGATGTTCTTAATATTGTTGGTCAGCTCGATACCATCCACAATGATCCGTCCCTTCTGATGCTCTTCCAGGCGATTAATGCACCGGATCAGCGTGGATTTCCCCGAGCCAGAGGGACCGCAGATGACGATCCGCTCCTGCTTTTGAACCGTTAGGTCAATTCCCTGAAGCACATGGAANTCACCNAACCACTTATGCACATCGATGAATTCTATCATCGCTTCGCTCGATGGATTCCTTTCCTCTTTCTTCGCCAGTTCCTCGCTCATAAACACCTCTCACAAAAACTTATCGTCCCGTTGAAAGCTCCTTTTCCAATTTTCTGCTGTAGTTGGACATGGAAAAACAGCCTAAGAAGTACAGGAGCCCGATGAAAAGATAGGCTTCACGGCTAAATCCCATCCATTCCGGGTTGGAGAGCACGGTCTGGGTGGTCCGGAGTATATCAAAGAGCGCAATGATCACCACAAGAGACGTATCCTTGAATGCGGAGATGAGGATGCTCACGGAGGGCGGAATCACAATCTTCAGGGCCTGTGGAAGGATGATCAGCCTCATGGTGAGAAGGTAGTTCAAACCCAACGACTCTGCCGCTTCGTATTGACCCCTGGAGATACCCTGCAGCCCTCCACGTACCACCTCGGCAATATAGGCGGCAGTAAAAAGGATGATCGCCACCTGCGCTCGCAGGATCTTATTGATGGTAACGCCTTCCGGCAAGAACAGAGGAAAGATGATGGAAGACATGAAGAGAAGACTTATCAGGGGGACGCCGCGGATGAGCTCGATGTAGAGGATAGACATGATTTTGACGGCAGGCATTTTCGAACGGCGGCCGAGGGCCAAAATCACTCCCAGGGGATAAGCGGCGGTCAGGCCGAACACGGCGAGCAGGAGGGTGAGGGGCAAACCGCTCCACTGCGTGCTTTCAACGTGCGTGAGTCCGAAGATCCCACCCGTCATGAGGAGCCCCATCAAAATCAACCCCACGATCCATGCATAGCCGAGCGACTTTTTCCAGTGTGTTCTGTCTCTGCTGTAAAAGAAAAGACCAAACAGGATGAGCATCGCCACGAGGGGACGCCACTGCAGTTCTTGAGGATAAAACCCGAACAGGATAAAGCGGAAGTTTGAAGAAATGATGGACCAGCAGGCGCCGGCTGCCTGTTTGCAGGCCTGGCCGCTGCTAACCCAGACACTGTCGATAAAAGCCCACCGGACGAGAGGAGGCACGACTTTACCGAGGAGGAAGAGGGTCACAAGGCTGAGAATAGAGTTGAAGACACTGTTAAAGAGGTTCGCTCTAATCCACCCGATAACGCCGACACTGGTCACCGGAGGTCTTGTATGGTCGGCGTCTATGGTTTTAGTAAGTGTGTCCATCTCTTCTTTTGTTTTCCGTATACCTTTGACCTTTATCCTTTAACCTCTNGGCCTATCTTTCCACTAGGGCCACGCGCTTGTTGTACCAGTTCATGAAAGCGGAGGTCGAGAGGCTGAAGACAAGATAGACAGCCATAATGAGGGCAACGCCTTCAATGGACTGGCCTGTCTGGTTTATGGTTGTGTTGGCGACCGAAACGAAGTCCGGATATCCTATGGCCACAGCCAGGGAGCTGTTTTTNGTCAGGTTAAGCATCTGGCTCGTCAGGGGCGGAACAATGACCCGCAAAGCCTGGGGCAAGATGACCAGGTTGAGCACCAGGGTCGGCCTGAGGCCGATGGACATGGCCGCCTCTCTCTGCCCTTTGCTGACCGACTGGATTCCTGCGCGAACCACTTCTGCGACAAAAGCGGACGTGTACAGGACAAGGCCCAGTAAAAGCGCCATGAACTCGGGGCTTACGGTCAGACCTCCCTCAAAGTTAAACCCCGTCAGTTTCGGCGCATCCATTTTTATGGGAGAGCCTGCTGCGAGCCACACGATGAGAGGGAGCCCTATGAGCAATACCAGGGACACACGAAAGACGGGAAAATACTGGCCGGTCCTCTCCTGCCTCTTCTTTGCCCATCGCCGAATGAAATAGGCCCCCACACAGCCTGCTAGAAAGGCAAAAAACATGTAAAGATGAGCCGGATGTGCTTCGGGAATGGTGAACGCAACACCCCGGTTGCAAAGATAGATGCCCGCTCCCGGGCAAAGGGCATCGCTTGGGGGAGGCAGGCTCTCGTAGAAAATGGCATACCAGAACACGAGCTGGAGAAGAATAGGAAGGTCCTGCATGACTTCAATGTAGATGGCGGAAAGCTTTGCCACAAGCCAGTTGGTGGAAAGCCTTGCCACTCCGATAATTGTCCCCATGAGGATGGTGATGACGACACCAACAAACGCGACCTTAATGGTATTGAGGGCGCCCACCAGCAGAGCGCGGGTGTAAGTATTGGCTGCGGAATAGGGGATCANNGATTCCCCGATTTCGAAAGCAGCCTCTTTCTTGAGAAAACCGAACCCTGTGGCGATGGACTGTTTCTGAAGATTGACGAGGGTGTTGGAGACGAGATAGTAGATGATCAGCCCAACAACACCGATGGAGAGGAGCTGGAAAATGATGGCCCTTTTGTTAGGGTCAAGCCAGAAAGGAACCTTTTCTGCAAAAGAACTGTCCTTGGGGCCTGTCATTTCCTTTACCGGAATGAGGGACTGGTCGAAGACTTGCGTTCTGGAGTCCGTGCCTCGGATTCAGGGCTTCAGAATTCATACCCGCACCCTTGCCCTTTCCCNCGAATCTGAGTCAAGGGCAGGTGTAAGGGGGTCCGCATGCCTAGTGGATGAGCGGATTGGTACTCTTTAAACAAAGGTGCCCCTTGTCGGGGCACCCTTAGAGTGTATTTATCGGATCGGCAAAGCGTACATCAGCCCGCCTTTTGTCCAGAGTTCGTTCAAGCCCCGTTCTAGCTTAAGGGGAGTATTTTTGCCGACGCTCCGCTCAAACACTTCACCGTAGTTTCCGACCTGCTTGATGATGTTGTAGGCCCATTTTTCGTCAAGGCCGAGCGCTTTACCCATGCCCGGTGTGACGCCGAGAAGGCGCTGGATATTGGGATCTGTGCTTTTGAGCATCTCGTCCACGTTCTGGGAAGTGATCCCCATTTCCTCTGCCTCGATCATGGCCATAACGGTCCAGTTGACGATGTCATACCATTGATCGTCTCCGTGACGAACCACCGGAGCCAGAGGTTCCTTGGAAATAATCTCCGGCAGAATGACATATTCTTCAGGGTTCGGAGCAACGGAGCGGTGGGCGGCCAACTGGGACACATCGGATGTGAGGGAGTCACACCGGCCCCCAAAGAAGGCTTTGTTCAATTCCACGTTCTGCTCGATGACCACGGGTTTCCATGCCATTCCATTCTTCCTGAAATAGTCGGCTGCATTCATCTCCGTGGTGGTTCCTGGCAGAACGCATACCGTTGCGCCGCCGAGCTGTTTGGCGCTTTTGAGGTTTAGCTTTTTATGAACCATAAATCCCTGGCCGTCGTAATAGTTGACGTGAGCGAAGTTCAGGCCGTTTGTCGTTTCCCGGGTCAGAGTCGCCGTGGTATTTCGGCACAGCACGTCAACCTCTTTGGACTGAAGGGCCGGCAGTCGCTGAACCGCGGTGACCGCTACGTACTTGACTTTGTTGGCATCTCCGAAGACCGCTGCAGAAATCGCTTTTGCGGTGTCCACGTCAAGGCCCTTCCAGACGCCTTTCTCGTCAGGCATGCCAAATCCAAAGACCTGGCCGTTCACTCCCGCAACGAGAACCCCTCTCGCCTTCACTTCATCCAGGGTCCCTGCGACAGCCGCACCCGCTGCCCCAAGGAGCAACAGAACCGCTACAACCAATCTAAAAGCCTTCATTCACTGTTCCCCCTTTCTTGATAAAGCGTGTCTTTTTATGAGATCCCATCAGGAGGACCCCCGCCTTAGACATCCCTAGAAAACCACCACGTATTATCCCATTCGATAACACAAAGGNCATTCTCTTTTCAAGGGAAAAGGGAGTTTTCCTCGGGTTCGCGCCTTGACCCTTCGACCGCGCTGAAGAAACGCTCGGAAAAAGGGGTAAGCAGAGCCGCTCAGGGTTGACTCCCTCTTCCCTTTACCTTATAGTGCATCTCTGAACTTGTTGCCATTGTTTGTTTTTTCAGGTTCCCCTTATTGGGAGGAGGTTTTCATGCTCGAAGACAGGATGGTGTTTCTTAACGGCGAGTTTGTGGCCTG
>Ga0031656_10000586_pt1 | contig 12832 bp, 10 predicted proteins | sample FrelakmetDIP11DI_FD_55080 | JGI IMG/M metagenome (GOLD analysis project Ga0031656, IMG submission 55080) | Freshwater lake sediment microbial communities from the University of Notre Dame, USA, for methane emissions studies - DIP11 DI | ecosystem: Environmental > Aquatic > Freshwater > Lake >... | reverse complement strand
CGGACCGACACCCGGAGGACTGCCTTCGACTATTGTGGATGCAAGAGGTTCTGCCCTGAAAATACTGAGGGAGGGCGTGATCGTCAGAAAAATCCTGGAGGGGCTATAGTTCATCTCCAACCGCCATTCGGGGTTAAAGATTCGAAGTGGGTCCTTTCCCTGACATCATTCTTTCTTTCACCCTTGTAACCCTTCAGTGACGTGTGCATTTAAGGTAGCCGCAGGCTTCCCGCCCCGGCGGGTCGCCGAGGAGACAGCCTGCGATTGGGCCGCAACCAAAAGGTTGCGGCTACACCTTTGACTGAATCCTACTCACCCTTCCTTCTTTAAATTGACAAAGGCGTTTCATTATGATAAGTAAAGAATATGGACTTTGACCGAAGACGGCATCTGCGCTACGATTTCAATCTTGCAATCGAATATGTCACGGACCCCGGAATAGTCTGCACTGTTTACAAGGGGATTATAACCGACATCAGCAATTCAGGCTTGAGGCTTTTAACTCCGAGTCCGCTGGATGTCGGGCAGGCGATAACCATAAAGAGTACCCTTCCAGCATATTCTCAGACAGCGGTTGTGCGCTGGGTTGAAAATCCCGACAGCGCATCCTACAAAGCCGGGCTTGAGTTCGAAAACTGCTGATTCCCTTTATTTAAAGGCGTCAGGCCACTATGAAACCTGAGTATCGTTCGTCACTTTCTTAGCAGGTGTCTTAGCCCTCAGCAGCGACACGATAATGGCGCCTGCAATCATTCCGCAAACTGCGCAGAGAAAAATCACAATTGCGAGGGAGGCCTCGAATTTCCAGAAAAGAAACGTAATGGTAACAGGGACAGCATTCTGGACCGAGAATATCGAAACAAGAAACAATGCAATCAACAGAATGATTATCGTTGCCATAGACAGTACCTTATTAGATTATTTACTTTTGGCCTTTGCCGTTCGCTTTTTAGCAGTCTTCACGGATGCAGCTTTCTTCCCTTCGAGTGTTACTATCCGCGCTTCAGCCTTTTTTACGCGGGTTATCACCGCCTTCACCTTGCTGTCGAGGAGAGGATTTTTCCCTTTGGCGCTGATGGCATAAACCTTTCCGCCGAGTTCCGAGAGGTCTCTCTGTACCTTTGTCTTCAGCTCGAATACCTTGAGCCTCTTTTTCCCTTCCTCGGTAAGTTCCTCTGCCTTCGCTCTAACAACAATAGCGCCTTCTTTGACAATACCGATCCCTTCCCTGATTCCCTTTTGAATATCGCTCTTAATCTTTTCCCAGAAATCCATATTTTCCCTCCGTAGAGATATTGTTAAAAGTCTATCAAATTACTAGCCATCCGTAAAGACTGAAATATATTCCGTCCGACGCTGTTTCTCATGATATTATTTCTTTTTTGTCAGCCTCCCGGCCTTCGGTACAATAGAGATTCCTGATGAGTCGATATGACAGCGGAAACGGTCTTTTTCAGGTGCAAATCCTATCTCGACCCCTTCATCGATAACGTTCATCTTGTCCACTATCACCTTTTTGAGCCTGCACCCTTTTTTCAAAGTCACGTGATCCATAATCAAAGAATCTTCCACACTGACGTCGTCCTCTATTGTTACTCCACTGCGGATAAAAGAGTTCCGTATTTTCGCCTTATGAATAACACACCCTTCGGCAATCATGCTGTTCCGTATATCGCCCCTCAGGATTTTGGTTGCAGGGCCTTCATACCCTGACGGATGAATAGGCCATTGACGGTTATCAAGTTCAAAAAGCGGCGAATTGCCCAGCATGTCCATATGCGCATCAAAAATAGCGGCTATTGTCCCTACGTCGCGCCAGTATCCCTCCTCCTCATATGGCATCGTTCCCGGAATGGTATTTGTGGCGAAATCATAGGCGAACACTTTTCCCGTCTCGACGAGATCCGGGATGACGTGCGCGCCGAAGTCGTGCTGCTTTTTTTTCTGTGCCTTTCCCAGCGCCTCCAGCAGTATATCTTTGTTGAAAATATAATTACCCATCGAGACATAAGCGCGCATCGGGTCATTCGGCATCGGCGTCGGCTTTTTCGGCTTTTCCTGAAATCCCACAATCCTTCCGGCATCGTCGGTCACAATGACACCAAATGAAGATGCCTGTTCGATCGGAACAGGCCGCGCAGCAACGGTCACGAGAGCTTCTCTTTCGATATGAAAATCAATCATCTGCCGGATGTCCATTCTGTAGATATGGTCGGCGCCGAAAATGATGACGAGCTGCGGGCTGTGCTGATGAATGAGATCCACGTTCTGAAAAACGGCATCCGCCGTACCCTGGAACCATTCAGGCCCCATGCGCATTTGAGGGGGAACAACGGCAACGAAATGATCTTTGACTACGGAAGACAGGTTCCAGTGCTGCCTCATATGCTCTATCAACGACTGTGACTTGTACTGCACAAGGAGATAGACAGAAAAAATGTGGGAGTTCACAAGGTTGCTCAGGACAAAATCAACAATTCTGTATCTGCCGCCGAACGGGACCGAAGGCTTCGAGCGGAATGCCGTCAACGGAAACAGCCTTTCCCCTTTTCCTCCGGCAAGAATGAATGCGAGGACTTTTGGATGTGCCATGTTACCTCCGGGAGATAGTTATTTATAATTTTACATCAAAAAAAGTTTTTGAGCATTTCAGACAGATCGACAAACCGGCGGTCTTTCTTCATCTCCTCAAGCGTCAAGGGAGTCTTTTGCATCCAGTTCGGATGTGCGTCAACTGTACCCGGCATATTCTGCTGGTCCATCGTACCGATGATATCATCGAGACTTACAAGCAGCAGCTTGCAGGGCGTGCGGGTGAGATAGTGATAGATGGCAAGACAGAGTTCCGGCGTCATCTGAGGGATCATCACAGGATCGGACGGATGTTCAGGCGGCAGAATACCATGAGATTTCAAAGCCCGGAGGATGAGTTCTTTATCCCGCTCTCTGGCAAAAATCTGCTCCTGCCATTGCGCTTCATCTCTGTATTTACCCGCCTGTTTTCTCAGCTCTATATCTCTTCCACTCCAATACCCCGTCAACGTCGGCAGGTCATGCGTCGTAACGGCACATAAGGCCATTGCAGGATACTTGTCCGGTGCAAGAAAAGAAGGATCAGGGTAATTCCTCTCGAAATAAAAAAGCCTGTAGGAAAGCATTTGAAACTTCTGCAAGGCTTCTCTCATATTTTCGCCTATTGTCCCGAGGTCCTCGGCAATCACAACGGTTTGATTCCGGATACTTTCCAGGGCAATGATCCTGAGAAAGTCTTCGGCAGGATAGCTCACATACGCCCCATCTTTCGGGGTCAAGCCTTCAGGGACCCAGAAGAGTCTGAAGAGACCGAGAGCGTGATCGATTCTCACAGCGCCGCCGTACTTCATATTCCTTCGCATTGTCTTAATAAACAACTCATACCCGGTTTCTCTCAGTTGTTCGGGAAGCATAGGAGGAAAGCCCCAAGTCTGGCCGTCAGGGCTGAAATCATCGGGAGGCGCTCCGACATTCGTACCGCCTGCAATGACATTCTGATAGCTCCAGGCATCGCTCCCGCTGCCGGCAGAGCCAACAGCAAGGTCATGATAAAGGCCTATTTCCATGCCTTTTTCCCCGGCGTCTTCAGCAATCTCTCTTAACTGTCCGTCTGTCACCCACTGAATATACTGGTAAAAGAGGATCTCAATTTTATGCTCATTTCTGAACGCTTCAACGGCTTGGCTGGACGGATTGCGATAGTGGTCCGGCCACTCCTGCCAGGAATAGCATGGCTGATGATCACCCCTTCGGCGTCCTTTCCCCGAAAAATGGTCATACAAAGCCATGTAGGCTGCAAAGCGGGCAAGGGCATCGCCTTCTTCCAACAGGTACTTCCTGAAGGCTTTCCCCCGGTTCGTGGAACGGGAATAGTGCTTCGCATGGAAGATATCAAAGGCCTTTCTGAGAATGGTTTCCTTGATGGATGCAATCCTCTCGTAGGCAATCAGTGCTTCTTTGTTGAGATTTTCTATTTCTTGTCTGTATTTTTTGGACGATATGATTTTCTTCAGTTCGTCCGATGCTGCAACTTCAGGTATCTTCTCCATATCGAGGTAGATAAAATTCCTGTAGAGTCTGCTGATGGGTGAATAGGGGCTGACGCCAAACGGCTGAGAGTTCGGAATAGCATGCAGCGGATTGATCCCGATAAAACTCCCTTTTAGGCCGGCGATCCATTCAACAATCCTTTGAAGATCTGAAAAATCTCCCGCCCCCCAGTTTTTCTCAGAGCGAATGGAATAGAGGTTGACTGACAGCCCCCATGCCCTGCCCTTCTGCAATCCAGGCGGCATATAACAGGCGTCGGGAGTTATGATCAGCCTCGCTGTTTTTTGAATGACATCTGATCCGCCGGGGAAGATCGTCTCAGGGTGTCTGCACATGACCGTGAGCGCATGGTACCCGGTTTCCATTTTTGCGTCGCACGAAAGATTCACCTTAATAAACCGCATACCGTCTATCAACTGTTGTTCGGAGACATGAAGTGCGTCGCCGCTATAGTGAAATTTGTCTTCGTTCCCGTTTTCCTCTTTTATCAGCAATGAGACGGTGAGATTCTTCTCTTCGCCTTCTTTAACGGGAATATACACCGGAACGATAATAGGATAGACGTTCACCGACAGCACATGCACCGGATCAACAAAGCTCTTCCATCTCTTCCATCTCAGCTCATTGATCTGCCGTGCCACATCGTCGGGAGTATCGATCTGCATATTCATCGCTCTGAGTATCGCTTTTTTCGTCTCAAGCGAAGCAATATGCTTTGTGCCTGTGATATCCCAGTACTCAGGGAGTATGCCGCAGAGTCCGGAGAGTTCCTGAATCAATTCATCGTAATAGTGTATATCCATAGCAAAAAATCCCCTTACCGTAAGAAAAGAGTAGATATATAATACTGCATCTTCATGGCAGACACGAGCGTTTTTATGCAATTTTACGATTAAACAGGTAAAATTCCACAAACAGTGTCAGGGGAGTCTTTGAGCGTTCTAATGGAGGACAACACATGTCGGCGATAAAGGTCGTCATCCTCGTATGCATATCCGTTCTTATTTTTTTTCTCACCCTTTTCCTCGGACCTGCGGTCATCAATCCATTCAATCTCACTCCAATGGAAAAGGAGATATTGCTATCGATCAGATTGCCGCGCGCAGTCGTTGCAGCCCTCATGGGCATGGCACTTGGGGCCTCGGGAACCGTTCTTCAGGGCATTCTGAAAAATCCGCTGGCCGACCCCTATATCCTCGGCATCTCAGGCGGCGCAGCACTTGCCGCGTCATTCGGCATGGTGTCGGGTGCGTATCTCTTCGGCGCGTTCAGCATACCGCTCACCGCCTTCATCGGCGCTGTTGCGGTCAGTGTGTTAGTCGGCGCATTCGGATGGAAGCACGGCAGGCTTCTCCCCGAGAGGCTTCTCCTTGCAGGGATCGGCCTGGGTTTTCTTTTCTCCGCTGGATTGATGCTCCTCATCAGCGTCTCTTCCCATGAAGGGAGCAGGAGGGCGATGCTCTGGATATTCGGGGACCTCTCGTCAGCAGACTGGTCGCTCATTCCTTTCGGTCTTGCATTTATCGCGACAGGGATTTTTATCTCTGCTTCGAGGGCAAAGGCGCTGAATGCCCTGATGCTGGGAGACGAATTCGCCCACAGTCTCGGCTTTTCCGTGCACAGGGAAAGGCTCTTTCTCTTTGCTGCTGTTTCTCTCATGACAGCGGCATCAGTATCCCTCGGAGGCACAATCGGTTTCATAGGCCTTCTCATTCCGCATATCGTACGGTTCTTCACCGGCGGGGATAACAGGATATTGATTCCTGTATCGGCCCTGTGCGGGGGCGCTTTTCTCTGTTTTGCGGATATGATCGGACGATCAGTACTATCGCCGATGGAAATCCCGTCAGGGATCATAACCGCAATCATCGGTGCGCCGTATTTCCTCTATTTATTAAGGAGGAAAGATGTCCTCGGATCATAAGCAAACCATTCTTGAACTGAACAACGTCGGCTTCGGGTATGATCGAANCAAACCGTTTATCGACCATCTGTCATTTTCCATCGGAGACGGAGAGTATATAGGATTATTAGGGGCAAACGGCTCAGGCAAATCGACTCTCCTTAGACTCGCAAGCGGGATACTGAAGCCGACGGAAGGCAGTATCACTCTCTGGGGTAAACATCTGCCCTCCTATAACAACAAGGACCGGGCCAAACTGTTGTCGTATCTCCCGCAGATGCTCGATGTGAATGTGCCTTTCACGGTCAGGGAAATCGTTGCCATGGGTCTTTATCCCTATGATATTCCCCCGGAAATGAAGATCGATGAGGCGCTGGAGATAGTCGGGCTGAAGGAAAAGGCCGCGTCCTCTCTCGCCACCCTGAGCGGCGGAGAAAAGAGGCGGGCATTCATCGCCATGACCCTGCTCCAGGGGGCCGGGCTTCTGCTCCTTGACGAACCACTGGCAAACCTCGATATAAAATACCGGATCGAGATTCAGCGGTTGCTGAAAAAATTGCAGGAGACGAAGAATATTTCGATCATCATGGCACTGCATGATATCAACGCCGCGTTTCATTTCGAAAAGGTCATGCTCATTAAGGACGGCAGTATTCTCGGCATCGGCAAGCCTGAAGAAGTATTAACAGCCGCCTTGCTGAAAGAAGCCTTCGACGTCCCGGTCGAACTACAAAAAACCTCCTCCGGCGGGACGTATATACGTTATGAGATGTAGAGAGAGAATTGCGTAATATCCGGAGATTGCAACGCTTTCCGGCATTTCTGGTTTCTGTTTGTGCCTTCCTGCAAACGCCCCGTAATGTCCCGACAGAGGGGAAGCTTTCATATAGAAAGCAACGCCCTGCAAGAATTTGATCCCAGTTTAATCCCTCCTGAAGGTGTTTTTTTTACTTATGTTCAGCAAAGCGATTTTTCTAACAAAAACCAACAATAGACGTCGACATAGTCCGACTTAGTGAAATAAACTCTACCCCCTACCCAGGTAGGATTGCCTTATTGGTATGATGGAGTAAGATAAGAGACAATAGGAGTTAAAGGTATGCGTATAAAGGTTATGTATCAAAACAATGAAATTGAGATGGTAGAAGCTTTTCAGTTGGAGTCGCTTATTTCTTCAAACAAAATAAAGAAATTTCTACGTTCTGAGGCTTGGGTAACCGTAGGTATTGACCCTATAAGAAAAGAGACAAAAATTAATCCCAAGGGATCAGAAAGACGTCAAGCTGTCAAGAAAGCTGCCAACGGTTAGAAAATAAATATGTTTTTCAAAGGTACATTCTGATGGATAAACGAAAAAACGAGAGACTTTCCATGAAGTTGTATACCAAACTCAGTGCTGATTCAGTCGTTTCCTGGGGTTTATTAAGTGATGTTTCTGAAAATGGTATCTTCATAAAAAGTAATCGTGATTTCACAATGGGTGAGGCAATCGATATTGAGCTATTCATGCCGGACAATAATAATTCTCTTCTTAAGGGAGTAATAAGAAGGAAGCTTGAAATGCCTGATTCTCATAGGAAGTTTGGGTTAGGAATAGAGCTCATAGAAAAAGACGTAGTATACCGGCACTTCCTTAAAACCTTAAAGGGGCAAACAAAAAACACCTCTCCAGACACCAAAAGGAATCGGCAATAAACAGGTGATGTTTTAATGGTAATGAAACGGTGCAATTACAGGGTTATAGGCCAGCAACGGCATCTGGGGGTACAAAAGATCGTACTTATCTGTTTGCTAAGTGTTATTTTTTCTTTTTTATCCCCCGTATCAATCACCAGAGCTTCAATAGACGTTGCAGACAAAATGGATTCAATAAAAAATATTTCCTTTCCTTTGCTGTTCATAAGTATCGTTATTTTGCTCTACAGTATTGTTCGGTTATTGGAATATCGGAGAGTAATTGAAAAAAGGACCGAGGAGCTCAAAGAGAGCGAAGAGCGCTACGCATTAGCTGCCCAAGGGGCAAATGACGGTCTCTGGGACTGGAATCTGAAAACCAATGAGATATACTTTTCTTCCCGCTGGAAATCAATGGTGGGATATGCTGATACCGAAATAGGAAACAGGCCCGAAGACTGGTTTGCCTTTGTACATCCCGATGACGTTGAAAATTTAAAAAACTCCATTACTGCCCATTTAAGAGACCATGTCCATATGGAAAATGAGTATCGCATAAAACATAAGGATGGAACCTCTCTCTGGATGCTCTGCCGGGGTTTTGCGGTAAGAGATAATGAAGGAAAGGTTATTCGAATGGCAGGCTCTCAAACTGACATAACTGCAAGAAAAAGAATGGAAGAACAATTAATATACGACGCCTTTCATGATGGGTTAACAGGCTTACCAAACCGTCCATTATTTATGGATCGCCTTCAGATCTCTTTCGCACGTAAAAAACGCCACAAAAATCATCAATTTGCTGTGTTATTTATGGACCTTGACCGATTCAAGAACATCAACGATAGCTTCGGTCACTTGTTTGGTAATCAACTACTTGCAGAAGTCGCAAAGAGACTAAACAACAGTCTGCGATTAGGTGATACCTTTGCCCGTTTTGGAGGCGATGAGTTCGCAATTTTGCTTGATGATATTGCCAACCCAGGGTATGCAAAACTTGTTGCTGAAAGAATTCATGGCGAATTATCATTGCCTTTTGATATAAACGAAAAAAAGGTATTTATAACTGTCAGNATAGGAATCGCGGTAAGCGGGGATTATCAGCGTCCGGAAGATATCGTGCGTGATGCTGATATTGCGATGTATAAAGCCAAATTTAATGGCAGAGGATGTCATATGATATTTGATGAAGCTATGCGTAAAGATGTATTGAGCTATCTCCAGCTTGAAACTGACTTGCACCATGCGATTAAGAACCATGATTTTATTATTTACTATCAGCCGATTGTATTCATGGAAGATAATAGAATAAGCGGATTTGAGGCTCTGTTGCGCTGGCATCACGAAAAGCGCGGTTTTATCCCACCTGCAGAATTTATTCCTTTGGCAGAAGAAACAGGGTTAATTATTCCTATCGGTAATTGGGTACTTCAGGAAGCCTGCAAGCAGGTATGCCTGTGGCAGAGTCAATTTCCTTCAAGTCCGCCCTTAACGGTCAGTATTAATGTATCAAGCAAGCAGCTTTCTCAGCCGGACTTTATTAATCAGGTACAAAACGTTCTTGAAAAAACAAACATCAATCCTCAGAGCTTGAAACTCGAGATTACGGAAAGTTTTTTGATGGAAGACACAAAAATAACAACAGTGCTTTCACAACTGAAGGAAATGGCTATCCAGATACACATCGATGACTTCGGCACCGGCTACTCATCATTGAGTTACATAAACAAATTCCCTGTGAGTGCGTTAAAAATTGACCGCTCCTTCATCAACAAGATGGGACTTGAGGGTGAAGATTCCGAGATTGTGAGGGCGATAGTGAATCTTGCTCACAACTTGAAGATGGATGTGATCGCTGAGGGAGTAGAAAAAGGAGAACATCTTCCTATATTAAAGGCGTTGAATTGTAAATATGTGCAGGGATATTTTTTCTCCCACCCGTTAAATAGTCAAGAGGCAGAGAAATTACTTAATGCAAATAGTATATCGGTTTAACGATAACTTAGCCTCATGTATGTGGGGGAGAAGTTAGATAAAATGGAAAAACGTAAGCAGCCACGATTCAACAAAAGCCTTGTGGCACAAGTTGTTGCTAATGACATCAGATTATTTGTGATGACGAGTGATCTTTCGAAAAATGGTCTTTTTATTAGATCAAAGCGGTGTTTTGCACCTGATACCATTGTCGATATGGAAATAGCAACTTCTGACAACATAGTCTCTCTTCTTAAGGGTGTTGTACGGCGGACTGCAGACGCCTTTGGCTCGATGAACAATGGGATGGGGGTTGAAATCGTAGAAAAAGATGCAGCCTATCTTCATTTCATGAAATCTCTCATTGGAGAAACGGTAGAAAATGCAGTGGAAGAGCCGGCTTTGTCATGCTCCCAAATAAGTGCTTCCTCAACCGATCAAGGAGCAAATAAGGACTTAGGGCATAAAAAAAGGGATAAGCGACAGTGGCAACGATACATAGTAGATGACGGAGAAATTGCAGTCATGGTGGGATCATCTGACGAGGCAAAAGTTGTTGATATAAGTACCGGAGGTATTGCATTCAAAACGGAGAAAAGGCTTGATGATGATAAACAATATGTAATTAAATTAAATGGAAAAGATAGTGTTCTTACTCTTCACGGTGCAGTCAAATGGGTTTCATTGAATGAATATACAAAGCTTTGTTCCCAAAATAAAATTATTCCGAAATATACCATAGGCATGGAGTTCACAGATCTTTTGGGCAATACATCAGATGAGGTTGTACAATTCTTAGATGGCCTCCCGAAAAGAGATGCTATATATTCCCAGAATGAGTTTGTCGATTTATCAGAGTTCATTTTATCGGAGTGTATTGACCCTGTAGAAGAGCCTGGAGGGAAAAAGTTTAAAGAGAAAAATTTTTCTCAGGACAAAAGGCATAAAAGTACCGGGGAAAAGCGCAAATCTGCATCCTATTGCGGAAGCAAAGAACGATTTAATCTTCTCAGAGACCCTAATAAAGACGTAGTGCTTTCCGTACTAAACAACCCACAAATCACCGAAATGGAAGTTGAAAGGTTTGCAAAATTGCATACAATGCCGGAAGAAGCAATAAAAACGATAATTCGGAATAAAGCATGGATAAACCATTATGGAATTGTTTCCGCACTTGTAAATAATCCTAAGACGCCAGCTTTTATAGCTACTACTCTTGCGAATAAATTAAAGAAAAAAGATCTCAGAAAACTTGAAAGGAATAGAGGGGTTTGTGAAGTAGTCCGAAGTGCTGCCAAGAAACTTTTATCTCATAATGTATAGATATGGAAACAATAAATAGGATGACTGAACCAATCGAAACTATTCCCCCTGATGCAGGGTTGATAGGAGAATTCATCACTGAGTTGAAGGTCTCCAGCAGAAAAATTGTAGTATACTCAAGAGATCATCCAGCAGTGCAAAATTCATTAAATCAAGTTTATACTTTATTACAAGAAATATTTCAACTTAGACCAGGAATTACCCTCGCTGTCGGGAAAGACACCTTTGTTATTGATGCCCATCCCCTGGATAAGAAAAATCATCTCTATAGGGAATTCGCTCAGAATCTTAGAAGGTTGAGCATCGCATATATACATTTTTCACCCGGCCTGACATTAGATCAACTGTATAATTTTCAACGCTTTATATCCATACAAAGAAAAGATTTATCGAGTGAAGGAATTCGTGAAACCCTCAGTAAATATGATTTATCCCATATCAATGTTGGTTTTTTAGATTACGAAGCATTTTCTTTTGAAGAAGGAAAAACTGTGGTAGAAATACCCCAGGAAGATCTTTGGGAAACCTATATCGACGGTATTATTAATGGAACATTGAGAATCGAAGAGATTTCTGAAGAATTAGGAGATGTTCCTCTTGATACCTTTGCACACTTATTAGGTACATTGGGGAAACACGGCATTAGTAAAACATCTTCTCAAAATATTGTTTCTCTGTATATGAAAAAGTTTTTTCAGAAGCCGTTTTCAAATAGAGAGATAAAAAAGCTTCTTGCTTCCATCAATGAATTGCCATCAGAGCTGCAGGAACAGTTCCTTTCCATAGTGATTGAAACACTTTCAAGGGATATTCTCATAACAGCCAGAGTATGCCAGAACATATCTGCAGAATTAATCATGGAATTATTTGAAGCAATAAGATCGGCAAAAATAGTAATACCGGAAAACCTGAGAAATCTTCTCGATGTAGTACTGAATTTCGAACCGCAAGCGGTAGAACAGCGCACTATTGGTGAAAATGTGCTTGTGGACGATATTTTTCTTCCCTCTGATACTGTAGATATGCTCTCGAAGAGTGATACGAAAAAAGCCCTCTCCGATTCCTTTGAAACTTCAGTGAGTGATGAATATCGAGAGGAAATCAAGCAAATTCTGGAATATGATGCGTCAGAAATGTTGTCGATAAACTTGCCTGATTTAAAAAGAGAAATTATTGATGATTTTATCGAAAAGACCTTTAATCATGTAATTCTTGAAATCATGTCATCGGATCTAATCTCCCAAACAGAATACCTTCAATTAATTGAAAAACTGAAGGAACAGACAACGCAGTTTATCGCAACAGGGCAATACGAACAGATCCTACGCATAAGAAAGCTCTTTCAGTTGAATGTGGAAAAGAACAGGTTTGCTGACATATCGTCAGAAGCACTCCAGTATTATTCTACTCCAGAGTTTTTTGCAGACTTCATTGATTCCCTCAAAATTATGGGAAGGCAGTCAAGGGATGAAGCATGGCAGCTCTGTAAAGATTATGGTGAGATGATTATTCCAATTCTTATCGATGCACTTATGAATGAAGAGACACAGAGNTTCAGAAGTTTACTGATGAGTTTGATCAGGCAATATGGAGATGCTATAGTTCCCGAAGCTTTACACCGCCTCAATGATTCAAGATGGTTCGTGCAAAGAAACATGCTTTACTTGTTGAGTGGATGTAAAAATGAGCAAATAATCCCCTATGTTAGACCATACTGCCGGCATGAAAACCCTAAAGTAAGTTTCGAGGCAATCAAATGCCTCTTAGGTATGGAGGACCGTTTCGGGATTGAGAGAATACAGGAACATCTGCGGTCAGGGACGCAGGAGGAAATCGAGCAAGCAATAACTCTCTTGAGTGCCTACAGGATGAAAG
>Ga0031656_10000585_pt1 | contig 12836 bp, 7 predicted proteins | sample FrelakmetDIP11DI_FD_55080 | JGI IMG/M metagenome (GOLD analysis project Ga0031656, IMG submission 55080) | Freshwater lake sediment microbial communities from the University of Notre Dame, USA, for methane emissions studies - DIP11 DI | ecosystem: Environmental > Aquatic > Freshwater > Lake >... | reverse complement strand
CCCGCGAATTGGATACTCCAGCGAAAAGTTAAATATGCAGATATTATTGAAACACCCGATGTGCCTGCGAAAGCAGAACTGAGGATGATGTATATCTGGAAGGAAGGTGATGCAAGGCCAATGCTGGCAACAAACCTTGCCCGGTTGAGTAAGGGGAAAATGATTGGGGTAAGGTATAATAAGGATAAAGAGTGGGTTGGGGCGAGTGTGGGGTATTTTGAAAAATGAGATTACAAACGGAGAAATATAGAGAGCAACGAATAAATCATTGAAGAACAATTTCCAATTTCGAAAAACTTAAATCCAATTAAAGATGCCGCATATCAATGATATTCCTATTAAAGAGCTTGTTCCCGGAATTAATGGTCAGTATGTACATGGTGCAAAAGCCAGCATGGGCTGGGTAACTTTAAAAGCAGGGACCATCATGCCCATGCACCATCATCCGCATGAACAGATCACCTGTATTCTGGATGGGGAACTGGAAATGAACATCGGTGGTGTAAGCATATTAATGACTCCTGGTATGATGCATGTTATTCCTGCCCATGCTCCGCATTCAGCAGTGGTGAAAAAAGACAGTATTGTGATTGATGTTTTCAGTCCGGTGAGAGAAGAATATAAATAACTATTTGTTAAACATTTAATGATAACAGTTAAACGATGTATATTTCAACAAGGTCTCTTATTACTCTTTCACTCACGATCCTGTTTTCTGTTCCTGCCGTTTCATTTACCCAAACAACAATAGCCGGTACAATCAATATAACCGGCCAGGTTTTTGAAGACATCAATAAAAATGGCCTAAAGGAAAATAACGAACCAGGCATTTCCGACGTAGTAATATCAGATCAGTTAGAAGTTGTGCAAACGGATAAAAACGGATTGTATCAAATCAATGCCAGGAACTCAAACCGAATAATTTTTATCTCCGTTCCTTCCGGCTATAAAACTTCCGGATCCTTTTACNTACATATAAAAACAGAAGCCGCCAATCAGTCTGTTGATTTTCCCCTGATAAAAATCCCGTTAGAAAATGAATTTTCGTTTATCCATGCATCGGATACGCATATCAGTAACAGCAGTATCGGCAGGATGCACAAACTAAAAAACAAAATCGATTCCGTTAAGCCCACCTTTGTAATTGTTACCGGCGACCTGGTAAAAGATGCACTAAGGGTTCCGGAAAAAGAAGCTTTAGGGTATTATACTTTATACAAACAGGAAACTGAAAAAATACAAGCACCTGTTTGGAATATCCCGGGCAATCATGAATTGTTTGGCATAGAAAGGCATCTCTCACTGGTAAGTAAAGACAATCCCTATTATGGAAGAAAAATGTATTACCATTTCCTTGGTCCGGATTATTACTCCTTCAATTTTAACGGCATTCATTTTATAGGTTTAAACAGTTTGAGTTATGATGATCTCTATTATTATGGTTATATAGATTCCACCCAGATCGAATGGCTCAAAAAAGACATCGCCTCTGTGGATCCTAAAACGCCCATCGTTAGTTTTCAGCATGTGCCTTTTTATAGTGGCGGTTTCAGTTTTGATAATTTTGAGCTGACAGGACCTAATCGTACGGTGGAAACGGTGCATGGTGTTTTACAAAACAGACATATTGTATCCAATGCCGGCGATGTGATGAAAGTATTGCAAAAGAGAAACTATCCCCTCGCTTTAGCCGGTCATTATCATGCGCAGCAAAAATTCAGTTTATATGGTGTTCAAACAAGGTTTGAGCAAACCGGTGCAGTAATTGGACCGAACATGAAAGAAACATTTATCATGCCGTCGGGGGTTACATTGTACAGGGTTAAGAATGGAAAGATTGATGAAGGAGTATTTGTGGTGTTGGATTAACCGTAAGGGAACAAAGAACGTGAAGTATACTTATAATACTAAGCGCATTTTTTTAAAGCGTTCAAAAAATCATGCAGGATACACATTCATTATATGATGTGATTGTAGTAGGCGCCGGGCTTTCGGGAATTGGGGCTGCGTATCATTTACAAACTGAATGTCCAACCAAAAATTTTACTGTACTGGAAGCCCGTTCAAGAATCGGAGGAACCTGGGACTTATTTAAATACCCAGGGATACGTTCCGATTCTGATATGTATACCCTTGGCTTTCCCTTCAACCCCTGGCAAAACCCGAAAGCAATTGCTGATGGTCCTGCCATTCTCCAATATATAAATGACACAGCCCAAAAATTTGGCATCGATAAAAAAATCCGGTTCAATCATAAAGTGATTGATGCTTCCTGGAGCGATTCGGATAAATTATGGACATTGAAAATTGCGGGAAATGATCAGGTGCCAGAACAAATGTTGTATTGTAAGTTTCTGTTTATGTGCAGTGGTTATTATGATTATGAGAAAGGATATACACCGGAATTTCCCGGAATCGAATTGTATAAAGGCCCCATCATACATCCACAAAAATGGGATTCCGCCATCGAATATGATGATAAAAATGTGGTCATCATTGGCAGCGGCGCTACTGCAATAACCCTGGTACCTGAATTGGCAAAAAAAGCCAAAAAAGTTACGATGCTGCAGCGTTCTCCCTCCTATGTGGTTAGTCTTCCCAGTGAAGACAAGGTTGCCAATGTTCTTAGAAAAATATTGCCCACCCGTTTGGCCTATAAGTTGATTCGCTGGAAGAATATTTTATTTTCCATAGCTTTTTATAATGCCTGCAGAAAATGGCCGGAAGCATTAAAAAAGTATATTCAAAAAGGGATCAAAAAACAGTTGGGAGATCAATACGATATGCGGAATTTCGACCCCCGGTACAAACCATGGGATCAACGATTGTGTATAGTGCCGGATGCCAATTTATTTGAGGTCATAAAAGATGGCAAAGCNGAGATAGTGACAGATAACATTGATCAATTTACNCAAAAAGGAATNTTGCTTGCTTCGGGAAGGGAATTGGAGGCAGATCTTGTTATTACTGCAACAGGCCTTAAGCTACAGCTATTGGGTGGCATGAAGATGCACATCAACGGAATTTTAGGTGATACGGCAAAAACGCATTGTTACAGGGGAGTCATGTTTAGCGATGTGCCCAATTTTGCCATCTCAGTTGGCTATACAAACGCATCCTGGACCTTGAAATGTGATTTAAACTGTCAGTTTGTAACTAAATTGCTCAACTACATGGACGAAAANCATTATACAGTNTGCACGCCTCGTTTTGATAGCGCGGTGTTTGGTTCTGAGCCCTTGCTAGATTTTAATGCCGGTTATGTGCTCCGGGCAACAGACAGTTTACCCAAGCAGGGCTCTAAACATCCCTGGAAAGTGTATCAAAATTATATACGGGATTTAATGTCGCTTAAAATGGAATCGGTGAATGATAAATATTTAGAGTATCGGTAAATGAACTTATACCAAATGATGACTGGGTAATTTTGTTGTTGGTCTAACCGCAAAGAAAGAAAGAAAGAACGCTATGAATACCTTTGCATTCTTTGTTCCTTCGCGGTTTATGGCTGTTCCAACCTCGCACTTCGTACTTCGCACCTCGCACTTCCCTACTCCTCTCCCGTATTCTTCAAAGCCCCCAGCACACTATATGCATTGGCCGTAACAATTTTCTTTCCACTCAACGCCTCAATCCCTGATGTAATTTCCACCATACCTTTTTCTTTCTCCCCGGTTCTAACTTCAACCAACGAATACTTACCGGTCCCCGACACTGCAAAAACAAATTCCTTATTTTCAAAACGCACAATAGCTCCCTCCGGCAAAACATTAACCATGGCCTCTTTTACCTGTATCCTGGCATTGAGAAACATCCCCGGGAGGAGTTGCTTTGGATGCGATAAAAAATGGCAATGCGCAATGGCGGTGCGGGTTTCATCCACATTACGGTTTACCAGTATCACTTCCCCATCGTATTCCTTTTCGGGCTCGTCGACAAATGAGATCTTCACCCGCTGACCAATACTGATCTTGCCCAGGTCTTTTTCAAAAATGGATAAAGCTGCATGGATATCATCCGGATTGATGAGTTCGAATAATACATCGGTTGGCTGGACAAACTTGCCGGTATTGACATTCACTTTTGAAACATAACCGTTGATGGGAGAATACATCGCGACCTGCCTGGAAATTTTTTCTTCGGTTAGCCGTTCGGGTGAAATATTAATGAGCCGGAGTTTTTCCGCATAACCCTTCAGCATGATCTTCTGACTGGTATAATCGGCCGTAACCTGTTGCAGGGTCTTATCCGAATTTACTTTATCGGCATTCAGTTCTTTCTGCCGGTTATATTCCTTTTCCAGGTATTCCAGCTTTGCCTTTGTTACCAGGTAATCCTGCTGTAACTGCACCAGCGACTGATCCTCCATCTGTGCAATGACCTCCCCTCTCGACACATGCATACCCGGAAGGAGCTTTGTATATTTCAGGTAACCGCCCAGTGGAAAACTCACCGACACCATATTTTGCGGGGGAACGTCCACAACACCATGAACAATGACGGTTGTGTTTAACTTCTGTGTGACCAGCTCACCGGTTACAATCTGCGCTTTGCTGATTTGATCCGCGGTGAGGGTAACTTCATTTGTGGTGGCTGTTGCGGGCTCTTCTTTTACAACCGTTTTTTCTGCAGAAGAACATGCCATAAAAGAAATGGCAAGTAAAAAGTATGATATGTATTTGCTCAGCATAAAGTTTATTTTCCGGTTAAATAAATGAGTTCTGCCTTAGTTTTTCTCAAGGCCTGCAGTGCATCCAGGTAAGACAGTTTGATCTGTACNGCCTGGTTCATNAANATGGTCCATTCCATATAGGAGAGATCCCCTGCCTGAAAACTTTTTGCAGCGTTTTTAATAATCAGATCAGCTTGTATTAATCCNGTTTCTGTATAATAGTTAACTGTTTCCACATTCTTCAGGTATTCCTCCTGCCCGATTTTAAGTTGCCCTGAAATATGCCGGTATGCATTTTCNTTTTCGATCCTGTTTACATCNGTGCTTATCTGTGCTGCTTTGATTCGGCTACGTGTGGCGCCATTAAACAGGGGCAGTCCCATACTAAATTGATAAATATTAAACCTGTCGCTCGCGCTGTAATATTTCTGGTTCACCCCATCTTCCGTTTGCCAGCCTATAAGCGATAAATTACTGTAGCCTAAAGAAAATTCCGGACTCATCCTGGAACGATCAACCGCTGACTGGGCCTGAATCAAACGATTTTGCCCATCCCAGTATTGAACCATTGGGTGTGCAGACATTAAAGCTGTATCGGTTAAATACAGTCCCGTTTCCACAAGGCCTGATTCGATCGGAAGCCAGCGATCATCACTGCTCAGTAGCATTCCAAGCCTGTGTTGCTGTACCAGGAAATCTGCATGAAGTTGCTTGCGCTGTAATTTTAGATGTTCCACCAAAGCGGTTGCAGTTGTCTTTTCAAGCATGCCGGTTTCACCGGTTTTCAGGCGAAGTGCGGCGCCTGAGGCAAACCGACCATACACCGAATCTAAAAACAGTAANAGTGAGTCCCTCTCCAGTAAACCCTGCAGTGCATAATAACTCAAACGGATTTCCCTGGCAAGCTCTTTTTCTTTCAATGCCAGTAAGGCTGTATTGGCCTCGACATTCGCCTGGTAAAAGTCTTTTTGCCTTTGGTACACAGCGGGCATCTGAAAACCCTGGCTAACAAATAATCGTGTATCCTGGTTGGCGCTATTGATATTGCCATACTCCAGTCCCACTTGTGTACGGGGCAACTCAAAAGTTTTTTGCGACAGTGATTGCCAATATTGACTATTTTTTCGGTTAGCCTGTACAGACAGGTTCTGTCTGCTTGCCATCTGCAGCAGCGAATCAAGCGAAATTTTATTCCCCTGTATTGGCTGTGCCTCAGAATGCATGGAGCCCAAAAAAGCCAGTATGATAATGGCTGCTGGCTTTACTTTGCTTTGTTGTCTTTTCTCAAACCACATATACAGTACAGGCAATAATACAAGGGTTAAAAAAGTGGCTGTAACCAGTCCGCCAATGACCACTGTCGCCAATGGTCTTTGCACTTCAGCGCCTGCTCCCTGGCTTAATGCCATGGGCAGGAAACCAAGTGAGGCAACCGCTGCTGTCATAAGTACCGGTCGCAAACGGGTTTCCGTTCCTTTCAGTATAATGTGTTTGATATCCATATTACTGTCTTGTTTAAGTCGATTGAATTCTGTTATCAAAACGATACCGTTAAGTACAGCCACACCAAATAGCGCAATGAAACCTACACCTGCTGAAATACTAAAGGGCATATCGCGCAGCCATAATAAAAGAACTCCACCGATGGCCGATAGTGGGATGGCGGAGAAAATGAGCAGTCCGTATTTTAAAGAACCGAAAGCGAAATACAACATCAGGAAAATAAGCAACAGGGCCAGGGGAACGGCAATCATCAAACGCTGTTTTGCTTCCTGCAGGTTTTCGAACTGGCCGCCATAATGTATATAATAACCNGTGGGCATCTTTAATTGCTGATCTGCTTTAGACTGCAGTTCCTCAACGATGCTTTGTACATCCCGGCCACGTGTATTGAACCCTACGATGATCCTTCGTTTGGCATCCTCCCGTTGGATCTGGTTGGGGCCTTCTTCCACTTTAACATCCGCCACCTGGTAAAGCGGAAGTTGCTTACCGTTAGGTGCGGGTATCAGTAACTGTTGTACATCGGTAAGGTCTTTTCGGGAATGCTCTCCCATTCTTACAACAAGGTCGAAGCGCCTTTCATTTTCGTATATCTTGCCTGTCACATCACCGGCAAATGAAGCTCGCACGATCCTGTTGACATCGTTTATAGATAACCCGTACATCGCCATTACATCTCGCTTATATCGTATAACAATCTGGGGAAGCCCGGTTACCGATTCTATAAATATATCTTTAGCGCCTTCCACTGTTCTTACAAGCGTAGCAAGTTTCTGTGCCTGGCTTGCCAGTGAATCAAGGTTCTCGCCGAAAATCTTACAAACCACATCCTGCCTTGCTCCAGCGATCAATTCATTAAAACGCATTTGNACCGGGTATTGGAAGCCTGCTGTCATGCCCGGTATTTCCTTTAAAGCCTTACTCATTTTTTCCGCCAGTTCATCGTATGATTTTGCAGAAGTCCAACCTTTTTTTTCTTTCAGGCTTACAATGATATCGGTCATCTCCATGGGCATTGGATCTGTAGGTATCTCACTTGCACCGATCCNGGTGACCACTTTTTCCACTTCGGGAAATTGCATTAAAATCGCAGATGCCTGACTTGAAACTTTTATAGATTGTGTTAATGAACTTCCGGTAAGTATTCTGCCGTCTATGGCGAAATCACCTTCTTCCAGTTCGGGGATGAATTCACCACCGAGACTTCTTGCCACTATCAAAGAAATGATCAGCAGGGTAATGGAAACAGATAAGACTGTTTTTGGAAATGCCAGCACTTTTTCGAGCGTTTGCTGATAAACACGTTGAATAAAGCCCATTATCTTGTCAGCAATATTCTCTGTATGTTGTACTTTTTTCGACATGACCAGTGAAGTAATCATCGGTATATAAGTCAGGGAAAGAATAAAAGCGCCGATTAAAGCAAATGCAACTGTCTGTGCCATGGGCCGGAACATCTTTCCTTCGATACCAACCAGGCTGAGGATTGGAAGGTAAACGATCAAAATAATGATCTGTCCAAAAACCGCGGCATTCATCATCCTGCTGGCCGATTGTTCTACTGCATCATCCATCTGCGTTTGCCGCAGCCGGACCTCGCCATGATGGTGTTTACTATGATAGAGCCTGAACATAACCGCTTCAACAATGATCACAGCACCATCTACGATCAAACCAAAGTCGAGGGCACCAAGGCTCATCAGGTTACCGGAAACACCCAGGGCATTCATCATACCGATGGCGAATAACATGGCCAGTGGAATCACGGATGCAACAATCAAACCGGCACGCAGGTTTCCCAGGAAAAAAACCAAAACAAAAATCACGATCAGCGCACCTTCCATCAGGTTCGTTTTAACCGTATCTATAGCCCGGTTCACCATTTTTGTACGATCAAGAAAAGATTCAACAACAATTCCTTCCGGAAGGGTTTTCTTAATTTTTTCCATACGTTCTTTAATGCGATTGATCACGCGGGAAGCATTCTCCCCTTTAAGCATTAACACTACGGCCCCTGAAACTTCGCCCTGGTCTTTATATGTCATGGCACCGTATCTAACGGCATGGCCTATACGAACTTCAGCCACATCACGGATATAAACNGGNATACCATTCGGATTAACTTTCACCGGGATCTTTTCTACATCTTCTACGCCTGATGCCAGGCCTTCTGTTCGGATAAACAAAAGGGAGGGTCCTTTTTCAATATATGCACCGCCGGAATTTTGATTATTTTTTTCGAGTGCATCAAAAATATCGCGGATGGTGAGGCCCATACTTTTTAGCTTGTCGGGCTTAACNGCTACTTCATATTGTTTGAGCATTCCGCCGAAACTGCTTACATCGGCAACGCCTTTGGTACCCAGCAACTGCCGCCGGATGATCCAGTCCTGGATCGTTCTCAGGTCTTCTAGCGAATATTTTTGTTCATACCCTTTTGCCGGTCTTACTACGTATTGATAAATCTCGCCAAGACCAGTTGTAACAGGTGCCAGTTCGGGCACGCCGGCTTCCCTGGGGATTTCATCCTTCACCCGGAATAACCTTTCATTCACCTGTTGCCTCGCCCAGTAAACATCTGTGGCATCATCAAATACGATGGTTACAACGGAAAGTCCGAAACGTGAGATCGATCTGATTTCTGTTATCCCGGAAATATTGGAACAGGCCTGTTCAATGGGAAATGTAATAAGCCGCTCTACTTCAGGTGAAGCGAGTGTAGGTGTAACCGTTATAACCTGTACCTGGTTGCTGGTAATATCGGGCAAGGCATCAATGGGTAAACGGCTTAGTTCGAAAACACCCCAAATGATCCAACCCAGTATAAATAAACCTATGATCAGCTTATTCCGGATGGAAAAGCGAATAATGGAATTGAGCATAAATAAATCTGCTGATTAAGTAATGATAACTACTATCTGGCGCTCGCAAGAAGAATTGAATCAGGCAGAAAACCTGGGGGGCTGAAAAATTGCGGAACAATTATGTTGTNGTAAAAAATCGGAATATTCAGAGAAAGATGACGTGCTTGAAATTATGTGAGGGTAAGAAATGGTCACTACTTCTGCAGGCGTCAGAAAAACAAAATTCATGCAGATGCTTGTTTGATGTAATGGAAGTGAATTATGATTTTTGGGATCGGTTCCTTCATGCATGGGATCAAAATAATGCAGCTGGATAAATTCTGCAAAATCGAGGATACTCCCATTTTGCCTGTGTTCCTGNAAATGTTCAAGAAGGTTCCTGAACTTCACCAGCTCGTTGAGAAACTGGCCGGAACTCAGAATCTGAAGGGATAATATGATGATAAATGCCTTACGCAAGTAGCTAAGGTAAGATATTTTTTTGTACCCCCTCCAAGGGTTACCCAACTCTCCAAGGGTTACCCAACCCTCCAAGGGTTACCCAACCCTCCAAGGGTTACCTAACCTTCCAAGGGCTACCCAACCCTCCAAAGGTTTAGTGCAACATGCTTAGAAAACGGTTAGCCTGAAGCCCAGAAAAATCCTTCGCCCCTGGTTGGGCCCATAAACATAAGTTGGATCGAAGCTCAGAGCATAAGGATTTTCCTGAGTTTGCAGAATCTGCCCATTGCTATCATATTCTACATGTTTGTCAAATGGATCATGGGCCCGGGCTATAATAAAGGGATTTCCTTTTACGGGCGTCCAGTTTAGAATGTTTTTCATACCTCCATAAAATTCCATTTTTCGGCCAATTTTTTTTGAAACCTGTAAATTTTGAATACTCCAAACAGGAGAATAGGGCTTTCGTGGGTCTAAGTATCCAAGAAGAGGCAAACGCATTGGCCCAAATATATTACCAGTATAGTCAATACTCAAACCCTGATCCGGAAAACGATAAGAAAGGGACCAAACGCCGCTCCAACTTTCTGTCAGTGCAGGCTTAAAAACTTCTTTTTTACCACCCGAAATTTCCCTGATCTGGCGAATATCCTGCAGAGTAAAACCTGCCTGTGACCTAAATCGATTCCNAATGTTCAATTCTGCCGAAANACTTACGCCCTTTGATATTGCATGACCGTTAAGGTTTTTATATAGTATCACATCTGGGTTTGAATCATAATCAGGCAAAATCTGGTTGGTAAATAAAGTATACCATGTACTGCCATCCAAAACCATAAATCCATTAGTGAAAGGAATTCGATAGGTATAATTCAGATTGATATTATAGCTTTTTTCAGGCTTTAATTCTTCAGCTATCACTACGGTTCTTGCGCCTGTTAGTGCCGCATGCTCTTCGGTAAACAGATTGACCACCCGAAAACCCGTTCCAGCATTCAACCTGAAGACACCTTCTTTGCCAGTCTTCCACTTCCATGCAAATCGAGGTGTAAATATGTTGCCATGAACCGGATGATGATCATACCGGAGTCCAGCTAAAAATGTGTGGCGATCCGAAAAACGAATCTCATCCTGCACAAAAACACCTGGCAAGAGTGTTCTGGATGGTCTGTTTATTCCGGCCAAAGGATTATATGTTGCCGGTGAATTATCATCATAAACATTATACCGAAGGGCAAGTCCGGTAAGCCATTCATGTTTTTTAAATGATTTATGCCAGGCCATTTGTCCAAATCCAATATGTTGAATACCGAGATATGGCGTTTTACCATACCATGAATCCTGGTGATGATAATTGTAGGAGCCAGAAAAAATAATTTTTTCGTGTATTGGAAGCTGGTAGTTACCTATTAGTTCCAGTCTGTTTGTATAAATACTTTCGCCATAAACCTGATCCGATCCCCGATATGATTTATTCCAGTTCATTTCTCCTCCCCACCTGTCCTCATAGAAATAACGGGCTGCAATATTCGCCTGCCTGTTATCCTTTCTGCTCCAGCTCCATTTATTGAAGATGGATATTCTTTGCTGCAAGGCCATGTCTGTAAAGCCATCACCATTCTTATCTTTTGGGTGCTGATAAGAAAAATAATTCATCCCCAGGATGGCGTTGGCTTTTTTTCCAGCCCTCCACTTTACACCAGCATCCACTAAATTTTCCAACCAACTTGTAGACATTAGATCAACAGTTAAAAGCGGTGCTTTTTGCGGATCTTTAGTGATTATATTGATCAGCCCGCCAACTGCTTCCGATCCATAAAGCCCAGACGCAGGCCCCTTGACGATTTCAATTCTTTCAATAAGTTGATTGGGAATCCCAAACAATCCATATACGGAAGAAAGNCTGCTGACAATAGGCATGCCGTCAATCGTAACCATCGTATAAGGTCCCTCCAGGCCATTGATATGAATATCCCCCGTATTACAGATATTACAATTCAACTGGGGCCTGACACCATTTACTCCCTGCATCGCTTCAAATACACTGGGCACTGGGTTGAGTCTAAGAAACTGAGTAGAATACACTTCCACCGCAATCGGGCTTTCCAGTCTTCTAACTGGCCTCAATGTGCCGGTAACAACAACATCCTCCATGGTTCCGGAAAAAAGCGAATCCTGCTTGCGGGCATATAATGAATCCTTTTCCTGCGACAAACCAGGCAAGAAAGAATACATCAACATAACCAGAAAGGGGACTGCAATTTTCATTTTTTAGACTCGTCTAAATTTTAATTAAGACGAATATAAATTTATTTTTTGACTATATGAAATAAAAAGTAACGGAGATTGTGTTTCAATATGCCGAATTAGGGGCAAATAGCAATGAGTGCCAGAATACAATCGGTAGAAATGGCAAAACCCTGGAGTATTGGAGTTCTCTTTTAGGTCAAAATGAACTCTTTTAGGCAAAGTGGCTTTCGAAAAATAAGAGGTTTTGGAAACCGGCGGAGATTTTGGAAACCGATGGAGGTTTTGGAAACCTATGGGGGTTTTGGAAACTTATAGGGGTTTGGGAAACTTATGGAGGTTTTGGAAACCGATTGAGGTTTTGGAAACCTATGGGAGTTTTGGAAACTTATAGGGGTTTTGGAAACCTATAGGGGTTTTGGAAACCTATATGGGTTTTGGAAACCNATGGGGTTTTGGAAACCTATAGGGGTTTTGGAAACCTATAGGGGTTTTGAAACCGATGGAGGTTTTGGAAACCTATAGGGGTTTTGGAAACAAATTATGCCTATAAAAATCATTCCCAATCCATCCTGCTAATCCATCAAATCCCAAAAATCCTGCTCATTTGACCCGGCTAAACCTCAAAGCTTTCAACATCCAGTCAGGCAACGGCTTAGTTGAATCCCTCTTTGTAAGGTCAAGATACCAACCAATTTTTTTGAGAATAGGAATCCTTTTGGTCTCAACAAATTCAATCAGCGCGCCATCCGGATCCTCAATATAACTAAAATGACCCGCCGCTGCGCCCATATCAAAAACCGGACCACTGTCTACCGTATAAGGATAGCCGCTTTCTTCACATAATTTTTTCATTGCTGCCTGATTGCTTATATCAAAACAAAGATGGATAAAACCCCAGTCCCCCCAGAATCTGTTTTCGAATATTTTTCTGGGTGTACGGTCGAATACTTTAACTAATTCCATTTCACTGCTGCCAAGCAACCTGGAAAAAGAGCCTATCCGGGGTTTACTGTGCTTTAATAATACCCGGCGTACACGATGTTCACCACTTGGAAAATTTTTCAGGTCTTCAAAAACACCCTCACGGTCATATATAACCGTATCAT
>Ga0031656_10000584_pt1 | contig 12860 bp, 10 predicted proteins | sample FrelakmetDIP11DI_FD_55080 | JGI IMG/M metagenome (GOLD analysis project Ga0031656, IMG submission 55080) | Freshwater lake sediment microbial communities from the University of Notre Dame, USA, for methane emissions studies - DIP11 DI | ecosystem: Environmental > Aquatic > Freshwater > Lake >... | reverse complement strand
AGCAGTGGCTTACGGGAAACCGGTCTGACCCCTGCCCGACTGCGTCACGCAGGCAGGGTCTCGGGTCTGACCGACAGACGAAGATGTCATAAATGATGATAAAGCTAGGGAGATTGGTTTCAAACTTCAGACAATTAAACTGAATCGAACAGAGTATGGAATACTGGAAGGTGCCATGGGCAGCGGTTCGGTTGGCGATACGGTAACCGTCTCGTCAGTCATCCGCGTTCGCGATGTTACACCCTATCGAAAGGGCTTGGATACCCAATACCCTGAAAAGAATTCTCCAGTGACATTTCCTTTTTCAGGAAGCTTCCAAGGTGTAGCGGGAGAGCATATCAAGCTAATCGAGGATAAAGGCAACTACTTCATTGCTTTCAGTGATAATGATTGGAGTTGGTTCGCGCAGGCAAAATTAGTGGGACCAAATCTTTACAAACTTCTCTCGTTCGGCAGCCTTGTTGAGGTCAAGTCGGGAATGATCTCCTTCACAAAATCAGGCGAGCAACCTAAAGTATTAATACTGGAAGAATTGAAATAAGTGATAGGGGTCAAAAACCATGGTTACGAAATAAGCGAGTAGAAGGCCCTACTACTGCCAACATTGAATATGCGANATGGCGCTGAAAGGAGGATATTTTTCTATTTTTGCCCAGCGCCACTTCGCATATACAGGACGCTGCAAATGCCAGACCACCCGACAGCGGTTGGTCTAAAAAAATGCTGTTGATATTGCACTATATAAAGTATAAGTAAATGAAAAGGTTGATCATCGGTTTGTTGATTATCTCCGCCCGCGCCATCGCACAAGAACATGCAGATGAAGCTATGGACTGTGGAAAGAAGTTTATACTGGAATCCAAAATCTTGAACGAGAAGCGCACCTATTGGGTGAAGTTGCCAGCTTCGTATAACAATAAAAAGTACGATAAACAATCGTACCCTGTGATGTACGTGCTGGATGGCAAGTCAGCTTTTTTTCCTTTGCTAGGTGTAGTGAGTTTTATGAGTGAAAAAGAAAACGTAAACTTTCAAATACCTGAAATGATTGTAGTGGGTGTTGATACTGAGAATCGCTTGAAAGACTTAACGCCAAATCCTTCAACTAAAATGCCCGATGGACACGAAGCGCAGACGGAGCCTCAAAAATTGATGTTTGCAGGCGGAGGAGGNGGTGAAACGTTTTTCAGGTTCTTGACTGAAGAGTTGTTTCCAAAAATCGAAAGTGACTATAGAACCATTCCTTATCGCGTGTATGTAGGGCATTCATTGGGCGGTCTTACGACTGCTTTTACGTTGCTCAAACATCCAGGTATTTTCAATAGTTACTTGTCAATTGATGGTAGTCTGTGGTGGGATAATGGAAAGTACGTCCGTGAAGCATCGGTTGACTTGAGGAATTTCAAGTCAAAGACTATCCAACGTGTCTATATTTCTGTAGTCGACTCAACACAAACGGAAGCAGGGAATATGTTTCATATTCGGTGTATTCATCAGTTTGCGAAAACCCTCAAAGATTATGCGCCTGCAAATGTGCAAGCGAAATTAGAAGTTATAAAGGATACGGACCACTCATCTATTCCATTGCTGAGTTGGTATAACGGCCTGCGATACCTTTTTGAAGGCTACGATGTAAGTCACTATAGTTTTACCGCTAACCCCCGTTTAATCGAATCGCATTACACTAATCTCGAAAAAACAATTGGGCTAAAGATGCCACCCCCGCAAGACGTTCTTGAAATTGTACTTCATTATCTCACCGCACCCAATCGATTTCCCGACAGAGAAAAAGCCTTGATGGTGGCCAAAATTGGATTGAAGTATTATCCCCATGCACCTTTTATTTTGGAAAAACTGAAAGAACTCGAAAGTACGAAATGAAGCCCGTTATCATTATTCTAATATTTCTTGTGGCCTGTAGGCCGACTCCGAAAGAGTATGATTTAATTTATACGAACGGTACAATCGTCGATGGATTAGGAAACGAGCGGTTTATTGGTGACATCGGCATCAAAGGAGATAAGATTGTAAAAGTATCAAAAGAGAAAATCAATCCGGCCCAAGCCGATACAGTAGTTGACATTCAAGGTAAAATCATTTCTCCGGGGTTTATTGATAGTCATGCACATATTCAAACCACCATTCATCAATATCCACAGCCGGAAAATTTTCTGCGGCAGGGCATCACCACAATTTGTGCCAGTTTACATAGTGGCGATCAGCCATACCCCATTGATAAATATGCCGTTTCATTAAAAGTAGCTCCCAACGTTGCTTTCTTTTCGGGTCTAAACTGGACAAGAAAAAAAGTGATGGGTCTGGAAAATCGCCCTGCTACCAAAGAAGAACTGGATAGCATGAAGTATTATGTAGAGCAATCTATGAAGCAAGGCGCCTTAGGATTTTCGGTGGGTCAAATTTATGTGCCCGGTCTATATTCTTCCACGGAAGAAATTACCGAGTTAGCAAAAGTGGCCGCAAAATATAATGGCATTTACGTTACACATATGCGCAATGAAGGAAGTGGATTACTATCTTCTATTCGCGAAACCATTCGAATTTCAAAAGAAGCAAATATGCCCGCGCAAATTAATCACTTCAAAGCAGCTGGAGTGGCGCAGTTTGGGTTAGCGAGTAGGGGATTGGAAATTATTGACTCCGCCAGAAATGCCGGCATTAATATCTCAGTAGATGTCTATCCATACACCGCAGCTAATACCTATTCCTACATTCTATTTCCAGCGTGGGCGCTGGATGGAGGAACGTTCGAATTAGCTAAGCGATTGAAGGATGAGAAACTCCGTAAACGAATTGAAGCCGACATGAAAAATATCATCATGAACGATGAAACAGGCGAAGATCTCTCACGCATCCAATTCAATAGTATACCATCGGATACTTTGTTTAACGGCAAAACTTTGCAAGACTATGTGAAGGCCAAAGGATATAAGAATAGTCTGGCCGGTGGAATACAAGCGATCATTGATCTGGAACTGAAGGGAGGCTTCTTGGCGATTTACCATGAGATGGATGAGCATGATGTAATCGACATATTGAAATATCCATATTCTATGATTGAGACAGACGGTGACTTGGTGAATCCGCAGAAAAGCATTTTTCCACATCCTCGCTCGTATGGATCCTTTCCCAGAGTGATCGCACGTTATGTGAGCGAGCTGAAAGTACTGAAGCTGGAAGAAGCAATCCGGAAAATGACTTCCATGCCGGCTAACCAAATCAAGCAATACAATCGGGGACGGATTCAGGAAGGAGCCTATGCCGACNTCATTGTTTTTGACTTGGATAAGATTCAGGATAAAGCCACTTACACCGATTCAAAAAAATATTCGGAAGGTATCGAGCAGATGCTCATCAATGGAGTTTTCGTAATAAAGAACTCAAAACTCACGAACAAAACACCCGGTGTCTGGCTCCATAGTAAAAGTGTACGGAGATGATGCCAATTCATTTTTAGGCGCAAAGCGGAATACAACAATCTGTTGGCGAATCTACTTCGTGACGCACTAACGCCAAAGAAAGACTGAAAANACGGTGGACGAAAATTGGCACTGCTGCTAACAAAAGTATCCTATGTATATAAGCCTTAGAGAGAGATAATATTTAAAATTATTATTTTCTTTTGAAACCAAGAGATAAATGAGGGTTTAAGTTTCACTTACCTCCCGCTGTATGTGCTCATTTACATAATGAAAAAGATAGCTTCATCATTGTGCAAAGAAAATCTGAAATATAAATGCGAAGTCACCAAAAGGATTTTTGGCAACTCCGCATTTTAATATAGATTTCTGTTAAGGCATAATTATCAAAGGCTTACCCCCAACAATTTCAACAAGTTCTACATCAAATACCAGTTCCTGGCCGGCCAGCATATGGTTGGCGTCCATTACGATCACATCTTCTTTTACTTCCAGGACTACAACCGGGATGGGCTGACCGTGCTGGTTACGTAAAGTCATTTGCATACCAGGTTCCAACTTCAAATCTTCCGGAACATTCTCTGCGGGAAAATCGATCACAGCTTCCTCGTCGCGGTGTCCATAAGCATCTTCCGGGGCAATTTGGATGGTCTTTTTATCGCCAATCCGCATACCCTGCACTCCTGCATCAAATCCGCTGATCATCTGGCCNGCACCTACGGTGAATTCCAGTGGTTCGCGGCCTTCAGAAGAATCAAATGTTGTTCCATCAAGTAATCGGCCGGTATAATGCACCCGGACTACATCTCCAGTTTTTGCTTCCATGATAATTTATTTTACAAGCTTTTGCCATTCCCCCCAGCGCTGTTTCCCTGCACTGTAATGAATTTAAAAAAGCGTTCAAAACAGTAGAAAAGTATTCAGTGTCAAAAAGAACAGGATGTTAAAAAATGGAAACAAAACTACTCCGAATCTTTCACTTTTTGCTATAAACTTTTTCACAGAGATTTGTGCAATGAAGCACATATTAGCGCTGCTGGCAGCATTTCTTTTCCTGCTTCCTTGTCAGGGTCAGAAAGTTATTCCCGGAGCAGAAAGAATGGAAGTTTATTTACCGATGCTGAAAGGAAGGAAAGTTGCTGTTTTTGCAAATCAGACTTCCATGATAGGAAATACCCACCTTGTGGATACACTCCTGGCCCTGGGTATTGACATCCGGGTAATTTTTGGGCCAGAGCATGGATTCAGGGGAATTGCAGATGCCGGTGAAAAAGTGGGCAATTATACCGATGAAAAAACCGGGATTTCAGTGNTTTCATTGTACGGACCAAAGAGGCGCCCTTCGGCAGAAGACCTGAAAAATGTTGATATCATGATCTTCGATATACAGGATATTGGCGTGCGTTTCTATACATTTATTTCCTCCCTTGAAGATTATATGGAAACCGCCTTTGAATTGGGAAAACCCTTGTTATTGCTCGACCGGCCAAACCCCAATGGGCATTATGTAGATGGGCCGGTACTNGACAAAAAATACAGGTCATTCATCGGAATGCAGCCCATCCCGGTAGTGTATGGGATGACAATAGCTGAATATGCCTTTATGATCGCTGGGGAAAAATGGTTATCGCCTAAGGCAAATGAACGTTACGAATGGTACAAAAAAGCTGATAATTCTGCTGATACGCCATTTCATTTCCAGGTGATCAAATGTAAAAATTATACCCACCAGACTGCCTACTCGTTACCCGTTAAACCTTCGCCAAATCTACCGGACATGGCCTCAATTTACTGGTATCCGTCTACCTGTTTCTTTGAAGGAACAATACTAAGTGAAGGCCGGGGTACTCCAACTCCGTTCCAGGTTTTTGGCCACCCGAGCCTGCCCTCAACCCTTTTTTCGTTTACCCCGATATCACGCCCGGGAGCTGCTAATCCCAAACTGAAAGACCAGTTATGCTACGGTTGGAACCTCGCCGGATCAGCAGATGATGTGCGAAAAAAAGTGAATGGATCATTACAGCTATCCTACCTGCTGGAAGCATATAAATTGTTTCCCGAAAAAGATAAATTCTTTCTTGCCCCAAAATCCGGTAAATCGGCGGATTATTTCTTTACCAAACTCGCAGGTAATGAAATCCTCATGGAACAAATAAAAGCAGGTAAAACAGAAAAAGAAATCCGCCAAAGCTGGGAGCCGGGTCTCACAAAATTTAAAGTGATCAGGAATAAATATCTTTTATACGATTGATTTTCTTTCCGTCTTCGTAGTTAATGTATTTATTTTCGATTTTCGATTTTTCACTTTCGATTTTATTTTTTCGCCGTTGTTGGTGTTGCGCTTAAATGTCGGAGTGATAATAATCTGAATAGCAGCGCGCACCAACAACCCAGATGGTTGCAGCTTGAAAAGTTGTTGGTGTGCGCATTTACATTCCTCAAATTTATAAAAACTGCTTGCGCAACACCAACAACGGCGGGACACCTCCTGGCAACCTAGCGGCTAAACCTGTATCCTGTTTCCACGAAGAAAATCTTCTATCATCATCTTCTTTTTACCTTCCAATTGTAATTCCCTAACCAGCAGGTATCCGTCCCTGCAGGCAAATTTTAAATAGGATTTCCCATCAGTTGAAAATGTACCTGGTTCTTCAGCATGTGTCTTGTGCTCAACCTCAGTGCGGAAAATCTTCAGCATTTTCCCGTGCAGGGTTGTGAATGCGCCAGGGATTGGCGATAAACCACGGATCAGGTTGTGCACCTCCCGTGCAGATTTTAACCAGTTGATCCGGCAATGATCGGCAAAAATCTTAGGCGCATGTTTCAGATCACCTGAATCCAAAGACAACTGAGGAATTTCTATCAACGAAGCATCTGCTAAACCGTCTATCGTCTTCACCAAAACTTCTGCACCGATTAATTTCATTCGATCATGTACCTCACTAAAAGTTTCATCCTCACCGATTGAAAATTTTTCTTGCATCAGGATATCACCGGTATCAATTTCATGTTTGAGTTTAAAGGTAGTGACACCGGTTTCTTTTTCTCCGTTTATAATTGCCCAGTTGATGGGTGCCGCTCCCCTGTATTGAGGTAAAAGTGAACCATGCAGGTTTACCGTTCCCATTGGCGGCATATTCCAAACAACTTCAGGCAACATCCTGAAGGCAACAACAATCTGCAAATCGGCTTTTAATGAATGCAGTGCCGCTATGAATTCCGGGGCCTTCAGTTTGATTGGTTGCAAGACCAGAATCCCCTTTTCCAGCGCAAATTTTTTCACCGCACTTTCGGTCAGTTTCATTCCCCTTCCTGCCGGCCTGTCTGGTGCCGTTACAACACCAACCACATTGTAACCCTCTTTACACATAGCATCAAGTGATGCAACAGCAAAATCAGGTGTACCCATGAACACGATCCTTAACTCCTTTGCTTCTTTCATGCCTGCAAATTATCAAATCGTAACAGATTTATCCTTCTTTACTGATTCAATCTTTGTTTCTTAGCCATAATTAAAGAAATTTACCAAATGATGCAGAATCCATTTGGACTGGAGGGATTAACAGATGCCGCAGTTGCACTGTCAAGACAACAGCATGGTAAAAATATCAACCATTTAAAAAAAGAGAATACTTTCCTCATAAGCCTTCGTGATATTGTCACAGAGCCGATGTTCCTGCTCTTACTCGCAACAGCCGCAATTTATTTTATCCTGGGGGAAATACCGGAAGCACTTTTCATGACCGCAGCTATCCTGCTTGTCTCAGCGATTTCTTTTTACCAGGATACCCGGAGTAGAAAAGCAATTGAAGCCCTGCAGGAACTGACCGCACCCAGTGCAAAAGTGATACGCAATGGTGAAATCATTTCCCTGGATGCCGCAGAAATTGTTCCCGGCGACCTTGTGGTTGTGGAAGAAGGGCAATTGGTTCCGGCAGACGGCAAGATCATACAATCGGCTGATTTTTCCGTAAATGAATCCATGCTCACGGGTGAATCATTTAGCGTTTACAAGACTCCGATAGATGAGGTTCCCATGGCATACCAGGGTACACAAGTTGTGAGCGGACAAGCGGTAATGGAAGTAAACGCTACAGGTAAAATGACAAGGCTGGGCAAAATCAGCGGTTCGCTGCAGGAAATTGGTGAAGAGAAAACACCGCTGCAGAAGCAGATCGGTGATTTCGTACGCAAAATGGCAGCATGGGGTATCCTTGTATTTTTTATAGTTTGGGCAATTAATTTTTATAAATCCGCAGATGTTTTCGACAGCCTGTTAAAAGGACTAACCCTGGCCATGTCTGTGCTACCGGAAGAAATACCGGTGGCATTCAGCACTTTCATGGCATTGGGCGCCTGGCGGCTAATGCGACTAGGCATTATCGTTAAAAATACGAGGACTGTTGAGACTTTGGGTGCTGCAACCGTTATCTGTACAGACAAAACAGGTACCATAACCGAAAACAGGATGGAACTTGCCCTTGTGGCCGTGACGGATAATTGCATTGTAGTGAACCACGACGACATGAATACAGACCCAAGAGCGGCTTACTTAGTGCGTATCAGTATGTTCGCCAGCGAATCTGTACCCTTTGACCCAATGGAAATTGCAATTCATAACGCATATCAATCTACCCATGCAATTGATGAACGCACCTCACATCGCATGATATATGAATATCCTCTGGATGGAAAACCACCCATGATGACACATATCTTTTTCTCCGACACAACCGGAAAAATTATTGCAGCCAAAGGCGCTCCTGAAGCTATCCTGGCCTCATCTTTACTCACAAATGAAGCAAAGGAAAAAATTTTAGCGGAAGCTGAAATACTCGCAAAAGACGGTTTTCGCATTTTGGCTGTCGGGGAATCAGATTATACCGGTAAAGAATACCCGAAAAAACAACAGGACCTGGAATTTCGCTTCCTTGGACTGCTTGCATTTTATGATCCGCCAAAACCCAATATCGCATCAGTCTTTGATAAATTCTACCGGGCCGGAATACAGTTAAAGATCATTACGGGGGACAATGCAATTACAACTGCCGCTATAGCCCAACAGGCTGGTTTTAAAAATCCCGAAGCCAGTATAGAGGCCGATAGGTTAAAAAATCTATCCGAAAAGGAGCTTGAAGACACAGTTAGTAGTATGACCATTTTCACCCGGATGTTTCCGGAGGCAAAACTCCGTATCATCAATGCCCTCAAGAAACGGGGAGATATCGTTGCCATGACCGGAGACGGTGTAAATGACGCACCAGCTCTAAAAGCCGCCCATATCGGGATTGCCATGGGTAAGCGGGGATCAGCACTTGCCCGCAGCACAGCTTCATTGATACTGACTGATGATGATTTTAGCAAAATGGTTGATGCAATAGCTATGGGCCGGCGCATTTATACCAACCTGAAAAAAGCAATTCAATACATCATTTCGATTCATATCCCCATTATCCTGACAGTATTTATCCCGCTGATACTCGGTTGGATCTATCCCAATATTTTCACTCCGGTACATGTCATCTTTCTGGAATTGATCATGGGGCCCACCTGTTCGATTATTTATGAAAATGAACCCCTCGAAGCCAATAGCATGGATCAACCCCCCAGGAAAATGACCTATACATTTCTTTCCTGGAATGAGTTGTCGGTAAGCATCTGGCAGGGACTTGTCATTGCAACGGGCACTTTGACTACTTATCGTCTGGCTGTTGCACAGGGATGTACAGAGGATGAGACAAGGACATTGGTATTTGTTTGCCTGGTAACAGCCAATATTTTTCTAACCCTGGTGAACCGGTCGTTTTACTATTCTTTCCTGAAAACATTCAGTTATAAAAACTGGCTGCTCCGGGGCATTATCGTTGTAACTTTATTGCTGTTGGGTTTAATGTTAAGCGTGCCGGCCCTGCGTGATTTTTTTCGTTTCGCTTGGAGTAGCTGGAATCATTTTGGCAACGCCGTTGGAATTGGTATTTTGTCTGTGCTCTGGTTTGAAATTTACAAATGGCGGCAAAGAAAAAANCCTTTACATAGTTAAAATCTTTAACCGAAGTAGCGCAGAGACAACAAAGTTTTTACTTGTATGCCCCCCGGCTGTTGCCAACAACTTTCAACCAACAACTACCAACTTCTCTCTACATTACAACTTCTATATGGCGCTTTGGTTGCACGTGCAACGGAACCTTATCCAGAGCCTGCTCAATATCATGAATTATATCCCGTGCATTTTCAATACCAATACTAATTCGAACCATTTTCCCTGTGATTTTATACAATTCTTTTTCTTCAAAAGGCACATCTGCATGTGTCATGGTAGCCGGATGTTCAGCCAGGCTTTCCGTTCCACCTAAGCTTACAGCCAGTTTGATATGTTTGAGATTATTCAGAAATACAAATGCTTCCTTTTCTCCGCCTTTTACATCAAAACTCAGCATGGCACCATTACTCAGGTACTGTCTTTGAAAAATGCCCAGCTGGCCAGGGTGTTGTTTGGCAGTGTAACCCAGGTAATATACTTTTTCAACCTTTGGATGATCTGCTAAAAATGAGGCAACTTTTTCAGCATTCCGCGCTGCCTCTTCCATTCTGATCTTNAGTGTTTCAAGACTTCNCATGAGAAGCCAGCAGGTATGCGGGTCGGTCATGGTACCCAAAACCGTACGCATTTTTTTNATTGCTTTAATCACTGTTTTGTTTCCTACAGCAGCGCCTGCTATCACATCACTGTGTCCGCCAATATATTTNGTAGCAGAATATAAAACGATATCTGCACCGTGTTTGAGCGGATGTTGCCANAGCGGGCCCATATATGTATTGTCAACAGCTACCATAACCTGCTTTTGCGCGGTAGAATGAACCCTGGCAATTTGAGCGCACATTTCAATATCGATTAGGTCATTNGTGGGATTNGCCGGTGTTTCTATATAGATCATTTTCAATTTATCCTGCATCCCGCTGTTGGACAGAATCTCTTCAATTTCTTCCTGCTCCTGCCCGGCTTTAAACGCCAGTATTTCTATTCCAAAAGAGGTGAGGACATGATGAATGAACTTATGCGTACCTCCATAGATCGGGTTACTNTACAATAAGAGATCGCCCGGGCGCAAATAAGTCAAAAGGCTCGTTGCAATNGCACTCATNCCGCTTGAAAAAACGGCTGCAGCTTCTCCGCCATCCCATAGCTTCAATCGCTCTTCCAGGATTTCCATATCCGGGTTATTAATGCGACTGTAAATTAACCCCATCTCCTTACCCTCATGTCCNGGCTTGCCATGAGCCATTTCAAAAAAAGCCTTGCCTTCCTCAGCTGATTTGAATACAAAAGTGGATGTCTGAAAAATCGGGCATTTTACTGACCCTTCGCTCAGCTCAGGTTTGTATCCGTATCCAAGCATCTGTGTTTCCGGGGAAAAATTTTCTGCTGACATGTTGAGTTATTTGTAACAAAACTGCAACCTTCCTTTGGTTCATACAAGGACTTTGGTTACAAAGGAAAATAAAACTAAAACGAGTGCATTATGAGTCTAATTCAGAATAATATTCTATATTTTTACCAATAAACAGATATTTTAACTTATGAGTCTCCTCGATATTACGGACCGGAATATCCTCCTGCTCCTGCAAAATGATGCCAGGCTGACCAATAAAGAACTGGCGGATAAATTAGGCAAGTCGGTTACACCGGTTTACGAGCGCATCCGCCGGCTCGAAAGAGAAGGTTTTATTAAACGCTATGTTGCACTGCTTGACCGGCAAAAAGTGGGCATCATGTTACTCGCATATACCAATGTGCAATTGAAAGAACATTCCTACGCTATGCTCAAGGCTTTTGAAAAAGCAGTCGTACGGCTGGATGAAGTCATGGAATGCAATCATATGACTGGATCTTACGACTACTTGCTGAAAATCGGTGTACGTGGAATGGAAGAATACCAGGATTTTATAATCAACAAATTATCAAGACTGGCTAATATCGGCACCGTACAAAGTTCTTTTGTTATGACGGAATTAAAAAACGAAACGGCTTTTCATCTGACTTGAAATTTTCCCTTTTCCTGAAAATTCAGCCTTGAACAAATTGCACACCAGTATTTGCTTATCATTATTTTTACACCTTTAAGAACCTTAGTCATCATTGTAACACTTTTTAATACTACTGCCAGGATGTTAACAAAAAAAATCCTATTCCTAAGTACCCTTCTTTTTATCACTGTCAGTTTATCAGCCCAAAAGCTTAAGCCAGGATTTGATCCAATAGAATACCTGGACTTATTGCAAGTGAGTGAAGCTACTCACAAGGACAGTATGCTTCCAGGTGTGGTTAAAGGTACCGGGCTAAAGCATGAACTCATATATCGTTCGCCGGAGGTGGGATTGAAAAACCGATGGGAATATTGGCAGCGGGAAGATGGTATTGGGGTAATAAGCATAAGGGGAACCGTTCAGCACGCTTCCAGCTGGATGGAAAATTTTTATGCAGCACAGGTACCGGCAACGGGCACACTACAAATTAATGACAGTACCATTTTTAAATACAAACTTTCCAACGACGAAAAAGCCTCAGTGCATGCTGGTTGGACCTTAGGCCTCGCATTCCTGGGGCCGGATATTACCAGCATGATCACCCGCATGTACAATGAAAAGGGTATAAACCAGTTTATCATTATGGGCCACAGCCAGGGCGGTGCGCTGGCATTCCTGGTTACTTCTTACCTTCATTACCTTGAAGGATCCAATGGTTTGCCGCAGGGACTGAACTTCAAAACCTATTGTAGTGCAGCACCCAAACCGGGCAATATGTATTATGCCTATGATTTTGATTTCATAACGAGAAACGGCAAAGGTTTTACTGTTGTCAATACATCAGACTGGGTGCCAGAAACTCCTTTTTCAGTTCAAACACTTGGTGATTTCAGTCCTGGCAACCCGTTTACAGATATAAGTTCACTTCTTGGTTCACAAAAAGCAGTAGTAAGATGGTACCTGAAAAGCATGTACAATAAAATGGACAGGGGCACGAGGAAGGCGCAGGAAAGGATCGAAAAATACCTTGGGCATAAAGTTTACTCACAAGTGAAAAAAGTGTTGCCTCAGTTTAAAGAACCCGAATATGCCGGAACTGTTAATTATATGCGTGCCGGCATTCCGATTGTGCTCCAACCTGATACGGAATATAAAACTGCATATCCTGACGATCCCAAAAAAGCATTCATGCATCATGGATTTAAACCCTATGAAATGATGATTAAAAAGTATTACATGCAAAATCATTAAGCGCAAAGTCGCAAAGATTAAAAAGTCGCAAAGTTGTTTAGGATGCAATATTTTTTCGCGCCTTATTATTTTTTCTTTGTGCCTTTGCGTGAAATAAACTTTGAGATTTAGATATATACAAGAAAAAAGAGCGTAAGGAAAAATGCA